>Ga0224509_10000003_pt1 | contig 371293 bp, 306 predicted proteins | sample SF_Jan12_sed_USG_5_FD_170158 | JGI IMG/M metagenome (GOLD analysis project Ga0224509, IMG submission 170158) | Sediment microbial communities from San Francisco Bay, California, United States - SF_Jan12_sed_USGS_24 | ecosystem: Environmental > Aquatic > Marine > Sediment | place: USA... | reverse complement strand
ATCGTAAATCCTTCTGTGTAAACCACAAGTTTACCACGGGTTTGACTCCTTTCATTGGTCTGAAAACTAAAAGTCAAACCCGTTGTTATATCAATCTGCCAATTTACACAACTTAGTTTACACTACCCGTTGAATGGCCTTCTTGACATATCTGTCTACATTCCCTATCTTCGATACAGCAGCACCTTGAGAGAATTGAAGACATTGATATGCCAAAAACTATTACCCACACCATACTGAAAGCTATCCTGCTGTTTGCTATCACTTGTTTGAGTTGTGATGACTACAACATCGTCGAACCCCGGTTCTACGACAAAGACGATATCGTCGAGTTCGCAAACTGTGACAAGGACCCATTGGCGGATCCCGTAGACGGCACCGAAGATGCAATTGGCGTCCTTTATAAGAACGGTGTTCCTGCCGGGTTCGCCGTTGGCGGATGTTGGATTGATCGGGCCGAGGGTGTCCTGGCTGTCTTTGCCGGGCTGCCTCTTGCCGGTTCGTACAAGGTGTCAATTCTGAACAGTGGTGGGGAGCTGGAGACGATCTTGTTCGACGGAGCGGCCGAGGCTGGTGCAATTTCAGCTCAATGGCTGGCCAAAGAGGCCGGAGTTTACGGGATATCACTGGAAACCGATAGATGGGGTGGGGTTCTCTGGTTTGAGGTAGATAGATGAACTCGTATAAGCCGTTCAAAGGTCGCTTGCCCGGGTTGCTGTTGCTCGGCCTGCTGGCTGCATTGATGATGATCAATAGTTGTGATGAATACAATATCGTCGAGCCAAGGTTTTACTCCGAGGACGACATCGTCGAATTCGGTATATGTGAAAGAAGAATCGATACACTTTCATCACCCACTCAGTATGTGACAACACATGCGTCGGTCGATTCGGGTGGTCCGCCGGACCTTCCGGTGGGCTTTGGCGCCAGTCTCTGTTGGGACAGTCGTGATGAACAGTTGCTTCTCATTTACGTTTTCATGCCTGCAATGGGAGCGCTTGAAGTGTCGATTCTGAACAGCGGCGGTGGAGTAGAATCGGTACAGTGGGCAGGACCAAGAAGTGCCGGTATCCACTTGATTACTTGGCTGGCCGAAGAGGACGGAGTTTACGCAATATCGGCACACTCAAGGCATGCGACTGAAGTAGTTTGGTTTGAGGTGAAGCGATGACACACATTCATCCGGTTAAAGGTCCCTGGCATCAGATGCTGTTGCTCGGCCTGTTGGCTGCGTCGATGCTGATCAATAGTTGTGACGACTACAATATCGTCGAGCCGCGGTTCTACTCCGAGGATGATGTCTACGATATCGCAGACTGTGGTTATGATCCGTTCGCCGAGCTGGCAGCTAATCTTGATAGTGCCGGGAATTCTGTTCGGCCAAAACGTATTCCGTCAAACTATGCTGCATACGCCTGCTGGTTCGATCGGACCGAAGGCATACTGGCGGTCGGCATAGCTCTGCCGGTCGGTACCGATTACACCGTTTCGCTGCTCGATAGCGGTGGAGGGGTGAAGGCGATCATACACGAAGGTACGGAACCAGCAGGAGAGTATGTGTTTCCTTGTGTCGTTGACGACACTGGGATTTACGCACTGTCGCTGCAGGCCGATCGTGCGACTGTAGTGGTTTGGTTTGAAGTGATCTGAAACAGGAGAGTGCTTTGAATAGAATCTATCATTCAGTTGTTCTTGTGACAGCCATCATCGTGTTGGCCATACCGACCGTTGTTCAGGCTGAGCACTCCTTTGAATTCGGGGCCGGAGTTCCGCGCGGTGTTATGCTTTTTTCCGGCAACAGCTTTCTGAACATTTCCTTGAAGACAGCCGGCCACTTCAAGTGGCAGCCGGTGCTCCACAATTCGAGTGCCGTCAAAAAGTCGGGAGGGGAATGGCTTGCTCTGAACGTACTGGCCGGATACGGACTGCTCCGTTATGACTTCAACGAGTCGCGGACCGGGTGGGTACCTTTCATTGCAGCCGGTGGCGGCGTGCATTTCATTACATCCTATGCCTCCAGCGGCAGTCCTTTAGACGATAGTTTCAAGCTGAAGCTGTTGGCCAAAACGCACGGATTTGTCGGCATTGAACGGACCCATGGAAGCAACAAGCATCTCTCATTGAAAGTGCGACTAACTTACCCCAGCGATCTTCTCCTGGACGCCGTTTATTTCAACTACGGCATCCGGTTCTAAGCTAACGCTTGCCACCCGCGGATGGATTCCCCGCCTGCGCGGTGATAAATCACTTCTTCGCGCTTCGCGCGTACCCAACTCATGGTGAGCAGACCCGTCTTTGATGGCAGGTCTCCAAGAGAAGAGAGACCTGCCCTACTGAGCTGTCGCGTAGCGGCGGGCATTGTGTCCGCCGACCAAAGTAACGTACCTGGGGCGACACAAGGCCGCCCCCTACGCAGGCCGACGCGGCGCACGAGGAAGTACAACACGCACAATACGCAGGCCGACGCGGCGCACGAGGAAGTACAACACGCACAATACGCAGGCCGACGTGGCGCACGAGGAAGTACAACACGCACAATACGCAGGCCGACGCGGCGCACGAGAACGTACTCCACGCACAATGCGCGGGCAACATGGCGCACGAGGAAGTACAACACGCACAATCAATCGGCTTTTCACTGGTAATCAGTCGCGAGTCGCTTATCTTAGGGCATGGACGACAAGTTTCACCGCTACAACCTGGTCACACGCCTGACACATCTTGTTGCATCAGTACTTCTGATAACTCTCTATGCCACCGGGTTGAGGCTGGCCTGGTTCAGTGGATCAAGTCCTTTATTCGACGCAGGCAGTGTGCTTGACCGATTGTTGCCGACTGGGCAGGTGTACAATTGGCACATGATACTCGGTATGCTGCTTCTGGGCTGTGGGCTATTCTATCTCGTGGATCTCATACTGTCTGGTCAGACCGGTCGGTTGACAGCTTTGTTCACGGACAGAAAACGTGACTACCGCAAGAAACTGTTCTACATATTCATGTTTGCCGACACGGCGGTGATAATCGTATCCGGGATCGGTCTCTACATGGGGACATACCAAGGGGCGGGGGGGCACACTTTCATGAAGGGTATGCATCATTATAGCATGGCGCTCCTGGCCATGCTCATGATCGTGCATTTCATCGACATCCTGCTCGGCAAACAGACGCGCTGGAACTCAATCTTCTTTGGATACCTGCCCAAGCGGCCGCTGAGCCGACGTAGCACCATAGCGGCAGGTGTGATTGGTTTGATCTTCGGGTTGGCTTTGTGGATGTTGGTAAGCTCCCCGGTGACACTGGTATCCACGCTGATCGAGCGCCAGCCGGTTATCGATGGCTGGGTCACCGACAGAGTTTGGACGGAGTGCGATCCGGTGCGGCTGCAAACGGCGGCCGGGGCCAATTTCGACGCCGGCGTCTCCGAGGTGACTATCAAGAGTTTCCATAACAGCAACACTGTTTTCTTTCTAATCCAGTGGCATGATGCCGACCGTTCGTTCAACCGACACCTGATCAAGGAAGAGTCCGGATGGTCGGTACGGGTCTCGGAGTATCCCAACCTGTTTGGTGAGTCTGTCTACTTTGAGGATAAGCTGGCTCTGTCGTTCCATCGAACCTCGGGCGGTTGCGCCGCCACCTGCCATGTCGGTGTGCGCAAAAAGATGGGCCTGCACTACACCGCCGGCGACACGGCCGACCTGTGGCAGTGGCGCGCCCTGTCGACCAATCCTATCCAGCGGGCCGATGACGGTTGGTGGACGTCCGATGATAATGATTCACTGGGCGGACGACACCTGGACAATCTGGCTTCAGGCGGATACTTCGAGAATCTCAACACCGACTGGCAGCAACCGTATTTTCTTCCGACTCATCCGATGGTGCGTCACTGGATCGATCCACGGCTTGAACATGTGACACCTTATTTCGGTGCCGAGGACAGTTTCTCTATCGGCGCGCAAATTCCGGCCGTGATTGTAACGCAGTTCAAGGGCGACCGCGGCGATGTGCGCGCCATGGGTCGTTGGGAGGACGGTGTCTGGACAGTGGAGTTGGCACGCCCGCTCAGGACCGGATCGAGTTTCGATGTCGATCTGCGCGGCGAGACATATATGGGCGTTGCTCTGTTTGACAACGCCGCCGGTAAACATGCTTTTCATCTCCGCCCGGTTAAGCTGGTGGTAGAGTAGACTGGCTGGTCTACGCCAGACAGCAGCGCATGATCGGGCGCGTGGGGCCGCGCCGAAGGACTTCCTTGAAACCGGCTTTGATATAAGCTGAGGTAGTGCCGGTCCAGGCGAAAGCATCGGGCCATTTCTTGTCAGGCTCCACCGGATAACCTTCGACGATTCTGCCACCTTGCTTCTGTACGTGTGCGACCGCCGCCTTCAAGAGGGCGACACTCACTCCCTGGGCACGATGGGTTTTAGCAACGAAGAGACAAGAAATGGACCAGACTTGTCTGGTGTCGACCGGTTTGAAATAACGGGATCGCTCCAACCGCACAAAAACGTCGCGCGGCGCCACCGCACACCATCCAATCGGTTCGTCTCCGAGGTAGGCCAGCAGGCCAGGTATCTGGCCGGACATCACTATTTTTTTCATGGCTCGCTTGTTGCCGGCTCCCTTTTTCCGGGCAAACTCCTTGGCCTGAAACCGCCAGTGCATACACCAACAACCGCCGCAGGCGCCGCTCTGACCGAACAGTTTTACGAAATCATCCCAGCGAGGCGGTGTAACCGGTTTGAAACTCAGGCCGTCGGGTTGTAGCTCTGGTTTGTTCATATTATGGTGGTCTCCGGTCGGGACAAGATGGCTTTTCGGCCCGCTTTTGTCAAGCCACCGGTCAGATCAGGTTCTGAAACAATTGAGGGGGCGCAACGTACTAACTACAGCAGGCGCAAATGCAGACGTGAACACATTTTTCGGAGAGACAATTCATGTTAAAGAAGATACTCTTGGCCGTTATGGGTGTAACCGTGGTCGGCCTGGTGCTGTTCTTTGCCATCGACGGATCAGCCAAAAAGCAGGACGTTCTCAAAACGGTCGCTGTTGAGCGCGGCAGTATAGTCGATAAGGCACTGGCCGTCGGACAAATCGAGCCCAAAAAAGAGAACACTATCAAATCGAAAATCCCCGGTATCGTCGGCAAGATCTTCGTCGACATCGGTGATCACGTCAAAGTCGGTGATCCGCTGTTTGAGATTGCGCCCGATCCGACACCGATGGAGTTTGCCGAAGCCAAGCGACAGGTGGAGATATATCAAGTGGCCTGCGACAACGCCAAGCGGGAGTATGATCGACACCAGACCCTCAGAGATAAGCAATTGGTATCGTTTCAGGAGTATGAAACCAAGAAAGCAGCCTTCGAGGAAGCCGATCTGAGACTCAAACTGGCCAACGAGAAACTGGCCCTGATTGAACCGGGGCGGTCAGAGATTGCCGAACTGAATATCGACAACATTATCAGATCACCCATATCCGGCACGGTGCTTTCCCGGTTGGTCGAAGAAGGTGATCCGGTGGTCCCGCTGACATCATACCAGGCAGGTACCGAGTTGATGACTCTGGCTGAGATGGACGACCTGATCTTCCGTGGGAATGTAGACGAGATCGACGTCGGCAAAGTGTCCACCGGGATTCTGGCCGAGATCGAAGTTGGAGCTATTCCCAACGAAAAACTGATCGGCAAGGTACGCAATATCTCGCCGAAGGCCCATCGCGATCAGGGGTCCACTCTGTTCGAGGTCGAGATCGTGATCGATGATCTGGGTGACAACTATCTGCGCGCCGGCTATTCAGCCAACGCCGATCTGATCATCTCAAGGAGCGAAGACATACTTCTCGTGCCCGAACGACTGGTCACTATCGATGATTCCATAGCCACCGTTGAGGTGCAGGATACACTGGGCGCGGTGACCACTCGTGATATTACCATCGGTCTTTCCGACGGAATCAATATAGAAGTTGTCGAAGGACTCGATGAGGGTGAGTTGATTGTGGAGCGCCCGCCCAGGGAAATCACGGCCGACTAACAGGTATTGACTGAATCAATATGATATCACTTCTCTCACTCAAGCAATTCTTCAACGACCTGCGTCGTCAGAAACTCAGGACCCTGATGACCACCTTCGGCATCTTCTGGGGTACCTGCGCCATCGTGCTGTTGTTCGCTTTCGGAAAGGGAATCACAGAAGCGCAGTTGAAGTCACAGAAGGGTCTGGGTGAGAACATAGCTATCTACTGGCCGGGCATTACATCAAAAGAATTCCGCGGCCTACCCAAAGGGCGACGTATCCGATTCACCGAAGACGACGTTGCCCTGATCAAAGCCAGGTCCCAGACTATCTCGCGCATCTCGCCGGAGTACTCCCGCTGGCGAGTGACTATGAAGCGCGGCAAGAATACATTCAACCAGCAGATGATAGGTATCTGGCCGGAGTTTGGGGAGATGCGCAATATTATTCCGGATGTCGGTTCACGTTTTATCAATGAACTCGACATGGCTCAGAATCGACGAGTCATTTTTATCGGCGACCGGCTCAAGACGGATCTTTTTGGTAGCGACCCGGCCGTGGGCGAGACGATCCTGGTCGAAGGTGTTCCGTTTACCGTCATTGGCGTCATGAAAAAGAAAGAGCAGGACTCATCCTATTCGGGGCGTGATAATCGCAAAGGTTTCATTCCCTCGACCACCTTCAAGGTGATGTATTCAAGCCGTCGGCTGAACGATTTTGTAGTACAGTGCAAACCGGAACTCTCCATGAAACAGACCGAGCGCGAGATATATGAAATCCTCGGTGCCCGCTACAAGTTTGACCCTACGGACTCGGAGGCGCTGTCGGTGTGGGATACAACGGAAGGGTTTGCTTTTCTCAAGGCTTTCTTCACTGCGTTCAGCACTTTTCTGGTCGGTATCGGCGTGGCTACTTTGATCACCGGCGGAATCGGCGTTACCAACATCATGAACGTTGTACTGGAAGAACGCACCAAGGAGATCGGCATCAAGATGGCCTTGGGTGCCAGAAAGAGTGTAATCCTGAGTCAGTTCGTGATGGAGACGTTGTTGATAACGGCGGTCGGTGGTCTGTCCGGATTTCTGTTTGCGTACTTGATCGTGAGTGTTTTTCCATTGTTGGAACTTGGAGAGTTCATCGGCACCCCCACGGTGGATACCGACATAGGACTGCTGGCGGTTCTCTTGGTTGGACTCGTCGGCTTTGTGGCCGGCATCTTTCCCGCTCGGCGTGCCGCCAATTTACAGCCGGTCCAGGCCTTGAAACTGTTTTAGTTTATTATGAATCTGACAACCGTTTACAACATCTTCGTCCGCGACTTTCGCAAGCAGAAAAAGCGCATCACGCTCACGCTGGTGGCTCTTGGTTGGGGTACGATTTCCATCATGCTCTTGCTTGGTTTCGGCGAGGGGTTGCACCAGCAACTTTCTATCAATCGTCGCGGTATGGGCGAGAGCATTGTCATCTTGTGGGCCGGCTCGACCACTATGCCTTTCAAGGGACTGCCCAAGGGGAGGGAGTTGCGATTCGTTAAGGAAGACATCGACTACTTGCGTCAATCGATGCCTGAATTGGCCGAAGTGGGCGGCGAGTACTCGCGCTGGGGTGTAGAGATAAAGTATGGCAGCACCGTCATCAGCGAGCACGTCACCGGAGTCACGCCTAATTACGAAACGATGCGCAATCATATCCCGGAAATGGGCAGCCGCATGATCAATGATCTTGATATACAACAGAAGCGGCGGGTTACATTCCTGGGTGATGAATTGAAAACCAGGTTATTCGGCGAGGAAGATGCCGTTGGAAAACAGGTTTTCATACAGGGTCTGCCGTTTACGGTGATCGGTGTCATGCAACATAAGATGCAGATGAACAGCTACTCGGGGCATGACCTCAATATGGCGGCTATGCCGCTGACGACATTTGAAACAGTATTCGGTCATCGCTACCTGAACAACATCATCTACGTACCCGAGGACATCTCCAACATGGCAGCGGTCGAGCAACGCATGAGGGAAGTGTTCAGCGCCAAGTACAAATTCGATCCGGACGACGAACGCGCTATCTCGGCTTGGGATACGGTCGAGAGCGGCCGCGAGTTTTCCAATATTCTGATAGGCATCAAAATCTTCCTGGGTATCATCGGTGGTCTTACGCTGTTGATTGCCGGGGTCGGTGTGGCCAACATTATGTACGTCTCCATCAAGGAACGCACTCGCGAGATAGGTATCAAAATGGCCGTGGGCGCCAGGAGATCGTACATCCTGTTTCAGTTTCTTATCGAAGCCTTCATCATCACCTTCGTTGGAGGTTTTGGGGGCATGGCCATCAGCTACATTTTGACCGAGGGTTTCAAGCGTGTGCCGATGGAGTCCGATGTGCTTGATTTCATGGGACGCCCGACAATCTCGTGGGAAATCGGCCTGGTGGTGATAGCCATACTCGGTCTGATGGGTCTGATGTCGGGGCTGTTCCCGGCCATGAAAGCGGCCTCGGTTAACCCGGTCGAATCGTTGAGGTATGAGTAGGAACCATGAGTGAAGGTCTGATCAGACGGAGTGAGTCGATGATAGAAATGAGACAACTGAAGAAGAAGTATCTCACCGGCAAGGTGGAATTTGAAGCTCTCAAGGGGATCGATCTTTCGGTCGAGTCCGGCGAGATGGCTGCCGTGGTAGGACCTTCGGGCTCCGGCAAGTCGACCTTGATGAACATAATCGGTTGTCTTGATGTGCCCACTTCGGGTAGTTATCTTCTGGAGCGTGAGCCGGTCAATGAGATGACCTCGAATCAGTTGGCCGATGTTCGCAACAAGAAAATCGGTTTTGTATTTCAGGCTTTCAATCTGCTTCCGTATGCCACCGCCTTTGAGAACATCGAAGTGCCTCTTTTGTTTGCGCGCGTGAGCGGTAAAAAACGACGCGAACGTGTCATTGATCTACTGGCCAGAGTCGGATTGGCCGACAAAGCAGGCAACAAACCGACCGAGATGTCCGGCGGTGAGATGCAAAGAGTGGCTATTGCACGGGCATTGGCCAACGAGCCGGATGTAATTCTGGCCGATGAACCTACCGGCAACCTGGACTCCGCCTCAGGTGGTGAGATCGTGAATCTCTTCCATGAGTTGCACAAAACGGGCAAGACAGTGATAATTATCACGCACGATATGAGTATTGCCAAACAGGCAGGGAGAATCATAAAACTAAAAGATGGTCTGGTGGAGGGCAACGGCAACCTTGCCTGAGGCTGATCATCTTTGGGACATCTGAGGTCTTTGACACCCATCGTTTCATCTACGAAGAGGGGACAGTGCAACGCTGTCCCCTTCTTTTTTTTGGTTTAAGGCGCACGCTTCGACTGCGCTCAGCGTGACAGTATCATGTAGGTCAGGTCCTTTATGGACCTGACTCAATTGTCAGTCGAGTAGGGTGGGTCCGTCTTCGCCTGCGCGCCGCGGCGTGAACCCGCCATGTTGTCAGGACCACAAGGGTCCTGACCTACTAACAGAAGATGGATTCCTGCCTACGCAGGAATGACAGAAGCGTGTCAAGGCGCACCCTTCGACTGCGCTCAGGGTGACAGTATCATGTAGGTCAGGGCCGTCTTCGGACCCGCCGAGTCTGAAGACTCACCGGGCACAACGTGGAACAGCTCTGTCATACCGAGCGCAGTCAAAGCATGAGAGAGTGGTTTTCCATCTAACTGCGTTTTTCGATCTGTTTGATCATGTTTTTGAAAATGAAAAAATGCACCGGTACCAGACAGTACCAATAGATACGACCGAGAAAGCTCTCAGTGTCAAAGTAGGCAGCCACCGACAATAGTCTCTGCTCAGAACCGCTTATCTGCTCGACAGTCAACTCAAGCCAGGCGCGTCCGGGCATTTTCATCTCAGCGCGCAACAAGAGTCTTTGGTTCTCCACCAGGTCCTCGATGCGCCAGAAGTCGATGACGTCATGAATCTCCAGATGCACCCGGCTTTTTCGCCCGCGTGAACTGCCGACACCCAGGAAGAGGCGATCCAGCCAACCTCTCAGTTTCCATAACCAACTGCTGGTGTACCAACCTTCCTTCCCGCCGATTTTGCAGATGGATCGAAACAACTCCTCAGCCGGTTTTTGAGTGGCCCGCGAGTGGCGGGTCAGGTAGGCGACGTCGTGATCCAGGTCTTCCAGTTTCAAGGCCAACTCCTGAGCCGGTGGATAAGCATCGGACCATCTGGTGGAAACTCGATCCTGATCTTCGCGGGTCATAGCCCTGAGAACCGCCTGCTGGAATGAGATTGGTTCGAACGGCAGGTATTCTTTGATGGCATCATCCTGGCAAACAACTTCGTTTTTGAGGCCTTCAATAAGGCAACGCACGATTGCATTCGGTACCGGTGTGAAGAGACTGACCAGGTAGGCGTAGAATTTGATCAGCGAAAGCGGCATAGGTACCAGAAACGTTCGACGATGAATGATCACGGCCAGAGAAGCCAGCATTTTTTGGTACGACATAATCTGGGGACCACCGATATCGAACGACTTGTCGGCCGTTCGTGGTACCTCCAGCACACCCACCAAATACTTGACGACGTCACGAATACTCACCGGCTGGCATCGGTTTATCGCCCAGCGCGGCAGTACAATCACCGGTAGGTATCTCACTAGGTGATGGATGATCTCATACGATGCGCTTCCGGAACCTATGATGATTGCAGCTCGAAGAATCGTGACCGGCGTTTTTCCCTTATGCAACTCCTCAGCCACTTCCATCCGGCTGCGCAGGTGTGACGAAAGAGGCGCGCGGGTATCCCCCAAGCCGCCCAGGTAGATGATCCGTTTTAGGTGTTGTTCTTCGGCGGCTCGGCGGAAGTTCTCGGCCGCCTTGATATCGGCGGCTTCAAAGTCACCGGGTCCAAGGATAAGTGAATGTATCAGATAGAACGCTGTGTGGATTCCGTAGAGGGCCGCATTAAGTTGTTCGGGATTGAAAGCATCGGCCACCACCACCTCAGCTTCCGGCCAATGTCCGATGTGACCGCGCAGATCGCCGCGCACCATCACCCGAACGCGATAGCCGCGTATCAGTAGTTCCGGCACCAGCCGTCCGCCGATATAGCCGGAAGCGCCGGTCACCAGAATCTTGCCCATCTGGGGCATGGGGCTGGTGGGCAGATCGCGGCAAAAAAGATCGCTGTCGTTGTGTGTTACGATGGTTTCCTGTTCAGCCATGCTTTTTGTCCGTCGACGAGTCATCGGTCCGGTCGGCCACCTGCAAATCCGGACGCAGCTCTCCGCCAAAGGCGGTATAGTTAGCTTGCGGCGCGACATTGAACGAACGGCGACGCCGGGTAATCGACAACATGATTCTAATGCACAGGGGCATTATGCCACAACTATTATACCGGTCGAAACCGGACGATTCAAGACCTTATTTGCGGCTGGGTAGACGCCTTCGTTGGTGACTCAGCACTGTATCGAAAAAATCTATCCACTTATAGAGTTCGTCGGCGGTTTCGATCATCGAGTGAAACGGTCGCAGACAGAATCTGCTCGCAAAACCAGATAAAACACATTGACTTTTAATGAGGTCATCTTTATCATGGCGCCGAGTTTTACGAACTCGAGACGAAGGAAGAGAATAAGAGAAATATGTCCAAATTCCCCCAACAACTGGTGCCGTTAGTGGTCATGATTGTGGCTATTATCGGCAGCCTGGTAACTGCTCGAATGCTTTTAGTCCCCGACAGTTTCGGTGACTATGGCCACTATCGAGCGGACAACACCGACGAGGTGGCTGCTTTGGAACTAGCCTATGCCGGGGCTCAAGCATGTAGCGATTGTCACGATGAGGTTTATGAATCCAAGCGGGCTTCACACCACAGCGGGGTGGCTTGCGAATCGTGCCATGGTCCGGCCCTGGCTCATGTGGATGATCAGGATGCACACACTCCGGATGCACCCCGTGGTCGTGATGGTTGTATGTTATGCCACGGTTACGATCCGGCGCGACCCTCCGGTTTTCCGCAGATTTTGCCGGCGTTGCACAACCCTGGCAAGGCTTGCCTGACTTGCCATGACCCCCACGAGCCGCGACTGCCCCACACGGCTGAGGAATGCTCTGCCTGCCATCGCGAGATATCCAATCGTAAAATGGTGTCGCATCATTCTTCACTGCCCTGTACGCAGTGTCACGAGGCGTCTTCCGAACACATGAAAAACCCTCGTGCGACCCAGGCGGAGAAACCACGAGGCCCCGACGTCTGCGGTGTGTGTCATGCCCGCGGCGCCGACAGTTCGCGAGAGATTCCGCGGATCGACATGGACGATCACGGCGGTCGTTACATCTGCTGGGATTGTCACTATCCTCACTTTCCGGAGGCGAGTCTATGAGCAACAACAAACCGAAAATGGCCCGCCGCGAGTTTCTTGAGAATTGCACAAAAAAGCTGCCGGGATTCTTCCTGTTGTTTTCTGCTTTGAACGTTGAGAAAATCCTCGCGGCCGACACCAACGGCGAATATGACCCCACCGAGCATGACTATGCCATGGGTGTATCGATACACAAGTGTATCGGCTGCGGACGTTGCGCCGACGCCTGCAAAAAAGAGAACAAAGTACCCCTAGAACCCCATTTCTTCCGCACCTGGGTGGAACGCTATGTCATCGAATCCAACGGCGAGGCGATTGTCGACAGCCCCAACGGCGGAATCGATGGTTTCCCGGAGATAGATGAGAAAGTGGATGCCCTGCGCAGCTTCTTTGTCCCCAAACTTTGCAATCACTGCGCCAACCCGCCTTGTGTTCAGGTTTGTCCGGTCGGCGCCACTTACACAACCCGTGACGGCGTAGTGTTGGTCGATGACACCTATTGCGTCGGCTGCCGGTACTGTATTCAGGGTTGCCCCTACGGAGCGCGTTACCTGCATCCGGAGAGGCATGTGGCCGACAAATGCACTTTCTGCTACCATCGGATCACCAAAGGCCTGCTGCCGGCTTGTGTCGAAGTCTGCCCTACCCAGGCTCGAATCTTCGGCGAGGTCGGTCAACGCAGCAGTCCGTTGAGGCGTTTCGCCCGTTTTAATGATATCACAGTTTTGAAACCGGCTCTCAACACCAAGCCGAAAGTCTACTACGCCGGTGCTGACGGGGAGGTGAGGTAACTATGGAAACCGTAATTGCCAACATCGCCAACGCCCTGCCCGGCACGACCGGATATATCTATCCCAATGAGTTTGAGCTGCACTGGGGTCTGCTGGTAGTAATCTATCCCTACCTGACCGGACTTGTGGCCGGCGCTTTTATTTTGGCCTCACTCGAACGAGTTTTCAAAGTACACGAAATCACGCCGGTCTACCGACTCTCGCTGGTGTCGGCTTTGGCCTTTCTGGTTATCGCCCCGCTGCCGCTGTTGGCTCACCTGGGTCATCCCGAGCGGAGTTTTGAGATGTTCCTGACGCCAAATACTTCATCGGCCATGGCCATGTTCGGCTTTGTCTATGCCTGGTATCTTATGGGTGTGCTGCTTTTGGAACTCTGGCTGGACTACCGACGTGACATTGTTAAATGGTCCAACGAAAAAACCGGCTTGCTCAAGTATTTTTACAAGTTCTCCACGCTGGGTGCTACCGATGTCTCACCAAAAGCACTCGAATTTGATGAGAAGGCGAGTCGATTCATTACCATTTTGGGTGTGCCATCGGCATTTCTGTTGCATGGTTATGTTGGTTTCATTTTTGGATCGATTAAGGCCAATCCATGGTGGAGTTCGGTGTTGATGCCTATTGTGTTCCTGTTTTCGGCGATTGTTTCAGGTATCGCCCTGATGATACTGATATACATGATCGCAACCATGTTCCGCTGGAAGAAGATGGACATGGCCTGTCTGAACAAGCTGGCATCGTTCTTGTTGTACGCCATGTTGATCGACTTCACTCTGGAAGCCCTCGATTTCATTCATCGCCTATATGAGTCAGAGGAATCGATTACAATTCTTTCGGATATGATATCCAACCGTTTGTTCATCAGTCTTATCATAGCCCAGATTATTCTGGGCAGTGTGGCGCCGCTGGTCGGTATTATCCTGGCTAAGCTCGGCAAGGTGCCGGACGAAATGAAGCGAATGTTGTATTTCATCGCCGCCGTATTGGTGCAGGTTGGTATTTTCAGCACTCGTTGGAATGTTGTCGTGGGCGGCCAGTTGTTCTCCAAGAGTCTGCGCGGTCTGACTGTTTACAAGCTCGAACTGTTCGGGATGGAAGGCTTGTTTATGGCCGTGACGTTGCTGGTGGCGCCGGTGGTGGTGTTGTACATCCTGGTCAAACTGTTCCCACCGTGGATGGATAAGCCGGAGCTTGAAAATGTTGCCAAAGAGGTTGGTTAAAGCTCATCGAATCCATCAGTAGTCGAATTCACCAAACCCGGCCTCATGCGGCCGGGTTTTTTTGTTGGGCGGATTATCGGGCAAAGTCTGATCTGTCTTGTTCGAGGCGCGAACTGTCGAAACGGTCCTGCCGGTCGGAGGAACCGGGCGCCCTGACGCCTCTAGGCTCTCTTTGCAGTATGCGGAGAGTGCGCGCGTATGACGCCGTTGCCGCTACGATGACTCCGAGGGTCAACAGCATGCTGGCCAATGTCGGCCAGACTTTCCCCCACACTTCGACGCCCTCCGGGCCAAAGGCCCACATGGAGAGATAAAACATCGCCTCCCCACGAACGTAGTTTACGGCCAAGGCTATCAAGAGCAGCACAGGGGCAGATGCCCATATTAGGAGTGAGTACTTCAGCGTTCGCCCGCCGCCTGATGCGGGCAGGTGTCTGGACCACAAAGGAGAGTGTTCTGCCAATAGCCCAACGAAAAGGTATCCCAGGTTCCGGGACGATGGCACGCCGTCCGGTTTAATGGCTGGCAGCGTGGATGAGTTTATTCTCTCGAAAGGAGACGAGGTCAGTAGTGATAACCCCAAAAACAGAACAATGCCGCAGCCGGACATTGTACCTACGCCATAAACAAAGAAACTCTCCCAGAATGGCAAGCTAGTGAGAACAAGGGTCGCGCCTGCGTAGGTCGGGGGTATGAGCACCATCAATTGGGCAGATGATTGCCCAGTCAGATCCTTGTCCACGAATTCCAGGGCTTGACTATCGACCTCAGACAGCTTTGCGCCGGAGAGATTGGTAGCTCGAAACTGTGTTGACCTAAGTCCTTCAGTTTCGCTCAGGTCACAGTCACTCAGATCAGCGCCGTCCAGTACGGCGTCACCGACATACGCACCCTGCATTTTGGCTCGTCGCAAGCTCGCACCACTGAGGTCGGCATCGGGAAGATCAGCCTCTCGCAAATCGGCTTGATCAAGGTTTGCATTGACCAGGCTCGCCGACTTCAAACTTGCACCCTGGAGGTTCGCTTCCAGTAACATTGCCTGTCTAAGGTTGGCTTCATCAAGTCTGGCATCCTGAAAATTGGCGCCGCTGAATCCCGCGTTTTCGGCAGTGAACCCGGTCATGTCAGAACTTGTAAAGTGTGCCTTGTCGGCTTGAACATATGAGAGGTTCGCCTGCCGAAAAGTCGCTCCGGAAAAATCACAAGCAAGAAGCGAGGCGGCGGACAGATCAGCATCGGTGAAATCGGCGTTCCTGAACTTGACACTTTTGAAGAACGCCTGCTGAAGATTCGCCCCCAAAAAATCCATCTTGCTCCAGTCGCCCCCATCGACTTTCAATTGCTCGCCTTCTTTGTGGCCCGAGTCCACCCAGCGCCGGTGCTGTTCGAGCATTTCGTTGTAAAGATCCTCAGCCTCTGTACTCAATGTCCCCGCAGAAATCTCTATCGGCACAGACATTGTAACTTCGATCTTTTTTGGTTCTGCTTTGCGCACATATGCATCACGGTTTTCCATCAGACCGTCGACATCTTCGAGGTTGTTGCCTATCAAGCCTGCCAGCGTCTCGTAAGTGTAGGGTAGACTTCCGGGAGACTTGGAAGGCCGTTCACCGACCGCCAGGCTTTCACCAAAACTGTAGAATGAATTGTACGGGATTTTGGTGATCGCCATTAGCTCACTCAGTATCACCGACTTTGGCACCCAGTCAGCATAGAGTCCGGCCGTTTGGTCTTCCATTAATTCGAGCCAGTACTTCCCCTCTTTATCCGCCTGTTCGACATCGAAGCGACTCACAATCGGCAGCAGTCGCATCACCTGACGATCCTCCGGCAGCTTCTGTTGGGCGGCCAGCGCTTTCTCGGCTACGTACAACACACCATTGAGACTTTTGTGGTTGGGCGTGAATATTACGGTCAGTATGTCCGGCATTTGAATAGTACAAATGCCCCCACCGTCGGTAATACCGGTGCGGCTGTCAATCAGCACAAAATCATAGTTCTCTTTCCACTCGTTGCGCCAGGATTCGATTAGTTCATTGCCACCGAAGTCACGATAGAAGCGGCCAGCATCGAAGGCGCCAACTCTGCGGTAGTAATCTCTTCCTTCGTTGTTTCGTCCTGCCGTCAGCATGTGAAGCGGAATATCGGAGCCGGGTATGCTTATCAACAGCTTGACATCACGCCAGCCGGGCCGGTCGTTTGCTTTCCCCCCGGCCTCAATATGATCAGTCAATAAGTCAATCACACCCGGCTGTTCCGCAGCCATCTTGGGGTCAACTAGTTCTCTGTAGTATGCCTCCAGACCAGGAGCTTCCAGGTCCCAGTCTACAATGAGAGTCCGGAATCCACGCCGGGCCAGCACAAAGGCAATATTGGCCATAGCCATCGTCCGTCCAACTCCGCCTTTGAACGAATAGAATGTGATTACATAACCCATTCGGCCTCATTCAAGTGTGGGCTTGGCCGGTTTCACTTCCGGCATTATCATGTCTGGATCGGTCTCCCAGTTGCTCATGGGTCCATCCAGCCATTCCGGTTTGAGCCAGTCCGGGTTGAAATCCGGTGCAGAGGCGATACACTTGGCCAGCCCCTTGCAGAACTCCTGTATCTCATCCTGAAAATCCATAAACTTTGGAGCCTTCTTGAATCCGTCGGTGTGATAACGGTAGGAGGTGGCATCCATCCATTGTTTGTCTTTTGCAAACGGAGGATAGTGCTTTCCATCGAATAGCCTGACTGGAACGATTACCCCCCGCACGTTGACAACAGTCCCCAGGTCCAATTGCTTCTCACGATGCCTCATTACGGAACATTCGTTCATACACCATGGTGACTTGAAATATGCCACAGACCAGATTGGCAAAAGAACGCGTGATGTTGCCAGAGCACGCTTTAGTGTTGCCGGCCATGAGCCCCCGGCGTGTATGCCTGTACGATCAACAAACTCCTTCAACTCTCGCCCCAGTTCCTCCAACGCGCATCGTTTGACCTCTGGAAGGAAGAACTTGGTGAGCCAATCTTCATCATGATCTTTATGCGGATAGCTGATGAATATATCGTATTCGTAGTCCATACCTAGTTGCTCTGTCTTTAAGCGGTTATTCTCTGAAAAAGCAGAACTTCCACCTTCCAGTCAAGTTGTTTCTGAACCAGCCGGAGTGCGGCTCACTTTGTTGTTGACCACAGTTTGTTCAACTGGTAGATGTTCTACTGGCCACCGGCCGAACACGATCTGCATTAAACGAAAGGTCAATGATATGGACAAAGATAGCTTCAAGAAATACCTGGATGAACGCTACTACGATCAGTTAAACTGGTATGACAACAAGGCCGCAGCCAACCAGAAATGCTACCGGCGGTTCCAATGGATGCTCATAGTACTCTCCGCACTAACTCCGGTGCTTATCCTGGTGGAGCAAGGAAGCATACTCCCCAAAATGTGGTGGTTGCCGCTGTTGACTTCGGTGGTGGTTGCGGTGGCGACCTCTGCTCTGAAAGTGTTCAAGTATCAGGAAAACTGGATCAACTATCGCACGACGTGCGAGACAATGCGAAAAGAGATTCACTATTACGAAGCCGGCGCCGAGGCCTATGGTGAGGTCGAAGATAGAGAAGCATTGTTCGTCGAACGGGTCGAGAGCCTGATCTCCCGCGAAAACACGATCTGGCTGGCTGCACAGAAACAACAGAAGCGAAAGCCGTCGTAGTAGCTGCCGATACCTGAGATGGTATGGGGTTGTGAGTGCTGTAAGGCGACTCGCCTGACAGCTTTGGAATACGTCTGCCAGCGTCGGGCGGGGTCGCCCATCGTCACACGGTCAAGCACCAACTCACCCCGAGCCTAGTCGAAGGGTTTACCCTCCCCAAACAAGGTTTGAAGCGGCCACCCGACCGCCCAACGTCACACGGTCAAGCACCACATCACCCTGAGCCTAGTCGAAGGGTTTACCCGCCCCAAACAAGGTTTGAAGCGGCCACCCGACCGCCCAACGTCACACGGTCAAGCCGTGTTTGTCGCGCTTCGCGCATTATGCAGGTGTCGGGTCACAATCACGCCACCGGCGTACCCAAGACCCGACACAACATTGTAGAAGCAATCGCAGGGCGGGTCCGTCCTCGCCTGCGCGCCGCGGCGTGAACCCGCCCAATCCGGCCGGACCACAAGGGTCCTGCCCTACTATCTCAAAAACCTCACCCATTCAGTGAAAAACTAATTGACTTTGTACCGTCAACTGAGTTAATCCTTACTCGTTAGTTGTCATACCCAAGGAGACTACAGTTGAACAACGTCGAATCTTCGATCAGAGAAACAGAATTCTTTACTACTTCGGAACTGGCCCAGAAACTGAAGATGAACGTCCAGGTGATTACGCGCAAAGTTCAAGCCGGCGAAATCCATGCCTACAAAATCGGCAAGGACTGGCGCATCCCCGAACAGTCGGTACTTGACTGGCTTGAGCGAAACTCCAACCGTAACGGTCGTTCACCATCAACTCGTTCTTCACCTGTGAAACGCACCGCCAAGAAAGCCAACTCTGATGCGGCCGGTGAACCTCGCCGCACGGCGCTGCTGGAATACATAATGGCTCAGTTTGAGCCGCAGCGTGACTACACCGAATCGGACGTTGACCGCATAATTGCTCGTTATCATAGCGACACGCAGGCGGTCCGCACCGAATTGGTGGCCCTGGGGATGCTGACTAACGACCTGGGTCAATACCGCCGCGTACCCGATTACCGTATGTCACCGACCGGGTAGTGTCTTTCACAGTTTTATTGTCTCTATGCATGCCCACCAAAGGCGGATGGCACCCTCAAACTCGGTTTGGGGGTGGACTTGTTATCCGCCCCAAACAAGGATTGTGGCGGTCACCCGACGTGCTCCGGGTGACATCCACTTTACGCACGCGGACGTACACCACGCCCGGTAATCCTGCGGCCCTCGGTTAGATGCATCGATGTATGGCGCGGAGCGAAAAAGGCGGTTTATCACCCTTCGCCTCATACCGAGGCGAAGGGTCATACTCGTAGGTCGGTTGACTTACATTCCGGGCTGACCTCTGGGATTGGGCGGTGGCGCACCACGGCCTCCCTCCAGTTGCTGCAAAAACGGATCGTTTACGTTGATCTTGTATTCCTTGAACAGGTTAATCGCCTGGTTAAGCTCGCTGGTGCGAGCGGTCCGAATGAGAATCATGGCCAATTTCCTAAAGGCATAGCTGGAGTTGGGGTTAGCCCTAAAAGCGTCCCACGCCAACGCGACCCCTTCATCGACCATAGCCGTGTCGACATTGCGCTGGCCCAGTTGAACTTTGGCCAGTCCGAGGTCTTGCATATAAAACAGGTTTTCCGGGTTTGATTCGGCAAATGCCATCAGGGAGTCATGCATCCGATTCCACAACTCGTCGGCGGCGGCGGTATCGCCATCCTGTTCATAAATGTCGGCCAGGTATAAAGAGGTCTGCCAGTACTCAGGATAGACCTCGATCATTTTATTCATGAGGTTCACGGCCTTCTCTTTGGCATCGGAATCTGTGATCCCGGCAGCGGAGTCGATCTTCGCCTGGGTCATGAACTCCTCGTAGATTCGGGATGCGTTTACACCCATAGTGACAAAGACACCGGTAGCGTTTTCCTCGCGATACACTTTAGAGTCGGCATAGCCGTCAAATCGATAGGTATTCATGAACAGGTCATACGCCCTATCGGCGTCAATTGCCCGCGGTGGTGGGTCGTAGCTCAGTTTGTAGAGCATACCAACCGAGTGAATACGGTCACGCAATCCCAGAGGGGATTCGGCGTATGGGGGGGAACTGAAATAGATCGGCTGCTTTAGCTTAAGGGTGTCGTTTTCTTTGTAGGTGCTTTCGAGCACGATTTCATCCATCATCATGTCGGCTACGCGCACGATGCGGCCGTTGAATGGTGACGGTTCAAGGAAAGTCCGGCGCTTACGAGCACGATCAAAGAACGGTTTGGTCGGTCGACCTCGTGGATTGCCGCCCTGTGTTTCGGAGGTGTACCAGACTATCTGAGAATCATCCAGCGAAATCGGCACGCCGTACCGATTCTTCATTTGTTCAACGTACCAATCGGTGTTCAAGAGTGACAGATTGACCACTCGCACATCCAGTCGATAGCCATATACTTCCTGTATGCACCATAGGGGGAAGGTGTCGTTGTCGCCCGAGGTGAACAAGATGGCGTTGGGTTCGCAGGTATCCAGAATATTGGTGGCATAGTTGCGTGGGATGAAGTTTTCCGAACGATCACAGGCATGGTAGTTGTGGGCCAGCGAGACAACAGGCAATAGAGCCAATATCGACGAAGCCATTACCACCGTCCGCCGCCTGGCTGGATCGACACCACTGACTCTGTTAATCAGCCAGATAATTACGGCCGAGATTCCAAGACCCATAGCGACACCAAAAAAGACAAAGGCGGGTGTGAAGAAATAGTCACGGTTGCGTACTTCCAGATAGGCGTCACCGGTCTGAAAACTGTATTGTGTACCGTCGGCGAAATTCATATACAAAATCAGGCCCACCGAGCAGACTAAGAAAAGCGTAAAAAACGGCAGGCCGATCTCCAGGCGTTTGCGAATGGCCGTGATCATGCCGATCATCCCCAACAGGAAGAAGGGCAGGATAAACTCCCAGCCGGTACGTGAATACTGCTCCTCGAAATAGGACCAGAAGCCCATGTGGGCGTGGCGACCAAAGTGATTTTCCCAGGTGCCGCGACGGTTGAACATTCGCTCCAGCATTGAAATCTGTTGGTACTGTTTGCGGTCCAGGAAATTTTCAAACGTTTGCCAGTCGCGAGAGGGGTTGTTTTCGTCGATGCGGGGATTAAGCGAGGACCGAATGGGGATATAACCGTGCACGGACATCCCCATGAAGCCGAAAAAGACGATGGCCAGAGCCGTCTTCCACTGCAGGTTCCAGCGTCGCTGTTTGGATAGTACGGCCAGAACGATGAGCAGTATCACTGCGATCACCGTGGCTTTCTCATAGGTAGTGAACTGAATCATCACCGTACAGACGGATGCGATTGCAATTACCAGCGCCCAGTTGATTTTTTTGTACAACAGCACCAGCAGACCGACACCCATGAACGCCGAGGCGACATAAAAAGCACCGACTCCGCCCCGACCGTTGGAGAATAGCATGATAAAGACCAACTCCATAATGATAAAGCCGCAAAGTGTCAGCCAATCACGCCGGGTGGCTTCCTTTTTCAAAACGAAAAAGACCGAACAGATCGGCAGCACCAAGAAGACGGTCATGTGGATACCGATGCCCAACATGGTCAGGTAGAAAACTAATATCAGCGTTTTGGCCGCTGCGGCTGTGCCACGTTCTTCGAAGTAGCGCAGGGTCAGCCAGACAATGGCCACCGACAAGGCCAAAGCGAGTCCGTAGACTTCGGCTTCGACCGAGTTGGCCCAGTTTGTGCGTGAGAAAGCAACGAAGAATCCACCTGCGATACCGCCAATGTAGGCGACGACACGGTTCATGGGTGAGTTGCGCTCTTCCCTGTCGAAAAAGTAACCGACCAGCCGCACCGTCAGAAGATATGAGAACATGGCCGTCAGGGCCGATGAGATCACCGAAAGGTAGTTTATTCGGTAGGAAATGTCCTCGACAAACGGAATGAGTGAAAATAAGCGGCCGATAATCACAAACAGCGGAGTACCCGGGGGATGGGGTATGCCCAGGCTGAAGGCGCAGGCGATAAACTCGCCACAGTCCCAGAATGAGAAGCTGCGCTGAACTGTCAGAGCGTAAACGACAAATGACACCAAAAAGACAAATCCCGCCAGGCCGGCATTGGTTCGGTCGAATCCGGGTCCGGCGGCGTCGTTGTTTTCGATCAAAATATCCTCCTAAAGTCGTTGTCTCTTATACCGATAATCCAAAAAAGAGGCCTAAGAAACTTTGGACAAACAAGGCCTCAAATATAATGATAGCAGGTCAAATAACAACAGAATTATTTGTCGCCACTCGCAATGAGTGGGTCTAGACCCTGGAGGTCCTAAATGTTTATCTGGTGCGCTGTTTTGTTCATCTTGGGGCTACTTGCATTCGCCGATGCACTGTTCAATATGGGTGAGGTCTTCCGTCGCGCAAACTCAATTGTCTTTCTCTTGATTTCGCTGGCTTTGCTGATCCGCACTACCACCAAGATTAAGCTGGGGAAGTGGGAAGATCGTGAAAGCAGGGTTTTTGATCTGGAGCGACGGGTGCGACAGTTGGAAGCCGAAAAAGAGAGACAGCCGGACTTTTAGCCGATTGACTCGTCCTCCAGGTCTCGCAACTTCTGGCGGACTTCCGAGGTAAACGGGTAGTTGGGGAACTCTTCCAGCAACTTCCGGTAGATCAATTTGCATTCTTCGATCCGCTCGGTGTCCGAGTAGTAGATATCCCCCTTTGCCTTCAGCCCGTAGGGGTAGTAGTAAGATTCAGGGAATCCTTCCTCAAGGCTTTGAACGTACTTAAGGACACTCTGCGTGTCGTTCTCAGACAGAGATATGTTGACCAGTCGGAACAGCGCAAAATCGGCCAGCGCAGCTCCCAAGGGACCTTCAGTGATCCCCACCAAGGCAGCTTCCATTGAATCCTGCATGCGGCGCAATTCATATTCTGTGACCTCAGCGTAGGCGGTCATCAGAGCCTTGTTCTCTCCGACACGGTCCATCACCATAAGCAACTGCATGGCGTCATTGACAAAAAAGCCGCGCGGGTAATCCACCATCAACCTCTGCAACTCCACTTTGGCAGAATCGAAATCGCCGGCACAGAAATCGATAACAGCCAGGCGGTAGGTAATCTCCTCGGCGATATCTTCAGGGAGCTGCATTTGTGTCAGCCTGGCGAAACTACTCTTAGCTTCGGCCAGCTTTCCCTGACGCAGGTCACAATATGGTCTGGCCACCTGCGATCTTACATGGCCAATGCCGCGCTGGTAGTGGGTGGCGACTGAATCGAAATAGCGACGAGCAGTCTCGTATTCGGCCAGATGGTCCAGATAGAGCATGCCGATGTAATACAAGCCCTCGCCCTGATCCTGGACGCGAGGGGAGTAGGCCACTAAGTTCTCATAGACTGCAATCGCTTCCTGGTAGCGCTTGATCTGAGTCAGCGCATCGGCGTACACGAAGTACGCTTCCGTCATCACCGGACTCTGTAGGTAATGGTCAAAGAAGTACTCGCCCATGCTGATAGCCAGGTCGTACTGGCTCCTCTCCCGACAACTGCGCATGAACCGCACCAAGGCCTGCCCGTTGCGCTCCTGTAGGGTGTCCAGTTGAAAGGTGTAGGCCAGAGCTTCGTCAAGGCGTCCCACTTTCAGGTAGTAGGCAGTCAGGGCTTTCAAGCCATGGAGATTCGAGGAGGTTGAGATACCCTCCAGTAGGGTGGCTTCAGCCAGCGCCGACGATGCAGTGAATTCAAGCAGAGCCAGCAGGCGTCGTTCGGCCGTTACCGCATCCCTGGTCGTGTCCGCAAGAAGCGGCAGGTAGGCCAACACTGCCTCGCGATACAGCCGCTGCGCCTCCAGTAGAATACCACGCTGGAGTGCAAAGGCCGAAGGATTTACGATTCTTCCTTCGTATGACTCCATCAGGCTGAGCGCCTCCTCGGCAAACCCGGAAGACATCATCGAGTTTGTTACAGCCAGGTACTCCTGGTCGGATTTGGCCAGTTGTGACGCTTTATAGAACGACTCCAGCCCGTCTTGAGGTTGATGCATCTGCACCTGTACACGCGCCAGGTCCAGACGGTACCGACATTGATTGGGGTACTGCTCGATCATCGCATTGGCCAGGTCCAAGACCTTGGGCAGATAGCCCAGCCGGTCATAGCACTGTCGGAGTAGATTGTATACCAGTGAGTGGTTTGGGATTTCCGACAATAGCGGCTCAAGCAAAGCCGAGGCGCCGTGGTAATCTTTGTGGTTGATCAACTGACGCGCCAGCCGCACCTGCATATCGAATTCCTCGGTGGTGGCCGGCTTCTTGATGATATTAATCGCCGGTTTAGTGGCTACGTCGGCAACTGCTGCCTGCCCCCACAATAGACAGAGCACCGCACTGACAATCAAAAGCTTCCGGATGGAACTCATCATGGTTGAGCAGGTTGATCGACGGCGTTAGGGTTGATGAGTTCGCTCTCCGCTTTCAACAGAGCTTTGAAGTATGCCTTTATCTGGGCTTCATACTGGGGAGGATAGTCATCCGAGAGGTAACGACGCAGCCTGTCCTCGATATTTACACCATCGTCAAGCATCCCTGCCGGTAACTGCGGGGGCATGTAGAATTCACCCGACTCAGGTGAAGCGGCACGACGTTGCTCGGTGAAATCACGGCGCTGAAGAGACCGGCTGGCTTCCAGAAGCCGCGAATATATCTTCAACTGCCGCTCGGTGGTTTCCTGTCCGACATTACCCGAGGCCAGATCTTCTTCTACCTTTTTCATCTCTTGCGCAATGTCATCCAGACGTCCCAGAATCTGCCGGGAGCCGCCCATTTCCTGGTTAAGCTCTTCGACAGATTTGCGGATAGACGCCTGCTCCGAAGCCAGCCGTTTCATGGCCTGTCGTCCGTTTTCTCCAAACTTCGGATTGCCCTCTCCGCCCGGCTTGTTGCATTGCTTTTGGGTCTGTTGGTTAAGTTCATTCTGCTTGTTGCACTGGCCTTGCAATTTTTTGACTTTGTTGTCGCACTGGCCACCGTTGTTGCATTCTTTCTGGCTGTTGAGAGACTCTCTGAGCCTGATGGACGCGCGGTTCAGTTTTGTCATCGAACTGCGTTGCTCCTTCATGGCCTGGCTGCGCTTTTTGGCTTCGAAGCCTTCCGAGGCCAGTTCCATGTTCTGGACTGCGCTGTTTACCAGACTTTGCAGTTCGGCGGCAACAAACGGCGACTGTTTACCCAGTTCGCTCAAGCGGTTCTTCAAACCGTTGCAGGAACTCTTGACATCCTGCTGAAGCGCCGCCATCTCACGCAACATGATCGACTGCGAGTTGATCAGGGCGGCTTCGTTACGCAGGTGTTCCTGGTTTTGCGAGAGCTGGTTGGCGTCGTCAAGAGCCGCTTGCATGGCTTTCTCCATCTCGTCGTTGTCGTCCCCTTTCATTGAGGCCAGTTGCTGCTGCATGGTGTCGATCATCGACAGAAGTTTAGACAGAGCTTTCTTCCCCTGTTCGGACGCATCGTCTTTCTTTTGCGACTTCAAAGCCTCGGACATGTCCGACATGTTTTCGTCGGCATCGGTTTTTTCAACGGCTTCGCTGAATTTTTGAAACTCCTCTCGCATGTCTGCTTTGGCTTGCTTGGCCAGATTCTGCAACTCGGCCGCCTTCTTTTTCAGTTCGTTCAATGACTGAAGGTTGGCGTCCTCGTCTTTGGATACCTGAGGAAGTTGGTCCTTGTCGGACGATTCGGTTTTTTCGTTGGTTGCTTCCTGCTTCTTGGCCAGTTCTTCGGCCTGTCGCACCAGCGCCTCCATGGCCTGCTCCAATTGCAGTTTCTTCAGCAGAGCCAGGGTCCGCTCCAGACGCTCAAGCATCTCCTGCTGGGTCAGCTCGAATTCCTCGATGGCCTTTTGCATCTCCTCCGGGTCCATGTTCTGAAGCGCCTCCATCAGCTTTTGCTGAGCCGCTTTCATCTCGGGCGTGGCAACTTCCTCGAACAGTTTTTGAATCTGCGCCAGCTTTTCCATTATTTCACGACTGAGGAAACTGTTTTCGGCCATCTTGTCGACAGACTCTTCCATCTGTTCGGCCGACTTTTCAATTTCTTTCAAGAGCTGGGCGTTCTTGTCAGCTACGCTGGAGATTTCCTTCTGATGTTGCCAGTCGGTTTTGCGAACGTCCTTTTGTTGTGCCTGAAGTTTGCGAGCCACGTTTTTCATCCGCTCGGCAATCTCCTTGCCCGTTTTCAGAAGATCTTCGGTGCGGCTGATTCGTTCGATACCGGCTGTCTCCGTTTGCGCGATGATTTCTTCCAACGAAGGGAGCCGGGCGACATACTGACGTGTGCTGGTCACTTTGGGGCCGGTCACTCGGTCGTTGTCGGCCAGTTCAAGATGATAGAGCACATAATCGCCGGGGTAGAGACTAAACTGATCCATATCCCAGTTGAAAGAAACATCCCCTTCCGTTTTGATGCGGTCGGAGAAGTGCAGCACGGCCACGTGCTCTTCAGACATTTGACGTTGCGAAAAAATAGAGTACTTCAAAACCAGCGATGAAAACCCGAAATCGTCGAAGATGCGCACCTTCAACGGCAGTATCATTTCGTCGCCGAGATTCACGTCGAAGCCGGGACTGAGCACGTCGATTGAAGGATATTCATCGGGGATCGCCGTCACGTAGTACTCGATCGGATCGGGGTTTTCTTCGCCCAGATGATCGGTCAGGCGGACATAGTAGGCGCGCGAGCTGTCAACTTTCAGCGCCGTCTCGGCTGCCTTGCCGGTAATCTTCATGGGACTTTTGCTGGAATCTTCGAAAACCAACATAGCCGATTCCACCGGCAGGTTGGTTTCGATTTGCATGTTGACACGACTGCCGACCACGGCTGAGAACGAGCCGTTGTTTTCATCGATTACCGACGGCGGCATCTCGGTGTATTCGGGGTAGAAGATCGACAGCTTGATACCCTCGACCCGCGGACGGTCGACCACGTCGACTTTCTGGATTTCAGTTTTCAACCGACCCGCCTCGACAAAGTAATCAAACGACTTGTTGATCTGGCGCAGCTTTGTCGACACCACCATTGAGTCGGCCTCCCCCCAGCCGGCACTGTTTATCCGGGCCAGTTCAACCTCGGTTTGCTGCCAGCCGCCGCCGACCAGGCGATAGTGTATCACCGCATCTTCGGGAAAACGGTCGCCATAGAGAACGCCGCCTATTTCGATATCACGATACTTGACCCACTCGACCGATCCGGGGAAGGGCGTCAGTCGATAGCCCAGCGGCGGGGCAATCTCCTCGGTCGGGTTGGAATAGACCTCATACGAATAGGTGAACAGCCCCGGCGCCAACACCAACATCGCTATTGCGACTACTGAAGCCACGGCCAGTACCCGGGCCGTCTTCATCACCGGGTAAAGACTGACCGCTTCGTTGAAATTCAATTTGCCTGATCTATCCAGCGCCTGTCGTTCGGTCATGGCGATCAGGTCGGACGAGAAGCCTCTTTTGTCTTTCATGCGGGCAAACTGGATGGCGGCTATTAATCGTCCCTTGAGATTCGGGTGCTTTTCTTCCAGCCGCACGGCCATGCTGTCGATATCGCCGCGCCACAGTCTGGCCAGCCCGTACTTCACGAACAAGTATCCAACCACTGCGACCATCAGCGACAAAAGCGACACTTTTAGCCAGACCGGTAGAACCATCACTCCGGCCAACAGCGACAGCAGGATCGACCCGGCAATCAGCGCCACCAAGGTGGCCACCAGTCCGCCGGTCAAGCCGACCAGTCTTTGTTTTGTGAGTGTCCCCTTCAGCCTGCTGATAAGCGTCGAGCTAGTTTCTTTGTCGCGCATGGCAGTTACCTCGAATCTATGTTTATTCGGCCGCGAGTCGGCGACCAGTGTTACTCAAATCAGACGCACCAACGGGGGAGACCGTTTGAGAGCCTTTGGCTGTCAATACAACAGCGCATAAGTCACTATATTTACACCCATCCGAAAGGCTTCCTCGCGCTTTTCGGGCGGGTCGTTGTGAACCTGGGCATCTTCCCATCCATCCCCTATATCGGACTCGACCAGGAAATACAAAACCACCCGTCCGTTCAAAATGATAGCGTAGCCACGAGCCGGGTTTTCGTCGTGCTCGTGGATTTTGGGTGGACCGTTGGGGAAATCGTGGAAACAGTGGTACAGCGGATGATCGAATGGAATCTCGACCACTTCGCGCTCCGGGAACAGTTCGGCCATCTCCTTACGGAACGACTGGTCCATACCGTAGGAGTCATTGACAAACAGGAACCCACCGGCGGCCAGATACTGCCTCAGCCTCTCTTTTTCCTCGGTGGAGAAATCGATCACACCGTGGCCGGTGGCAAAGAGGAACGGATAGCGATACAGGTCGGCGTCCATGATGGTGACTTCGTGCTCAAGCGTATCGATCGGGAAGGCGGTGTTGTCGCGCAGATACTTCAGAAAGTTCGGCAAAGCCGAGTTACCCCAGTACCAGTCACCCCCGCCTGAGTAATGCAGCCGGGCCACGCGCAACGCCGACGGATCGGGATTGATCCCTCTGGATGCTTCGACCCGCGCCCGATTGGGCATACGCCGACCTCTGGCTTGCCCGAAAGTCGTGGCTGCCAAGAGGAGCAGGCAGACCATACCGCCTGCAATAGCTATGGATACGCGGTATTGCATCTATATAATATACAGCCCAAATCCGGTTTTGGGTGAAAATAATGTTGGGGTGGGTGGGTGGGATATCGACGCGCTTTCCAGTGGCACATTTGTAAAACGCCACTCTCGCCACCAAGATAGGTATCTTGGAGCACCAGAGCCATCGCATGCGGATGTGATGGCCTGGTCAAAATTCCTGAGAAATTGCTTGATTTGGTCTCCGACAGGTGGTTTAATTCCCATCTTATGCCGATAAATATATAAAAGAGACTTTTTGAAAAGGAGCACGAAATGTCATTCGGGAACAGATTATTCAACCTCCTGCGCCCCAGTCGTCAAAAGTCCAACACCGACAAGAGCGATTCCTCAGTTCTGACCAAACACGCTACAGCTAAAGAAAGTGGGACAGGCCAGGGAACTGGTAAAAGAGCCGCTAAGAGATAGCTGACCTATCATCTCGTATCTGATGGGGGGAACCCTTTTTTCATAAAAGAAGGGCATTCTTGTAACGTTTTTGGGCTTGGGCGACCCTACTCCAAAAAGAGAGGAAATTCTAATGAGTCTTGATAAAGGTGTCCAATTCAGTCTTAACAGGATTACGAGGCGGGCACTAAAGAGATGCTTCCGAGATGGCTCTCTTAGTTATCTATCAGATAATGAGTTGAAAATCATTTTGGGGTACATCCGGGACAGAGTACCAAAAGGGAATAAAGACATCTCCGACGACGTTGCCAATCAAGTACTTATGGAAATTGAGATCGAGTTGCAAAGGGGTTATATAAAGCGCTCGGGAGCAACAGACGTACAGGTCCTCGGTAGTTTCATCAAAAACCGAGTACCGCAGACCGTGCGGGAAATCCTTGATGCTTCCGGAAAAAAGTACCAAGGCGTATTAGGGATGATCTTGACCAAGAAGAGAAAAAACGATAACAACGATCGTCCGGTCATTATCATAAAAACCATTTTTCAAGGCAGCGAGGCAGACAGAGCAGGGCTTAAGATAAACGACCGTATCATCGGAGTGGGATCTGAATCAGCCATAACAAAACGCCAAATATGGGATTTTCTAAAATCGATAGCTCCTGGCTCTAGTTCTAAGCTGATCATAACCAGAGAGGGAGAGACCAAGACCCTTACCGTCGACCCTCGCAATGTCGCATTCGATGCACATACTGAGGAAACCGAATTACTCGACGAACACATTTGGGCTCAGGCTGTCATTCCTGATACGCGAGTGCGACAGATTTTTCTTGACGTTGTCCGGGAGGCACTTCGAAGTATTGACAACCCTCGTGCCCGGGTTGTTTTGATGCTCACGATTCTCACTGAAATGCAACCAAGTGAGATTTACAACATTAGCGATTCCGACAAAGAACAACTACTTTTGAGCCTTGAGGAACAGATTGAATTGGAAACAGATGAGCGCGATCTCATTGGTGATCTTGACCCCAGTATTCTCAAGAGTATCTCAAACGTCAAAACTATGTTGCATCGCGCTAAGAGAGAATTTGTGAAAGCCGTAGTCCGCATAGTAAATGAAGCCCTGGCTGGTAATCTTATAGATGAGGATAAGCAAACGTACCATACTCTAAGGCGTTATGCGATAAAGTGCCAAAAAGAGCACCACCCAGCGGATCTTCCGACCCAACCATAATCCCCTCATAAGTAATATCACAAATGCTGCGCAAGCAGTTCCATATCGAGCCAGGGGCTTTGTCATTAATCTTGGCTCGATGCTCTACCCTTCAGCACCGTTAAACCAACGTATTCATGTCGGAATTCCGTTGAGTAGTTCATCTTGCTCAGGCCGCACTGTCGTATTTTCGCGCAGGTGACTTTTGGGAACTTCTCGTTTGGACGATTTTCTTTTTCGGCCGTGACCCTGTCACTTTTCGCTCTGAAATTCTTGGAGCGAAATTCTGGAAGAGCATAGCGACAAAACCTAGAATAATAGGTAAGCATATTATCAGAGCCGCCCAGGTAATTGCATCAGCTAGATTCATTTTCTGATCTCCAAGGTATAGAGTTTCGATGTTTCCTAAAAGAATAGGGGAGAACAAATCCCCAAAGTTACACTTGAAGCGGACGGACAGATGTTTCCCATTTTTTTTCAGAAATGTTGTAACGATTTAGGCTTTGCAAACCCTAGATAGATCGAAACGAAAATTGAGAAAGGAGATATGTGATGTCGAATCAGAAGAAAGGAGCCGGTAAGCAACGGCGGCGTAAGGACTCTTCAAGAGAGTCTGCCGCTAATCTTCATGGCGCATGTAGAGACGGAGCGACAAGAAACGAAGCCCGAACCATCCGCGAAAACGGTGACGGGCAAGACGAAAGTAAACACTAACAGACTCTTAAACCTGATTAGGCCAGCTCTAATCAAGAAGGAGAAGACATGAATTACCATGTACCCCCAGACGTATTAGCAGTTCCGGTGCGTAAGGACCCTTTTAATGGCGCAATGTACGATGCGAAACATCCGCACATGTTTCACCCCGTTCACGCAGGTCGCACGACGCATGCCGGAGGCGAGGTACCAAAGAAACACCGACGCTTCATTCACGCCCATGACTTTGCGTCTTTGATGCAACACCCGCATTCAGGAATTGAAGTGCATCAGTAGTCAACCCCAATAAGAGATAAGGAGAAGCAATGTTAACTCTAAACTGGAAAAAACTGAAAGCAGGTAGATCGTTGACTATAGCCATTTGCGTCGGAGTATTGGTTTTTGCAATGTATTCTAGCCCACTGAACGCAAAGTGTCCCGAAGGAATGGTCATGTCGATGGAGCGGTTGAACTCAGCAGAAGAGTTCTCCTTAGCTCCAGAGGCCAATCGCGTTGAACTTGATGACGGCATGATGGACATGCAGCTCGCTGACAGCCCGATGTATGATGCGATGGACTTTCGGATGAGTTTTTCCTCCAGGAACAGCGGCATGAACATGCTGCCGTTCTTGATGAGTGTTATGGAATCAGCCAAGTCCAATACTCTCGAGAGTACGGTGATGGTCGACGAAGTCATGGTAGTGATGTCAGACATGAATCGACCCATGATGACCGGCGAACGCGTGCGCTCAGGTATGGCAGGATGTAGCATGCCAAATGAAACCCCACTGCTTGAGGGAGATGTGATGCCTTTCGCAGGTGGTAATCTTATGGCCGAAGCAGTCGAAGGTCTCCCGATGCCGACGATGCCAAGTTAGCACGGTTGGTGAGTCTAATACATAGCAACATGAGATGCTGAGGATTTGCGTCCTTGGCATCTCATGTGTACATTGTGCTACCATCCATCCTTCGTGTGGCCGTCTAATTCTCAGTTTGGGGCGAGTCCAGTGTCAGGACCGCCAAGGGGTCCTGACCTACAAAGACTACTGCCCTACATGAAGCTACTTACCGGTTTCGATAATCGGAGAACGGGCGGTGGCGCGGTTGACACCGGGTGTTTTGCCGGGAGCAATTCCCGCCGGTGGATCGGACATCTGCCAATTGCGCGGATCGGCCGGATCACCACTGACATAAGTCATCCGCCAGTAGTATTCAAACGGGTAGAAACCCGACCAGTCCGGGGTCCAGTAATCGATCCCGCCGTAGATGTCGAAAACACCCTCCGAAGGATAGGTTACCTCGTTGATATAGACCGACAGATAGAAAATCCAGCCGTCGTCGATACCCAATTCGGCATTGATAGCATCGATCACCAATGCGTCTGAATAATACTGCAACGCAGTGTAAGCCAGCAGGGCAATTGGTTGAGCCTGCCCACCCCCGACCGTGTCGACGGTATAGGTGGTGTCATGAATCTGCTGGATAACTATGACCGTGTCGTGGATAATCGTCGTGTCATACACCGGATCGGTCTGGTAGATAGTGTCAACGATTGTCGTGGTATCGTAGTGGTTGACTACCGTGACGATCGTATCAATAACCACCACCGTGTCGTATACCGGATCAGTCTGGTAAACGGTGTCGACAATGGTCTCGGTGTGGTAATGATGCTCGACCGTCAGGACTGTGTCGACGATAACCAGTGTGTCATAAACATTGTTGGTAAGGTATAAAGTATCAACCAGGATAGTAGTATCCCAGTATGGTTCAGTTAGGGTGACGGTATCGTAGAGGGTCGTCGTATCATACAGGTAGCTGATCTGAACCAGTGTATCGATTATTGCTACCGTGTCCCAGTGGTGTTCAACGGTGGCCGTCGTGTCGTGAATGATTACGGTATCGGGCGGACTTTGGATATACTCGGTCTCCTGGATGTATTCCGTTGTTTGAACGATTTTCTCTTTGTCACAACCGGCTATAACGAACAGGATCGATAGGACTAAAATCGAGGCGCCGACAACAAAAGCTGGTCTCATAGGATACTCCAATAGAGTTTATTCTTCATCTGGGCCTTCCAATGCAAACGCCGAGCCGAACCGGCCCCTATCCGTCGACCACACGTAAGTAACAACAGCCCAGAACCTTAGGCGTTGTTTGGGGGTTGTAATTCTTGAACTAAGGGAGGTTGAAACTGCCAGTAATGTGCAAAGTCGCCGCGTCTAAAAGCGGACAGCCAGCACAATTCCACTGGTATTGCTGCCTGGATTGTATGTTGGAAATATTCCAAGCTCGGCAGGTGCCTGGCCGTTGTTGTACTTCTTGACCGAAGAGTCAATAGTGGCAAAGTCATACACGGCGCTGGCTATGCAGGCCGCGATTGCCAATTTGTAGACCAAACTAGTAGATTTGTGCTCGTATCTGGTGCGGTTCGTCTCCCTCATGACTGCGATATAGGCAAAAAGTGAAGTTCGTATCGTCAATCCCGTAAGGAATCGTTGACGTTGGTTGGCGTACCGGTGACCCATGCCGGGGCCGATACCGACGCCCACCCAAACCAGACCGGCTCCGAGATTCTGATTGCTACGATCATCGGAGTCCAAGAGAAACCCACCGATTGCCGCGGGGATCGCGAAGCATCCCAGGGACAGTAGCTGCCCGGTTCGCGTCGATTTCTCTTCGCTCGACAAGTCGCCGTTATCACTATCATTGGCAGCAGACGCAAGAGCCGGTAAAACGGCAAGCAACAACAGACACATCAGACTTCTTGAGCACAGTTGCATGGTATTGTCTCCTCCGGCTCTGTCACCGTGCAAAGATGGACTTCGATGTAATCAATGTACGGAGAATTAGTCGGCGGCGCAAGTTGTCAGGACCGCAAGGGGTCCTGACCTACAGGAGTCGCCGGGCCTTTTGGGCTTTGTCGAGGTAGTCGCGAAGAACAGGTTCGTCTGAGTCGGTGATCTGCTGTTTGAGAGACTCCAGTTCGGCGATGAGTTCCTCGATCAGTTCGCGGTCGTGGATGCTGTTGGTCAAAAACATGTCGAGCATCAACTCCACCGATGAAGCGGTCACGCGAGTAGCACTTTTGAAACTGCCGCCAATTGTCTTGAATGAACGATCATCGTCTGCCTGGTATTTCAAAGCAAGGTTCATCAGGGCCACGCCCAAGATATGCGGCAGATGCGAAGCCATCCCGACCAGGCGGTCATGTTTGTCCGGAGTCAGCATCAGTGGGTTTCCACCAAGACCTCCGATGAGTTCCATGATCGATTCCAGCCAGCCCGTGCCAAGTTTGGATGACGGCGTTATGGCAAGAGACGCTCCTTCGAACAGTCCATGCACGGCCGACTCAAGACCGATCCCTTCACTGCCGGCCATCGGATGCACACCGACAAAGTTGATCGGCTGTTCAAGCGACTCTACCGTTTGAAGTATACCTGTACGGATACCGGCAACATCAGCAACGCAGTTGCCTTCACTCAATGACTCCGCCAACGAGTTGATAACCTCAATAGTTTTGCGGATTGGAACGGCGAGAATGATAAGATCAGCCGCCTCTGCTGCTGCAATGGGATCCTCCACCGTCCGATGAACAGCGCGGCGTTCAACTGCTGATTCCCGAGTGGAATTGTCGATGTCGAACCCGATAACTTCGGCCACCAGCGTTCGTTCAACAAGATCGAGACCTATCGAGCCGCCGATCTGTCCGAGGCCGACAATCAAGACCCTCCACTCGGAGACTGGTTTCACATCTTTCTCCCGGTCGCTTCGACGATTCTGCGCAGTTGATCCATGAGCTTGGCGAAGTCGGCCGGATACAAAGATTGCGCGCCGTCGCAGAGCGCCTCATCCGGGTCGGGATGCACTTCGATAATGAGTCCATCGGCGCCGGCGGCTATTGCCGCCTTGGCCATCGGTTCGATCAACGACCGTTGACCGGTAGCGTGGCTGGGATCGATTATCACCGGCAGGTGGCTGAGGCTTTTGATCACCGGCACGGCCGATATGTCCAGCGTGTTGCGGGTGGCTGTTTCAAACGTGCGGATACCTCGCTCGCACAGGATGACGTTGGGGTTGCCGTTGGACAATATATACTCCGCCGACATCAAAAGTTCTTCGATAGTCGACATCATCCCGCGCTTGAGCAACACCGGTTTGCCGGTTCGTCCGACCGCTTCAAGCAGCGCGAAGTTTTGCATATTGCGCGCACCGACCTGGAGCATGTCGGCATACGACGCCACCAGTTCGACAACTGTTGGCGTGGTGACTTCACTGACCACCGGCAGGCCGGTTTGTTGTTTGGCGGCGCTTAATATTTGCAGCCCTTCTTCGCCCAGACCCTGGAAACTGTAAGGTGAAGATCGTGGTTTGAAAGCGCCGCCGCGCAGGATTGTGGCGCCTGCTTCGGCCACCGCGTCGGCTGCTCTCAGTGTCTGCTCGCGGCTCTCGACGGCGCAGGGACCGGCCATCACTACGACGTTGTCGCCGCCGATTTTGACCGGGCCGACTTCGATAACCGTTGGTTCTTTCTTGAACTCCCGTCCGGCCAATTTGTACGGTTTCATGATCCGCACGACCGAGTCGACGCCTTCGAGCATGGTGAACTGTTCATGGTCGACCATCTTGCCGTTGCCGACCACGCCGACGATTGTCTTCTTTTCGCCCCGGGAGAGATGCGGCTTGAACCCAAGCTGCTCTATCTTATTCAGCACCACTTTCAGGTGGTCTTCGGTGGAGTCAGCTTTCATTACGACGATCATCTTTCTCTCCTTCAGCCAGGTCCGGCCTGAGCGTTTTGGTATCCCCGAGGTAGACGTGCTTGATCTCTTCGGGCGTTGAGCCGTTGTTGACATGGAACAGAATCCGAATGACCCGGGTCATGGCGCCGGGGACATTGATTTCCTGGGCGCACAACATCGGTACATGTTTCCATCCGAGTTCGCGGGTGGCGTAGGCGGGAAAGTCGGCGTTGAGATCGGGCGTGGCGGTGAAAAAGGCCGAAACAATGTCGGTGAGTTTGAGATCGTTGGCCTTCATCATTGCCTCGACCAGTTCTCGCGTGGCCGACTGCACCGACTCGCGGTTGTTTTCATCGGCCCGAATGGCGCCTCTGATACCTCGGACTGGTGTCATCGTGCGGTCCTTTCCTGGGGGATACCAACTGCTTTTGGTAATGTTATCGAGTGAGTTGTTCATAAGCTACATCTTTCTCACAAAAAAAGCCCGCTGCCTGAAGGTAGCGGGTTGGAGTCTTGTTCTATTGTTTGTCTAAGGAGTCATAGATTGACAATACCCGCTACCTGTAAAGGTGGTAAAGCCGAAATAGTATCGGTAATAAAAGCTTCTAAAGCTGTTTGCGGCGGGTATGTTTTTTGTGTTCGTCACTTATATGATTCCTTAGCGCCAAATATACAATGATAGTCCATTTTGTCAAGAAGGAAGTTGGGGGGGGCTATTGAATGAAGATCTCTTCGACCAGTAAAATCAGATCGGCTACATCGATCTGCCCATTGGCATCGAGGTCAGCCGAGTTACTTTCTGGCATGGGGCCACTGTGGAACATAAACTCTATCATTATAACCAGATCGGCGATATCGACTGTCCCATCCAGGTTTAGGTCTCCCGCCTTGTGTCCAATCAAACTGAACTCACCAGTGAATTCCCACGGTGAGCCGTCGGTAAAAGCGCCGGCTATGGAATAGGTTTGGACGGTAGTACCCCAGGCTGGACCGTATGATTCGGGCAAGTGATTGATGGTGAATTCAACTACTAGTACGTCCCCAATAAACTGCGGATGGCTGTCGATCACCGAACAGGATTGCGGAGTTATGGCGCCGTTGATGGCCACACTACTGATATCAATGTCCGAGACGGTCCCAGTCGATGGAATATTCCCAACATACGTTGTCCCGGGCTGGTTGAACAAAGCGTGGCTCCAATAGGTATAAACCGGGTTTGGGGTCAATATTGTAGGAGGTGGACAGCCAATATCCAAAGCCCCTATCAGTGTGCCACAGTCATTGTTCGTCGCAGCACAAGGTGAGGTGGCATGGATGTGAAAGTCCATGGAATCTGAGAGACAGAAGTTGGGATCGGCGCTGAAGTTGCCGTCTTCACCCTCTAGGCCCTCAAGGCATTCAATCCAATCGCCGTTGGCGTTGTTGAAGACATCACTGCATACTATCTGAACATCGCTCCGATAACAATCTAAAGCAGGTCTCAATCCAAAGGTGTAGTTATCCGCAATAATACACTTGGATACTAGTAAACTGCTTCTCGAAACGCTGATAGCTCCGCCGTTAGTAGCCTGATTCCCAATAATCGTGCAATTCGTGAGTTCCGCATTCGAGCGCCCAATATAGAGCCCCCCACCGTTATTTGTACTATTGCCCGTACCACATTTATTGTGAGCAATCAGGCATCGCTCCAGTTTCGCGGAAGAACGTAGTAGATGAACTCCGCCGCCAAAGCTGAAGCCGAAATGATAGTGGGTCGCATCGTTGTTTAAGAACCAACATTCCGAGAATCGCGGTGAGGAGTTCCAGCACCTAGCTCCCGCGCCTCTACCTCGACCGTTTCTCACTGTCAATCTGCTGATGGTAGCACTTGAGTCTTCTGCAAAGTGCAAGTCAAACCCCCGATCCTCTGACTCACAGTCGATCACCGTCATTTCCGGTCCGTCGAGTCCCGTCAAGGTAATCAGCTTGCCCCCCAGATCTAAACCTCGATTGCCCTCACCTGTGAAAACCCCGGGGTGAAGTAGAACCGTATCACCGTGGACGGCCGAGTCGATGGCCGCCTGAACGGTCGGAGCATCACCTCTTCCATCTGCTTCTACTTCCCACACTCGGTACTCGGGGTTGCAGCCCTCACCGAACGCTCCCACCAGCAGACCGCAATCGTGATTAGCGGCTAGACAGGGAGAAGTGCTGAGCAGATGATAGTCACCCCGCCCAAGATCGCAGTGCATAGGATTGTAGGCAGTATTCCCGTTCATATCAGACTGGCTTGTGCATCCCTCCCAGTCACCGTATGCATTTCCGTAGAAATTGCAGCAGGAAAAAAGAGGATCACTTTGCTCATCCGCGCAATAGACCGCCTTTCCAGAACGTGAAAAACCGAGAATGCAGGCCTGCGCGGTGGGTGCCGAAAGGGAACAGTAAACATGAGATCCATAGTAAGCGGAGTTGTCTGCCATTGTACAATTGATGAATGTGGGATCACTGTCAACGCAGGCGATTGCTCCACCTCCGCCTCGTGCATAATTGCCGGCGAAAACACTGTTTTCAAAAACCGGCGTGGAGCCACCGTAGCAACTGACAGCGCCACCGTAGGCCATGATCAAGCCCACCGAAGGTTCCGCTGTATTCTTTCGGATAATGCACGATCGAAAACGTGGCGACCCGTTTACGATGTGTACCGCCCCTCCAGCGTACTCCGCCCAATGACCTTCAAACACACAATTGATGTATACTGGAGAACTGTTTTCGCAGAGAACGGCTCCCCCCTTATCGATATTGTAATCACCATCACCGAACTCACCAGTAATCCTGAATCCTTTAACCACAGCACTACTGTCCTCGCCGTCGACAAAGCTGAAAGCCCGATGACGACTTTCGCAATACATTTGACATGAATCCGGCCCGCCTTCGCCAATCAACGTGACGCCCTTGCCCAGGAAACGGATGTAGCGATTTCCATCTCCTTGATAGAGACCCGGTGCCACCAATACCGTGTCGCCAGTCATCGCTGCGTCGATACCTGCCTGTATAGTCGGTTGGTCGACAGGGACATGGATGGTGGATGCTTCAACTACCGAAAAGATCGCAAGAATGAAGATGATCAGTTGCGTGCAAAAAACTAAGCTGTTCACCGGACGATAGTCCACACTTTGCCTCAACGATTGATACACAAGGTTCCCTCTTGCGTTGCCTTTAGATATCTCTATCAATATAGCCCAAACTGGCATTTCTGCAAGGGGGAAGCCGCGATTAACGTCGCCCCTCGACTCCGCTCGGGGTGACACCGACAAATCGGTTTTTTGCGCTTCGCGCGTCGTCGAAACCACAGGGGTTTCGACCTACAGAATCCTTCTTCAAAGTCCCCTCTTGAGAGTCGGTTTAGGGGTGTGTTGTTCGTTTTGTCCGCCAAGAACACACCCCGCCCTTCGGGCACCCCTCTCTAGAGGGGAAAAGAAAAAGAGAAGATGGATTCTGGCCTTCGCCAGAATGACACAAGCAAGCTTGTCTTGTGCGCTTCGCGCGCTACCTCATGGTGAGCGGAGTCGAACCATGAAGCACAAGAACCGTCACGCGGGGTCGCATGACGGCACCAAAACCTACACCCCCTCCAAATCCGCCAATGGCAGGTCGCGGTCGATCGGTTGGGCCAGGCAGATGAAAGACTCGGTCGACTGAATCTCAGGAATCGCCTGAAGCTTCCGAAGCAGAAACTGATAGAAAGCATCAGTCGTTCGTGTGCGCGCCTTAATGATCAGCGCATACGAACCGGTCGTGTAATAGACCTCGACAATTTCATCAAACGTTCGAAGCCTGTTCATCACCATCTCAAGGTCACGCGCACTTTTGAGATAGATGCCCATCAACGAAGTGACATCGTAGCCCAGTTTCGAGTAGTCGACGGTGATTTTCGAGCCGGTGATAATGCCGGCATCGGTCATTTTGTTGACGCGCTGATGAATCGTTCCGGCTGAAACGATCAGTTTCTGGGCAATTTCGGTGAAAGCCATACGGCCATCGCGCCTCAAATACTCCAAAATCTGCCGGTCAAGATTGTCGATTTCATAATCTGTAGTCATGTTTTACCTATAGAATTACAATATTCTCGCATATATCGTACATATACTATGAATAATGTAAAAATATCGGTATGTCAATAAAGATTTAGGATCATTTGCCCTTTGTTGTTATTATAAAGGCAATTGACAATGCTGGCCTGAAGACAGATAGGAAAAACAGCTATGTGCGGAATATTCGTTTACAGCGGGCGCAAAAAAGCCCTTCCAGACTTAGAGACTCATATTGAGAAGCTACGTCACCGAGGACCGGACAAACTCCAGGTGGATGAACATGAAGGTGGCTTGATGGCTTTCCACAGGCTGCGGATTATGGATCTGGGTCCGGCCGGGGATCAGCCATTTGTCGATGAACAAACCGGCAACAAAGTTGTCTGCAACGGCGAGATTTACAATCAGACAGAACTCAGACGACTGACCAACTACCCATACATCTCGGACTCCGATTGCGAAGTGTTGCTGCCGTTGTATGCCAAGTACGGCCTGAAGAAGACTGCTCAGATGCTTGACGCGGAATTTGCAATGGTATTATGGGATGCCCGACGACAGAAGCATGTAGCCGCCCGTGACCCTATAGGCATACGACCGCTCTTCTACGGATACTCACGCTCGGAAGGCGAGATCATCTTTGCCTCGGAAGCGAAAGCAGTCTCACCTTTCTGCGATCATGTCGAACCGTTTCCGCCCGGGCATGTTTATGACGGCGAAGAGTTCGTGCGGTATCTGGACATAAGCCGCGTTTGTCAGTACCACACGCACACCAAAGAGGAAGTGCTGAGCAATATCCATGACAAGCTGGTGGCGGCAACGCGCAAGCGATTGTGCGCCGATGCGCCGGTGGGGCTTTTGTTAAGTGGTGGACTGGATTCAAGTCTGGTCTGTGCTATTGCTCAGCGGTATTCGTCGCGACCGATCAAGACGTTCGCTGTTGGGATGCACACCGACGGGATCGATTTGAAATATGCCCGCGACGTTGCGAGGTTCATCGGTTCGGATCACACGGAGGTACTTATTACCGAGGAGGATGTTCTATCGTCGTTGAGAGAGGTGATTTGGAGTCTTGAGTCTTATGACATTACAACCATCCGCGCTTCGATTGGGATGTATTTGGTGTGCAAACATATCAGCGAGAACAGTGACGTGCGCGTTTTGCTGACCGGCGAGGTGTCCGACGAACTGTTCGGCTACAAGTACACCGACTTCGCCCCCAACCCGGTTGAGTTCCAGCGTGAGTGCCGCAAGAGGATTCGCGAGTTGTACATGTACGATGTATTACGGGCCGATAGATGCATCAGCGCGCACGCCCTTGAGGCGCGGGTCCCTTTTAGCGATAGCGATTTCGTGCAATATGTTATGGGCATTCATCCCAGGCACAAGATGAACAACAACGGCGTGGGAAAGTACCTGCTGCGAGCAGCCTTCGAAGGGGGCGGTTATCTTCCCGAACATATCTTGTGGCGAGAGAAAGCGGCTTTCTCTGATGCCGTCGGACACTCGCTGGCTGATACATTGCAAGCCGTAGCAGAAGAGTCCTACTCAGAGCAGGACCCGGAGACTATCGCCGAACAATACCCTTACGCCACGCCGATCTCCAAAGAGTCCCTTATGTACCGCGATCTGTTCGAACAGATGTACCCACGAATGGCACATCTGATCGCCTCACTCTGGATGCCCAACCCTCGCTGGGAAAACTGCCAGGTTGCAGATCCGAGTGCTCGGGCTCTGCCCAACTACGGCGCCAGCGGCGTTTAGCGCAGTTATTCAGCATAACTTAGCCGTGCGGCGGAACCAGTCTTTGGTCTCAACGTAAAAACTGTGTTGCCAATTGTGAGGTATTGGTTACTTTGGGGCGAGCGTGTAAGATGGCAGGTGCGGACATTTGCCGCACATGAAAGATGATGGATTCCCGCCTATGCGGGAATGACACAGGTAAACCTGTTTTTCGCGCTTCGCACGCCCATGAATAGGAAGACTGGATTCTGGCCTTCGCCAGAATGACTTTGAAGATGAGAACATTTGTTTTAATCACAATCGTCTTAGCCCTGGCCGTATCGGCGCAAGGTGCCGGATTGCTCATCCCGATGGATGAGACCCAGACCGATCATCTCAAAGCCTACGGTGTCTGCTATCGTGCCCTCGATGCCGGGTACAAGGCGGAATGGTTGCTGAATTTTCGCGGTGGGTCGTTCCTGATTGACCATTCGTCCGAGATCAGCAATGTCTGCCTGTTGATGGGCGTTTCTTATGAGCAGGTCACTCAGGGACAGGTAGCGGACATTTATCGCCAGATCGAAGTTGAGAACATGGAACGGGTCGAGCTTGAAAAGGCGCCGGTGATAGCTGTCTACTCACCGCCCACCAATGAACCCTGGGATGATGCCGTGACGTTGGCCTTAACCTATGCCGAGATTAAGTACGATGTCGTGTACGATGAAGAGCTACTCGGCGGCGGATTGGAAGAGTACGACTGGCTGCATCTTCATCACGAAGATTTCACCGGGCAGTATGGCAAGTTCTACGGCGCTTTTCGCAATCAACTGTGGTACCAGGCGCAGGTGCGAGCCAACGAAGAGTTGGCGGCCAAGCTGGGTTACAACAAAGTCAGCCAGTTGAAACTGGATGTGGCCAAGACAGTCTATGACTATGTGCGACGCGGTGGCTTCTTCTTTTCAATGTGTTCGGCACCTGAGACGATAGATATCGCCCTGGCCGCCGAGGGTCTGGATATAGTGCCGCGCGAGATCGATGGCGACGCGGTCGATCCGGGTGTACAGGCCCAGTTGGACTTCACGCGGACATTCGCCTTTGAGAACTTCGTGCTGGAGCTTGACCCTCTGGTCTACAGCCACTCGGACATAGATACCTATCCTGACCGGCTGGTGCGGTTTCTTGATGAAAGTCAGGATTATTTCTACCTGTTCGACTTCGCGGCCAAACTCGATCCGGTTCCCACTATGTTGAGTCAGTGCCACACCAGCACCGTGAACGGATACCTCGGTCAGTCGACCGGTTTTCGCAAATCATTATTGAAGAAATTCGTTACACCGCTTGGCCAACCGGATAATTTCGACGAGGTGCGCTATCTCCACGGCAACCTCGGCCGTGGAACTTTTACTTTTCTGTCCGGACACGATCCGGAGGATTATCGTCACATGGTGCACGATCCGCCGACCGAGTTGGTACTGCACAAACATTCCCCCGGCTACCGTCTGATCTTGAACAACGTTCTCTTCCCCGCCGCCAAGAAGAAAGAACGCAAGACTTAACGGATTCGCTGGAGCCGAGTCGAAACCGCGATTTCATCCCCCTATCTTTCCACTGGTGACACTGACTTCCACCCGAAGCTGAGACCCAACCTGGTCTCTCGGTTTGGGACTGGAAGATTGTGACTGATGGGTAAGGTCATGGGCGGCGCCGACACTGATCCCAACAATCTTCGGGCTTCGTTGCCCACATAACCGGTCTTTACGATTTTCTCGACTATATTGTCGTGAGTCGACGGTATTAGTATGTCTTCGGACCCCCCAACAACATGATACCCTAACCACCCCCACCCGTTTGGCTTTTCGGCAAGGTAGTTTGCGAACCAACCTTGGGGGCGCGTAATGGCGGTGGGATTGTAAGGATCCCTCTGGACCACGAACGGACGCGATGGATCGAAGGGGTCGAGTGTGATACGCGAGTCCATGTGAATATGCTGGAACTGTTGCGAGCTTTCACCCACGGTCACCAGGGCATGCCCACCCGCGCTGTGACCGACCAGAAGGACTTTGACATCTTTGCTCCCGTTCTCGGTGACTGAATTCAGCCAAGTCTCAACTTTTTCTATCTGACTATCACCGAAAATGCCGGCAGCCTCCGGGAAGAACTTGGTGATGACGCGCCCGTTATTGCCCTCTTTGACCTGCTTGATAAGATCCACCCATTCGCTGTCCATGCCGGAACCGCTGGCTGCTCCGCCTCGAAGCATGGCAACCGCAAGGTCGAACTCCCGTACGAGCCGACCTACAGTTTGACCTTCGACGTAGAACGATTGTCCATCCACGGTACCTCTCGCCTTCCCCGAACCGGAGAAGGCAAAGTCATAAGTGTCGTCCAGAGGAACTTCCAGAACGAAAGAATTCTCGCTAATTGTAATATCTTCCCCGTAAGGGATCACAAACGCTCCGCTCATTCGCAATACACCACCGGCAATCGTACCCTCCCTGACCGCCACTCCTCCCGGAACAGAAAAACTGACATCGCATTCATCTTGAGCAAGCAGAAGCTCCCCGCTTCCCTGCACATTGATCTGACCACTTTCGCTGCCAACGGTATAGTCGACCGAGAGCGTTTCAACGGCGAAGTATTTTCCCTGGAGGTCCAAGCACTGAATCTGACGAAGCACTCCGGCGATTGTAAACGGCCCGTTACAGTCGGAACCTTCCAGTCTCAGGTCGATCGAGTTATCATCTATGACATTGATTGTTCCTTGGTCGATGTCGCCCGGGCAGTAGCAATCAATGGAACCTGAGAAAACCGCGGAACGATCGGTTCTGGAGCCGTATATTGTGCCGACGGCTCCGTCGCTCTTGCGAAAAAGCGTTCCTGTCATCGGTTCGTCCTTGGAAAGGCTCAGATTTAACTCGTCCCACGAGACTCCCTCGCCCTGATTAATGGTGATTTCCCCGCTGAATGAAATGGTACCGAACGAAGAAGCCTCGTCTGATCGATCCACGTCGACATCAAAGATACCGCAACCGACTACGGTGACTAACAGCAACATGGCAAAGTAAACAGCTTTCATACAGTAAACCCGTTGTGTTTTGACCCTTTTACCAATTGAGGCCTATTCTAAACAAGACTTGTCCACGACGTTTTGGCACCCTGCTCGGTTGCCCTATCGCCTGCATGACTTCCTTGAAAGACTCAGGGTTTTCATTCGTCCATCGTAAAGACCTAAAGGTAAAACCGACCGTGATCCCGTATCGGTCTTTCAACAGAGGACCTGTTCTTGCTTCGACATTGAAGTCAGTCGTGCGAGCAAGCCGCAGTACGGATTCCTGTTTTTCCGACAGGTCACTCAGAATCCCCACAGATGAAACCAGGGTTGCGACAACTGTCAAGGTAGGGTGGAAGTTCTCAAGCTGAATCCGTCCGCCGACTCCCAACCCACTGGTCACACCCAATAGGTTGATATTAGGCTTGCCCGCGTGCGCCTCGCTATTCCTGATCGCCACCCGAAGGTAATCCACGTTGGAGCGAAGGGGGACAAACATGCCGAATGGCAATTGGGCCAAACTACTGAACAGATTGATGTTCTTCCCCATTCTGAACGAAACGTCCAACATCATCAAAGAGGGTTGACCAATGAGAGGAGTGGCTTGCTGGGTACCATACCCGATACTCAAGAAGAGCTTTTCGGTGGAGAGCACCAGTACTGGAGAATCAGACCCATAATCGTAGAAGAAAGTACCCTCCCCCCTCAGGTATCGAAAGTCACTCTGGCTGTAGCCGACGGTCATCGAAGTTGTCTTCAAAATCTCCCCCTGGGCAACCGAATGGAGCCAACTGAGGATAAAGATCATCGCAATGATGGCCGGGCGTCCCATACTAGTTCCTTCGAGAGCCGCCTGTGATACGCGACACCATTTTGTAACCTCCTGCCAATTCAGACCAGCCTTGAAATCACGAGATCAAGGCCGAACATCTATCGCACCGGTCCCTGGCGCCTTGAATTTCAATAAACAGGTATCTCTATAATTATACCCACCGCGTCGCTTCGACACAAGCGGAAAGTGGCCTGAGCACATCAACATGTGAGACCATGGCCGATCCTTTGTCGCCGCGCGGTAACCTTGTGTCAAATCCGACACCGCACTCCCGCCCCACATATCCCAGTCACGCTCAAATCTCCGCACCAAGCACACTTGAGAAAGTCGCGAGAAAACCGTCGATGTCGGCTGGGTCAATCGTCAGGCTGGGATCGATTCGCAACACACTCACACCGACCCTGCGTCCCACGATGTAACCTCGCTGCAAAAGCTGGCGATGCACTCGGATGGTCAGAGTACATTCGGGATCGTCGTTCAACTCAACGGCGGCCATCAGACCGCGCGAACGGATAGCTTTGACAAGTTCGCAACCTGCCGCGATCTCCGTCAAGCCATCAGCCAATTGCTTGCCGAGCGCTCTTGTGCGTTCGACCAATCCGTCGTCGTGGATTACACGAATCACTTCCTGCACGATTGCCGCCCCCAGCGGATCATTCTGGTGTGACTGTGCGTAGTTTAACGGCTGATCTCGTAAGGCTTTTGCAATTTCGGGTCCGAAGGCCGCCACGCTGACCGGATAGCCGTTGCCGATCCCTTTGCCCATCGCGATAACATCCGGCGAGATATCGTAGTGCTGAAAACCAAACCACTGTCCCGTGCGGCCAACGCCGGTTGTCACTTCGTTGACGAGGAGCAGACCGTTGTCTTCCTTTATGGTAGCAACGAGCGCCTGAATCAGTTTTTTCGGCGGGAATCGGACCAACCCTGAGGAACTACCCGGTTCGAACAAGAAACCACCAATACGCTCAAAGGGAATCTTGCCAAACTGTTCGCAGCGGCTGTCACAGGTATCCTTGTCGTCGCAACCGGCGCAGACTGTCCAATCAAAGCAGTACCATTGATCGCTCTCCCTGGCCGCCGCGGAACCATAGGCGCCGAAGTATGAGTCGGTCATGGTCATGAGCAACGGACGATCAGTAAAAGACTGTGCTACCCGAACACCGTATTCAACTGCCTCGCTACCGGAACAGAGAAAGACACATACACCATTTTCGATTTCCAACAAGGCCAGCACCTTTTTGGCAGCGTTTTCAACGATCGGTGATGAGTAGTTGAATCCGGTGTGGGAGATTTGTGCGGCTTGCTCAGTGAGAATACGAGTGATTCGCGGGTTGTTGTGGCCCAGAGGAGTGCACCAGACTCCGGATTCCAGATCGACATATTTCTTTCGGCTGGAGTCATACAGATAGCAGTTATCCGCCCTGACAATATCGGGTCGTAGTAGCTCATGGCCGGGATACCAAAGGATGTGAGAGATGGTGGTTTCCATAAGAGTCTCGCAATTACCAGTAATATAGGCACAGCCACGACGCGGTGTAAACCCAATATTACGCAAAGGGCGAGTGTTATTATGTTCCACTGCTGTCTGTCTAGCCATCGTTGATCGTAGCTCTTGTCTGGAAGCCCGGTTCAAGCGGATGGGCCACCCGTCGTCTCTATAGGGGACAGGAATCAACTGACATTCCGGTATTCATTGACCAACCGCTGTTGAAGTCGTAGATTCGTTGTCATGACAGCTTATGATCGAACCTTTCTGGCCATCGATTATGGTCGCCGTCGAATCGGCATGGCCAAAAGCGATCCGACCGGACTGATCGCTTCAGCTTTGACGACACTCGAAATCAAGTCGAATAGTCACGCGCTTAAGTTGATCGGTTCGCTTCTGGAAGAACACTCTCCGGACGGCCTGGTTGTGGGATACCCGCTGTTGGCTTCAGGTGATCCAAGCGACCTGTGCGTTGAGGTCGATCAGTTTGTCGAGAAACTGGCCCGGATATTTCCGGGACCGATACATAAAGTAGACGAACGGTATTCATCGGTCGAAGCGGCCGAGGTCATCCACGCTCACGGTAAGAAAGTCGGTCAGGATAAGAAACGGCTGGATCGGCTGGCGGCGGTGATTATTCTGCAACGGTTTCTGGATGAGCAGTCGCGATAAAGAGCCGGGGGAAGGTTGGTGGGAGTATCCATGGTTCGCATTGGTGACGTTGTTTCTGTTGGCTGTCGGCGTGCTGTTGTTCGTGGCCGGTGTTTTCAGTTGGGTGGTTAGAAAGATGTTTCGAGCGCGAGCATATCTGATTTTACTGGCGGTCCTGTGCGTTCTCATAGGGGCCTGGGTGGGATACTCATTTTATCACGATGTGGAACTGGGTGAGCGCACCGTGACTATCATAATCGAAGAGGGTGCCTCGTTTCAGTCGGTGGCCGATGAATTGATCGCCGCCGGTGTGATCGATTCCCGTCTGGTGTTCAAATATGCAGCGCGTTGGAAAAAAGTCGACCGCAAACTGACCCCGGGCCGGTATGACTTCACCGGTCGCAACTCATGCCGCTCGGTATTGACAAAACTGGGCGAGGCCGACGTGTTCCGGATCAAAGTGACCATTCCCGAGGGCGCACCCATCTGGAAAGTCGCAGCCATACTGGCCTCGGCGTTGGACATTGATTCCTCTCGGGTGGTGGATCTTGCATCCGACGATGACTTTATTCAAACTCTCGATCTGCCCTGTCTTGAGGGGTACCTTTTTCCGGAGACATATTTCTTTCCGTGGGGTACCAGAGCCGAAGCAGCCCTTACAGAAATGGTCACCATGCATGGCACGATGACGGAGTCCATCTGGCCGCAAAGCCTGCCGCTCGATTTGACCCGAGAGGAGATTATCAAGTTGGCCTCGATTGTCGAAGCAGAGACGTCAGTGGATTCAGAGCGCGTGATTGTCGCTTCGGTCTACAGCAACCGACTTCGTATAAAGATGAAACTTGATGCCGATCCCACCGTGATCTATGGGCTGGGTGGATTGGATAGACCGCTGTACATACGAGACCTCAAGAAGGATAGCCCTTACAACACATACCTGCACAAAGGGCTGCCGCCGACCCCGATCAATTCGCCGGGCCTGGCCGCGATCAAAGCAGCAATCAAGCCGGCCGAAACCGAGTATCTTTACTTTGTGGCCGACAACGCGGGCGGCCATCGTTTCAGCCGGACCAATGCCGAGCACAACCAAGCCCGGCGAGAGATCAAAGCGTCACAGTAGAAGAGGATACTAATCAACGTCGTGTGAGTGCTGTCAGGCGACTCGCCTGACGGCCGTGGGTTGGAAGGCGGGTGTCGGGCGGGGTCGCCCAACACCACCCGCGAAAGCTCGTTGTGCCCGCGTGTTCTTCAGATTGCGTGGGAAGCGTTTTCAGTTTCATGTGTCCAGCCGTTGCGCGGAGTCCTTCGCTGCCAGAAACAAGGTGAGACCCTGCGCCTGGGCAGCAGCAGGGTCTCACTCCGCCGTGGCGGACCAGGACCCTGCTGAACGTAGTAGGGCGGATCCGTCTTCGGCCCCGCCTTTGTTGGCAGTCCGTAGCGGCGGGCCACCCGGCAGGCCTATCCGCCAAAGTCGGAACGATCAATTATCGAACCGAGCTTTTTGCAAATGGCATCAAGGGCACCTTCCTCAAAGGTGACAAAAGCCATCGGTTGGCGCGAACTGTAGCCCAGTAATCCCAGCACACGACCCTCGCACTTGAGTGGCTGTAAAACAAACGAACGTGAGTCATCGTCCAGAAGCAGTTTGCGTTCAAAAAAATTGCCTGAGAATGACTCACAAAAGTCTTCGGTGTAGATATGGCCCTGCTCCGCCACCTTCTCGAACAAGGATGCTTCCACCGGCAAATTCAGTCGTAGACCGTCACGCATGGAACCGCGATGCCAGGTTGACACGGCAGCCAGTTGGCGACCGGCATCCGGACGCAGCACCAGCACGCCTTTGTCGATATTGTACTCTTTCTGCAATTTGTCGGTGAGGTCCTGGAATGCTTCGGCCAGCGGCGTGTCACGATGGGCCGGGGCTTGAGTAACACCGGCAATCGAGTCGTTGTCGGAGGGCGCCTGCCAGCGTTTGTCATTGTTGTCAATCATGGTCGTACTCGCTTGGATGTTAAGCTACGGTTTCGGTCTGCTCCCGCGTGAGTTGGTATTTTTTTACTTTGCGCCATAATGTCGTCCGTCCGATACCCAACTCCTGAGCCGTTTGCGTGAAATTCCAGTTGTTGTCGTCCAGGGCTCGTGCGATGATCGAACGCTGTGTATCATCCAGAAGCCCGCTTCTGCGTCGAGTATTCAGGATGCGAATCTCTCGGCGACCGGGGCTCTGTCCGATCCTGGTGGCGAAGGTGATGTCCTCCGGCTGGAGAAGATCGGTTCGGGAGAGAGCTGCAGCTCTGCTTAGGCAGGTTTCCAGTTCCCGCACATTCCCCGGCCAGTCGTGGGCTTGAAGTTTTTCGATGGCCTCGCGGCCTATGCCCCTCACGGCACGGTCGGTTTGGGTCGGCAATCGCCTGAGGAAGTACTCACAGAGCAGTTCAATGTCGTCGGGACGCTGGGACAAAGATGGTATGCTCAGGTTGATTTCACAGATCAGATTCCAGAGTTCATGGTCGAACAGGCCGTCTTCGGCCATCCCGGCAAGGTCCTGACTGGTGGCGGCCAACACCCTCAGGTCCAGTTTGCGGCCGGACTGAGCAGCATCGGTCGCGACCGTGAATTCGGTCAGGAAGCGAGCCAACTTAGGCTGCAAGTCCGGAGGTACAGACTCGACATTGTCCAGAAATAGGGTGCCGCCATCGGCTTGCTCAAGCAATGCGGCGCTTTTGGCTTGACCCTCAGTCTGAGCGCGGCGGTCACCAAACAGCTGTTCAGTTGCGGTTTGGGAGGTTTGTGCCGTGAAGTCGACAGCCACAAAGGGACCGCTACGGCGGCGTGAATGATGATGCATTACACGGGCCAGTAGCTCCTTACCAGAGCCTGAGGGACCACCGATGAGAACGGTTATGTCGGTCGGAGCCAGCTTGCGTGCTGTTTCTTTCAGCTTGATCATTGAGTCGGATGATCCGATCAGATTGTCAAAGCCGTGTGACATGGCCACGGTTTGACGCAGCATGGTGAGTTCATTCTTCATGCGCATCAACTGGAGAGTGCGGCGAATCGAAGCCAGAATCCGCACTTGTGATGACGACGTCACCAGATAGTCATGTGCTCCGGCTGTTAGCGCCTCGGCTCCTGCCTTCTCGCTGGACTCGGTCGTGACCACGATGATGGCGGTGTTGGGAAAACGACACTGAACTTGCCGGGTGAACTCCCCGGCCGGCCGGCCATCGATTGGGTCCGGCACTATTAGCAGGTCGCACTCATGTTCTAACCTCTCAAGCGCCGCAGGACCGCAATCGGCGGTGTCAACATGATAGTCCTCCATGGACAGAGCAGCTTTCAATTGGCTGTCAACTGTCGTCGTTTGATCGATGATCAGTATTCGGTCGTGGCTCGTGGCCGTCTGTGTCATTGTGTTTCCAGAGTCTTTTGGGGGTTACTTCTCGCTACCGTGCCGGTCGGATTGTCGGTGGTGTCATCAAACTGCAGCATCTGTTCGCCGATCAGGTCGTCCAGTTCGCGCGCTTCGCCTGCAATGATGTCGCTCAGTTCGACAGACTCGCTGTCCCCATGAACGGACAGTGAGCTTTTTAGCAGCTCAGCGGCCATGATGATTCCGGCCAGCTTCTGCTCTGACAGTTGCAGCAGAGAATCGGGCACAAAGGGTGCGGTCGGACGCGCCGACGCTTCTACTTCAGACAGAGTTACTATGGTAACTTCGATGTTGCCGAGCCTGACCTGTTTCATGGTCAGACTGCGATGTGGTGGAGACTCAGCGAGCATGGTCCGGAGCTGCTCAAAGGGAAGATCGACCAGCGCTGCACGGTTTTGTCCACATATTTCAGCCGCCGGTTTGTTCAGCCACAGCAACTGCCCGGTCAGGCGGTCTATAATCAGGGTAGGCACTTCTGTTTTTAGTTGGGCTTGCAATCGCCGGGCCAACGCCGCCGATTCTGTGTAAGCGCTCTGTAAATCGGTCACCAGTAGGCTGAACCGATGGTCCCAGCCTCCGTCGAGGGTGATTTTTTCGGGACCGAACCAGCCGAACATGAGCGAGTTCGGTTCACCGGGATTGAGCACGGCTGTTTGGATTGTACAGGCGTGCCCTTTCCGTTCGCCCTCGGGCCAGAAGCGATGGGAGAAAAACGCCTGGTCGCCGGAGCACCCGCTGATATGTTCCAACGGAAATGGATCGAACTCATCGGGATGCACAAAGCGACCATGATGGACCAGGAACACGCATCTGTCCGGTGGGGCCAGTTCGTCCAACAGGATTCGATCCTGCCGGTTTGGACACTCTCTGAGCTGCAGGCCCAACATGAGACCGGCCAGTTTGGCTGAGTTGGGATCTCCCAGACGATTCTGCTTTGTCTCGATCATAAGAGCCGATTGCTCTGTATCCGGTGAGCGGCCTGCTTCAATTTGAACCTTCGGTGTAGTCATCTTGCCTCGAGCGTTTCATTTTGAGACACCTAGTAAAAGTATCGGTCACAGTTCATCTTGCTTTAGCACTAATAGTCGGCGGTTTTGGTCCCTTTATGCGGATGTGGCTGGCCGACTCATGCCTGGTTTGGAGTGGGCTGGGTGCTGTCAGGCGAGTCGCCTGACAGCCATTGACTGCGTGGGCAGGCGTCGGGCGGGATTCCTGTTCGATTAACATTATCGTTGGCAATCAACCAGCGCAGACGTATCTTGGCGCCATGACGGACGAACTGGTCGAAATCATGCTTAATTGTCGTCGCTGTGCCGTCCTGACCGGGGCCGGTATCTCGGCCGAGTCGGGGGTGCCGACGTTTCGCGGCCAGGAAGGACTTTGGAAAAAGTTCAAGCCGGAAGAGTTGGCCACCATGGACGCCTTTATGGCCAATCCCAAACTGGTTTGGGAATGGTATAGCTGGCGACGCGAACTGATGCGCGAGGTAAAACCGAATCCCGGCCATGTTGCGCTCGGCAAATTGGAAGACTTCTTCGAGTCCTTCACTTTGATCACTCAGAATATCGATGGCTTGCATCATGAGGCGGGGTCTCAGTCGATACTGGAACTTCACGGCAACATCCACCGCAACAAGTGCGCCAAGTGCAACCGTCTGGTTTCGGTGGCGACAACAATCGATCCCGATGATATACCCGGCTGTGAACACTGTGGCGGGCGTATCAGACCGGATGTGGTCTGGTTCGGGGAGATGCTGGACAACGACGTGATCACCGACGCCTTTCGGGTATCGGAAGAGGCGGAGATATTTTTCTCGATAGGTACTTCAGCCATCGTCCACCCCGCTGCTTCATTGCCCATGATAGCCAAGCGGGCCGGAGCCACCCTGATAGAGATCAATCCGGAACGCACGCCATTGACAGAGGTTGCCGATTTCTATGTAGGCGCTCGTTCGGGTGAGTTCCTTTCCAAGCTGGTTGAGGCCTACCGGCTCCGTCGCGAGGGTATGGAGACTTGAAACCGTGACCCGGCAACAGAGTATAAAGGCCGAAACAAGACCAGGATGGGACAATACACTGTGAAATCTCCTATGAGGTTTTGGACCATAAGATTGATGCTTCTGCTGCTGGTGGCTACATTCGGCCTTAGCTGCGTTTACTATAACACTTTTTATAACGGCCGGAAGGCCTTCAACGAAGCCGAGAATTCCCGAAAGAAGATCAAGGGAAAAGGCCGCGGTAATGTTTCAGGCTACCGCAAAGCGATCGAGAAATCGCTGAAAGTAATCGAGGACTACCCCGACTCAAAGTATTACGACGACGCTCTGCATATTCTGATGGTGTCCTACTACCATACCGAGCAGTTTCCCAAAAGTGAGCGGCGGGCGCGAGAAATCCTGGCTGTCTATCCCGATGGTGAGTATGTCCGTGACGCCACTCTGTACCTGGCCAAAGCCAAGCTGATGCAAAAAGACGTGGCTGACGCCGTGGTGGTTTTCCAGGACATATTTGAAGGGGATTATGAAGCCTCGTTCAAGAGTGAAGCGGCCATGACACTGGGTACTTATCATAGGGATGACGAGGACCACAAACTGGCCGAGCCGTATTTTCTGGCCTTGCGTGATTCTCTGGGCAATGAGGACGAAAAGAGACTCGCCCAGACCTATCTGGCCGATGGGTATTACGATAGCTACCGTTTCGAGGACGCTCTGGGCGCTTACCTGCAACTTTTGGGAATGGAACCGGACAAGGATGAGAAGTACCACTCCCTGTATCAGGCAGCCGATTGTTCATACCGGCTCATGCGCATTGAGGACGGCCAGGACTATTTGACCACCCTGATGGACGAAGACATTTATTTCGACTCCCTGCCTTCCCTGAAGCTCAAGATGGGTGAGGGGTATGAACACTCTGAAGAGTTGGCTCTGGCCGAGGCGGTCTATCGGGATGTTATAAACGAGACGGAAAAAGGGTATGCCAGAGCCGAGGCTTTTTGGCGGCTGGGATTAATCTACCAGTACGATTACGATGATTTGATTGAAGCCAAACTCTATTATGATTCGACCACCAAACTGGACCGCGGTACCGGAATCGGTAAGGATGCTTTGCAGCAGTCGTCTGCTATAGGCTTGCTTGAGGAGTATTCACAGGCGATCGAGCTGGATTCCTCGGCTACCCAGGAGATGATAGATGAAGCCGCTTACATTCAATACCAATTGGCCGAGTTATATTGGTTGGATCTCAACAAACCGGATTCGGGCATCATCGCCATGCAAACGGTGGTGGATTCATTTCCCACCGCCTACGACAGCCCCAAAGCCTTGATCGCATTGTCTGAGATGATTCGCGACCGCCGGGGAGATTCCACGGCGGCCGATTCTATTCTCCACGAGGTCCTTGTCAGGTATCCAGCTTCGGATTTTGTGGTCGAAGCTCTGGATCGCCTGGGTTTGATCGGCTCAGAAGCCGACACAGGTTACGCCGGAATGTACTTTCAGCGTGCCGAGTACTTTCTGGTCGATGAGGCTGACCTGGACAGCGCCCGAGCGAATTATCAGATGGTAGTCGACCGTTTCGAGGATTCGCGGTATTTCGCGCAGGCGAGCTTTGCCCTCATTTGGTTGACCGAAATGTATGACAGCCCCGGCGATTCCTCGATCATCTGGGCCTACACGGAGTTTGCCGACTCTTTTTCAGGCTCCGGCTGGGCCAACGAAGCCCGCTCGCGGTTGCAGTTTACTCCCAAGCCCAGGAGCCGAGACGAGGTGGATCAACCGTTGGACAGCGCCATGTTCGCCGAAGTCGATGAAGGCGACAGCCTGGGTCCGGGCACCAAGTCGGGCGGCCAGGAGTACATCGACCCTCAGGTGGCGGCTGTGACGGATGAAGATGGGACCCAATTGCAGCAGTTGTTACTGGATCCAATTCGTATTGATATACCGTTCGAGTACCCACCTGACGCATACAATGAAAAGTGGGAGGGAGAGTTGATTTTTCAGTTAACACTCGATTTTTCCGGAGAAGTCGATTGGTATGAACTGAAAACCAGGTCACCCAATGAGGAAATCAATACGCGCGTTAAAGAAACTTTCGAGTCCTATGCTTTCGACCCGACCCGAATTCCGGTCGAGCTTCAGGGGCACAGATTGTATTACAAGTTTAAGGTACGTTTACCGGATCATCTGAGATGACTAAACCAAAGTGTGAAAGTACGCCTTTGATCAATCGTCGGGACTTGAAGAATGACTACTATTCGTTCACTTTTGCACCGTACAGTCAGGCGAGCGATTGCCGACCCGGCCAATTCGTCCATGTCAAACTGCCCACCGATGTGGTCTATTTCCGACGAGCTTTTTCGGTAGCTTCGGTGGATAGCCGAAAGCAGAGCCTTGAGTTGATCTTCAAGTCTCTTGGACGCGGCACCAAGGCGTTCGGTACCCTTGCAGACGGTGACGAAGTAAACATCCTCGGCCCCCTGGGTACATCGTTCAAACGACCGCGCAAGAACGAGACGGCGGTTATGATAGCCGGCGGTGTTGGTTTTCCGCCTTTGATGTTTTTTGCCCAGCGTCTTATCGAACAAGGCCATGACCCCCAGAAACTTCTGTTCTTCTACGGTGGACGCAGCAAGACTGATATTGTCGAACGAACGCGTCTTAAGAAAATGGGTGTCAATCTTACCGTCGTTACGGAGGACGGCTCGCTTGGCGAAAAAGGACTGGTTGTCGATCCGGTACAACGGTACCTGGACAAGCGTAGCGGGCGCGTGCAGGTTTACTCATGCGGTCCGCCGGGGATGCTGAAAGCGGTGAACGATCTCGGCTTGCAGGTCGGTATCGGCGGTCAGCTGTCTTTGGAAGCGCCGATGCCGTGCGGCTTCGGTGTTTGTCTGGGTTGTGTGGTGCCTCTGACGGCCGGCGGCCACGCCCGTGTCTGTCGCGAAGGGCCGGTATTTGAGATCGGTGAGGTAGCCTTGTGAGAGATGCCATGAAAACAACGCTCTCGGGGGTCGAGTTTGCAAATCCGATTATGACCGCCTCCGGTTGCTGCGGCTATGGTGAGGAATTGGCCGAGATTTTTCCATTGTCCAGGCTGGGTGCCCTGGTCACCAAGTCGATTACCCTGGAGCCACGGTTGGGTCATCCACCGCCGCGCACAGCCGAGACAGCGTCCGGGATGCTCAACGCCATAGGTCTGGCTAATGTCGGTGTCGATGCTTTCATTCGGGACAAGATGCCTTTTTTGAGCGAACAGAAGACAGGTGTTATCGTCAACGTCGCCGGAGCATCGGTCGATGAGTATGTTGAGGTGAGTCGCAGGTTGAACAACGTTGACGATCTGGACATGATCGAACTGAACATCAGCTGTCCCAATGTCGACCGGGGCGGCATGGAGTTTGGCAGCGATCCCTATCTCACGCAAAAAGTAGTGGCCGAAGTCAAAAAAGTTTTCGACCGTCCGATAATCGTCAAATTATCACCCAACGTCACGAACATCTGTGACATCGCTCGCGCCGCCGAGGCAGGTGGGGCTGATGCTCTGACGGTGATAAACTCGTTGGTGGGAACAGCCGTCGACATCGAGACCCGCCGCCCCCGGCTTACCAACAACAAAGGCGGTCTTACCGGCCCGGCAATAAAACCGATCGCCCTGGCCATGGTGGCGGCCGTCCACGAAAACTGTCGCCTGCCGATTGTCGGTGTGGGTGGTATCGCCACCTGGCAGGATGTCGTGGAATTCATGCTTTGCGGAGCTTCGGCTGTCCAGATCGGCACGGCGCTGTTTGTCGAGCCGGAAGCACCGCTGAAAATCGTAAGCGGTCTGAAGACCTACCTTCAGGCTCGAAATATTAAATCGATCAACGACCTCGTAGGGAGACTGGAGAAATACTGATGTTTGCTCTTAAGGAACTTCAAAGGATACAGGCGGATAATAAATCGATGATCTGTCTTGGTCTCGATCTGGATCCACGTCGAATGCCTTCGGAACATTCCAAAAGTGTCAAAGGGATGTTTGAGTTTGCAGTCGGCGTAATCGAGGCCACCAAAGACAGGGTCTGTGCCTACAAACCCAATCTGGCTTTCTACGAGAGTTTGGGTGCCGAGGGACTGTCATTGTTGAAACTGATCATCGAACGCATCGGTGACTCCGTGCCGGTTATCCTGGACGGCAAACGTGGTGACATCGGTAACACTGCAGGCCACTACGCCGATGCTATGTTCAAACAGTTGAAAGCATCCTGGGTTACCCTCAATCCATACATGGGCTATGACTCTCTTCGGCCCTTCATAGAGCACAAAGAACAAGGTGTTTTTATTCTATGCCTGACATCGAACCCCGGCTCCAAGGACTTTCAGATTCTGAATGTGGAGGGCCAACCGCTTTACCGAATTGTGGCCGAAAAAGTGGCCTACTGGAACAAAGATAACAACTGCGGTCTGGTGGTGGGCGCTACCAATCCGGAACAGTTGAAGGAACTGCGCCAGGTATCCGGCAACATGCCGCTCTTGATTCCCGGTGTTGGCGCTCAGGGTGGGTCGCTAGAGAAGGCGGCCGCTTTCGGCACCGACAATTTCACCAAGACGGCCCTTATTAATGTCTCCCGCTCTGTACTGTATGCGTCCAAGGGCTCAGACTTTGCCGATCGAGCGCGGGCCGAGTTGGGACGACTAAACCAAATCGTAGATTCCGTTCGGCAGAGCGGACTCAGTACCGGCGGCGACAGCCCGACGCCTCAACCTGCCACCACTGAAAGTACACCGGAGAGCGTTGCGCCGGTGCAGCAAAACACACCACCACCACCCATTAACAGCCAGCAACCCGGCGACGCCGGACAGCAGGGATCGTCCTAAGCAGCACGACCTATCTTGTAGGGCAGGTCTGTCTTCAAACCAACCATGTCAGGAGCACAAGGCTCCTGACCTACTGTGTCGGGCGCGGTCGCCCAACAGCACCCGGACTCCACGATTTTTGAAGATGGATTCCGGGTCAAAGCCCGGAATGATAGATTGTGGATTCATCCTTCGACTCTGCTGGTGCCTCGACTCCGCTCGTGCCTCGACTCTGCTGGTGCCTCGACTCCGCTCGTGCCTCGACTCCGCTCGGCATGACAGGGGACATGTGAGTAGCACGAAAGAGCCATTCATGGCCCATTTATGGCCGGTATGCCGCCCGGCTACCAGTCCATTTCGAATTGCAGAAGGGAGTAGATCAGTCCGTGATGGAATTCTCCCCGATAAAAATAGTGATCCCTTAAGGTAGCATCTTTCTTGAAGCCGAGCGACTCCATCAGGGCTATAGCTTGAGTATTGAACTGCGCTGTCTGTGCGTACACTTTGTTCAGACCTCGATATGGGAAGAGATACCTGACTAGAGTTTTCAGCGCATCAGCACCATACCCTTTTTGGCGCTCGTCGGGATCAACGACCAAGCCCAGTTCGGCCGAGCGGTTGAGCGTGTTCAAGTCAAAATAGGTCACTTTCGCCACCGGCGTTCTGTCGTCCTTACGTAAAACCATGAAGCGCTGTCGGGACATATCTTTTTCCGCCTTCTTCATTCGCTCGGCTATTTCGGAGGGTGTGCTGAAAACCCACGGGCGACAGGTCTGCGATTGTGGCTCACTCAGCAATGTCCAATGATAGGTGTTGGCTTCATCTTCCGGTGTAGTCGGCTTGAGAAAGACCTTATCGCCGACCAGCGAAGGTGATGTGGGGAGTGGTTTTTTGTCGGCCATGGGCAGGTATCCCTCAACGGTGACGGGTTGACGTTTTCTCTGAGTCCCAATGTGGCGGCGGTGCCATCGGCGATCAACAAATAAATTCGCGCACACAAACTACCCGTCGTTTTGTTTTGAGTGCGGTGTCGCCTCCGGACCTGCCATTTCAGGAGCACGGGACTCCTGACCTACTAACTATGCACCCCTCCTTGTCACCCTGAGCGGAGTCTAAGGGTGGGCTTCGACAATTCAGACTGCTCGGGCTCCGTCATGCCGGCGTAGGCCGCCATCAAGTCTTTGAACCACGAATGGATTCCCGCCTACGCGGGAATGACACCCACAAACGGGTCCTTTGCGCTTGGCGCATCTTTGGGCCATACCCCTTAACTCCGCTCACCCTGCGGCTCAGCTCATGCCTCGACTCCGCTCGGCATGACAGGGTCAAGCCCTGATTATCGCGCTTCGCGCATTTTGCGTGAAGCACTACTTGACGGTGTCGGGCGGCGTCGCCCAACACCACACTGTAACAGACCGTCAGGTCACACGCTCGCCTTCGGCGAACGCAAGACCTGACGGAACAAGAACTCCGCTCACTCTTCGACTCCGTTCAGGGTGAGGTTGGAAAGGCACCTGTTTAGGTCACAGGGCGCGCAAAGCGCATGAAACTCATTTATGGGCGGTTTATCGGTCAGGCCAGCCCTTTCTTTTTGAGTTCTTTCATATCTTGGTGATAACGGCGAACCCGCTGGCCAAATTCTCGCTCCATCTGACGGCGGGAGTGCACATCACGCCGTTTGGTCAGGTGTACTTGTTCCTTCAGCATCTTGAGATAACTCTGATACCGCTTGGGATCAAGGCTGCCGCTTTCAAGGGCTGCCCGAACGGCACAGCCCGGCTCGGTGTCATGCCCGCAATCGTTGAAGCGACATTGGTCCATCAGTGTTTCGATATCACCAAAGGTCCGGCTGAGACCGCCCTCGTCGTTGAACTGTTGAATCTCGCGCAGACCGGGTGTGTCTATCACCAGTCCACCTGATGGCAGTATAATCAGTTCTCGCTGCGTGGTGGTATGGCGGCCGCGGCCGTCACCTTTGCGCACACCGCCGGTGGCCAGCTTGCTTTCACCGAGCAGTTGGTTGATCAATGAAGACTTGCCCACGCCGGACGAACCCAGGAAGGCAAGGGTGTGCCCGGTTTTTAAGTAATCAGACAGGGTTTCAATACCCAGTCCGCTTACAGCACTGACTGAATGAACGGGAACGCCGGCTGCGACGGCCTCTACTTGGTCAACCGCTGCCTCCGGGTCATCGCACAGATCAGCCTTGTTGAGCACTATCACCGGTTGCGCGCCTGAGTCCCAGGCTATGGTGAGGTATCTCTCGATCCGGCGCACATTGAAGTCGTTGTCCAGTCCGGCCACCAGCAGAACCGAGTCGACATTGGCGGCCAAAACCTGTTCGTCGGTACGGCCCGCCCGGTATTTGGGTCCTCCGGCCAGCACCGCTTTGCGCGAAAAACTGGTGCGGCGAGGCACCAGGCCGTGAATGACTGAGTCGCTGGACAAGTCCCTATGGTCTATGGCCACCCAGTCGCCGACAGTCGGATAGTCGGCCAGCGTAGCTGCTTGATGCCGAAACCGTCCGGAGAGTTGGGCGGCAATCTCCCCTTTTTCGCTGAACAGTTGGTACCTTTCTCGATGTTCCTGGGTTACGCGGGCCGGTGTGTAACCTTGCTCGCGGAAGTCGAGAAAACGGCTTTCAAAAAAATCGTCAAAACCTAATGTATGCAAATCCATCGTTGGAATCCTTGTTACTATCGTTACAACTTGTCGGCGTCGCGGTTAATGAACCGTTGTTCCTGTGGCGCATCACCTTGGGCTATTGATTTCGCTGTGGTTGTGTTGGCTGTCTTCTGGGCCGGACATGAAAAAAGCCGCCCAACTTCAGTTGGTCGGCGAGGGGGGCGCTCAGAATTCGATTGAGCGTCGGCTCAGCAGCCTGACTGAAGGAGGTGCAACACACCACAGCTTTGGGATATTGCAGTAGCCATGTATGGTCCTCCTTTCAGGTCCTGGGTTCTAAGTCGCTTGCTGTTTCTACGGACAATTTAGCCTGGATGTTTCGTTTGTCAAGATAATTGTGGGTGCCGCCGCGCGGCCGAAAGGCCAGGACGCCCTAGCAGCGAGCATCCCGGCCAGTTTATGCAGAGAGATTGGTTGCGTCGTCTATTGGACGTTGGCCCCCTCCCGCCGTCGGTAGATTATGTAGATGGCGGACAGTAGGAGAATCAGGGTCAGGATTAGCAAGCCGAGGTTGGTGTGGGAGGGGACGCGTTGCCGATCAAGTGCCACCGCGTAGTTGACGTGGGTCACCCCGATTCCGGGGAGTATTATGTCCCACTGTCCCATGCCCCCAACCACACCGAAGAAGTAGGGCACCCACACAGCGGCCGGAGGGCCGCCATCATCGGAATCGGTAATCAATACGGTCCCGGCCGCCGGGTTGAACTCATAAATTGTGATAGCGTGATATCCATCAAGATCACCCTTCTTGTAGCCGCCCGGCGGGGTGCCGCGTTTGACGTCACCCCAGTACAGGGTGATTCCACAAGCGTGCCCCTCGTCGAATCTGGCCTGACACCAATCGATCGGGTTGATAGCCCACGATCTTGGAACGAACTCTAAGCCAGTGAATATCGGACCCTGGAACATCACGGGTACCGAAGCCAGAGCCCAGTGTTGCCAACCACCGTCGTCAAAGGTCATGGCCGCTCCGACATTGGCTGGAACAACTCCACCCCACGAACTCACATTCGGTGACGGCGGCACGCCACCGCCCAGCCAAGGTGGATCGTAGAGATTGGGTAGGCCTTCAAACACCATCAGGTTCGAAGCGCTGGCCATCCAACAACTCAGGTCGGAATTCCAGTCGTTTCCCCCGGCACCCGGAAAGATCGGCTCTCCAGGCGCGTGCATGCCGTCTAAAGGCATTCCATCTGTAAAATTAAGAATCCAGCCGTTTGCCGGATTGAAGTTATGTTTGTTTTGATCCGGCTGAGCCAGAACTGTGGCAGCCAGCAACGGAATGAGTGCAACAGCAAAAACCGCTGGTGCCACTTTATGGATCATGACTCCCTTAGTCATGAGTCTCCTCCTTTGAGATTGAGTGATTCGGGAACAGCCCACCGGCCGTAACCGCAGCAACTGGCCCAGCGATCTTTCACGAGGTACCGAAGGGCTATCCCCGGACATTATTGAGGCCGAGATTGATCGTTAGAGGTCCTCCCCGGCGGGGCGCGGACGTCGGGAAAGCAGTACCAGCGCTGCTCCCAAGGGAGGACCTGGAAGGAAGCATAAGACCGGTTGTTGTCTGGCCTGGAGCGGGTGTGGAGTGAACGTAACGCCTGCGCGATTTGCCCCACCGTGATCAGAATCAGCGCATTGACGATTACAAATACAAAAGATACCATCAGCAGCCCGAACAACGAGCCGAATCTGAAAAGCAGGCCGGATTCATCCGGCGTCATTACAAAAAGATTCCCCAGATTGACGTCGTGGCTCAGATAGTATTCAAGCGGCAGCCACAAAGCGGCTATGAAAATAGCATTGAAGCCGAGATGTTTCGTGATTCGGTTGACGATAAGGCCATAGATCGCAAACAGAAAGATCAGGCTGCCGAAAGCGAGCAGACAGGTGGCTATCGATGTCGATGAATCGACCCGAATGGCGACAAAGAGGTATGAGACCGCCAATAGTCCGCCAAGAACCAACGATTCTATTAAGCCTGCTCTTATCACGCGCCAAAGAAATGGAACGAGAGCGAACAGAGAAAAGAACCATAGGTCCCCGTAGAAATGCGCAGCCGAGATCAGTAGCGCTGAACTTCCCGCACAGAGGAAATTCTCCGCCCATCTCAGATCGAATGTCCTGGTCAAGTGAGTCCCCTGACCCTGCTCGACAGCCCGCCATACCTGCGTGATGCTACGCCCCCAAGGCGTAGTGAATGCTAATAGATAGTATGGTCCATGCTTTTTGTCAAGCGCATAGTCTGCGCCGCAAAGTTTGTCGGGTGACGTATCCGGTAGTCTTGGTGCCGGGAGGACCTATCTCCGGCAGGACTCCTGCCGACCGACAATTCACCCTTCGACTGCGCTCAGGGTGACAGTAGGGCGAATCCGACTTCGCCTGCGCGCCGAGGCGTGAACCCGCCGAAACCTGCTACTGAACCTCGGCGATACGTTTGTTGATGTGTTCCCAGACTTCCGTCCAGGAAGAGTCATAGCCCTCTGTCTTGTATTCGTCGCGGGCCCGTTTGAGCAGTTTCAACCCCTCGGCTTTGTTGCCCAGGCCAATGGCCGCTTCTCCTAAGTCCTCGCATGCCTGCCCGATGGCCGAGTGGTTTTCCAGCCGTTCGGCCCAGGCCAGCACCGGGCGCAACCATTGACCTGCTTCTTCGAAGTTACCCAGCAAGCGGTGCGTCATACCGACATGGTAGTCGGCGAACAGTTTTCCGGTTTCGCCGGAGAAGCGCCAGTGATACTCGCGCGCTTTAGTGTAACACTCAAGGGCCGAGTCGAATTGTTTCTGATCATAGTAGGTCCCGGCTAAGTTGTTCCACAATGGACCCAGCCAGCGTTCCTGGTCGCCTTCTTCGGCGGCTTCGATTCCCCGTCGTCCCCACTTGATCTGCTCTTCGGGAGTTTCAGCCACGATGGCGATCATGTGGGCGGCATCGACAGCCCGACCCCAAAGCGCATTGGCATCGCAGAACTCAAACATTTGATCAAAGGTCGCACGGGCTGCTTTAAGATCGCCCGCCTTCCACTCGAATCGTCCCTTGACACCGAGATAGCGTGACCAACCCATGGGATCGCTTTCCGAACTACGCTCTTTGGCCTGCTGCAAATACTCTTCGCCGGTTTCACGATTACCCAAAATAAGATTCATGCGCGCCACCTGCGAGAGTGCTTCGACCTCGACCGAGCGATTGAATTCTTTGCGGGCTGCTTCGGCAACTTCGAGGTACGACTCAAGGGCAGACCCGTAATCCCGCGACTGAAAAATGTCGTCGGCCTGCGACAACGTTTCATCGGCCGATTGGTCATTGGTGGACACTTTGGCTCCTTTTTGTTTTACTTCGATCGCGTTGGTCACAGAGAACATCAGTATCAGCGAGAGAACTGCTATTGCCGGTTTCATCATTCATCACTCCAGGCTGGGTCCACGATTTTCCTGCGTCATCCGGGTTTCAGTATATAACAATTGTACGCAGCGGTCACGGCAAATCTGCATATAAGGAGTATGATCGACAGGCTCGAATTGGATTGACCGGCTCAAGTGGTCGATATATATTCAACCACTTAAGCGGCAGCGGATGCCGGTCGAAAGACAAAAAAACGAACGGAAACGTTAACCGATCGGGGGATCGATAGAATATGCGCGCATTGATAACCGGAATCACCGGGCAAGACGGCTCCTATCTGGCCGAGTTCCTGCTGAAAAAAGGGTACGAAGTGATCGGTATGGTCCGAAGGGCCTCGACCGAATCGGCCGAACGCATAGATCATATTAAAGACAAGATCACTTTGGCCCAGGCCGATCTGTTGGATCAGCACTCGATACTCAGGGTCATCGATGACCACCGTCCCGACGAAGTTTATAATCTCGCCGCTCAGTCATTCGTGCCCACCAGTTGGACACAGCCGGTGCTGACCGGAGAGTTCGATGCATTGGGTGTTACCAAGATGCTTGAGGCGATTCGTCAGGTCGACAATAAGATCAAGTTCTACCAGGCATCGTCGTCGGAGATGTTCGGGCGGGTGCAGGCGGTGCCGCAGGTTGAAACGACACCTTTCTACCCGCGTTCACCCTACGGCGTGGCCAAGGTATACGGCCACTGGATAACGGTCAACTATCGTGAGAGTTACGGCATTCATGCCTGCAGTGGGATACTGTTCAACCATGAATCGCCGCGTCGCGGACTGGAGTTTGTCACACGCAAGATAACCAACGGCGCGGCGCGAATCAAACTGGGTCTGGCCGACAATCTGGCTTTGGGGAATCTGGATGCCAAACGGGACTGGGGTTTTGCCGGTGACTATGTGCAGGCGATGTGGAAGATGCTGCAGCATGAGACAGCCGACGATTTTGTGATCGCTTCGGGCCGGACACACTCGGTCGAAGAGTTCGTGGCGGCGGCCTTTTCGCACGTTGGTTTGGACTACAAGGAATACGTGACCACCGACCCACGCTTCGTGCGACCGGCTGAAGTCGATTTGCTGTTGGGGGATCCTGCCAAGGCCAGGGAGGACCTGGGCTGGGAACCGAGGGTGACCTTCGAGCAGTTGGTAACCATGATGGTTGATGCCGATTTGAAGCGACTGACTCCCCAGTGAACAAGCGAATTAGTTGGCGCTTTCTGAATCCAGGGATGGATATATGACCAAAAGGGCAACGTCCAAGGCTGTGTTCGTGACCGGTATTGCCGGGTTTGCCGGTTCGCATCTGGCCGAACAACTGCTTGAGGCGGGCTACCAAATCTATGGCGCCCTGCATCCGAAAGAGTCCACGGCTTATCTGAAAGGTATCAAGTCCAACCTGGAATTGATCAGGTTGGACATTACCAATGCCGTTCGGGTCGCCGCCGCAGTGCAGAAGATCAAACCACAGTTCGTCTGTCATCTGGCCGCGCTGGCTTCGGTGTGGCGGTCCTTTGCCGATATGCAAAAGGTGTTTCGGGTCAATTTCGAAGGGACCCTCAATCTGTTGGAAGCTGCCCACCAAACCGGTACAGTCAAGAAGCTGTTGTTCGTCGGGTCGGCAGAGTGTTACGGCACTTTCAGCCCGAAGAACAAGACACTGAGCGAAGACCAGCCGCTCAACCCGATATCGCCGTATGCCCTGTCCAAAGCGGTGGCCGAACAGGCCTGCATGTATTACCAGCGTCGACACCGATTGCCGGTGACAATCTCGCGCTCATTTGCGCACACCGGGTCGCGCCAGTCGGTTGATTTTGTGGTGCCGTCGTTTGCCCGGCAAATTGCAATGATTGAAAGCTCACGGAGAATACCGGTACTGAAAGTGGGCAACCTGTCGGCCAAGCGGGACTTTTCAGATGTCCGTGATATTGTGCGCGGCTACCGCTTGATGCTTGAAAAAGGCAGGCCCGGTAGGGTGTATCAGCTTTGTTCCGGTCGTGCCGTGGCCATACAGACGGTTTTGGACATGCTGTTGAAAATGTCCGCTCGTAAAATCGAGATTGAAATCGACCGGACCAGGCTGCGCAAGAGTGATATCCCTGTTCAACGGGGCAGTAATAGTCGGGCTGTTCAAGAGTTGGGATACGCCAGTCGATATAGTCTGAGAGAGACCCTTACAGAATGTTTGGAGTACTTTAGAGACCAGGTTCAAACCTGAACGTGCGTCCGATCTCAGGAGTGCAAAAGAGATGGCAACGAAAAAGAGCAAGAAGCCGGCCGCGTTGGCTGAGTTGATCGACAAAATCAAAGACCGCAGCGCACGAGTTGGTGTGATCGGGTTGGGCTATGTCGGTCTTCCGCTGTGTGTGGAATTGGCCCGGGTTGGATTCAAAGTTACCGGTTTCGATATTTCCAAATCGAAGATCAAGTTGTTGAACGCTGGTAAGTCCGATATCGACGATGTCCCCGACGATCATGTCAGGGAGATGGTCGACTCCGGTTATTTCCACGCCACCGATGATCCCAAAAAACTAGCCAAGATGGATACTATCTCCATCTGTGTGCCGACCCCCCTTTCCAAAACCAAGGACCCTGATGTCAGCTATATTCTGTCGGCCATGGAGTGGGTCAAGAACTATATCCGCAAGGGTACGCTGGTGGTGCTTGAATCGACCACCTATCCCGGCACTACCGAGGACTTGATCCTGCCGCTGTTGGAAGGTAGCGGCATGAAAGTGGGTACCGATCTTTTCCTGGCTTTCTCACCGGAACGAGTCGATCCAGGCAACCCGGTGTACACGACCAAAAACACGCCGCGCGTGGTCGGCGGAATCACGCCGGCCTGCACCCAGGCGGCCAAGGTGTTTTATGAACAAACGATTTCCGACATTCATGCCTTGTCGTCAACGCAGGCGGCCGAGATGGTCAAGCTGCTGGAGAACACTTTCCGCTCGGTCAATATCGGTCTGGTCAACGAGGTCGCCGTTATGTGTGATCGGTTGGGCATCGACGTCTGGGAGATTATCGATGCCGCCGCTACCAAACCGTTCGGCTTTATGCCATTCTATCCCGGTCCCGGTTTGGGTGGGCATTGTATCCCGATCGATCCGCACTATCTGTCGTGGAAACTGAAATCGTTGAACTACTACGCGCGCTTTATCGAACTGGCCGGCGAGATCAACAGCCAGATGCCTGAGTATGTCGTGCGTCGGATAACACAGTTCTTGAACAGTAGGTTCGCGCGCTCGATCAACAAGTCAACTATCTGTGTGCTTGGTGTGACCTACAAACGTGATATCAAAGATACGCGTGAGTCACCGGCGCTTGACGTTATCAAGCTCCTGGAAGATAATGGCGCCAAAGTTATGTTGAACGATCCGTTCGTGTCGGAGATTGAGTGGAACAACACCAAGCACAAGTCGCGCAAATTGAACGCCGACCTATTGAAGAAATCGCAACTGACCGTGATCTTGACCGACCATACGCAATACGATTATCAATGGATCGTCGATCATAGTAAAGCGGTTTTCGACACTCGCAACGCCACCAAAAAAGTCACCAAGAACCGCAGCCGGATAGAGTTGTTGTAAATCGCCACCCAATATCATTCCCGCGAAGGCGGGAATCCATCTTCATGACTCTCTTCATAGGGCGGCATCCCTGTGATGTCGCTGAGATTGGCAGGATCACAGTCCGCCGCGGCGGACTGCCCTACCGGATTTCCGGGTGGCTGAAGGTCCGCCGCGGGCGGGAACACCGCCGAATCTAGAGAAACACGGCTTGACCGTGTCGGGACCACAAGGGGTCCCCACCTACGACGACTGCTATATTCATCCTGAGTGCCCCCATACATTCTGAGCGCAGTCGAAGGGTGAACACTTGCCGGGGGACAACGGCGCGAAGCGCGATAACCACGGCTTGACCGTGTTACCCTGAGCGCAGTTGAAGGGTGATTCCACCGCGCATATCTCCGTCCCAAACAAGGTTTGAGACAGCCACCCAAGGATGATGCACCAACGCGAAACTTCCGAGTCTGTCAATCCCATTGAATAAGCCAGCTCAGCAGTGGTAATACTTGTGGAGGGGAGGATGCGCCCACTTCCGGCGCTAACAACGTCGGGAGTGGTGCAAAACAACGCTTGACTGTCGATGCCAATAAAGTTAGCATCTGAAAAACCTACAGTTGCAGGAAACTCCAATATGACGACTCTTCTAGTTATTCTCGGTATCGGCGCTCTGGTCCTGATTGTCGTGATCGCCATGTACAACCGGCTGGTCAAGCTGCGCAATACAGTGCGTTCGTCCTGGTCGGACATCGATGTGCAGTTGAAAAAACGATACAACCTGGTGCCAAACCTGGTGGAGACCGTTAAGGCCTACGCCAAACATGAGAAATCGGTATTCGAGAACGTTGCGCAAGCCCGCTCGGCGGCCATGCAGGCCGGCTCACCGGCGGAACAAGCCAAGTCCGACAACATCTTCAAGGATACCTTGAAAAGCCTGTTCGCCGTGGCCGAAGCCTACCCGGAGTTGAAAGCCAACAGCAATTTTATGCAGTTGCAAAAGCAGTTTCAGGATCTCGAAGAAGATATCGAATCGGCGCGTCGGTACTACAATGCGGTGGTGCGCGACTATAACACATTGACCGAGACTTTTCCATCGGTGCTGATAGCTTCAAATTGCGGTTTTCAACAAGAAGAGTTCTATCAAATGGATGCGCCGGACACTCAACGCCAGCCGCCGCGCGCCGACTTCTCATAGACGGCCGGTAGGGAGGAATATTCGCATGAGACAAAAACAGTTTGCCGTTGTCTGGATCGGTGTCATCTCACTGTTATGCACACTGCTGAGTGTACCGGTGGTACAGGCGCGGTATTTTGACATCAATGAATTCAATTCCGACATCGAAATCCACGCCGACGGTCACATCGAAGTAACCGAGACGATCCGGTTGAGTTTCAAACGACCGCGCCACGGTATCTTCCGGGACCTGCCCATTCGCTATAAGGACGACCTGGGTGGCACTGTGGAGACACCGTTGGAAGTCATTTCCGTGCTCGATGGGCGGGGTGAACCTCGTGAGTATCGGGCGGAGCGACAAGGGAACGTGATGCAGGTACGGATAGGTCATCCCGATAGGTTTGTCGACGGGTATCAAGATTACGTCATCAAGTATCGTGTAGACTATGTGCTTCTGTTTCTGGAGGATCACGACGAACTGTATTGGAACGTAACCGGGAACGACTGGCCGGCACCGATAGAGAAAACCTCAGTCCGGGTAGCCCTGCTTCCGGCCGATGGCGATGCGCACCTGAAAGCGGCTTGCTACACCGGTCAGTATGGCTCAAGCGAATCGGCATGCGGTTGGCAGACAGGGACGGACACAGCCGCATTCATCAGCGAACGAGTCCTGAAGCCTAAGGAGGGTCTGACCGTGGTTCTCGGATGGGACAAAGGGATCATCCCGCCGCCTACCGAATCGGAACTGTTTTGGCGCAAGGTGAATCTGCGTGACAACTGGGTCTTCGGTGTGCCGATCATTGCGCTGTTCACGATGTTATGGCTGTGGTTCCGGAAGGGTCGCGACCCCAAAGTTCGGGAGTCCCTCACCGTGCAGTATGAACCGCCCAAGGTTGGGAATCGATTCCTGAGCGCGGCCGAAGTGGGTACCCTGATCGACGAAAAACTCGACCATCGCGATCTTAGTGGCGCCGTGGTGGGTCTGGCCGTGCGGGGATACCTGAAGATTGAAGAGACAACGACCACTACTCTGAGGACCACTGCAAGTGACTACAAGCTCGTCAAGCTCAAAGAGCCGGACGACCAACTCGGACCCTTTGAACGCAGTCTGATGGACGTCGTATTTGTCGGTAAACTCAAACAAGCAATGGTCTCGGACCTGAAGAGCCGTTTTCACATGCATCTTCCGAAGCTCAACAGGAAATTGTATGGCGAACTGATCCGCAAAAAGTACTTTACCACCAACCCGGAGCATGTGCGCCGGCACTACTCGATGTTTGCCGGTTTGTTACTCGTTTTCGGCTTTATGGCTATGGGCTACATGCAACCGCCTTCTCCGGTCAAGGGGCTGGTATGTTTCTCTTTGGGGGGATTGATTGTTTATCTCTTTGCCAAGATCATGCCGGCCAGGACGAAGCTGGGCGCCCGGACGCGCTGGGAAATCCTCGGCTTTCAGGAATTCATGATGAGAGCCGACCGGGATCGGATCGAGCGCATGGGTGGTGAACTTTTCTACAAGTATTTGCCGTATGCCATAGCCTTGGATATTACCGAGCAGTGGGCGACGGCCTTCGAAGGACTGTGCGACGAATCTCCCACCTGGTTCGTCGGGACTGGTCGCTTTCCGAGATTCGGTCCCAGGATGTTTGTGTCCAGCCTCGGCCAGGCCACGTCGAAACTCAGCGACGCTGTTTTCAATGCGCCGCGCAGTAGTGGGCTGGGTGGCGGTGGCTTCTCAGGCGGTGGTGGTTTCTCGGGTGGTGGATCAGGCGGCGGCGGTGGCGGCAGTTGGTGAAGCACGACCTTACCAGCGTTGGTTAGGTACCCTGTCCCGCAGGAAAGCCGAAGGACGGTCTTGACAAATGTTGTGCCCGTGCGATCTTCAGATCACGCGGGGCTCACCATCCAGGTGGCCAAGAATCTACAATCCAACCGCCCTTAGCTAACTTTATGCTGCTCGGGCTCCCTTGGATGCATTGCATTCTGGGCATGCCACCTGACCATTTGCAACCACAGTACGTCCACCTTTAGACCAAGGAATCTTGTGGTCCGCTTCCCAAGCGTTCCATTCGCATTTCCGACCGTCACACTTCTTTGCAAGCTGGCAGATACCCTGGTCCCGTCGATATATGGCAAGTCGTTGTTCATGTGTGAACAAGCGTTGGTCATCCTTCAGTTCAATGTCTGAAAACTTCTCGAAGAGCTTGCGAATGAGTAATTCATGGCGCCATTTGATGGAATCTTGCGAGTCAGTGCTATGACTAATTTTCTCGTGATACGCGATCATCTCAGATTCAGCTTCATCTTCGGATAGGACCTTCTGTTCCCTACGGTATTTCTCAAACTCCACAAACCACATGGCAACATCGCCGTGCCGGTCACTGATAGCATATCGCTCCAAAAGTTGCGACACCAGGCAATATAGCGAAATCACATTGTACCTCTCCAGTTCAGGCGTCGTGTCTGGAAATGCGACCCTGAGAAAATCCAAGGTCCTGCGTATTCGTTTGGCTTTTGTACACTTGTCATCGAATGTCAACTGCGTTCGGTACATCTTGTTAAGGTCCGCGTTTTTCACATTGCAGGGGCCACCTTCAAGCTCAATCAAAGTCATCTGCGCTGCGACATGATCATGTGTATACCGTTTGTTCGCAAACGCGCAACTGCCAAAGATAGGGTGTGAGGCGAGGTTCCTCACAAAGTCACGCATCTTTCCAGGCATCGCATTTCTCTTCTCTTGAGCCTTGAGACTCGTTCCATTCTGCAAGCGCAGGAACATCTCGCGCACTTCATCCTCATCTGTCTCCGTGAGAATGACAACGTCCAAAGGATAGGTGTCGAAGTGAATGCGTAGTTCGTCAGGCAAACCTTCATACTTAAGCCCTGCTATCGGCGTACCCTCCACCGGTTCTGCATTCTTAGGAAGGGCGTAGGCTCCTGAACTGAACTCCCAAAGTGCCCGTAGCCGCTGCTGACCGTCAACGACATCGTACTTGTCCGGTTTCGCGCCTGTCTTGCGCCAGTAGAGTTTCGGTATGTCATATCCCCTGAGCACGGTGTCAATCAACATTTGTTTCTGTGATCTGCCCCAAACCGCTGGACGCTGGAAATCTGGATTTGTATCAATGCGCTCTTTGATCCCGAATACCGTCGTGATCGGCCACGGCTTCTTATTGCTGTCCATCGTGTTTCTCCTCCTCAACCGTATCTCAGCCCACTGGCTGTTGGTCCGAAGCTTTCCCCTGGATTTCCAGAGATGGTTAATTGCTCTTAACTCCACCCCAAATCTACCCCAACGCGTCCACGTTGTAAAGTAGAAACATTGTTGGGGAGACAAGACTCGCTACAACATGCTAGCTGAACTTCCTCCGTCCCCAATAACCCCACCAACTCCTACCAAAACACATCGCACAACTATTAATATAGGTAATATAGGATCATCCAATGAATACGTGCACAAAGCAGACCGCCGAACCTAATACCGCCAAACCGTGCCAGCTTCGTAATCACCATGATTTCTGTTATCCGAGAATTAAAAATACGCAAAACGAACCCATTTCCACATCACCGGGATCACACCACCTCACCCTGAGCGGAGTCGAAGGGTGAACCTCTGTTGCGATGCTCAAGGTGTCGGGCGGGGTCGCCCAACACCACCCGTGGAACAATCACCCGTGCGATCTTCAGATCACGCGGGCACAATCAGGGAGATGGATTCCCGCCTTCGCGGGAATGACAGAGGTGCGCGGGAAGAGCCAAGTACCCATTTATGGGCGGCTTGCCCGTGTCGGGACCACAACGGGTCCCAACCTACAAGGACTGGTGCATCCTTCGACTCCGCTCAGGATGAGGTTGGATAGGCGCGAAGAGCCAAGTACCCATTTATGGGCGGCTTGCCCGTGTCGGGACCACAACGGGTCCCAACCTACAAGGACTGGTGCATCCTTCGACTCCGCTCAGGATGAGGTTGGATAGGCGCGAAGAGCCAAGTACCCATTTATGGGCGGCTTGCCCGTGTCGGGACCACAACGGGTCCCAACCTACAAGGACTGGTTCATCCTTCGACTCCGCTCAGGATGAGGTTGGAGAGGCGCGAAGAGCCAAGTACCCATTTATGGGCGGCTTGCCACCAAATTCGTTGACACGAAAGCGTTGCGACTTTATCGTGCGGCATGAAACGAGCTGCGATACTATTAGCCGGGGTGGCCCTGCTGTACTTGTTGCCGTCCGTGGCCTTGAAAGCCGTTTATGGTCCATCGTACACTTTTCCGCCCAGTGAGGATTACTGGCAACCGGACGGCGCGGACGGTTGGAAAGCGCACGGCAGCCCTGTAGGTCCGCCGCCGTCGAGCCCCAGTGTGGAGGTGCCGATGGCCTGGCACTATCTGCCGATATTCCTGCCGGCAGTTTTGCTGGCCCTGTTCATGTTCGGTCCCTTGTCAAAGAAGATGCATGAGCCGTTGCCGTCTGAAGACGAAAGCAAAACAGACGCCGGCGACGACGATCAAAAGGCCGATGGTTGAAATCGGTATGGATTATTCGCAGATCACCAGTTTGCCGAACTTGATAAGCCTGTCGCGCGTGGCCATGATCCCGCTGGTCGGGTACTATCTCAGTCGTGACGACACCACTTCCATGCTGATCAGTGCGCTGTTTGTAATACTGGCCGGTGTGAGCGATGGGCTCGATGGATACTTGGCGCGCCGTTTGGGCAAGATCAGCCGGTTGGGCGTCATGCTCGATCCGCTGGCCGATAAACTGTTCGCGGCCGGATTGATCATCCTGTTGGTCTTCTATCGCAACTTGCCAATCTGGCTGGCGGCGACAATTGTCGGTCGCGACCTGTTAATAATCGGCCTCGGTGCGGTGTTGATGCGGGGTCGTGAGATCGATCTGCCTTCGAACTTGATCGGCAAGTATGCCTTTGCATCGATTGCAATGTTGATCGGCTGCTATGTAATCCGGTTCGACTTCGGTGCTGAACTGTTCACCTGGCTCACCTTGGTTCTTCTGATTGCTTCCAGTGTTGGTTATGCTCAGGTGATGTTGGCTGTTCGTGGTGGCGGGACACCCTGGCGGATTGTGGACCGACCGTTGTATCGCAACTTGCGTATCATCGGATGCGTGGCGATTTGGATCGCGCTGATTTACAAGTTGTATTTCCTCATATTGACGTGGTGACAGGCAAACCTGTTCTTTGCGCTTCGAGGCGATGAATCGATTTCCAGGTTCTGCTGTCTTTCATTGGCGGAACCACAAAGAGGGTCCCGCCCTACCAGAGCTGTCAATCACCACAGAGTGAGGTTCGGGGTGGTGTCGGTCGACCTCGCCCGACACCCGTCTTTGGGTCCCCGGCTGTCAGGCGAGTCGCCTGACAGCACCTATCAGCGTGTTGTCAGGACCACAAGGGTCCTGATCTACTTCCTGACAGCGACAGAAACTTGTGGTAGCCGAATCTTCAGACACGGCTGCAGCGGTTCACGCGATCTGAAGATCGCGCGGGCACAAAGTTGACGGCGTTTAGGGTGTGGCGTGGCGGGCGATACCCTGGAAGAACCTGTCGTCCGGCGACTGATTTTTATCGTAGGCCGACCAGCCCATGACGTGAGACAACATAACCATCGCTCGGTAGAATCTATAGCGAGCTTCAATGGCCGCCAGGTTGGTTCTCAGGCTGTTGTGTTCGGCATCCAAAACATCGATTAACGACAGCCGTCCCGATTCGTACTCTGAGATAACCGCTTCCAGTTGGCTAAGCGATAGATCCCCGGCGCGCGCATAGCCCGGCATGTCGGCCGCCAATGTCATGAGTTCATCAAATCGGGTGAGGACGTCGCGCATGACTTCCAGGCTGGCATCATCGCGAAGGTATTCCTGTCGGCTGAGCAACGCTTTTCGTTTACCGGCTTCACGAAATCTGTCGGCGCCGAGAAAGAGCGGCAGTTTCACTTCGGCGCGGGCATACCAGCCATCGAAGTAGTACGGCGTGGCGAATGGCGGCTCAAAGTCACGGTCCACGTAATTGTATGACGCTTTTACGCCTACACTGGGGAGGAATCGGGCGCGATTGGCCGCGAGCAGTTTCTCCTGCAGGTCTATCCGTACTCTGTGACCGGCCAGGACCGGACTGGTGAGCAAGGCTTCATCTACCAGCGCGTCGGCCACTGCCGATCGAACCGCCTTGGATGCAAAACGAGGAAACAACCGCCTATAATCCCGGACCATATTCACTCTGGAAAAAGAACCTGAGTCCAGAGTTAGCTCACTGTGTCCGGGGAAATTCAACAAAGAGTTCAAAAGCACAGTGGCGGCCGACACATCGTTTTCACTTTGTGATGCCCTGATGGCCGCTTCGTAGCGTTCTTGATCCCAGCGGGTGACATCGCGATCCGGTCCATCTTCGGTTTCGCGTCGTGTATAGGCCAGTTCCAAAAACCGGCTGACCCGATTGCGATCTTCGGTATACAAGGCGGCCGATTCCATTGACCGGCGATGGTTGAGGAAGGCCAGAGTTACAGCCAGTTCCAAATCGAGCTGTGACTGTTTGAGATCGATCTGCGAGATGTCCCGGCGAATATTCGCAGCCTTGGACTTGCGGATAGTCTCCAACGAAAAAAGTGTCTGATACAGACTCACCGTCGACACGTAATCGTCAGTTGTATTGGTTCTATCGCCATCGGCATGGGTAGCCGAGAATTGCGCATACAGATGTGGCAGCCACGCCCCCCGGCTTTGTTTTGCCGCTTCGGTCGCCGCTGCCAGCGCATCCTGTTGGGCCAGGTGCGAAGGGCTTGCGTCCAGTGCGCGCTGCAACGCTTCTACGATCGTGAAGTATCGGCTCTCTTCGGTTGGCTCCGCCCTGACCAGTTGCGCCTCCCGCCTCAGCGTGGCAGGAATGTCGACACCGGTTAGGTCGGCGGTGGATTCGTTTATCGTGAGTCCGGATGGGACGTCGAATGTCACCGGCAGATCGGCCGGGGTGGCGCCATCGATAATTTGCAGTAGTTTGGTCGCGGCAAAGCGTGCTTCCGGGATGACCGAGTAGCCGCTGTTGGATGCCAAGGCGCCGCGTTGAACCAGGTAAGCTCCTTCCCACACGAAGGTGGGCACCTTGTCCCGCTTGGTCATATTGAAGAATTCGCGAATCTTGACGCCGTCCATGGCCCACATTGGGAAAATATAGACGGCATCGACTTTCCTGGATAACTCCAAGTATGATTTGAAAAAGGCGAAAGCCCCGCCGGCGTCGACACCTTCAGCCGAGAGAACTTCAAAACGGTACTTATGTCCGAGGGCGGTCAACTGCGACATTATCGTTTCCCGTTCATCTCCGGATGGGAAATAGAGCACACCCAGCCGCTGCACCTGGATCAATCCGGTCAGAGCATCGATGTCGCGGGCAATCTGTGTTGGTCGCAGCTGCACGGTTAGGTTCTCGACGATCGGTCGGCCCCTTGCGTCCAGCAGTCCCTCGGCATAGGGATCAACGCGGTGCAGGGCCAGTATCGGTTTGGAGTAACCGGCCGTCAGCAAGTCTTCCACCACCCAGGGGCCCATAGCTACCAATATGTCGACCGATTCCAGCCGGACCAAGTCATGGGCCAGGATTCGGCAACTGTCGCGTTTCCAGCCAGCCGACATGTAGCCCTGCGGAACCGGTACAACCTGGATGTCGGCGGGCGCCATCTGCTCCAGTTGATGGGAGAATTCATCGCGCAGTATGTCATGGGCAAGGCAGCGACCACCCTCGAAGAAACCCAGATTAATCCGTCTTTTCTGTTGTGCCTGGGCGACGCCGAATATCAGCGTCATCGTCCAGACCAGGGTAAGCAGTTTTGCTATTCTCGAATCAAACATCGTATTCCATCCTGATCGATTTCAAACCACAGGTGGGATAATAGGCAATTCGGGCCGTCTGTTAAAGCACTATTTGTCTGATTGAGAAAAACGGGCTGGTGCAATACGGCGGGTTTGTCTCCGCCTGCGCGCCGCGGCGTGGACCCGCCATGGGACAGACGAGGACGTCGGCCGCCTACGAGCCTCATCCAGTGCGGCAGCGTCGGGTGGGGACCTAAGTATTCACATAAGGAACCCACCTGTCGCAAGGCTTTAGGTGGGGTACCGAAGAATCAACGTTCATGCTTCGACTTCGCTCAGTATGAATTTGTGTCGGGAGCACAGAGCTCCTGACCTACGGAAGACTGGCAGGGTGAAACCCTATTTTGACACAGCCTGTGCGCTCAGAGTGAGGTTGACAGGCGTGAAGCGCTATGAATCCATGTATAGCTTATTCATCACCGCGAAGCGCGAGGAATTGACTTGTCGCCCAGTCAATTATTGAGGTTTGTGTGCGGATTCTTTGGACAGGATTTCCTTCACCAGACTGGACAGCTGGTCGGCGCGATACGGTTTTTGCAGAAAGTGCAGGCCACCCATGAGTTCGTCGGGTATGTGATCTTGATCGGTAAGTTGGCCGCTTGAGATAATGCACGGCAATCCTGGTGTGATCTTCCGTGCGCGACGCAGGGTCTCAAGCCCGGATATGCCGGGCATGGTCAGGTCCAGAAGCAGCAGGTCGATTTGGTCGGTCTGCTGGGCGTAGAGTTTTAGACCTTCATCTCCGGAGTAAGCCGTTACTACTTCATAACCTTGTCGCGTGAGAATCTTGGTGGCGAGGGACAGAATCATATCCTCGTCATCAACAACCAGTACCTTCATAGCACATCCTCTCCCAGATAAGCGCCACACGTTCGATGCCTTCTTTGATTACATCGAAGACTATCCATTAATATCGGAAAATCCATCCAGATTGTGAACAATTGTTTTGTGCTGAACCCAGGGTCAGCCCCCATGGGCCGGTCCGTCTTCGCCTGCGCGCCGCGGCGTGAAACCGCATCTGTCGGGAGCAGGTACCCCACCCAGAGCGCTTCGCGCCGGGTGGGGACCTAAGTGTTCACATAGGAACCCACCTGTCGCAAGGCTTTAGGTGGGGTACTGAAGTTCATCCTTCGACTCCGCTCAGGATGAGGTTGTGTCAGGAACACAAGGCTCCTGACCTACTGACCTACGGAAGACTGGATTCTGGCCTTCGCCAGAATGACGGGGTTGGACCACCCTGACGATCAGAGACCCACCCGCACAAGACTGGATGCCGGATCAAGTCTTGCAAGACAGAATTGAGGTGCGTGTTCGCCCAACACGACTTGAAACACGAGACCGGTGGGCCGGCTTTTGAGCGGTAATTCAGGCCACCAAAGGACCCTCAAAAGTGAAGCTTTTCACATATAGGACAAAAACAAGTTGACTTTGATCGTCCGCCAAATATATTGGCGAGTCAAAATTATGAGGGTAAACAGTATGACCCTCCTGGATTCTCGGCCGGATAAGAAGCCGAGCAACTTTTTGAGGCAGACCGGATTGCTGGGAACTATTCCGGCGATCATGTTGGTAGCGCCGTTGATAGGTTTCTTCGGAGGCCGCTGGGCTGACGAGAAGCTGGGAACTGAGCCGTACCTGATGATACTTGGGATCTTGCTCGGTGTCGGATCGGCCGGCGTTGAAACCTACAACCTGATCAAGAAAGCTTCTGCCCTCGAGAATGAGGATGATGCAGACAAGTAACCTGGGTCTTGATTTTTTGAATCGCACTCTGCGCACGGCCGGGATAGTGCTCTTGATCTTCTTTCCTTTCGGATTTTACTATCTGGGATTCTATCCGGCTTTGGCTGTGTTTTCGGGCGGCGTTTGGGGTATGGTAAATTTCATTTTCCTGTCGGCGTTCATTCGTACCGTAGCCGTGATCGGTGAGGTGGACAAGATGCGCACGGCGGTGCTGGCTTTGATCAAGTTCCCGCTGTTGTATCTGGCCGGCTATGGATTGTTGCTGGTCCCACAGTTCGGCATGTATCATCTGGTCGCTGGTTTTTCGATTTTATTGGCGGTCATGATGCTCAAGGCGGCATCGAGAGTCCTGTTGAACCTGGATGGACACGACGCCAACGGCAACCATGCGCAGGAGAGCGTCTGATGTTGCTCTATTATGCTCACACCGTCGGCCTGGCCTTGGTCAAGTTTACTCCCATGCTGGTGGCCGTTGTCGGCGGTGAGCACGACACTACGTCTGGCGACACCGCAGCCGCCCATGATGAACACGGCGGCGGTTACCACCTGCCCTCTTTGGTCTACTATCTCGAACACTATCTGCACACCGGCTGGCTTGAAGCCTGGGTCAACGTTCTGTTTGCGTTCAGCATCGCCTTACTTTATGTGATCATAGCTCAGGTGGTGTACAAACGGCGAGAACTGATACCCGGACCGTTGCAGAACGGTGTTGAGATGGTGGTCGAGGGGCTGTACAATTTCATCTATTCGATACTCGGCAAGGAGGCCAAGCGTTACACGCCGTTTTTGGGAACTCTGTTTGTGTACGTTTTGGCCATGAACTGGTATGGTATGGTTCCCCTGGGACATTCGCCGTCGACAGGTATAGAGATTACCGGCTCGTTGGCGATTTTGGTTTTCCTGTACGCGCAATGGACAGGAATCTCAAGACTCGGTTTTGTGGGCTATGTCGATCATCTGGCCGGACAACCGCGCGACGGTATCGGCTGGGGGATGGTCATTCTAATGTTCCCTTTGCACATTATCGGAGAAATCGCCAAGCCGGTCAGTCTGGCTCTGAGGCTTTTTGGAAATATCACCGGCGAAGATACCTTGATTGCTGTCTTTGTCGGGATAGGTATCGCGATAACACCGTTTATCGGTGACCTGGTCGGCCTGCCCATCCAGACCCCGTTTTACTTCCTGGGGTTGCTTTTGTCATCGGTGCAGGCGCTGGTGTTCACCCTTTTATCGACGATTTATATACTGCTCATGCTGCCCCACGAGGAGCATGCGCATTGAGTTGGTTTGAGATAAGAAGATAAAGTTAATTGACAACGTTAGAGATTCTCTTAGGAGGACAAAATGGAATTCTATGGTTCAATGTTGGCTCTCGCGGCGCCTCTCGGTCTTGGTTTGGCCGCAGCCGGTTCGGCCCTTGGTATCGGTCGGGCTGTCGGCTCGGCGATGGAAGCTATGGGTCGCCAGCCGGAAGCTGCCGGCAAGATTCAGATTGCGATGATTATCGGCGCTGCCTTTATCGAAGCGCTGACGATTTATGTCTTCATCGCTTTCTTCACAGCCATGGGAAAGCTCGGTTAAGTACGATCTGATCGGGAGCCCCCGGCTTCCTTTCGGGTCAGACTTGACTATGTGTCATGGACATTCAGATAATCCCGGAACTGCCGCAGCTACTTACTCATGCGGCCGGTTTTCTGATCACCTTCTGGGTGCTCAAAAAGTATGCGTGGGGTCCTCTGTTGAAACTGATGGAGGACAGGCGCAACAAAATTGAGCAGGAGTTCAAAGATATTGAACTGGAACAAGAGAAGGTGGCACAACTGGCGGCTGAGTATGAAACCAAGCTGAAAGAAATCGACTCAATTAGTCGGGACGCGCTGGTCGAGGCGGTTGACGAGGGTAAGAAGATGGCCAAGGAGATCGAGGCTGAGGCGCGCGTGGAAGCTCTGGCAATGAGCGAAAAGGCCCAGGTCGACCTCGAACGCGATGTGGCTAAAGCCAAAGTGCAACTCAAAAATGATATGGTCAATATGACCATCACGGCGGCCGAGAAAATCATCAATGTTAAACTCGATGACGCCAAGCATCGTGAGTTGATCGGCGGTTTCCTTGATAATGTGGAGAAAGTGTAAAGCCAGGTGTTAGCCCAGGAAGTTGCCAAAAAGTATGCCGGTGGTCTGTTCCTCTCAGTGACCGAGAAGAACCTGATCGAGCAATCCCACGATCAGCTCAGGGAGCTGGGAGAGTTCCTGAGAGATGATTCTACATTGCTCGATTTTCTGGTAGCGCCGCATGTCCTGGATGAACACAAATTGGCTTTGGTGCGCGATGTCTTTACCGATCGGTTGGACCGGCTCCTGGTGGAGTTTCTGGTCGTGCTGGTCAACAAGCATCGCATCCAACACTTGCACGACATTATCGGTGAGTTTATCCGGCTGGTGAAAGCCGCACGGGGTATTGCTCTGGTGACGGTGATGACGGCTGTGGCTATCAATGACACAGAACGTCAGAAACTCATAGAGAAACTCGCCGCGCGCACCGGCATGACTATTGAGTTAGAATTGAAAATCGATCCGGGTATTATCGCCGGCATGGTGATAATCCTGCACAATGAAATCATCGACGGTTCGGTCCGACGCGGGCTGGATGTTCTCGAAGGACAATTGGCCAAAGTGCGCGTGCATTGAGTACGGCGAAAGAACGGTTTATTGCGAAAGATATAGCTGAGTAACGATAGGAGTTCGATGATGGGTCTCAACCCTGAAGAAGTATCATCGGTTATAAAAAAAGAGCTTGAGAAGTACGAAACCAAGTTGGAGATGGAGTCGGTCGGCACCGTGCTTCAAGTTGGCGACGGTATCGCCCGAATCTGGGGTCTTGAGGATGTGCAGATGTCCGAATTGATCGAGTTCCCCGGCGACATTATTGGTTTGGTGCTCAACCTCGAAGCGGACAATGTCGGCGCGGCCATTTTTGGTTCCGACACACATATTCACGAGGGCGACACGGTCAGGCGCACCGGCAAGGTGGCCAGTGTGCCGGTGGGTGAAGCGCTTTTGGGTCGGGTGGTCAATCCGCTCGGTGAGCCGCTGGACGGCAAGGGTCCGATTGTGACCGACAAGTTCCGCGTGATCGAAGGACGCGCCCCCGGCGTTATCGAACGTCAACCGGTGAAAGAACCGCTGCAGACCGGACTGAAGGCGATCGATTCGATGATCCCGATCGGCCGCGGTCAGCGTGAGTTGATAATCGGCGACCGTCAGACCGGCAAAACGGCTCTGGCTATCGACACTATTATCAACCAGAAGAACACCGATGTGTATTGCATCTATGTGGCCGTGGGTCAGAAATCATCCACGGTCGCCCAGGTGGTGCAGACGCTGGAGAAGTATGGCGCCATGGAATACACTACCGTGGTGATGGCCAGTGCGACCGACCCGGCGCCGCTACAGTACATCGCTCCCTACGCCGGTTGCGCCATGGGCGAGGAGTTCATGTACAACGGCAAACACTCGTTGTGTATCTATGACGATCTGTCCAAGCAGGCGCAGGCGTATCGACAATTGTCGTTGTTGTTACGTCGTCCGCCGGGCCGTGAAGCCTATCCCGGTGATATTTTTTATTGTCACTCACGCCTGTTGGAGCGGGCCTCGAAACTCTCCGACGAATTGGGCGGCGGGTCCCTGACCGCCCTGCCGATTATTGAAACGCAGGCCGGTGACGTATCGGCCTACATTCCCACTAACGTGATTTCGATCACCGATGGACAGATATTCCTCGAAGGTGAATTGTTTTTCGCCGGTATCCGTCCGGCTATTAACGTCGGTATCTCAGTCTCCCGTGTCGGTGGTAATGCTCAGACCAAGATGATGAAACAGGTAGCGGGATCGCTCAAGCTGGACCTGGCTCAGTATCGTGAGTTGGCTGCTTTTACGCAGTTCGGGTCCGATCTGGATGAAGCCACGCTCAAGCAGCTCAACCGTGGCGAGAAGATGGTAGAGCTACTCAAGCAGGGTCAGTACGAGCCGATTCCGGTGAGTCGACAAGTGATGTTGATCTGGGCAGGCACCAACGGCTATCTTGATAATATCGAAACCGCAGCGCTGTTGCGTTTCGGTGATGAATTCCTGGCCTTCTGCGAAAAGAAGTACCCGGATATCGAACATACACTCGACAAGGAGATGAAAATCTCCGATGCGATGAGCGACAAACTTAAAGCGGCCGTCGAAGAGTTCAAGCCGCAGTTTAAGGCGTAGCGAGACCGAAGTCGCGACGGCCAAAGGACCTGGCTACGTCGGTTGAAACAAAGCGCAGAGAGGTTTGTGCAAGGAGAAAAGTTATGAACCTGTTGGCAAGACTGATGGTATTGTCGCTGGTGGCGGCACTGGTGCTGACCGTTCCGGCGGTAGCACAAGTCGGGTTCGGTGTCAAGGGCGGATTGAACGTATCTAATCTGACCGGCGCCGACTCTGAAGGGTTTGATTCGAGAGTCGGTCTGGTTGCCGGCGGATTTGTGAAGCTCAACATTGCGCCCAATCTGGCCATACAGCCCGAAGCGCTCTTTGCTCAAAAAGGGAGCAAGGGAGACTTAGGTGGTGTGACGGCCAAGTTTAACCTGAACTATTTTGAAATCCCCGTGCTTTTGAAGTACACTTTTCCGACGACCGGAGAAATGCAACCATTCCTGTTTGTCGGTCCGGCGGTAGCTTTTGCTCAGAAAGCCGAATTTACAGTTGAGGCCGGTGGTCAATCGGCCAGCCTGGATATCGCCAATGAAAAGTCAAATGATGTAGGCTTGGTTATCGGCGGCGGCATAGATTTGGCCACCGGGGGTGTTGCTTTGGTGATCGACGCCCGGGTTACTCTCGGATTGTCAAAGGCCTTTGAGGATGTTCCACCTTTCGATTTTGTGGATGTGTTCCTTGATGAGCTCGACTTCCCGATGGCCTGGGAATCCGGGCAAGCGCTGGATGTCAAGAACGGCGCCTTTGCGCTCATGATAGGGGTTGCATTTTGATCGTTAGGAGTATTCAGAGACGCGCCTATGGCTACGCTTCGTGAAGTAAAAAAATCTATTCGCACCGTCGTATCGACGCAACGGATCACCAACGCCATGGAGATGGTGGCGGCGGCCAAGCTACGGCGTGCCCAACAGCGCATCGAAGAGGCGCGTCCGTATGCGGCCAAGATGGACGAGATGCTGAGCCATCTGGCCGGTGCCTCCACCGGCGAAATTGTGCACCCCTATTTCGAACAACGAGAGATCAAGAAACGCACCCTGGTGGTAGTTACGTCCGATCGTGGTTTCTGCGGATCATTCAACTCCAATATCATCAGGCAGGCTAGCGGTTGGATCGAAAAACACCAAGCCGAGGATCTGGATCTGATCACCATCGGCAAAAAGGGGAACGACTTTTTCAAACGTCGCTCCACTCCCATCCAACGCTTTTGGGGTGACTGGGGTGGCAGTCTTGACTACAACCGGGCGCGCGAGGTGGTAGCCTTTCTGACCGACCGCTTCGTTGAAGGCGAGACCGACCATATCAGCCTGTTGTATACACAGTTTGTATCCATGGCCAAGTATAAAGTGACGTGGCAGGACTACCTGCCGATCCCGCCGCCGGAATTACCCGATGATGATGACGACCACTCAGCCGGCAGCGGTGAATACATTTTTGAGCCGGACGCCGAGCAGATTTATGCTGCTTTGATGCCCGGTTATGCCACAACCAAAATGGTAACGGCGCTGGCTGATTCGTTCGCCAGTGAGCACGGCAGTCGGATGATTGCCATGAACGCCGCCACCACCAACGCCGGTGAAATGATCCAGGCGTTGACCCTCGAATACAACAAAGCCCGTCAGGCGCAGATCACCAAGGAGTTGCTTGAGGTTGTCTCCGGTGCCGAAGCGCTGAAGGGTTAGCAAATATGAATATGAGTGTTTTGACATAACGGAGTTTAGTCCATGGCGGAAAATATCGGGAAAATAGTTCAGGTTATCGGCGCCACGGTAGACTGCGAGTTTCGCAGCGACGCCCTGCCGGATATTCTGAACGCGATTGTCATCAAAGATGACTCAAAGAAGATCGACCTCACTGTCGAGGTAGCTTTGCACATCGGCGACAACATCGTCAGGTGTGTGTCGCTGGCCTCCACTGATGGTCTCGTGCGCGGCATGCCGGCCACCGATACCGGTGGTCCTATCACCGTACCGGTGGGTGAAACCTGCCTGGGGCGGGTGTTCGATCTGCTGGGTCGCCCCATCGACGGCAAAGAAGCGATCGCGACCGAGGCCAAGCGAAGCCCGATCCATCGTCTGGCCCCACCATTTGAAGAACAGGCCACCCATGCTGAAATGTTTGAGACCGGTATCAAAGTGATTGATCTGCTTGAGCCTTACCTCAAAGGCGGCAAGGTGGGTCTCTTCGGTGGCGCCGGAGTCGGCAAGACGGTGGTCATACAAGAGTTGATTCACAACATTGCCAAGGAACACGGCGGCTATTCTGTCTTCTGTGGTGTCGGCGAACGGACCCGTGAGGGCAACGACCTCTATCTTGAAATGACCGAGTCCGGCGTACTGGAACGCACCGCTATGGTTTTCGGCCAGATGAACGAACCGCCCGGTGCGCGTCTCAGGGTCGCTCTGTCCGGACTGACCATGGCAGAACATTTCCGCGACGAAGACCATCAGGACGTGCTGATTTTTATCGATAACATCTTCCGCTTCGTTCAGGCAGGTTCGGAAGTGTCGGCCTTGTTGGGACGCATGCCTTCGGCGGTGGGATACCAGCCGACCCTGGGTACGGAGATGGGTGGTTTGCAGGAACGAATCACTTCGACTCGCGCCGGTTCGATTACTTCGGTGCAGGCGATTTACGTGCCGGCCGATGATCTCACCGATCCGGCTCCGGCAACAACTTTCTCGCACCTCGATGCTACCACCGTGCTGTCGCGTCAGATCGCCGAGTTGGGTATCTACCCGGCGGTCGATCCGCTGGATTCCACTTCGCGCATTCTCGATCCGGCAATTGTCGGCGAGGATCATTACCGGGTGGCCCGCGAAGTTCAGGTGATCCTGCAGCGTTATAAAGACCTTCAGGATATTATTGCCATTCTCGGCATGGACGAACTATCTGAAGACGACAAGCAGATCGTTACGCGCGCCCGTAAAATCCAGCGCTTCTTGTCGCAGCCGTTCTTCGTGGCCGAAGTATTCACCGGCAAGCCGGGAGTCTATGTCAAAGTGGAAGACACAGTCAAAGGGTTCGACATGATTATCAAAGGCGAACTCGATCATATTGGTGAACAGGACTTCTACATGGCCGGTGGTATCGATGAAGTGATCCAACGTCACGAGAAGAGCAAGGCGTAAGCGAAAATGTTTCGATTGTCGATAGTCACACCCGAAAAGACGTTTTTCGAGGCGGATATAAAGTCGTTGGTTGTGCCCGGCACCGAGGGATACCTCGGTGTGCTGTCCAATCACGCGCCGTTGATCACGGCTCTCAAGCCGGGTCGGATCGAGTTTCGCGATGCCGACGACCGGGTGAAAATCACCGCAGTCTCAGGCGGCTTTCTGGAAGTCTCCAACAATGTTGCCACGCTATTGGCCGATGCTGCCGAGTTCGGCGACGATATAGACATCGAACGGGCGCAGGCTGCCTACGATCGTGAGAGGAACCGTCTCGTCTCGGCCGGTGCCGGTGAAACTGATATCGATTTGCCTTCGGTGCGGGCTGCTGTCGAACGCGCCGCCAACCGTATCAAAGTCTACAAAGAAACGCACAGGTAACCGATAAATCGGTTTTTTGTGCATCGCGCGTTATTCAACAATTGTCATACCTGCCCGCCATTTGTCATTCCGGCGCGCCATTTGTCATTCCCGCACTCTTTCTGTCATTCCCGCACTCTTTCTGTCATTCCCGCGCAGGCGGGAATCCATCTTCAGATTAGACGCGGGTGTCGGGCGGGGTCGCCCAACACCACCAGTGAACAGTAGGGCGGGTCCGTCTTCGCCTGCGCGCCGCGGCGTGAACCCGCCTATGTTGACAGTAGTAGGTCAGGACCCTTGTGGTCCTGACTTTTTCGTCAGGTCCGTGAAGGACCTGACCTACGAATTGTGCCCGCGTGATCTTCAGATCGCGCGGGTGTTTTGTTGCCGGGTGGCCCGGACTTCAGTCCGGATGTCGAAAAGTTTCATACCTCGACTCCGCTCGGTATGACATTGAAGTGATTCGCGATGAACGTGCTGTCAGGTGACTCGCCTGACAGCCAGCTAGTTGGAAGAAAGGTGTCGGGCGGGGTCGCCCAACACCACCCGTGAGATCTTATTCATGGCCGAGTCTGAAGACTCTGTCACCACAACGACATTGTGTGAGCCGCCACGCATTATAATTCTTGACTTCGTTGACCCGGACGTACAATATCCAACAACGGCCATTACCTGAAAGTATGGAGACCAGAATGCCGGCCAGCAAGAAACCAAAAAAGCAATCGTCCAAAGCAACTATTGACACGCTGTTGACCGAGAGACGTTCGTTCAAACCGCCAGCCGGTTTCGCCAAAACGGCCAATGCCAAGAAAGGAATCCACGCCGCCGCCGCTCGCGATCCCGAAAAGTTCTGGGCGGGAATGGCCAAAGAACTGGTGTGGAAGAAAAAATGGCGGCAGACCTTGAGCTTCAAAGCACCGGACGCAAAGTGGTTTGTCGGCGGCAAACTGAACGTAACCGAAAGCTGTCTTGATCAGCATATCGAGGGCGGACGACGCAACAAGGCAGCCTTAATATGGGAAGGTGAGCCGGGTGACCGCCGCACCATGACCTACTTCGAACTCTACCGACAAGTTAACAAATTTGCCAATGTGCTCAAAAAACTGGGTATCGAAAAAGGTGATCGGGTAGCTATCTACTTGCCGATGATCCCGGAACTGATGATAGCCTGTCTGGCCTGCGCGCGTGTGGGAGCGATTCATTCGGTCGTGTTCGGTGGTTTTTCGCCGGAGTCGTTGCGTGATCGCATCGTTGACCTGGAAGCAAAACTTCTGATAACCGCCGATGGTGGCTACCGTCGCGGCCAGATCATCCCGTTGAAACACGACGCCGACGTGGCTTTGGCTGATTGTCCGTCAATCGAACACGTTGTCATCGTCAAGCGTGGTGACTTCCTGCTCAGGTTCAAAGAAGGTCGCGACCACTGGTATCACAGGCTTATGCAGGAAGCCGACAATTTCTGTCCGCCGGTCTACATGGATTCAGAGGACCCGTTATTCATACTGTACACATCGGGCACCACCGGTAAGCCGAAAGGTATCCTGCACACCTGCGGCGGCTACCTGACCGGCGTTTATGCAACAAGTAAGTTGGTTTTTGATCTCAAAGATGACGACGTCTTCTGGTGTACGGCCGACGTCGGCTGGGTGACCGGGCACTCATACCTCGTGTACGGTCCTACGGCCAACGGCGCCACCCAGGTGATGTACGAGGGTTCGCCGGACTGGCCGGATCGTGATCGCTTCTGGCAGATTGTCGAGGACTACGGCGTCAACGTGTTCTACACTGCACCGACGGCTATTCGCGCTTTCATGAAATGGGGTGAGGAGTGGTCGGGCAAACATGATCTGTCATCGCTGCGCCTTCTGGGCACGGTCGGGGAGCCGATTAATCCCGAAGCCTGGATGTGGTACCACGAAGTGATCGGAGCAAAGCGCTGTCCCGTGGTCGACACCTGGTGGCAGACCGAGACCGGCCACATCCTGATCACACCGCTACCCGGCGTAACGACCACCAAGCCGGGTTCGGCGACACATACTTTCCCCGGTATCGAAGCAAAGATCCTCGATGAACAGGGCAAGGAAGTCAAACATGGTGGCGGATATCTGGCCATCACCAAACCATGGCCGGGCATGCTGCGCGGTATTTGGGGCGACCGTGAGCGATTTGTCGAGACCTACTGGTCAAAATGGCCGGGCGTTTATTTTCCCGGTGACGGCGCCAAGATCGATAAAGGAAAGTACTTCTGGATTCTGGGTCGAGTCGACGATGTTATCAACACAGCCGGACATCGCATCTCGACTATGGAAGTCGAATCGGCTTTGGTTGAGCATGACACCGTGGTCGAGGCAGCCGTGGTCGGTGTGCCACACGACTTGAAAGGGGAGTGTCTGGTAGCTTTCGTGACGCTGGCCGGTTCGCTTGAGTTCGACGACAAAACGGTGGCGCGACTGAAGGAGTTTGTCGCTCGCAAGATCGGTGCTATCGCTCGTCCGGAGCGGATAATCTACGCTCCTGAGTTGCCCAAGACACGTTCCGGAAAAATCATGCGCCGTCTGTTGCGCGATATTGCCACCGGCAAAATCCTCGGAGATACCACCACGCTGGCCGATCCCGATGTGCTGGGTCGAATCAAGCGGCAGTACGAAGAGGACTGAGCGATGAAATGCCGAGTTTAGAAGTAGGATGATGGGAACGATGTATGGCAGGACTCGATTCAAGGCGATTGTACTATCACTGGCCGCAGTATCGGCAACGCTGCTGTCTGTCTGCTCCGAACCGGGAGAAGACATGACCTCGGCAATAGCACCCCCCAATGAAATCATGGGCTGGCGAGCCGCCGACAGCGTTGAAACCTACGACCGTGAATCGATCTTTGATTATATCAACGGCGCCGGCGAGGTCTATCGTTCGTATGCCTTTCAAGAAGTAACCGTGCATCGCTACACGAAACCGGACGCGCCGGAGATTACGGTTGAAATCTTCGATATGGGGTCGTCCGACGATGCATTTGGTGTGTTCAGCTATACACGTGAGTCGGAGGAGCCGGGCATAGGTTCAGCCTTTGAACGGCGCGGCAGTGTGCTCTGTTTTTGGCAGGACAGGTATTACGTTTGCGTCGTTGCCTATAAATCATCCGATGATGTGAAAACCGCGATTGACTCGTTGGCCCGAGCAATGGCCGAAAGGCTACCGCCCGCTGGGACAATTCCAGCTCTGATATCGCTTCTGCCTGCAAACAACCTCATCAGGTTCACCGAACGGTTTTTTCACATCCATCCATCGCTGAACTATCATTATTTTCTGGCCGAGCAGAATATTCTCAATTTGACCGAACATACCAACGCCGTGCTGGCCTCGTATGAACCGGGTACGACGCACTTGTTGTGCATCGAGTACCCAACAACAAGCGACGCGAAGGCGGCACGCCAAAGTTTTATAGACAACTATGTGCCTGAAACTGCGAACGGTGACGCCGTTATGATCGAAACCGATAAGTGGGTTGCCTCAACACAAGCTGACAATTATCTCACAATCTGTTTTGATGCCGTCGACAGTGAAACAGCGCTGGAACTCATAGGAAATATGAAGGCGAATCTGAAAAAAGCCGGGATGCTTGGAGAGGACGACCATGAATAAGAAAACCCATCGGATTACCCGACGAGATTTTGTAAAAGGAGTCTCAGGCGCCGCCGTTGGCGTGGCCCTTGGTCTGCCGGCCGTGGCAGAGGAGATTATCACCGAACCTGACAAGTCGCGGGTCGTTTTGATACGTGATGCGGCCGCGGTCGATGCCAAAGGGAAGATCAACGGTGAGGTCATTCAGACGATGCTCGACCAGGCGGTGATGAAGCTTTTCGACAAAGACGATCCGGTGGCCTGTTTCAAGTCAATGATCAAACCGCATGACAACGTTGGGATCAAAACCAACGTATGGGAACCTTTGCCCACCACCACCCAGGTTGAGCAGGCTATCAAGCGGCGCGTTATGGATGCGGGTGTGCCCGAGGAAAGAATCGGTATCGATGATCGTGGTGTGCTGAATAATCCTCTCTTTAAGAAAGCGACAGCATTGATCAATGCCCGCCCGATGCGCACCCACGCCTGGTCCGGGGTGGGTAGTTTGATCAAGAACTACATCATGTTCGATCCCAATCCGCCCAACTATCACGATAACTCATGCGCGCCGCTGGCTACTTTGTGGGATCTGCCGGCTGTTAAGGGAAAGACACGGCTGAATGTGTTGGTGCTGTTGACACCGCTCTTTCATGGTGTCGGCCCGCATCACTTTGATACTACTTATGTGTGGACCTATGGCGGGCTGGCTGTCGGTACCGATCCGGTGGCTGTAGACAGTGTCGGCCTGCGTCTGTTTAACGCCAAGCGCAAAGAGCATTTCAATCAGGACAAACCGATCAAACCGGCCGCCCATCACATTGCCTTTGCCGACACGCGGTATAAACTGGGTAATGCCGACCCGTCAAAAATCGAACTGATTAAGCTGGGCTGGGAGGAAGGGGCGTTGATTTAGGGAGGGGCTTGTGCGCGGTGTACATGGTCGTGCGTCGGGCCCATGTCATTCTGAGCGGAGTCGAAGGGTGAGCACAGTCGAGGCATGGGCATTGGGCAGATAAGGGATATAGCCCTCACGCCTCCTGCGGCTCGACCCCGTTCTTGATCCAGTCCAGGGCCACCTTCTCCCAGTCTTTGACCAGAGATGCATCGATGTACCGTTCCCATAGCAGGATACCGGTCTGTTTGGCGATGCGTTGGAATTGGCGCGTGAGAGTCGCGCTTTCGAGAATAACCACCGACCGTTCCATCCCCTTCTGCTTGTACATCCGTTGTCCCTTCTGCATCTGCACCTGGGACTCCGAGGCAATCGGTTCGAGCGTGCGCATATCCACGAACACCGAGAATTTGCCCCGCTGTTCGGCTAACACCTGTACTGACTCCTCGACCCAGGCAGCCATCTCGTCTTCGAGTATCTTACCACCAAAGGTCATGTGGTAGCCATATTCCGTTTTTTCGATTATATACATTGTTCCAGGTTCCCTTTTCCATTTGCCGTCCGGCCGAAACTCCACTCGGCATCCTGTGCCGAAGATCTAACTCCATGCGGGCGCAACAACCTGGTGAGGACGGTGTTCACCAGAAAGTCGTATTCTGCTCGCCGGTCGATCCGGGTGAAGCAACTTAATTCAATCGCAGTACTCTAAATCAAGTGTATTAGGCAGCCGCTGTCAAGTAATAGACCTCAAAAGATACCGCCCAAGTCCTCAGCGGATAACCTGTCATCCCTGATCCTTGTTCGGTGTTACCAGACTAATCAGGTGATCGCCGACACTTACCGACGGTACATCGCCTGACACACAGACATTGAGAGCGCCCGATTCACTCATCGTAAACAACGGTAGCGCATTCTCGCCATAGAGATCGTGCAAACCGTCCAGGTTGAACTCCTCAGTAATAGAGTGTTTTTTGATCACAGCTCCTTTGGCGAAGCGTTTACTGATCGTGGCGTGGTCAGCATCGGCCGCGAACAAATATCGGCCGCGCAAATCCGCCGAGCGAGCATCATCGATGCCTGTCGGGCTCGGCGCCAACTGGTAGACACCGGCGCGTGAGAACAGATGGACAAAGTGCAAAGCGGCCAGCGAGTTGACATTGTCGTTAGGTGTTAGTGCCAGTAGCTTGCCGATGCCGTTAAGTTGCATCTCATGCAACGTTTTTTCCGCGAGAACGTTCCCCAGGTGCGCCGTCAGGCCCATACTTCGAGCCTGGGTCACATGGTTCCAGTTGGTGTCTATCAGTGCTACTTTGTAGTTCTCCTCGGTCAGTTTTTGGGCTATCTCCCTGGCCCAACTGTGGGCGCCCACCAGAAGCACTCCCTGTGGATTCGGCTCGGCAACCTTCAGCCGACGAGCCAGCGGCAGGGCTGTCAGGCCGTAGATGGCAACCGTGCCGATTATCACCTGAAAAGTCACCGGGACCAGTTGTTCGCTGCCCTGGACACCCTGCTCGGCCAGGCGGATAGCAAAGACCGAAGCAATGGCGGCAGCGACAATTCCACGCGGCGCCATCCAGCCCAGGAATATCCGATCGGTCCGTTTGAGCGATGATTTGACTGTTGACACCAGTACCGACAGCGGGCGCACTAACAATACCAAAACAAGCACGAAGATCCATCCCTGAATACTGCCCATTTGACCATCGGCAATCGGCAACCGGGCGGCCAGAATAATGAACAGGCTGGAGATCAGGATGACCCGAAGGTCTTCTTTGAACTCGGTGATATGCTTAACCGAAACATACTTTTGATTGGCCAATACCAACCCCATGACGGTCACAGCCAACAGTCCGGCCTCGCTTTGGAGCATGTCGGCGGCGGCATAACAAAGGACCACCACCATTAGGGCGGCCGGGTTTTGCAGGAAATCCGGGATCAGGTATTTCCTGAGAAGCAACATCATGATTGCGGCTCCGGCCAAACCGATAACGCTTCCATACAAGAGAGCTGCGGCCATAGACAGAATGGCCTGTGAGGTACCCGCCTGCGATCCACCGGCCAGAATCAATTCGAATATGATTACAGCCAGGATAGCACCCAGCGGGTCATTGATGATACCTTCCCACTTAACTATCGAACCTACCTGCCCGGCCGGTCGTATCTGGCGCAACAACGGCATGATTACGGTCGGACCGCTGACCACCAGCACCGCGCCCAACAAAAGAGCTGTCGACAGCGACATCGAAAGAAGCAACCAGGCCACCGCCGATGTCAACACCCACGTGATCAGCACACCCAAAGTGGCCAGGCGCACTACCACGCCGCCCACACCGCGCAGTTCACGAAAGCGAAGATTGAGGCCGCCCTCGAAAAGAATCACCGCCACCGAAACAGAAACAAGAGGAAACAGAAGCTCACCAAAAAGTCCGTCGGGATTCAGCAAGCCGCTAACCGGACCGGCGAATATCCCGAAAACCAACAAGAGCAGGATAGCCGGTAATTTCAGCCGCCAGGCCAGCCATTGGGCGCCAATGCCCAGTGCGACAATACCGGCCAGGCCTAATAACATTTGTTCGTGCATAGTTTTCCTTGACCGACAAGATACCATGCTTGCCGGGCATGGTCCACCAAAAACCACGCGGTGGCTTTTTCGTTGTGAGTAACATGAGGATAGCGATATATTCAGGCATGTTACATCGGGTGGCCGTCTCAAGCCTTGTTTGGGGCGGGCAGGCAAGCCTGCTATATGCGCTACGCGCTCAAAGGTCAAGAACCTGCCCGAGGTTACAAACTAGAAAGCGATTTATCACCACCCCCAAAGAAGCTTTGAGGGTGCCACCCAGGAGCGAAGTCGGTTTTAGTGGGTGGCCGTCTCAAGCCTTGTTTGGGGCGGGCAGGCAAGCCTGCTATATGCGCTACGCGCTCAAAGGTCAAGAACCTGCCCGAGGTTACAAACTAGAAAGCGATTTATCACCACCCCCAAAGAAGCTTTGAGGGTGCTACCCAGGAGCGAAGTCGGTTTTAGTGGGTGGCCGTCTCAAGCCTTGCTTGGGGCGGGAGTAAAGTTGATATTGTGTGAAGAATGGGTAGACGAAAGCGTTTCAACACTCCGGGTCACGCTCACGAACTGACGTTTTCATGTTACCAAAACCGTCAGTATCTGTCCAATCACCAATACTGCCAATACTTGGCTGAAGCAATTTCGCTGAGCAAACAAAGACATTCTCTTATGCTCTGGGCTTATGTGTTCATGCCGACTCATGTCCATCTAATAATCTATCCAACTTATGCCACATATGACATTGCCAGGATTCTTCAGGGTATCAAGCAGCCAGTGTCACGACGCGTGATGGATCAAGCCAGAAAATCGGGATCAGAAAAGTTGGCGCAGTTCTCGACCACAGAAAAGTCCACGCCGTATAGGTTTTGGCAAGCAGGCGGTGGTTATGACAGAAACATTGTCAGTAGAATTGCCTTGGTGAAATCTATAGATTATATACATAACAATCCAATTAGGGCAGGCTTAGTGAAGTCTGCTGAGGAATGGAAGTGGTCGAGCTTTCTGGATTGGGCGAATTTGGGATGTGGTCCGATAAGCTTGGATCGAGATGATATACCGTTGACGTAGCAAAGACACCCCCAAAGAAGCTTTGAGGGTGCCACCCGGGAAGAGAAGTTGAAGTTACAAGCACGCGACGCGCAAGAAGCCCATTTATGGGTCACCCCCAAAGGAAGCTTTGAGGGTGCCACCCGGAAATGAAGTTGAGGTTAACAACTAGAAAGCGATTTATCGCCGCGAAGCGCGAGAAAGTGATCTATCACAATGAAAGAAATCATCACAACCGACCAGGCTCCGGCCGCAATTGGCCCCTATTCGCAAGCCGTTAAAGCCACTGGAAGGAGCACGATATACTGCTCTGGTCAAATAGCTCTGGTGCCGGGGACAAGTGAACTGCTCGATGGTGACGTAACTGCTCAGTGCAAGCTGGTCATGACCAATTTGCAGGCTGTTCTCAAGGCGGCCGGGGCGGCTTTTTCCGACGTGGTGAAGACTACCATCTACTTGCAGGATATGGCCGATTTTGTCGCTGTGAACGAGGTTTACGCTTCCTATTTTGACGACAAGCCACCGGCGCGGGCCACAGTGGCGGTGCGCGGGCTGCCCAAAGGGGTTCAGGTTGAGATTGACGCCATAGCCGTTCTCTGAGAATGGTACATAAAAACAGTCCTGATTGATTGAATAGGAGACCGTTTCCGTTTGACTTAAACGGCGCATCTTCTTACCATGTCCGCTGATGTAGACGAACGACTTCGGAGGTATAGTGACAGAGAAGAAAACAAGCCGCCGTAGTTTCCTGGGACTGTTTCTTGGTGGTGGTGCCGTGGCTACGCTCGGATCGATATTGTACCCGGTGGCGAGGTTCATTACCCCCCCGGCTGTCGGTGAGGCCAAGCTTTCCCAATTGAAACTGACCTTTGCGCGGACCGACATTGAGGCCGACCCTACCCGGGCGAAGTACTTCAAATATGGTCGTGAGTTAGGTATTATCTTCATGAGTGATGCGGGCGAGTTGAGGGCTCTGGCCGCCACCTGCACTCATCTTGACTGTACCGTGCAGCACCGACCCGACCTTGGTATTATCTGGTGTTCCTGCCACAATGGTCGTTATGATCTTGATGGACAGAACATATCCGGTCCGCCCCCCAAGCCGCTGGCTTCGTATGTGATTAACGAAGTCGACGGAACGATCTTTGTCAGTCGGGAGGATGCATAATGACGAACCCCACCGACAATAACATGGGCTCACAAATCTACGGTTGGTTCGATGAGCGTTTCAAATTGGATTCGCTGGTAGAGTACATGCGGGGCAAGGTGGTGCCGGTCCACAGCCACTCGATCTTCTATTACTTCGGTGGCATTTCGGCCTTTCTGTTTATCGTGCAGGTCCTGACCGGAATTCTGCTTCTCATGTACTATCGCCCCGGCGCCGATTCCGCATACGAGTCGGTGCGGTTTATCATCTCCAACGTCGAGTTCGGCTGGTTGATACGTTCGCTTCACTCATGGTCGGCCAATTTGATGGTTCTCGCCGTGTTCATCCACATGTTCAGTGTCTATTTCACCTCGGCCTATCGCCGACCGCGTGAGATGACCTGGCTGTCGGGAATGGCGCTACTGGGACTGTCATTGATGTTCGGGTTCTCAGGCTACCTGCTTCCGTGGAACGAGCTGTCGTTCTTTGCCACCCGAGTAGGTACCGGCATGGCCGGCGCGATACCGGTGGTCGGCAAACAGATTTTGATTGTCATGCGCGGTGGCGAGGAAGTTACCGGCGCCACCATCGGACGGTTCTTTGGATTACACGTCGCCATCCTGCCCGGCATCACCACGTTGGTTTTGTCGGGGCATCTGCTCTTCTTGCAGCGGCAGGGGATGAGCGAACCTCTGCACTGGGAGAACATGCCGGCCGATCAAAAGCGGTATCAGAAGTTTTTCCCCAGCTTCATACTTCGTGACTTGCTGGTCTGGCTGATCGTGCTAAACCTCCTGGCCGTTTTATCTGTGCTTTTCCCGGATGGCATCGGCGCCATTCATTGGCCGCTGGGGGCCAAAGCTGATCCCTTTGCTCCACCGCCGGCCGTGATCAGACCGGAGTGGTATTTCATGTTTGCCTTCCAGGCGCTCAAAATGCTCCCGGCCCACGTCTGGTTTATGGAGGGTGAGCTGTTCGGCATCGGCGTCTTCACCATTGGTGGGCTGATATGGACCCTGGTGCCTTACTTAAATCGAAAATCCGCCAAAGGAAAGCCCTCGAAACTGTTCACGGCTTTCGGCATATTCGTGCTGGCCTTCGTGATTGTCATGACGGCGCTCGGATACATACTGGAATAGGAGGCGGATGAAATGAATACAAAACTGTTCATAATAATCCTCGGGCTGATACTCGCACCCACATTTGTCACAGCCCAGGATGACAACTGCCTCACCTGTCACCAGGATTTTGAGGACGAAGATAGCGGACCGTCGCACCTGATTACACGCGACATCCACTTCCAGAAAGGTCTCGGCTGTGCCGATTGCCACGGCGGCGATCGGTCGCTTGACGATATGGATGACGTTCGCGAGTCGCGCGGCTGGCGTGGCGTGCCCACCCATCTGGAAGTGCCGGACTTTTGCGCCCGTTGTCACAGCGATGCCAACTACATGCACGAGCACAATCCCTCGCTACCGACCGACCAGTTGGCCAAATTCAAAACTTCGATTCATGGTCAGCGCTTGTTCAATGACAGAGATGACAAGGCCGCCAACTGTGCTTCGTGCCATGGCTCACACCAGATAGCCGACGCACGTACACCACACTCCAATACGCATCCTTTGAACCTGCCACAGACCTGCGCCAACTGTCACGCCGACACAACGCACATGGCCGGTTATAACATCCCGACCGATCAGTTTGAAAACTACACGGCCTCGGTTCATGGCAAGGCGTTGTTTGAACGCAACGACCTGGGTGCGCCGGTCTGTAACGACTGCCATGGCAACCACGGAGCGGCGCCGCCGGGGATGACATCGGTGTCGCACGTATGTGGTAACTGCCATGCGATTGAGGCGGAGTTGTTCGACGCCTCGCCCCATCGGGCCGCTTTCGAAGAAAACGACTTCCCGATGTGCGAAACCTGCCACTCGAACCACTTGATCGAAGAACCGTTCGACCAGATGGTCGGCAACAGAGAACCGTCGCTGTGCGTAAACTGCCATGATGAAGATGACGGTACACAGGGACTGGCTATCGCCGCGGCCATGTCGCTGGCCGTTGAGAAACTTGCCAACGCCCACAACGAAGCGCGACTGGCTCTCGACGACGCTATCACCAAAGGCATGATGACCACCGATGAAGAGTTCCGCTTCAAAGAGGTTCAGCAAACTTTGATTGCCACGCGGACCCAGGTCCACGCTTTCGCCTTGGATACTATCCTGGCCATGGCCGACGAAGGTTACAACAAAGCGATGGAAGTGAGGGCTAACTCCGGTGCTCTGATTGATGAGTGGTCTTTCCGGCGGCAGGGGCTTGGTCTGGCCACGCTTTTCATCACGTTGGTGGTAGTGGCCCTGTGGACCTATATCCGACGCCTGGAGGAGTAGGGGCGCGCGGTCCTTAGCCCGTGCGATTTGATCTCTCTGGTTCGGGGCTTCGATCAGGCTGCAATAGCCTGATCCGAAGCATGAATCGACTGTTGACACCTTGTTTTAAGTTTACTATACTTGCGCAAGTGTTCAAGACCAGGCAAATAGGGAAACGGAGTGACAGGCGATGACCGATCCAGTATCTGGGCGACCAACGGATCGATCCCGCCCAATCAGCGGCAAGACCAGGTGGCCGATCAATAAGGTCCGTGGTTGGTTCGACAGGCAAGCCAGAAAGCTCTACGAAAGAAGCGTGCTTGAGGCGTTGGTGGGACGGTTCAGCCTGCTGCGAGGACTACAGCGCTACCAAGTGACAGAGTTGCGACACTCGCCGCTGGCCATGTTCTTCTACAATCAGCGAGCGATCTTCCTGGCCCTATCGGGGGCGTTTTGGGGGTCCTACGTCTTGCTCGTTTGGTATGGGTGTACCGTAGCTGAGGTCTATGAGGAATACTGGATGTCGGTGTACGTGTTAGGGGGCGCCTGGTTCACTGCGGTTGGGCTGAATCTCGCATTGCACAGATCGTTTGCGAAGGGGATTGAGCGATGGGCTGCAAAGGCCGGCTCGGAAGATCTTCCGCCCCGGTTCGACTTGTACTTCACGTTGGACTTTGGTGTCTTGTATGTCACAGTACTTGTCGGTGCAATAATGGGACTCGGATTCTCGCATCTGACTATCTTGCTGGTGTTGAATCTGGTTATCTACGGTGCATACGTAGGCCGCAATCGCAACTATGCTGTTCTACTCTTCGCCGGTTTGTTGGGCTTGTTGATTATTGGACAGTTTGTCGCACCTCAATTAGGTGTTGATCCGCACCACCCGACGGGGGTCTTTCTCTTTCTGGGCGCTGGTCCGATATTGGGGACCCTGGCGGTCACGGTCTTTACGGTGACCATAATATCTTCGCTCAGATCCGCCGCCGAAGAAGTAGTAAAAGCCAGGCTCCGCATATTACAAAGATGTAAGGACCATTTTCGCCAGGAATCCAGTACAATTCCTGATTATGGTTCTTTAGCTGTTTCTGATGAATCGGTGCAATCGAGATTTGATGAAGCCGTTAGTAAGTCACTTGAAGATCTCTGCACAAGCGAAGAGGCTCTGTGGTATGGATCGGCGTGCCTCTGGTACGAGGTAGTGCACCAAGACAAGGGGCGGCTCCTCATAATGGGACCCCAATACGGGAGGCAAGCTGAACAGGCTGACACCTCAAGGGTTATTTCAGATGGCTCAGTAATGGCAACCAGAAAATGTCTGTTCTATCGTTCCCTAAAGAAAGCGGTCCAAAAGCAAGAGGAGGTTTGGGACCTGTTCGCGGACGCCTTAGATGCTCCGGCTGTGATAGTACCGATCATGGTGGGACAGCGCAGAGTTGCGCTGTTAGTTTTGACAGGAAGGGAAAAGGGACCACCCATCATCACCCAGGAAGAGTTATTCGTGAACGTACTCGGAGATGTCTTTGCTGATGCGTTGAGCCAAGTCTTGGGACGAGCAAAAGCGGAGGCGATTCGGGAACTTGATGATTTATTCCGATTGAAGGAATTCGCACAAGTGTTCCCATCGGCGGCAGATGTTCTAAAGAAGCACTTAGACGCCGAAGGTTGCATGATAATCTACCGTGACCCGCCGGACAAGGATCTATTTGCTCTCGAGGCGTCACCTGGTTTCTCAAAGAAGATAGAGCTTGAAGATGATCACATAATCTTCCGGACTGGAAGTATGACTGATCTGGTGGCTAACGGTGGGGAGACAATGCGAATCGATGATGTCCGCCTTCATGAGCAAGAGTTCAATGGACCAATGCTCCAAATCCTCGAGAAGGCACTTGGCAGTCCTATCGAATCCTGGATGGGGATACCGATAGGCTCCAAATCTGAGAACTACGGCGTCATCAAAGTTGTCAATCGTCGACTCAAGGGTAGCTGGTTTACAGATGCTGATCAAGAATTGGGCGAAAGACTCGCTCTGCGATTGGTGCAAATAATCAGGTGGCAGTTGCAGATGCAGAAATCGGAGGCAAACAGGCTGGAGGCTGTACGGCATGCAGATGCAGCCGAACAAGCGCTGCAGGTAGCTGAAGCCATGGCCGATGACCGAGAGAAACAACTCCTGACACTCACGCATCAGATAGTAGGCCCCTTGACCAGTATGTCAGGCGCAGTGTCGGTTGTGCTTGATGTCCATCTGACGCCTTTTCTTCAGGTACGTCTGCGTCGGCTCCATGACTTGATAGAGGACGCCCTCTGCCTTTCTGTCGGCACCTTCAGCACTTTCGCTGTAGAGGCTGAGCAGGACGTAAGATTGGTCAACGAACCGATCAACGCGCCAGAAGAAATGCGAAGGCTTGCCGAGAGACTACAAAGTACCCAAGCTCGGCCTGACTTGAGCTTTCACTCCATCACTGCTCAGGGCTTTCCGACTGTACACTTGCCACGCATGGTCTTCACGAGCGTTCTTTACAGTCTAATCCATAATACAATGAAGTACGCCGATGAGGACTCAAGAGTGGATATAGAGTGTGGCTATGAACGGAAGACTGGTGAAGCAGTGCTGAAGGTCAGGAGCGTTGGCGAACCCATACAACCTCATGAAGTCGAGCGGATTTTTGTGAAATTTGGACGCGGCTACTATGTTGGACTGGGTCGCCACCATGGTGGAGCAGGGCTGGGTCTTTGGGTAGCCAGGGAATTGATAAAAGCGGTGGGGGGAGATCTGGGTGTGGAACTGTCTGAAAAGCACGAAAGACTCTCCACTTTCATCGTACGCCTGCCAACACAAGGGAGTCTAGACAGAGTATAAAATAAATTGCCTAATAGGGAGTAACTGTTGTATGATTAGATGGGTTTGAGGGATAGTGAAATCCGCCGCCAAGGCTCTTCAAGGTTGCTGATGTCCAGCGTAGAAGTACAAAGACCAGCCGTGCGGCACACTACAAAGGTAAGGAGTTAATACAGTCTTATGCAGGAAGAAGCGCAAGAGAGCAAGGGTCGAATCCTTTGGCTCGACAATGACGCATCGTGGTTGACGCCATATGTTGAGAAGCTAGAAATGGCTGGATATGAAGTCACCACTGTGAATCGTGTCAGCCAGGCCGAAGAGAAACTGTGCGAATTCACCTATGACCTGTTGATTCTCGATGTAATGATACCGACCAAGAATACCGAGGAAGAGAAGAAGTACCCTGCATCGAAGACGGATTCAGGTTATGATACTGGTCTTGTGTTCTATAGGCTGATGAAGAGCAAGTTGGATGCATCTGGCACAAGCGTACTCGTTCTTACGACGCGCCTTGACAAAAAGATAGCAGACGACTTTACTGAGGCGCTCTTACCTGCTGGGTGTTTTTCCACCCGTTTGGAACTGAAGGATGTTGGCGTTTTTCTTGCAAAGGTTGAGCAAATCATGCCGCTGTAGGAATCGCTGACCTGTTAGAGCCGTCGCAGGATTTGCCAAAACTAATGCGCGACCAATAACACAGAAGACTTTGGGGAAATACCGATATGAGTGAAGATAACACGAAGGTGCCCTACACGGGCGAACCGGTAATCAGGGCGCAGCACACAGACTGGCGAGTCTGGCAAGTTGTGCTTCCATTGGGTGTGCTTTTAATGGTGTACTTCGATCAGAGTTTTATCGTCGACTCTAGACACCCGGTACTCAAGGTGTTTGCACAGGGGGACCTTTTGCTGTTTTCCTCAATGCTCCTATTTGGAGTCTCTGTGCACTTGAGACAGGTCCAGTTGCGTTTGCCCCATTTCTTCAAATTGAACAGCCCCGCAGAATATTCTCGGATGGTAGCAATCCTGATTCTGATGGTCTTCGGTTTCATTAAACACGATGTCTTGACCAAAGAGTATTTTTGCAACGAAGCGACCCTTGGCCTTAGCAAGCTTTATTTATACCTCGTGGCCAATCTTGTGGCGGTATTAGCCAGCGTGTCGTATACGGTGTACACTTTCGCCAAGGTCACCCAAAAACAACTGCAGGAGGACAGTGATGGCTGAAATAGTTGTACTGGCTGTGAGCGCACTGCTCCTGATCGTATCAGTCTTATCGATTGTTCGTACCAGGACCATCCGAAAGGATATTCGAGCGCTTAAGCTGTCTCGGCTTACTGCCGCCCAATCCTTGGCAGAAGAGACCCAAGCATACATCACAAGACAGATTAGAGCAGCGCAAGCTCAAATTGAATCGGAAGACGAGGATGAAGTGATGGTAGCGTGTCAGACATTCGAAATCGTTGGCAGTCCCAGACATCTGAAAATCCTTGATCGCGTTGCCCGCAGATTTCGTGGCAACTCAAGTGTTGTGCGTCAGGTTACCACTGCTCAGTGCAGGATCAAGCATCGTCATGAACGTCAATTATCCGAAGAAGTGGCTGTTGCCAGATAAACCGAATACCCAAGGCAGGGTTGTGAAGGAAACTGGATAAAGTAGTTCGGAACACTTCTCAACTACCGCGCTGAACGAGCCCGTGCCTCTCCAACAAAGACTGAAAACGAGGGTGCTCACGCAGGGGATCAAACTCAGGATCGAGATTCAGGCTGTGCGCAGTGTAACCACCCTCTATCGACAACAAATACTCCAACTCATCGATGGCTGCGTCCTGCTCCCCCACCATCGTGTAAATCTTGGCCATGACCATGACCACACCCGGTCCTCACCAGTGGCAGTCGTCAACCGACATCATCTCCTTCGCTTTGAGTCCCGCCTCAATCGCCCTGTCAGCCTCTCCCAGACAGGCATAGGCCATCCCCAAAACTTCGTAGACCCCGTGCTCGTTTGTCACATAAGACAAGATCGCCTCAAGTGCGATCCTTGTGGAATCACAGTATTCGATCATCAATTCTGTTTGTCCGGCAGTGCGGTATGCCTGGGCGACTGCGCCGTAATACATTCCGGGAGGTACTGAATCTCGGAAAGGCCCCGAAAGGCTGTTCAAAAGCGAGTCGTTTGAAATCTCCGTTAATCCATACTGCAAGAATTCCACAGCCAATACTTCGAGCACGTCCACATGCTTGGCCGCTTCCTCAAGAACTGCTTTGGCGCCTTCCAAGTCGCCGTATCCATCTATCAGCAAACCTATCTTGCGCGTATAGTACATTGCCTGGTCCGGCTCCAATGCAATTGCTCGATCCATTATCAGCAACGCTTCGTCAAACTCATTGGTGAAGGAAAGACATATTGCCAGACTAAACTGGTTCTCTGCCGTGAGCGGATCGAGCTCCACCGCTCGACGATAGTTCGCCTGAGCATCACCAAATCTCCCCTGACGCCACTCGACCAGAGCAATCGAGGAAATCAACTGGGCATCACTGTGGATCTCTGAGCGTGCCTTTGAGAATTCCTCAAGTGCTCGATCATAATCTCGTCCCACCAGATTATGATAAGTACCCATTGCCAGATACCCCATCGACAGTTGCGGCTGTAGTTCAAGTGCCTTCTGAGCGGAAGTAAGCGACATAGCTCGGTGATCCGTCGTGTCCTTCTGCCACCAGAGAAAGCCAAAGGCCTCCCAGGAATGGGCGATCGACTTGTAAGCGTGGGCCAGTGCGAAGTCCGGGTCTAAGGCCAATGCGCTGTCAAACTGGGCAATAGCAGGATTACTCCCCCGAATCGATCCTATGTCAGGATCCCGGGTCATGCTTACTCCCTTTAGGTAGTGGGCATAGGCTTCCGGATTGTCGGTTGGTTGTGAAGCTAATCCCGTGCGATCAGTTTCTACCAGTGTCAGACCAAGTTGCTGAACGATCTGCATTGCAATATCAGCCTGGACCGCGAACACCTCCATCAGTTCACGATCGTAGATCTCCGCCCACATCTGACGATCGTCGGCAACCCGAATCAACTGCGGTGTGATGCGCACCTTTGCCTGACCTGAGACCTTGCTCCACCTTACCGTGCCGGCCAGTATGTAGCCAACGTTAAGCTCTTGGCCGATTTCGGTTAGGCTTTTGTCACTGTCCTTGTACTTGATGGCACTGATGCTGGAGATCACGCCCAAACCTTCGATAGTGGCCAATCGGGAGGTTACTTCGTCGGCCATACCATCGGCAAAGTATTCGTCATCCGGCGCCCCCAGGTTCTCAAACGGCAGCACGGCGATCATTGGTACCGTGTCCACCGGTGTTTCTGTCTCCCACGGCTTCCAGAAAATCACCGCGACAACCAGAACGGCCAGAACGCCGATTAGTCCGATCAGCGGCAACGGTGAGCGTTTGCGAGGCAGCACCACCGGCGTCGATTTGGTTGAGGAACCAGCCCGAAGCGGGCGTAGGTCTGGAAGTACACCTTCGGCTGACTGATACCTGAGGTCCGGGTCTTTGGACAGAAGCTTGTCGACGATTTTGCACAAATCTTCCGGAAGGCCACTGCGATATCTTTCGAGCGGTTGTGGTTCGTCGTTGACTATGGCCTGAAGTGTTGCTGCCTCGCTGTCACGTTTGAACGGTGTCCGACCGGCCAGCATTTCGTAGAGAACCACGCCAAGGCTGAACAGATCTGAACGCTGGTCTATCTGTTTGCCGGCAACCTGCTCCGGCGACATATATGCAATCGTACCGATAGTGGAGCCTGTCTTGGTCAGTTTTGCATCACCGGCCACCGTGGCCAAACCAAAATCGAGGATGCGTGGTCGACCTTTTTTGTCGACTACGATATTGTCCGCCTTGATATCGCGATGCACTACCCCATGACTGTGCGCTTCAGCGAGCCCCTCGCACAATTGGAGCATCATCTCTACAACTTCCTCCACCGATTGGGGGTCATCGTGGGCGAAACGATGCAAGGTGTCACCGGGTACGTACTCCATCGCGAAATAGGGTCGATCGTGAAACTGACCCACTTCGTAGATATGAATAATATTCGGATGATTCAGGACCGCAGCCGACTGAGCCTCCCGCATGAACCGTGACTTGGCCTCTTCATCGTTCGCGAGAGCCGACGGAAGGAATTTGAGCGCCACCTGTCTCTGAAGTTTGGTGTCGTCGGCCAGATAAACCTCACCCATCCCGCCGGCTCCGACTTTCTCAACCAGACGGTAGTGTGCGACTGTTGTGCCGGGCTTCAACGCGAAATGAGTACTGGTCCGGTCGTCTGAATTCGGTTCCTGCATATACTTCGACACACCTTAATTGTAAGTAAAGCCGTGTTGGCACTCATAAATAGAGTCTCCAAGTCCGTTTTGCAACAACAAAGTTAACTCGCTCTAGTTCCGCTGTTGGAAGCAATCTCAGGCCTTGCCAAGGCCGAATGGCGATAGTACAATAGAAACAACCATGGACCGATCTGATTTCACAGCCCACCGACCACTCGGCCGCACAGGACTCAAGGTCAGCCGTCTTGGGTTGGCCAGCGCTTACGGAACACCCGCGGCGACTGTCGAAAAGGCGTTTCACGAGTATAATATCAACTACTTCTATTGGGGGGCCCTGCGCACCCGTGGTATGCGAGACGGTCTTCGGAATCTGGCTGCCAACAATCGTGAGAATATGATCGTAGCGCTGCAATCCTTCGATCACTTCGGGATAACGCTTTCGCGTTCGATCAAGAAGGGTCTCAGAACGCTTGACTTGGACTATGCCGACGTGCTGGTTCTGGGCTGGCACAACAAATCTCCGTCCGAGCGCATAATTGCCAAGGCAATCGACATGAAAGAGGCAGGTCTGGTCCGCCACATCGCATTGTCCGGACACAACCGGAGTCTTTTCGGGAAACTGGCGCAGCTGGAAGATTCATCGATAGATATATTCATGGTGCGATATAATGCGGTGCACCGAGGGGCCGAAGGGGATATTTTCCCATACCTTTCAGACCACGACAGGCCGGGGATCACAGTCTTCACCGCAACCTGCTGGGCGAAACTGCTCAAGCAGAAAAAGATGCCACCCGGTGAAGAATCGTTGTCGGCGGCCGATTGTTATCGCTTCGTTTTGTCCGATCCACACGTCGATCTCTGCATGATGGGACCTCGCAACGAGAGGGAGTTCGATGAAGGTGTCACTGCCCTCGCCAAGGGTCCTCTGTCCGACGATGAGATGATTCGCATTCGCAAGATCGGGGATTATATTCACAGGTAGTTTAGGATAGCATGTTTGCGCCCCGTGACCTCAAAACGAGCACACCAACTTCATCTTGAGCAGAGTCGAAGGGCGACTCAAGTCTTGCCGTTCAGTAGGGTCCTGGTCCGCCGCGGCGGAGTGTGACCCTGCTGGTCATCCACGCGCTGGGTCTCATCCCCCGCCCGTGGCGAGAAGGACCCAGCGCAACATCCAAACCCTACGTAGAGCCCACCCATCGCAGCAGTCTTCGTAGGTTGGGACCCCTCGGGGTCCCGGCGATTCGTTACGTCAGCGGACAGACCTGCCTTGCTCCCCCCCCGCAAGACTTGCCGCCTCTGTGTTTGATGGCTGACCCGTCCGGACCGCAATTCTGTGCCGTTCCACTTTTGCCCCGTCCACTACCTACCAGCGAGATAGTAGGCCCACAAAGGCTTTGTCGCATCTTCGCACACACCATGTCTCACCGGAAAAAGCCCTTGACAAACAACACCTTACGGCGTACCTTCTATGTGAGGGTGGGATGCATAATGGGCTTATGGACCAAGCCAACCTCATTCCGCCTACCCCGCCATACATGAAGGTGACAAGAATAGTTATCTTTACCATAACTCATACCAAGGAGTGATGCGATGAAACGCACGATTTTTGTGTCAGCGTTGGTGTTGACGCTGCTGGTCGCGCTTAGCGGTGAGGCTTTCTCCCGTTCGGCGCCGTGGAGCTATGCCAGTCCCTCAACCGGTGATGACCACACCTGGGGTGGCGACAATGGTCCCGACGATGGTCCCGGTGGTACCGGTGGCGCAATCGGCGGCGGCTGGATTCCGGCCGATATGATTATCACCGACATCCTGTTCAAGTGGCTGGGCTTTAGCGGCGTCGAGGACAAGAACGATGCCGAAGCCGACCACTTCATCCAAGGGCGGATCCAGGAGATTGAACCGACCCAACCCGTCAACACCAACTTTGGAGGCAACCAATAATGTCGAAGGAAACACCCGTTGGCATTGAGTTTCGCGATGCCATGGCGCACTACTTAGCGTCATTGGTAACAAAGCGAGATTTCGCCGGCGCGGTGCGGTATTACGAAACGAATCGTGATACTTTTGACACCGCCGGCGGAACATGGGCAGGTTCTATCCTGCACCATGTCGCCAAGGCCTACGTTTCCCTCGACAACCACCCCGCCGCTTTGCGGACCGCCAGAATGGCCCAAAACAAGACCGCCGAAGAAGGCGACTCTGTTTTGTTGGCTGAGATCTTCGTTACATTGGCGAAGATCACACGTTCTATGGGTGAATTGAAGGAAACGGAAAAGGCCCTGCGCGACGCAGAGTCGATTTTTCGTAGAAACGACTGCTTGGAAGGACAGACCAGGGTTCTCAACCTTCTGGCCGGACACTTCTACAGTCAGCATGAGTACCAGAATGCTCTGGGCAACCTCATGGATGCTATTCAGATCGCCAAACGTTTAGGTGATCGGGCCAAGCTGGCCTACATGGTAGGCAACATTGGCCGTATCCATACTTTCATTGGCGACTTTGAGGAGGCTCAAAAGCATCTCAATCTCAACATTGAACTATCAAGCGAGTTGGGCGACTGGCTCGAAGTAACCCGGGCCAATATTGCGCTCGGCTATGTCCAGATGCTCAAGGGTGAGTATGCTATTGCTGAGGAAACTCTCGAAGCAGCCTTACCGGGCACACTGGAATTCAGCCGGCCTCGTGACGAAGCGATTTGTCTCACTTATCTGGGTGAGTTGCGCTATCGGTTAGGCCGTCTGGATGAAGCTCGCGAGACGCTGGAAAAGGCGCTGGAGATCGCCGAGCGGACCGCGCCGGGCACCAGTCTTGGTGGTCGGGTCATGCGTCATCTGGCCGAACTATGTGTCAAGATAGGCAACTACCGCACAGCTCGACGGTACCTGTCGAAAGCGACCGTTACAATGGAAACGGCGCACGATCGTGTCGAGATTGGAGCCCTCAAAAAGGTAGCTGCCATTATCGCCGAGGCTGATGGTCGGACTGATGAAGCAACCGCTCTATTCGGTGAAGCTCTCGCTATGCTTGAAGCTACCGGAGTACGAGCCGAATTGGCCGAAGTGTTGATAGCGGCCGGTTGCTCCGAAGTCTATCCGGTGCGGCGACGACTCACCCTGTTATTCAGGGCCGAGGAGTTCTTCACCGGAATGAAGCTGATGGTCAAGCGTCAGGAAGTGGAAAAACTGATAGGCGCCATCGACTACCATGAAGGGGCAAGCGGTCATCGACTCAGTCGGTCGGACGAGAGCGATGTAGACTTCCCGACCAACTGTGCCGCGATAATTCAATTCAAGGAACAGTTGGCCGCTATCGGACGAGCCGATCTGACCCTTCTGTTGACTGGAGAAACCGGTGTCGGTAAGGATCACATGGCGCGCTATTACCACCATGTGGTTCGACCGGGAACACCATACGTGGCCATAAACTGCGCTTCGGTACCGCACACTCTGCTTGAATCCGAGTTGTTCGGCTATGACCGCGGCGCTTTTACCGGCGCCGACAACAAAAAGCCAGGCCTGTTTGTAGCGGCCAACGGTGGCGTCCTGTTGCTGGACGAAATCGGTGATATGCCGCTTCAGTTGCAAACCAAACTGCTCAATGTGATTGAGGAGAAAGAGGTAACACCTCTCGGTACAACTGAACCTGTTCGCCTGGATATCAAACTGGTTGCCGCGACCAACCAGGATCTTGAGGCGATGGTTGAACGGGGTGAATTCCGGCGTGACCTGTACTACAGGCTCTCCGGGATTCCTTTCAGTATACCGCCGTTGCGCGAACGCAAAGAGGACATCCCAATGTTGTTGGATCACTTCCTCACTCAGCGAAAGCTTTTGGCCGAGGGTCAGAAGCCGCCGATGGAGTTAGTGCGCCAGTTTGTGGCCTACGACTGGCCCGGCAATACACGGGACCTGTTCAACAAGGTCAAACGGCTTGAGGTCATGGCCGACCTGGTAGCCGACAAAGACTTAGTTGAGCTGTCGCGAACCCTATTCACGACCGAATCTGCATCAGCCGGCAGTTCCTTGTTCGAGCGGGTTGAGCAGTTTGAACGTCAATTGATAGTGGAGGCACTAATCACCGCCGGAGGAAATAAATCCGAGGCGGCCCGGATGCTCGGTATCCACGAGGCTACCGTGCGAACGAAACTAAAACGATACGACATTGTGCCCCAGTCAGGGCAGGCCAGCTAGCCCAGGCAGCAGGCTTGTTCCTGGATGCATGGTGAAGCTTCGGCGCGGTTGAGCAGATGCCAACGTGGGCCTGACGAGGCCACATTTGATGCGTATCAATACCGGTGGCCCGGCCTGCCTACCTTAGCTGCGGCGACTTAGCCCTGTATCAGGCAACATTTTCGTATTGAGCGACGAAACGATAGATCACTCCTTGGTTGCGGTAAGCGTCTGTATTACAGGCGCTTGCCGCTTTTTTTGTGCGTTTTCGCTCGTACATCTGTACGAATCGAATTTGCAGGCGAATCCTCAATTCTGGCGGGGGCTTACGGTAATCGGTTGGCACACTGTAGGTTATGGGCGCTAATAGGCGACTCCAGGGAGATGCGGCATACCGGTTGCATACATGTTGACTGTCATTTTTGCTCCCTGAGCGCTGTAAAATGTGCTTGGATGTTTTTTCTCTGAGGACAGGCCACCCGCATTCGAGGGGAGTGCGGGTGGCCCACTATCTCGGGGCGGTATTTCAACGGGCTCTCTGGAATGCCGCCCCGCTTTTTTTACCCGGTCGCACAGTGCTACCGGTTTACTTTTGGACCGCTTTGACTTATTCTTAGGCAATGTCCAAATACGCCCTCGGCCTTATAGAAACGCGTGGCTTGATAAGCACTATCGAGGCCACCGATGCCGCCGCCAAGGCGGCTGCGGTAGTGGTCGCGTCGGTTGAGTATACCGGTGCCAGTATGATGATCATACGAATCGAGGGTGAACTCGGAGCCGTACAGGCTTCTGTAGAGGCCGCAGCTCAGGCAGTGGAACGAATCGGTGAACTGGTCGCGGTACATGTCATCCCCAATCCCGACGATGGTTTGTCGCCGCTCATCCCGACAAAAGTATACAACTCGCAGTTCCGTCCCGGTGACGACCGCCCGCCACTGAGTTACGACTCCGCTCCCACGCCGCCCAGCCCTACTGTTCCCGGCGGATTGTCGGGTAGGGCCCCGATAGCTCCGCCTAAATCGTCGGCGCCTTCGCAGGTCGTGGATCGAACTCCAGGTGCTGATCCGCACGATCTCGAAAACATGACCGTGGTCGAACTGCGCCAGGTGGCCCGTGGACTCAAGCGGTTACACTTGAAAGGGCGCGAGGTTTCAAAAGCAAACAAACAACAGCTAATCGACGCTATCAGACGCGTCATAGATATGGATTAAAGCATGTTTATCGGAAGAGTTGTCGGGTCGCTGTGGGCTACTCGAAAAACCGCCAACACCGAGGGGATGAAATTCCTCATCATCCAGCCGTATAACCTCGATAAAGCACCCAACACCGACACGGTAGTAGCGGCCGATATCCTCGGCGCCGGTGAGGGGGAGTTGGTGATGGTGGCTTATGGACGCGCGGCCAGGTTGGCCGTGGAGAATGACGACTCATCGATCGAGGCGGCTGTGGTCGGAATCATCGATGAGTACGAGGTCAAAGAGCAGTTTTACAGAGGTGATCTGGACCCCGAGAAGATCACTTTCAAAAAATCGGTGCATGAAGCATGAAGGATTTCATGATGCGTAATCTCAAGTGGTACTATATTGTCGCCGCCGTGGTCGGACTGGGTGCGATTGTTGCCATAGTTTACATTGTTGTTCGCTCCGGTGGGCTTTTGGAGCGTATTAATCACCGACGGGCTCAGCAGCTCGAATCGGATGTTGAGGTTTAGCCTCTTTTGTGAGGTCGATTTGTCGGTCATTGCAGAAAGCGTCTTTCAGGAAGAGCGCAGTCTTATAAGTCCCCTCTTGAGAGTCGGTTTAGGGGTGTGTTATTGATTTCATTGCGTGAAGAACACACCCCGCCCCGCCGTCGGCGGGGCACCCCTCTCTAGAGAGGACACACAAGTGTGTTTTTCGCTCTACATGCGGTTGTGCGGGAGCACAATTGCCGTCATTCCCGCGAAGGCGGGAATCCATTGGTCACCCTGAGCGCAGTCGAAGGGTGAGAGATATATCGGAAAGATCATGCCTCGACTGCGCTCGGCATGACAAAGGTGCGATTTAGATTGGATAACGGGACCGTTCCGAGTGCATAAAATAGTTGAACAAGTAAAACAGGCCGGCATCGTGGGTGCCGGTGGCGCCGGGTTCCCCGCCCACATAAAGTTCGACGCCAACGTTGAGATAATGCTGGCCAACGGCGCCGAGTGTGAACCGCTTTTGTCCAAAGACAAAGAACTCATGCTGCGCTTTCCGAACGAGGTCAAGCAGGGCATGGAACTGGCCTCCGAAGCTGTGGGTGCCTCGCGCACGATTCTCGGAATCAAAGCCAAAAACTCAGAAGCTATCGGACAGTTCAGGCGCATCTTCGGCGACACCGGTTTCGAGATATTCGAAATGGGTGACTACTACCCGGCCGGAGACGAGTACGTGCTCGTCTTTGAAGCAACCCAGCGACTGATTCCGTATGGTGGCTACCCGGTCGATATCGGCTGCGTTGTCTCAAATGTCGAGACGCTTCTGAATGTAGCCAATGCCGCCAGCGACATCCCGGTGACCGAGAAGTTTATCACCATAGCCGGGGCGGTGAACAGACCGATTACGCTGAAAGTGCCAATTGGAACCAGCTTTTCCGATCTATTGCGACTGGCTGAAGGACCCTCATGCGAAGGCGATATCGCCTTGCTCGATGGCGGCGCTATGATGGGTACACTGGTGACCCATTTGTCATCCCCTGTCACAAAAACAAGCGGAGGATACATCGTGCTGCCGGTGGATCACACCCTGATCCGTCGTCGCAGCCAGACGATACCTGAGATCAAGAAGATAGGTCAGTCGGCGTGCGACCAGTGCACCTACTGCACCGAGTTTTGCCCCAGGTATCTTTTGGGCTATGAGATCGAGCCACACAAAGTGATGCGAACTCTGGGTTTTGCCGGTGAGAAAGAAGATTTCTGGAGTAAGTTCGCCCTCAATTGTTGCGAGTGCAATCTCTGCTCGCTTTACGCCTGCCCGGAGGATCTCGATCCCAAACAAGCCTGTGTCCGTTCCAAGGTCAATGTCCAATTGAAAAATCTGCCCTACACACCGCCGGATCACGACCTTAAGGCCCATCCGATGCAGGCCGACCGCAAAGTGTCTATCAAACGTCTGACTCGCAAGCTTGGTTTGATGCCGTATGATAGACCGGCGGAATATGTAGAAAACGGTTTCCAACCCGAGCAGGTAGTGATACCTTTGAAACAGCACTTTGGATACCCGGCTGTCCCGCTGGTAGAGGTTGGCGAAAATGTCACGAAGGGACAGAAGATCGGCGAGATACCGGAAGGAACAATCGGTGCGACTGTGCATGCATCAATCGACGGACGGGTGACGCACATTGACGACGGCATTAGAATCGAGAGTAATTAACAGATGGCTTACAACGCAATCGGCCTTATAGAATACAGTTCAATCGCCCGTGGTATCGGCTCGGCCGATGCCATGATGAAAGCGGCGGCGGTCGAACTGGTGCTCAGCCGCACGATCTGTTCCGGCAAGTTTATCAACTTGATCGCCGGTGATGTACAGGCGGTGCAGGCATCTATAGACGCCGGTGAGCAGCACGGAAATGAAACGGTGATCGACTCGTTCGTGATTCCGAATGTTCATCCGGATGTTTTCCCGGCTATGTCGTCTTCAACCGATGTGAGCAAACTCGATGCACTGGGCATTATCGAGTCGTTTTCGGTCGCCTCGTTGATCGAAGGGGCCGATGCCGCCGCTAAGGCCGCCGATGTTAAGCTGATTGAAATCAAACTGGCCATGGCCCTTGGTGGGAAAGCGTTTGTTACGCTGACCGGTCCGATCGGCGCCGTGCGTTCGGCGGTGGAAGCGGGCCGTGAAGTGATTTCACGAAGCGGGATGTTGGTCAATATCGAAGTGATCCCCTCCCCGCGCGCGGAGTTGTTGAAGGATATACTGTAATGGAACCACACAGTCATTCCCGCAAAGGCGGGAATCCATCCGTGCTCGCCAAGACTTCAACGCCGAAGGCGAGAAACCGATTTATCGGTGTCACCCTGAGCGCAGTCGAAGGGTGTTTACCGACAGTAAAACGTCATGCTTCGACTCCGCTCGGCATGAGGTTAGTGTGTTTTTCAAAGTCCCCTCTTGAGAGTCGGTTTAGGGGTGTGTTATTGATTCGAACTCCCAAAGAACACACCCCGTCACGCCTTCGGCGCGACACCCCTCTCGAGAGGGGAAGGAAGACGGTGGCCCACCCTGCCCCGGCTGGGCTGTGGGATCATTAGGAATGTAGATCAGTTGACGGATATACTGCGATGCAACTTTGCTGTCATTCCCGCGAAGGCGGGAATCCATCCGTGCTCGCCAAGACTCCAACGCCGAAGGCGAGAAACCGATTTATCGGTGTCACCCTGAGCGGAGTCGAAGGGTGACAGGCAAGCCTGTTTTTCGCGCTACGCGCGTGACTGGTGTACCCCCAGCTTGCTGTGGAATGTGAAGGATAAAGATGGAATGGTAACATGAGCTTATCAGACTTTGAAATAGGCAAGATCGCCGAGATCGTCGCCGGACAGTCCGGGACTAAACTCGACGCCAAAGCGTTGCGCCAGGTGATCGACCGTGTCGTCGACCAACTCAACCAACAACGCGGCAACCCCGAAGTCGAAGGCGCGACGTGCGACACGCCGGCAGCCAATGAAAATGAACAGGTCACGAAGCGACAAGAAGTGGCTTCGCCACCAGACCTGCCACCAAAGGCGGGTTCGAAGACGGACCCGCCCTACGAGGAAGCCCCCTCCAGTCATTCCCGCGAAGGCGGGAGTCCATCTTCGCCCGTGGGTGGCCCACCCCGCCATAGCGGGCCTGTGGGTTCCCAGCTGCCCCCTCCCGACGAAGCGTTGGTGGAAGCACAAGGCGGGCTCTACCAACAGATCGAAAAGTCCGACAAGACGCGTGTGATAATCGCAGCTTTCGGCAAGGACCGTCCCGGTGTCGGCGCGGCGTTGACCTCTGTGCTGGCCGAAAGTAATTGTTCTATCGAGGACATTTCGCAGACGTTGTTGCAGGATTTCTTCTCGATGATAATGATCGTGAACATCGAGGGGAGTACTGTTGACTTCAGTGGTTTGCGGGAACGTTTGCAGGAGACCGAAACGCAACTCGGCATGAAGGTTTATGTCATGCACGAGGACATTTTCAGGTACATGCACAGGATATAGGCGCGTGACCAAAAAGGCAGCAAAAGAGAATCTCAGGGAGCTTAAGAGCCACTTCAAGAAGAGCATCACTGAGTTGTCCAGATTCGTAGCACTGGTTGGAGAGAAAGCCCACGAGGAAACTAAAAAGTCCGTCAACGCATTTATTGAAGAAGTGGTCGACGCGGCCCAGAAAGCCCCCCAAGTTGTGAAGTTAGAAGCCAAGCCAGGCCCACTTGGTGAGCCTCCAAAGGGTGAGGAGTACAAGGACGCCCTCATAGAAGCAGTAGCAAGAGAGCGAAAAGCCCGGTTCCCGAGTTGGCAACAGCGAGTGAGTCAAACAGGTTTTCCGTACAGCATAGCCATCGTCAATAAGATCGCACTCGTCTATGGGATTATGTTGTTTGAAGAAATCGTGAAAGAGTATGTGCGAGTGTTCTTCGCATGTAGGCCTGGACAACTAATTGGTGGTTCAAATCAGCGGGATGGTCAACAACGGAAGTCCCTCGACTATAGCGAAATCTTGTCAGCGTCTTCTGTAAAGCAGTTGAAGAACAACATTATTGATCGGGAGTTAGACCGACTTGGTCATGAGAGCATCGACGGCATTGCAAAGTTTTTTCAGGAACGTATGACTGTTCACATTAGCCAAGACCTACTCAAGTGGTCCGATCTCAGGGCTGCCTATTACACTCGAAACCTTGTCGTGCATAATCGAGCTGAAATGAATAAGTACGTCCATGATCGCATAAAGCTATGTCCTATAGGACAGAAAGTGACCGTCAAATCGAAGCTCATTACAGATCTGACTGATGCTCTGACCGAGTTGAACGAACATCTATATAGGACTGTACGAGTCAAAGCTGGAGTTGCGGACAAAGCTTAAGTACCCTTATTGATAGATTGAGCGAGCCCATGCCCTACGATCCGAACGAAATAGTCGAAACGATTCACATGACCGAGGTGCAACACCTCGACATAAGAACCGTGACACTCGGTATCTCCCTGCGCGATTGCGCCAGCCCGGACCCGGGCAAGCTGGCGTCTAATATCCGAGAGAAGTTGCTGAGAGTGGGGGAGCACCATGTCAAGACAGTCGAGACGGTCTCCAGCGATTTCGGGATACCTATTGCCAACAAACGTCTGGCCGTGTCACCTATCGCAATAATCGCCGACGGACACTCGCATGAAACATTTGTGAACATTGCCAAGACGTTGGACGAGTGTGCCGCTGAACTCGGTGTCGACTATCTCGGTGGCTTCTCGGCGTTGGTGCAAAAAGGCATGACCGCAGGCGATGTCACCATGATCGACTCGATCCCCGAAGCACTTGCAGCAACCCAGCGCGTTTGTTCATCGGTCAACGTCGCCTCGACCAAGGCCGGGATCAACATGGACGCGATCGGTCGCATGGCGATAGTTATTAAAGACCTTGCGGAGAAGACCCCAGAAGCAATCGGCTGCTGCAAGCTGGTCGTGTTCGCCAACTGTGTCGAGGACAACCCGTTTATCGCTGGTGCCTTCCACGGCATGTCGGAACCGGACACGGTTATCAACGTAGGTATCTCCGGACCGGGCGTGGTGCTTTCAGCAGTCAAGAAAGCGGGACAAGTCGATCTGGGCGTCCTGGCCGAAGTGATCAAACGGACGGCCTTCAAAGTAACCCGCATGGGTGAGTTGGTTGGTCGCAAAGTATCCGAACGGTTGGGCGTACCGTTCGGCATTATCGATCTGTCATTGGCTCCTACGCCCGCCGAGGGCGACTCGGTGGCCGATATACTTGAAGCGATGGGTCTCGAACGATGTGGTTGCCCCGGCAGTACCGCGGCTCTGATGATGCTCAACGACGCAGTCAAAAAAGGCGGTTTGATGGCGTCGTCGTATGTCGGCGGACTGTCCGGCGCGTTTATTCCGGTTTCCGAAGATGCCGGTATGATACGTGCGGTCGAGGCGGGTGCTATCTCGCTTGAAAAACTTGAGGCGATGTCGGCGGTCTGTTCGGTCGGGCTGGATATGGTCGCCATACCCGGCGACACACCGGCTGAAACTATCGCCGGGATCATCGCCGACGAAGCAGCTATTGGTGTCGTCAACAATAAGACCACCGCCGTGCGGATCATTCCGGTGCCCGGCAAAATGGTTGGCCAGTCAGCCGAGTATGGCGGGCTTTTGGGGACAGCGCCGATTATGCCGGTGTCGAAGTTTTCCTCGGAGCGGTTTGTTCTTCGCGGCGGACGTATCCCCGCCCCTTCGACGGGGTTGAATAACTAAGACGGTCAAGCCGTGTTTCTCGCGCTTCGCGGCGATAAATCGCTCTCTCGCGCTTCGCGGCGATAAATCGCTTTCTCGCGCTTCGCTCCGACTTCCTACTATCCACTACATTTCCTCCACCCCATCCTGAGCTCCTCCTCCATCTCATCCTGAGCGGAGTCGAAGGATGAACTTCGGTATCCCACCAAGAGCGATGCGGCTCGTGGGTTCGTTCACGTCTATCAGAGCCTTGAATCCCGGACTGAAGTCCGGGCCACCCATCCGCTGCAATGACGCGAACCAGCACGTTGCATGTGCTGTTAGGCGACTCGCCTGACAGCAGGCAGGTTGACCGGTAGGCGTCGGGCGGGGTCGCCCAACGCCACCCACGAAAGGTCCGACTATCCGCCCGCTTGCCTTACCCCGCTTTTTTGCCTACCTTGCCCGCCATGTTTGCAGGACTGTTTTTGAAGAACAAGTTGTATTTCAGAATGGAGATAAAATGACAAAGAGAACTTCGACACTGAACTTAGCGGTTCTACTCGGACACTTGTGCATCGTTGCCATGGTGATGGCGGCTTCCTGTTCCTCGGGCGGAGGAGGTGGAACCGGCGAAGCGAGCAAAGCAGCCAATGCAGCCCACGACGCCTACCGTGCGACCGATTGGACAACATACGCACAGGCGTTGCACCCCGACGGTCTGGACCGCTACCAGTCGATCTTGCGTCCGATGGTCGAATCTGCGATTCAGGTCGATTCCACCGGCGCCGTGGCCGATAGTTTTCAGTGGCTCGGTCGGTCACTCAACACGCAGGAGTTTATGAACATGTCAGCCGCTGAGTTCTTCGCCTTTTCCATGACGGAGATTCTCACCGCCGTGCCGCAGTTGCAAGCGGCCATGAGTAGCGCCGAGATCGAGATACTTGGTGAAACGGTGGAGGGTGACACGCTGGTACATGTGGTAGTGCGGACGTCGGCTGAGGCTATGGGGATCGGCATGTCGGAGGTTTCGGTTTTGACCACGAAGAAACATGAGGGTGTCTATCGCGTGATGTTGTCCGGGCAGTTGGAGGGCTTGATCACGGCTATCGCCCAAAACATGGGACCTAGGTAACAAGTTACTTTTTTCGCGCTACGTTCCTTAGGCAAGAAACCGACTTATCTGTGTCACCCTGAGCGCAGTCGAAGGGTGAGCGCGTGGCGAATAGGATTTCATGCTTCGACTGCGCTCAGCATGACACGGTATTAGTCATTGCGAGGAAGCATAGCGTCGCGGTAATCACCTGTAGGTCGATACCCTCGGTCCGAAGGACTGCCCTGAGCTCAGTCGAAGGGTGAACGGACCCAAAGATCGAAATTGACACATGAATAACCAACCCCACCTCGCGGCCCGCGTGTATCGCGGTGATGAAATCGAAGCGCTACACTATGCCTCGATTGCCGTAGTCGACGCATCAGGTAAGCTGACCCATTCGCTTGGTGATCCTGAAATGGTCAGCATGACCCGCTCGTGCATCAAACCGTTTCAGCTTCTCCCGCTGATGACCGCCGGCGCCGCCGACCATTTCAAGTTCACACCGCGACAACTGGCTATCATGTGCGGCTCACACAACGGTTCCGACGACCACCGCGATGTCGTGCTATCGATTCTGGAAGCCATTGGCTGCACGCCGAATGATCTCCAGTGTGGCAGCCACTGGCCGCTCGGTATGCAAGAGACGATGGAGTTTCCGCATGACGGCGAAGAAACCGATCCGGTACGTCATAATTGTTCGGGCAAGCATGCCGGGTTTCTGGCGCTGGCGAAGTTTCTCGGTGAAGAGCCCGGCGAGTATATCAATCCCGAGAGTAAGACCCAGAAACTTGTAAAGCAAGCGGTCAGCGATTTCTGCGAGTATCCGATTGAGAAGATGCCGACCGGGGTCGACGGGTGCAGTGCGCCGAACTTTCCGCTACCGCTTTTGAACATCGCACGAGCATTTATGAGACTGGCCAATGTCGATAGTGACGATCTAATCGTTCGGGCGGCGCTCACTCGTATCCGAGACGCTATGCGCAGCTACCCCGAGATGGTCTCCGGTCGCCACCGGCTCGATCTGGCTTTGATGCGTTCATTCGAGCACAATATCGTCTGCAAGGTGGGTGGGGAATCCATCGAGGGAGTCGGTCTGGCCGAACCATCGGTCGGGATCGCAGTCAAGGTCCACGACGGCAACTGGCGGGCGATGGGGGCGATAATAATTGAAGCTCTCAAGCAGCTTGACATAATAAAGAATATTGAGCATTATCCCTTTATGAAAAAGCACGAGCAACCAGAGGTTCGCAACGCCCGGAAGATAGTCACCGGACGGATCGTTCCATCCTTCAAGCTAAGGAAAGCATGATGGCGAACGCACGATACACAGCTCTGTCGCTCATACACCTCGGGATCGAGTACCATCGCCGCTGGGTAAAAGACGCCACCTAAGCCGCTCTCTTTGACCGCTGGTCCGTAAACCTGGAACCGTCAAAAAAGAGAGTACTAAAATGAGAAAGCGTCCACCCGCGGAACCCTACCGCGTTAAATCAGTCGAACCGATTAAGCTGCTGTCGCCGGAAGAACGTCTCTACCGGCTCAGGCAGGCCAACTACAATGTTTTCAAGCTCGATGGCGAATGGATATACCTCGATTTGCTGACCGATTCCGGTACCGGGGCGATGTCGGCGCAGCAATGGGCCGCCCTGATGTTGGGCGATGAGACTTATGCCGGGGCGAGGTCGTTTCGTAAGTTCGAAAAGACCGTCAAAGAGATATTCGGTAAGCGGTTTTTGCTCCCCTGCCATCAAGGGCGTTCGGCTGAGAACATAGTGTTCACATCTATCCTGGAAAAAGGAAAGTATGTGCTGAACAACACCCACTTCGATACTACCCGCGGCAACACCCTGCACAAAGGCGGCATACCGCTCGATCTGCCGTGCCCGGAAGCGGACTCCGATGAACCACTACCGTTCAAGGGGAATATGGATGTCCTGCGGTTGGAGGAGTTTATCCGGAAGCACACTTCGGAGCAGATTTCGATGGTAATCATGACCATCACCAACAACTCGGTGGGTGGGCAGCCGGTGTCGATGGCCAACATTCACGAAGTGTCGCGCATCTGTCGCTACTATCGGATTCCGTTTTTCTTCGACTGTGCTCGCTTTGCGGAAAACGCCTACTTTATCAAGCGGGACGAGCCCGGGTATCAGGATAAGTCTATCGCTGAGATCACTACCGAGATGTTCTCACTGTGCGACGGCGCCATGATGTCGGCCAAGAAAGACGGGCTGGCCAATATCGGCGGGTTTATTATTCTCGACGATGAAGAGCTGTTCGGCCGACTCACCGAACTTTTGATTCTGATTGAAGGCTTCCCGACCTACGGCGGTTTGGCCGGGCGCGATCTGGAAGTGCTGGCCATTGGATTGCAGGAGGTGATGGAACACGACTACCTCGATTTCCGGATCGATCAGGTGAAATACTTCGGTGAGCAAATCAAGGCGGCTGGAATACCTATCGTCGAACCGACTGGCGGTCACGCCGTGTTCTGTGATGCTGGTAAACTGCTGCCCCAGATACCGGCTGAACAGTTCCCCGGTCAGAGTCTGGCCTGCGCCTTTTATGTTGATGGTGGCGTTCGGACCGTGGAGATAGGTTCCTTGATGTTCGGTGGGGTCGACCCCAATACCGGTAAGAAGATGCACGCCAGTCGTGAACTGGTGCGGATGGCTTTACCTCGAAGAGTGTTTACCAATTCACATCTGGATTATATTGCCGAAACGGCCGAAAAGATTGTGGCTCGCAAAGACAGCCTGAAAGGTTTCGAGATCGTGAAACAGCCGGTGTTTCTCAGGCATTTCACCTGCGATCTGAAAGCTCTCAACGCCGAGACTGTGACGGTCGACTCATAAACTGATAAATGGGTTCTTGGCGCTTCGCGCCCGAGACTTCATCCAGGTTAACAAGGTAGGTCGAAACCCCTGTCCCGAAGGGGTCGTCCTGAGCGCAGTCGAAGGGCGAGGTTTCGACAGTTGATTAGGTCTGAGGTATTTTGGCCATTCCAGACGCTGACAACGAAGAATCCGATAAGTCTGCACATCAACGGATCAATCCCAGAGACCGCCTTACCCTAACGATTCTCGTATATGCTCTTTGGGCGGTGGCCGGTTATTTGATACTCGGAGCGGTCGAGAATGTAGACATTTCCTCCGGCAACATTTTTGAGATTCTTTTTCGGCTGTTCAAAGCCGTGCTCACATCAGATCGAGGTCTCTTTGGAGTGGCGTTGTTGGCCGCAGCCATTTGGATATCGCGTATAGTGTTCAAGAAGCGCAAGGAAAAGCTGTAGGCTCCAGGGATTACTCGCTTACTCCGACCGCAGGATCACACCCTCCTGCGGCGTGCAAGACCCTGTGGAACACGCATGATGGAAATCGGGAGAGGGCAGCGAAAAATGGTTGAGTTCCTCTACGGTATTTATTATACTCTCACCAACAATACGAACTTGCTTGGGAGTGAGAATCGTTGATGTGTGCTCAGCTATGAATGTACTTTTGGCTCTTCATCTGATCGCAGGTTAGTTGACCAATGTCCATCTCTGATTAGGAAACGTGGCTACAGTTACAAGACAGGGAGCTGGTGAATGACAATCAATAGGCAACTCATAAACTCGCTTGCTTTAACCTTACTGATACTCTTTGCTGGCTTTGTTGGTTGGGCAGATGAGGGTACAGAGGGCGGTTCCCTTCTTGACACCGTAATCGCCACTGGGCCAGAAGGGAGCATTTACGCAGAGATCGGCAAAATGGCATCGCAGTTGAGCCAGAATTCGAACGTGAATGTCCGAGATTCCATCACAAACGGTTCTCAGCAAAACCTCCGCATGTTGGATTCCGGAAAAGTCCGGTTCGCGCTAACTCAGCAGGATGCTCTAGTCGAGCATTTGAGGCATGATTCCGAGTCAACTATCCAAGTCATCAAACCCATATTCGAGGAATATCTTCACATTCTGGTCAGATCTCAGTTCAATATCCAGCGCGCCTCGCAGTTTCGTGATCTGCGGATATTTCCCGGGCTCCCCGGCAGCGGTACGAAATCTACTACCCAGGGACTGTTCAACACTCTCGGTATTTCGTCCGGGCAATATACGCATAGAGAAGATGTTTCCTTGGACGAAGTTGAAGGACTCTTTCGTGCGGATGAACTTGATGTCGCGACCTATGTTGACGGGTTAGGAAACGATCTAGTTAAAGACCTCATGAGGGCGAGAGTGGCGCATCTATACTCACTAGATCATGATGCACGCAAACAAATCACAATCGGACGATCCAAGGACAAACGTACAGGGATTTACATCCGAAGTATTCCTGCCAGGACGTATGCTAACCAGTCATCCGACATCCACGCCATATCGGTGCCGGTACTTCTGGTTACAACAAGAAACGAGGATTCAGCACTTGTAAGTGGAGTTGTGACTCTAATTAATGCCGCCACTGCTGAGCTCGAAAACCGCGACAGCAGTGACTACTCAGGGCTCTTCTCCAGGTTTCAATCCACTCAATCCCTGGACAATTTCTCTATATACGGCAATGGTATCTACATGCCCCCTCCGAGCACGTTTTTCACCCCCATCAACATTGTCTTGGCAGTAGCCTTTGTGACGCTGATAATCTTGTCATTCCGGTTCCGTCTGAGGCTGTTTAGATTCTTTCGTTCCCATCCCGCTCGCGGACTCGGAGTCATTGCTATTATGCTGGCTCTTGCCTGTTCCTATGGTGCCTATTTAGCGGAACACGAGATCAATGCGGCCTTCTCCAATTTCTTTGAGTCCGTGTATTCTGTTGTGATATACATAGTCAGCGGAATGGAAAATCGTGTCCCGGTAACTGGAGTGGGTAGGCTTTTTTGCCTATCGGCACTAGTCCTAGGGCCATTGATGATTGCCCTCATTACCGGTCTATTCGCATCGAGTTTTATAATTCATTTCATGGAGGCAGGTATGCCCAAGCAACTCTCCGATCACTTTGTCATTGCCAATTGGAACTCCCGCGCCCTCGCCGTAATCGAACAGCTTAGGAGTCCTATCCTTGAACACTCGGTAATCGCAGTGGTTTCGGACGACCCCGGAATTGACTTCAAAGAGCTCAATCGACAATTCCAAAAACGGCGATCGGAGGGATTCGAAGATGTGTATTTCTGTCCCGGCGACCCCGGGGCCAAAATGTCACTACTAAACGCAAATGTCGAGAAATCAGATGCCATCATTGTGCTTGCTGATGATCGCGAACAGTCCAGTGATGAAAAAACACTTCGCACGGTATTTGTGCTAAAGGAGATCGCGGAAGATAACGATGTGGAGCTCGATGTAGTGGTGGAATTGCGAAATGTCGCCAACGTCAAGGTGATTACTGAACTGAGACGATCTTTCCCCGGAACGCTGGACTTTGTTGCCTCAAGTAACATTCGGACTATGCTACTTGCCCAATGTGCTTTGAACAGAGGTCTCAGCGACGTCTATCGCCAGTTGTTAACACCCACGGGAGACACCTGCGAGCTTTATACCGTGAAAATACCGGATTCTGTGACGGGTGCTTCCTTCAGAAAGTACCGCGTCGCATGTACCGACGTCACAACCAAAGACGGTGTCATTCCCATAGGTATTGGCCGGCGAGTGAAAGGAAGGATTCAGTTCAAGATCAATCCGTTGCCGATGCTGTCCAACAAGAAGGAGAATCCTTTTCACACGCTACAGAAGGACGATATGCTTCTGGTCATTGCTTACGATCCGCCCAAGACGAAAGATTTGCCAAGCAGTGTCAAACCATCTGTATAGCGGCTAGCACAGGCCGTTGAAACTCAGGTGACTTATCACCAAAAAAAAAGCGCCCCCGGAGGGGCGCTTTGTTGTCTGAGTTCAGCTTGGCTCTATGCGCAAGCCGCAGCCTCAACAACATCATCACAGTCTGGAGCGAGTAATCCAGTCTGATCGATAGTCCAACTATCAATCGCAGCATCGTCATCCAGGTTGGCGGTGGCGGTGCAGGAGAAAGTGTTGTTGGCGGCCGTCATGGTGTAAACGTAGGTGGCTTCGCCACTGACTTCAACACCGATATCCGCGAAGACGTAGTCAACACCTAAGGTGCTGGCATCTCCGTTATGGGCGTAGAGGCCGTTTTCCTGACGGTAGGCACGCTGCATGGTGTAGATCTGCTTCAGAATCTGCTTGGCTTCCGACTGCTTGGACTTGGTGGTAGCCTGCATGAAACGCGGGATGGCCAGAGCGGCCAGAATGCCGATGATCACGACAACGATCATCAACTCGATGAGGGTGAAACCCTTGCGATTGTGAATACGACTGAACATTGCGACCTCCTTGGGTTGGTCTTCCGGTTCTTGGTTTCGTGTCTTCTTCTGCAGGGGACTATCGCATAAACCGTGCAAAACCAGCCGACTTTTTCTGCACAGCTTGTAAGTCCTTTGAAGGCATAGGTTCTTCTCTAAGTGGCTAATATGTATGGTCTAACCTCCACATTTTTGACAGGTTTTCGCAGTGAGAGCAGTTGCGTCTTGCGAAAAAGCATGGCAAAATGCAATGACAATAGGCTCGGATTAGATAGAGTTTGGCCACAGTTGTGTTCAGGTCCAAACCCCGTAACGTTCCGCGGGGTTTGCCAACATGCGACAAGCTTAAGGCCGCTTTCGGAGAGACGGGGTGGAGCTTACAAAGACAAAAAAAGGCGCCCCCACAAAGGGCGCCTCAAGCATTTTCAGGCCGGTAGCAGCTTAAGCACAGGGGGCGGACTCATCAACATCGTTACAAGTGCAAGTCAGCACACCGGCATCGTCAATAGTCCAGGTGTCCACGGCCGCATCATCGTCTATGTTCCCCTCGGCTGTGGCCAGAAAGCCGTTGCCCACACTGACCACGGTGAAACTATACTTGGCGGTGGAGCCGATCTCTATCCAGATTTGGTTGAGAGCGTTGGGGGTTAACGCCGAGGCCGGTCCGGCCGGAATATAATAGGCGTTGTTCCCCTCCTGTTGACGAAAAGTGCGTTCGTTGACATAAATCTGCTTGAGGATCGATTTGGCTTCCGCCTGTTTGGTTTTGGTGGAGGCCGACATATACCGGGGAATGGCCAGGGCCGTTAGTATGCCTACTATCACTACCACGATCATCAACTCGATCAGTGTGAATCCGGCTGAGCTATTTCTGAGTATCTTCATAGTGTCCTCATGTCATGAGTTCGGTCACTGCACCGCCGAATAGTGGCAAATCGTGTTCCTTTGAGCTGCCTGAATTTCCTACTAATCTACTTTGATCGATTTGAGCCCCTCGGTGTCCTTCGAACCGGCGGTATCCTTCAAACCATATCGTTCGATTTTTCGGTATAACGTGGAGGTGTCGATCCCCAGAATCTTGGCCGCCTTGGCCTTTTTGCCGTCGGTCTGGCTCATCACGAAGTGGATATATGCTTTCTCGATCGACTCAAGGGTGGGTGTCGACGGCTGAGATTCCTGCACCACCCCCATCTGCGGAGTAGTGTTGATTTTGTCCGGCAGGTCGGAGGCTTCGATAGTATCGGACCGGACCAGCAGGACGGATTGTTCTATCATGTTCTCAAGCTCTCGGACATTGCCCGGCCAGTGGTAGTTTTTCAGAAGGTCTACCGCTGTTTCAGACACGTTCTTCAGGGTGCAGTTGAGCTTGCTGCAATAGAGGTTAATGAAATGGCCGGTCAGCAGTTTTATGTCTTCTTTCCGTTCCCGCAAAGGAGGGATGTGCAAAGGGATCACGTTAAGACGGTAGAACAAATCAGCGCGGAACCGCCCGGCCTTGACATCATCTTCCAGGTCTGAGTTGGTGGCCGCGATAAGCCGAACATCAACCTCAACCGGTTTGGTCTCGCCCACCGGTGTGATTGTCTTGTCTTCGAGAACTCTCAGGAGTTTCACCTGAATAGCCAGAGAAGTGTTGCCGATTTCGTCGAGAAAAAAGGTGCCGCCGTCGGCTGCTTTGAAGAGTCCTTCTTTATCTCGAATGGCGCCGGTGAAGGCCCCTTTTTTATGGCCGAAGAGTTCCGACTCCAACAGTTGCTCGGGCAGGGCGGCGCAATTGATAGTTACGAACTGGCCGCCGCAACGTGGCGAATGATGATGAATGGCCTTGGCGATCAGGTCTTTACCGGTGCCGGATTCACCCAAGACCAGAACCGTCGAGTCGGACGAGGCCACCCGGCGGGCCAGTTTCTTCAGCTTGGCAACCTGTTCGGAGGTGCCAATGAAATTGTCGAATGAGTTATCGCCCTGGAGTTGTTTTTTGAGTGTGTCGTTCTCGATCAGCAGGTGTCGACGGTTGATAATCTTTTCGATTGTCAGCTTGATCTCATCCACTTTGAATGGTTTGGTGATGTAATCGGCGGCGCCTTGTTTCATTGCTTCGATGGCCGTTTCCACCGAGGCATAGGCGGTCATCACAACCAGGTCCTGATCCTTCTTAAAGGCACGAATCTGTTTGAGCACGTCAATGCCGGACATTTCGGGCATATTCAAATCGGCAATGACCAGGTCGTAGTTCTTCTCTTTGAGCATCGAAACGCCGTCAGGAGCAGAGACAACGGTATCGACAGTGTAGCCTGCCTTGGCCAGCATGATCTCCATGAAATTGCACATGGAATCTTCGTCGTCTATGACCAAAATCTTGGTGGGCATCAAAACACTCCGTCTGAGTTTACTCGCGATAGACTACATCATTATTAGTTTCGGCAATCGCTTGAAAGACTGAAGGTTCCCTCAGGTTTTACTCAAGCAATAAACAGCGTTGACCCCATCGATAAACATCACTTATATTGCCCTCTAAGTCTGCCGCACCGGCTTGTTGCCCGGTGGGCCGAACCAAATAGGCCACAGCACGTTTATCTATGGAAGAATGAGAGTGCCGAAAGTGAATATGGACGCCAAAACTCAGTTGGACCAGGCTATTAGCAGGCATGTCCGCCCGGACAGTTATCCCCTGGCGGTGCGAATGGTAAAACCGGGGGAGACATTGCCGGAAAGGACAAAGCGACCCCGTCAGGAATTCGGACATCCGGTGGCTGTATGCCAGACTTTCTCGATCGCCCGTCGCTATGGATGGCAGATGGCCGTAGGTGTTGAAGATATCAACTGCCCGCTGGCTCTGACCGCCTTCGGGTTCAAACCGGAAGTGGACGCTTTCACCTGCGGCGAGATGTGCTCGGGCATGTTCACCGAGTCCAAAGAAGCGGGCCAACGCACCGAAGCCGATGTGCCGAAGTTTAACTTTCAACAGTACAGCCATATCCTCACGGCGCCGATCGGTCGGGCCGGATTTGAACCGGATTTATACCTGATCTACGGCAACTCGGCCCAGGTGATGCGCTTGTTGGTGGCCTGTCTTCACAAGGACGGTGGGTACATAAACTCACGCTTTTCCGGTCGGCTCGATTGCGCTGATATTTGCATTGAGACGATCAACACCAACAAACCGCAAGTAGTCCTGCCTTGCTACGGCGACCGCGTTTTTGGACAGACCCAGGATCATGAAATGGCCTTGACCATTCCGAGCGGTATGGAACAGCAGATTGTGGCCGGGCTTTCAGAAACCCACAAAGGTGGTATCCGGTTTCCCATCCCAAGCTACTTGCGCGCCGAACCTGAGTACCCCAAGCACTACTACCGGTTGTTTGAGCAGTGGGGGGACAAGTGATCGATAGGCAGACGAGATCGAACCGTAGGGGTCTGTTTACCGACGTCTTCTTGTGGTGGCCGAGTCTTCAGACTCGGCCACGAGTCGATCCCCCTGTGTCTACTCCCGCGCGATCCGAATATCACGCGGGCACCACGCCCTGTTCTCTCCCAAATGGCCGTCAGGCGAGTCACCTGACAGCACCTGAATCAATCGATAGAACATCAGAACCTGCGCAATTAACAGGCACCTGCTATGGATAAGTATAATCATCGCGAACGCTGCCAGATGATCCTGGCCGGTGAGAAACCGGATCGGTTCGCCGCTTCATTTTGGCGCCATTTCTTTCACATGGAACACCATGCCGAGGGTACTATCGAGGCGATGGTTGGTTTTCAGAAGATGCTCGACTGGGATTTCATGAAGCTCAACCCGCGCGCCGATTATCACGCCCAGGGCTGGGGTGTGCAGCTTGAGTATTCCCACCACGAGTTCACAAAGCATGGCAAGAGCAACTTTCCGGTGGTCACGCCTGATGACTGGACGAAGATACAGCGGCTGCCGCTGTCCAGCCCACCGCTGGCCGAGCACCTCAAAGTCGTTGCCGGAATCCGCAAGGCTCTGGGCAAGGAGCTGCCCATTCTGATGACAGTCTTCACGCCGTTGTCAGTGGCCGGACGGTTGGTAGAAAACCATCAGACGCTGCTTGAGCATCTCAGGTCCGATCCGGATTCAGTCCAACCTGCCCTGGAAGCCATCGCCGAAACCTTCGCCGCCTTCACCAGCGACCTGCGTAATGCCGGGGCCGACGGGGTTTTTTATGCCACCACCCAGTGGGCAACCAGAGACATGCTAACCTGGGAGGAGTACGAACGGTTTGGACTGCCCCACGATCTCAAGGTCATCGAAGCGTCTGAGAGCGATGCGATTAATCTTCTGCACGTTTGCGAATCGAACAACTATCTAAAACAACTGGCCGGCCTTGACCACCACTGCCAGTTGGCCAATTGGGACTGTTGTGATCCAACCAATCTGCCTCTGGACAATGCCTCCGACCAGATCAAGAACCTGACACTGGTGGGTGGGGTAGATCAAAACGGATGGCTACTACACAGCAACCCCGAAGAAGTCGGCTACCAGATCGACAGGATCAAGTCCGATCACGATCCTCGTCGATTGATCATCGGACCCGGCTGCTCGATCCCACCGGAGATACCCATGGAGAACCTGCGGGCGATCAGGGAGAAGCTGTAATGGAATCGCAACGCCTTGAGTTGATCGATACTGTAAGGACGGCCGCGACTGAAGCTGATTCTGAAGCGGTGCTGCTAAGGACCGTGATTGAGTTGATCGACGGCTTCTCGGACGGTTACAACTGGACCGGTTTTTATATGATGCAGGGCAGTCACCTCGAAGTGGGTCCCTATATCGGAGAGGAGACAGAGCATGTCAAAATCGAACTCAACCGTGGCATCTGTGGCGCTGCAGCGTCACAGAAAACGACTGTCACTGTCGACGACGTTCAGTCCGACTCACGCTTTATCGCATGTTCACTTTCCACTCGTTCAGAAATTGTAGTGCCGCTGATGGATGGTGACACTGTCCTGGGAGAGATCGATATCGATTCGGATCAACCGGCTTTCTTTACCGATCAGGACAAGCTTATGCTCGAAGAGATTGCCGCCTTGGTCGTCGATCGCCTGCGCCGGATTCGTTCCCTGTAAACCCCAACATGGCGGCCGGATGCTTTGCATACTTGTAACCTCACCCTGAGCGGAGTCGAAGGGTGAACCTATTGTGCCTGCGTGATCTTCAGATCGCGACAGCCGCATCGCCGACGAACCGTGTTGCCGAATCTGAAGATTCGGCAACCACAAACTGGGCAGATACCTGTCCGCGAAGATAGTAGGTCAGGTCCTTTAGGAACCTGGCACTTTACAGGAAGTCAGGACCACAAGGGTTCTGACCTACAAGACTGGCCGTAAGGATACCTGTTGGTGAAAGCCGCTATGCGTCCTGCGATTCCTCGACGATGGCCGAGTAGCGCTCGATCAGGTTCTGGATTCCCTCCGGTGATTCCGCTTCGGCTGATATATTGAAGGCCGCGGTCAAGCGATCCGGCGCCACCAGTACCCAACCTTCATCCTCAAATATCCGGACGCCATCGATCAACTGCCTTTGCTTGTCGTCCGAACCAACGATCAACTTACGCATGACCGTCCCCTTCATCGACCAGGGGCACGGCACCGAGACCGTCCGCCTGACCAGGTGTTCGAACTTGCCACGGATGGAGCCTAATCGTGTTTTGGTGGTGGCCATCATCTCAAGGAGTTTCACCGCCGCCAGCATGGCATCGGTGCTCATCTGGAATCCCGGGAAAATAAATCCGCCTCGGGTGCCTCCGACAAAATCTACTTCGCCTCGTCTGAAGACCTCCATCATGGCCAGATGATCGTTGGCCACGCGCACCACCTCGACGCCGTGGTCACCGGCTATTTGCTCGACACCCATCGATGCGGCCACCGGGACTGCGATTTTCCTGGCTTGGTTGGTGCTCAAAAACAGATCGGTGACGATCAGCAAGAGCAGTTGACTCTCGATCGGCCGACCGAGTTCGTCGATCGCGGTCAGTTTCTCAGCGGCGCTATTCAACAAAAAGCCAATGTCGCAGTTGAGCGAGGTGACAATAGAAGAGAGTTGAACGATTGCCTGGCTGTGTTCTTCAAGGGAGCTTGAGAACTTGCGCGGATTCAAGTTGGCGTTCAACTCAATCGCGGATATCCCCAGGTTGAAAAACAGAGTGGGAAAAATCTGACTGGAAGAGCCATTGGAATGATCGACGACCAGCTTGAAACCGGCCTGCCTGATGACGGAGCTGTTAATCGCAGCCATGAAATCGGTGCGATAGTTTTCCTGCACATTCGCAGGTATTTCCAGATGACCGGTGGCATCGAGCGATGCCCGTTCGAACTCCTCGCCGAAGTAGATTCGTTCGACCTTTTTCGTCTTGGAGGTCGGCAGATCCAGCCCTGTGCCGTCGAAGAAAATGCAATCGATCATTCGATAGTCCTGGGGGCTGTGGCGGACATAGATACCGGCGGCGAAGTCTCCGCGTCTGAGTCCGTGGCGCACCACCGGGATGGGCAGCATGGCCAGGTCGGATACATTCACTCCGGCCGCCAGGAGACCGGCGATCAGACCACGTTTCAATAGCCTCGAAGTATCCGAAGCATCACGGCTGGTAACCACCGCCGCGCCGGAGCCAAGAAACGCGCCGAAGGCGGCGCCGATTCGGACCATCATCTCAGGCGTGATTTCCACCAGGGCCAATCCGGCGATTTTTGAGTCGGTAAACAGCTCTCGATTCCACTTCTCGCCCCAGACCATTGAGGTGGACACGATAGCGCCGGCATCGACCGACTTGCCCGGCCAGATTTTACAGTTGGCGCGCACGGTGGCCTTGTCGCCTATAGCGCAATCGTCGGATACGATGACGTCGTCCAAAAGCTGCACGTTTTGGCCGATGCGGGTATGATAACCGACCACAACGTTGCTCATGGTAGTCTTGGCGCCAACCACATTGTCATCCCAGAGGACGGTGTTGGTGAACTCGCAGCCGGCCCCCACCCAACTACGATGCCCGACCACGCAGTTGTGCAGTCGCGCCTGGGGTCCCACCGACACATCGTTGCCGAGAATCACTTTCCCGCTTAGATGCGCCCCTTTGTCTATCTGAACGTTTTCCCCTCGGTACAGGGCGAAGCCATCACCTTCTTCACCGGTCGTTTTCAAGTCGAGTTTCAATTTGTCGTCGAACAGATCGATGTGGGCGCGGCGGTACTCGGCCACATTACCGATATCCTTCCAGTATCCCTCCATGATTTTTCCATACAACCCCATCTCCTTCGACAGCATCAACGGAAAGAGGTTTTGCGCGAAATCAAAATTGGTCTCGGGTGGAATAAGCCGGATAGCCGCCGGTTCAAGGATGTATATTCCGGTATTGATGGTGTCGGAGAATGCCTCGCCCCATGACGGCTTTTCCAGAAACCGAACGATACGGTCATCGGAGTCCGTTATCACGATACCGTAGGCCAGCGGGTTCTCACGTCGCGTCAACAGCAGGGTGGCCTCGGCTCGATGTTGCTGATGCCAGGCGAATGCCTCGGACAGGTCAAAATCGGTCACCAGATCGCCGGAAATAATCAGCACCGGCTCATCGGTTGTCTCCAGAGCACATCGCACGGCGCCGGCGGTGCCGTAGTCATCATCCGGTTGGACATAGTCGATGCTCACCCCGAAGGAGCTTCCGTCGCCGAAGTAGTCACGAATATGATCGGCCTGAAAATACAAAAGCGATGTGATACTCTCGACACCATGCTTGACCAGCAGGGATACGACATGCTCCATCATCGGCAGATTACCGATAGGCGCCATTGGTTTGGGTATGTTTATTGTGAGTGGTCTCAGCCGGGTACCGAAACCACCGGCCATGATGATAGCTTTCATGTCTCAACTCTGTTCAGTTTTGTGGCCATCAACTTCTCAACAATCGACGCTCGGTCAAGAAGCGCGACACGTCGTCGAACGTATCGTATCTGATGTGGTCAATATTGTGTATGACACAGTATTGTTCAAGGTCTTTCTTGGCCAAAACAATATCGGCCTCGGCAGCGCCGCAGGCGTCGGAATAGCCGTCGCCCACAAACACAGCCTTTACCTCCCCATGCCGAAGCCGATATTCCCGTATGCGTTCCCCTTTGCAGCTTCCGCATCGGCGGCACGACTGGTTGTCGTGGGGAAAGGTCACGATCAGGCGGTTGTCCTCCAAACGTCCGGCGTTCGCAATGAGCGGCAGATGATTCAACCGATGGCGCTTCAGCACGTACTCAATGTAGAAATCCAGACCGTCGGAGAGAATCGCCAAGTCCGCCGAATTCGCCTGACACAACCGGACAAACGGTTCGAAACCTCGATTGAGTTCAAACTGGTCCAGGTAGCGATAGATCTCATCGGAGTGCGCATGCACCATCGCCGCTTCCTTAAGCAGACATTCGCGCGTTGTCAGTTCACCTTTTTTCCAGAGCGGGACAAGTTCATCGTTTCGTCCTTGCGAGAAGTGATGAAACAGGTTGTAACCGATATCACGTCGGGAAATAGTGCCGTCGAAATCACAAAAGATAGCTGTCTTCATGTTGCCTGTGACCTAACGTTTGCAAAGGCTGTGTCATTCATCGCTTCAACAGTTGGCGGGCGGCTATAGCGATTCCGGAATCGTGTCTCATAACACCTTCATCATAGGCTCTGTATGCGGAGTAGGCACGTTCAAGAGCAAGTTGCACCAGGCGTCGCTTGATATACGGTTGATACTGGAACAATCGTTGCCGATCATACCGGGTGGCGGCGGCCAATAGATCCTGAGTCACCTTGCCTGTTTGCAGTGCGCTGTCTGCGTCTTCGGCGACCTCAAGCAGGAATTCGACTTGCAGCATCAGGTCGGATGGATAGTCAAATTCGTCTTGGATAAAGTCGGCCAGCAGTTCGATCCATACATCATCCAGCTGGGCACTGTCGGCTTGTGCTATAATCTCCGTCTGATGAATATGTGCGAAACGCTGAAGCAGGAACGACCGCTCCAAAAGGCGCACATAGGTTTCGGTGCCGTCCGAATCGAAGTAAACGTCCGGCGGTAAGCCGTGTCCCGTGTCATGTAGCGTCGAGTCGAATTCGTTCAGGTAGACGCCGCCTTCGAAGTAGTACCGCGATATTGTCAGGCGCAAACCGTCGTCGCCCAGGAACCTCAGGTATCCCTGCACCAGCCCTTTGCCAAAGGTCGTATCTCCGACCAGTATGGCCCGGTTGTTTTGCTTCAGCGCTCCGGCTACGATCTCTGATGCCGATGCCGAGGCGCGGTCGACCAGCACGGCCATCGGCAGACCGTTGGTTTTGTCGCCTGAGGAGGTCGTGAACTGTTCGTCATTCCAGCGTGAGCGTCCATCGGTGCCGACCAGAAACAGACCGTCGTTCAAAAACAAACCGGCCGCTGCCTGAGCCTCGACAAATAAGCCACCCGGGTTTCCACGCAGGTCCAGAATGATACCTTTCACCTCCCGGTCAATAACCAGCGAATCGAGAGCCGCTTCGACGTCGTCGGTGGCGCCCGGTGCGAAATCGGTCAATTTGATATAGACGACCGAATCATCCGTACAGCCGGCGTAGGCCACATGGTGGTAAATGACCTCGCCACGCACTACCGGCAGTTTAAGACTGTCATTGTCGGTCGGTCTGTACACCGTTAATGTAACTGTGCTGCCATCCTCGCCGCGCAGTAGCCTTGATGCTTCGCGGGAAGTCTTGTCGGCCAACACCGTCGAGTCCGCAGCGACAATGATGTCACCTGAGAGCAACCCGGCGGCCTTGCCGGGGCCGTCATCGCGGATAGAATGTACCAATAACCCGTCATCGTGTCCGATTACGGTAACGCCGATGCCCGAGTAGTATCCTTCGCGCTGTTGTCTTTTTTCGGCGAAATCGTCAGGCGTGACATATCCGGAATATCGATCCAGGTCATCCATCAGGGCTCGGCGACCGATTGGCAGCAGCCGATCCCAGTCCACTTCTTCGAAATGGTGCTCGTCAATTAGGCTGGCAACTTGCATCAGACGGTGGGCATGGTCGAAAGCCGGATCGGACAAGACAAGTAGCGCCATCATCCCGTTAAGCACGATCATGACACTTAACAAGGCCGCCGCGGTCAGGATTGAGCGACGGTCGATAGTCTGAGATGTCGTCATTATCTGTTGATCCGCCGGTCGAGGATTTTAGTTATACTACGAAACACCTGGTCAACCGTCTGTCTGGCGTCGATCACTTTTACACGCGGGCGCTCCTTGCGGGCAAGTTCCAAAAAGCCCGCCCGCACTCTGGTGAAAAACGCTTTCGACTGAGATTCCAAGCGGTCCGGTCGTCCTGTCCTGCGACTGAGGGCGGTACGTAAGTCGAGGTCGAGTAGAAAGGTCAGGTCCGGTTTCAAGTCACCGACGGCAAAACGGTTGATACTTCGCACCATTCGAATGTCCAGCTTTCGACCGTAGCCCTGATAGGCCGTAGTGCTGTCATAGAAGCGATCGCACAGAACGGTATACCCGGAGGCCAACAGCGGCCTGATCTCACGATGGCACAGTTCGGCCCGGGCCGCCTCGTACAGAAAGAGTTCAGTCACCGGGGCGACCAGCCCTTCTTTGTCCAGAAGCAGATCACGGATCCGTTCGGCGGTGGCCGTGGAGCCGGGTTCACGCAGAAGTTTGACCCGGTAGCCATGCGATTTCAGGTATTGGTAAGCCATCATGGCCTGAGTCGTTTTACCGCAGCCGTCGATACCCTCAAAGGTCAGAAAGAGCGCTTTCTGCTTTCTTGCGGACAACTGTAAATCCTTGCTGTATGCGTACAAAAAACCGGCGACTTATTCAATCGCCGGTCAAGTTAGTCAAATCAAAAATGTGAGCAAACTACTTTTTGCGTTTCACCACCCGCTTCTTTGAACCGGAAGCCGATCTTTTCGGTTTGGCCGCAGCCGGGCGCGCCGTTTTGGTTCGTTTGGCTGCCACTTTGGCTTTACGCTTTGCCTTGGCGGTCTGTTTCCAGCCATACTTGGTGATGAACTCCTCGGTCATGCGGCGAGCATCGTCATCGGTATACTGGACCGGCGGTGATTTCTTGAAGTAGGATGACGGCTCCAAAAGTGGTCCGGCCACGCCGTTATCCAGAGCCAGTTTGCAGCAGCGCACGGCATCGATCACCACGCCGGCCGAGTTGGGGCTGTCCCAGACTTCCATTTTCATTTCAACATTGAGAGGGACATCGCCGAAAGTGGTTCCTTCCATTCGAATGTAGGCCCACTTGCGATCCGAGAGCCATTCGACGTAATCGGACGGGCCGATGTGTACGTTGCCGTCGCCGATGTCGTAATCCAACTGGCTGGTCACGGCGTTGGTTTTGGATATCTTTTTGGACTCCAAACGCGAACGCTCCAGCATGTTCAAAAAGTCGGTGTTACCGCCCACGTTGAGCTGGCTGGTCCGATCCAACCGGACACCGCGTTCGAGAAACAGGCGCGTCATCACTCGGTGCGCGATAGTAGCACCCACCTGCGATTTGATATCGTCGCCGATCACCGGCAGACCCTTCTCCTTGAACCGCTTCTGCCAATACTGTTCTTTGGCGATGAACACCGGGATACAGTTGACAAAGCCGCACCCAGCCTCCAGAATCTGCTCCACATACCACTTGGTGGCCTCTTCGGAACCGACCGGCAGGTAGTTGATCACGACGTCGGTCTTGGTATCCTTGAGGAGTTTGACGATGTCGACAGTGTCGCCCGGCGCTTTTTCAATAACCTGCGACAAATAATGACCGAGTCCGTCATGAGTCATGCCTCGCATAACTTTGACGCCGAGCTTGGGTACTTTCGAAAAAACCACGGTGTTGTTCGGCTTGGTGAAAACAGCCTCGGAGAGATCCTTGCCAACCTTGTTTTTGTCGATATCGATTGCAGCGGAAAACTCAACGTCGCGGACATGATAACCCCCCAGGTTGACATGCATCAACCCCGGCACCTGATCTTCGTCCTTGGCCTTCTTGTAGTATTCGACGCCCTGCACCAACGACGAGGCGCAGTTGCCGACACCAATAATGGCGACTCTTACTTTGCCCATGAATGAATCCTTTCTTATCGAACTGTATTGTTTTCTATTCCGCCGAAAAAAGTACGCCTCTTTTCAAACCATGTCAATTCTGTGTTGACAAAGATCGAGTTTTATATAATATTAGTATATGGTTTATGACCGGATGGTCATAGGGCATGCGCGGCTAGGATTTGCGGACGTCCGGGTCACAAGATCCAACGGATGTTCTTCAAAGTCCCCTCTTGAGAGGGGATTTAGGGGTGTGTTACTCGAATCCCACAGCAAGCTGTGGGCCACCCGCAGGAGTGTCGGGCGGGTTCGCCCGACACCACTTGAGTGGGTTCACCCTTCGACTGCGCTCAGGGTGACATGATCTGTGGGCGGCAGACGTCCTCGTCTGCCCCGGTATTCGCGTGGTACACGAGGACGTACACCACGCACAAATTGGCCGGATGGTCACCGGACTATTGTGGTAGAGGTAGGTACTGGTAGGGCGGGTCCGTCTTCGCCTGCGCGCCGCGGCGTGAACCCGCCACAGGCGGCAGGTCTCCAAGAAAAGAGAGACCTGCCCTACAAGATAACCGATCGCGCATTGTGCCCGCTGAGTCTTCAGACTCGGCGGGATAAACTGCCGAAGCCGAATCTGAAGATTCGGCCGCCACAACAACCGGGTTTGAGGCTGCCACCCAGTAGCGCTACGTTGACAACACCACGCCACGAGGAACCTCGATGTTGGATGAGAACATAACGGCCAACTTAGCCCAACGGGGCATCGTCACGGAAACTTTTCGCCGCCTGACGCCCGATAAGAAAGAGCTTATTTACCGCGCCGCTATTGACCTGTTCGGAAAGTTCGGCTATGACGGTCTGGCTGTCGACCAACTGTGTCGTGAGGCGGCCATTTCGAAGGGTTCTTTCTTTCAGTATTTCCCCTCGAAGAGCCACTTGCTTGAATACGTCGTACTTATGTTTGACGATTTCCTGACCAAGTGGATGGCCGATCTGAAGCAGGCCGAGAAAGCGGTTTTGGCGCGAGAACGTTTGTTGTATTTGTATGATGCGATAGTTGTGAACTCAAAACTGTACCCGGCTCAGGAGCGCTTCTTTCTATTCGTGACGCGCGGTCTGGAACATGCGGCGGTACGCCTGGAGGGGATCGATTTGGAGCGACATTTCAACGGCTACATTGCCCAGATCATCCAACGCGGCGAACAAACCGGTGAGATTCGCGGTGATTTCGATGTGGAGTTGACGGCCCGCTTGACCTCGTTACTGATAGAGGGGTTAATCCGGCGTAGGTTTAGAGCCGGGCGTTTGCCTCGGCGGGAGACCGGCGAGTATCTGATCTCGTTTCTGTTCGATGGCATTAAGGCGTGAAGCGACAGGTCAGCCTCACCGGTTTACGCCGACATCGACTTTGAAACCCGCAAGCTTCACCAACTCAGCCTGTCGTTCGCGGATCATGTTTTCGGTCATGGAGAAATCAGGCCCGGAGTTTTCGATCATCACCGACGACGTGCACGATGCATAACAACCGGCGCGATGCAGATCGCCACCGGTTTTGAGGTACTCGAACGTAAACCCGGCCATGTAGGTATCCCCGGCGCCGGTCGAGTCCATCAGGTTGATGTCATAAGGGGGGATGTCGACAAAGTCCACGCCGTCATATACAATGGACCCCAACTCGGCCAGCGTGACGATAACGATCTTCGGTCCCCACTCCTTGATGATACGGGCCGCCTGGTATGGGTCCTGGCGGCAATCGATACCGGTGAGTATCTGCCCTTCCAGTTCGTTGGGTTTAACGATATCAAAGGCGCCAAGCGTCTGTTCAATTCCCTCGCACTTCTCGTGGAAGATGCGTCCGTTTTCGTCGGCGCCACGGATCAGTCCCTGCGGATCGCAGAAGAAAAGCCCGTCGAACGATTTGCGTATCCTGTGGACAGACTCAAACGATACTTCCCCGAGAATTGGTCCGATCAACACCGCTTCGGCGTCATGGTACCAGTCGGGATCGATTTCGCCTATCACAGCCGCGCGTCCCAGTAGATCAAGGGTACGGTTGCCGAAGTCATCGTAGTAGTTAAGCGAAAAACCGCCGGTTTCAGCCGATGGTACAATGCGGAACTCGATGCCAAGGGCAGACAACTCACTTTTGAGATGTTCTGAGTAGTCGTCGCCAATGGCTCCCACCAGGCGCGCATCGGCGCCCATTTTTGCCAGGGCCAGAGCGGCGTTGGTGGAGCACCCGGAGAGGACGCGGCCTTCCGGTTCGACTTTTTTGGTTTTGATATAATCGTAAACGGGATTACCGATAGCCGTGATCATAATAGCATAACCTTTATTCTACATTGAGATGCAAACCGTAACTACCGACGGAATCAGCCACACTCTGGTGCAGGGGGTGGCCCTGTGTCGCCCCTGCGGAAGTCCCCCTCGACTGCGCTCGTGGTGACAGAACTTGGCGGAGACAAGCCCCGCCGCTACGGTTATGGAAAACGATTCCTGGAGACAACCTACAGTTTCCTCGCCACTCACACGTCCCGCTTGTCGCCGAGCAGTCTTTTGGCGTAAACCAAACGCTGGATAGCCGTAACCAACGAGGCTGTCCCGACAATAATCAGGGCCAGTTCCAACCAGCCGCCTTTGGGCCAGCGGCCGGTGGGGAGCCAGTGTTCGACAATTGAACCGGCAATAATCAGCAGGAACTTCTCCACTCGGCCCATGACGCCAACTGCGCAGTTTTCGATTTTTCCGATCGACTCGGCTGCCGCGCGCGTATAGCTGGCAATAATCATCCCAAACAATGCGAACAGCCCCCAACCCGGATGGACCGCGCCGGACATAGTGATTCCGGCCAGTATAAAGAACTCGCCGTAACGGTCGGCCACATGATCCAGAATGCCGCCGAACACCGTGCCGAGATTTCCGGCTCGCGCCGTGGACCCGTCGAGCATATCCAGAACGGCGGAAGAAATCATCCAGGCCACTCCCCAGAGCATCGCCCCCTTCCAGAACGACAACCCGGAAGCGACCGAACAAAGAAGCGATAACCCGGTGAGCAAGTTTGGTGTGAGGCCCAGTTTGAGACAGATACGTCCCAACCCCAAACTGGACTCTTCATACCATTGCCTCTTGCGCTCGTTGAGCGTGGGCACACCGTTCTGGACTTCAGCCTTGGCCATGCCGGAATATAGTAGACGGTTTTTGCGAGGTCAACAAAGAGCCAAAACCATTTTTCGGCGATCCGGGACCGTCGCCACTTCACACCTCTATATGATTGACAACAACGGCAACGGGTTGAATATTGCGTCCGATGTTTATCGATCAGGTCGAAATCGAAGTCCAGGCCGGCAATGGCGGATCGGGCTGCATGTCGTTCCACACCGAAAAGTTCGTTCCCAAAGGAGGACCGGACGGCGGCGATGGGGGTCGGGGCGGTGATGTAATCGCAGTGGCCGACACCAACCTGACCACGCTGTTGGATTATAGGTATCGTCGACACAGCAAAGCAGAAAACGGCCGGGGCGGACAGGGGAGCAACAAAACCGGCCGCTCCGGCGCGGATATCAAGCTGCGGGTGCCGGTGGGGACACTCATATCAGATGTCGAGACTTCTGAACAATTGGCCGATCTGGATCAGGCCGGTGCCGAAGTAATACTGGCCAAAGGTGGCCGCGGCGGCAAGGGTAACGCTCATTTTAAGTCCCCCACCAATCAAGCGCCCCGACAGTTTCAGCCCGGTCAACCGGGTAAACATCGGAAACTGAAACTGGAGTTGAAGCTGTTAGCCGATGTCGGCCTGGTTGGCATGCCCAACGCCGGCAAGTCAACAATACTGGCAACCTTTTCAGCAGCGCGGCCCAAAATCGCAGATTACCCCTTCACCACCTTAGTGCCGAATTTGGGCATCGTCAAGATACGTGAGTTTAAGTCGTGTGTGATGGCCGACATTCCGGGTCTTATCGCCGGAGCTTCAGATGGCAAGGGATTGGGACATCAGTTTCTTCGCCATATTCAGAGAACGCGACTGTTGATTTATGTTATCGATATCAACGAACCGGACATTCAACAAACGTATGAAGACCTGCAGGGGGAGTTGACCGAATTTGATCAAACGTTGTTGACGCGACCGTCGTTTGTTGTAATAACCAAGGTCGACACGGTAACCGAAAGTGATCTAAAAGCGTTTTGTAACAGCCTGCCGGATGACTATATTTACCTATCGGCGGTGACACATGTCGGCGCCAAGACGTTCATTCAGGAAATCGAGAGGCACCTTGACCAACGGTGAGATGAGAGACTGGCTGGTTGACTGCATCGGGTTGCTGCGCATTCCGGGCGTCGGGCGCACGCGCTATCGACGGTTGGTAGAGGCTTTCGGTTCGCCTGAGAGAGTGTTGTCGGCGTCGATTGATGAGTTGGAACAGGTCAAAGGTGTGTCACGAGCCAATGCCTCGGCCATCAAACAACAGTATAACGGAATAGAGGCACGCGCCCTGGCCGGCAAAGTCATCCAACTGGGTTGGGCAGCCTTGACCCTTGATCATCCTGAATACCCAGAACCTTTGCGTATCACTCAGAGTGCACCGCCGCTTCTGTTTCGGATAGGCGACGCTACGCCGTCGGATGAAAAGATGATTGCCATCGTGGGTACGCGGAAACCCTCCGAGAAGGGCAGGCTGTTCGCCGCCCAGTTGGGCACCACGCTGGCCCGAAGCGGCATCACTGTCGTTTCCGGAATGGCTGAAGGAATCGATGCCGCCGCTCACAACGGCGCGCTGGAAGGCGGCGGTAAGACAATTGCCGTACTCGGCAGCGCCCTTGATGTGATATACCCGGCCACCAATAAGGGGCTGGCCCAACGAATCAGAAACCAGGGCGCTCTGTATTCCGAATACCTTCCCGGAACCAAACCGGACCGAGCCTTTTTCCCCGAACGGAATCGAATCATCTCCGGTCTGTCACGCGGCGTGGTGGTGATCGAGGCGGGGAGAAAGTCGGGAGCATTGATCACCGCTTCGCATGCTTTGGAGCAGGGTCGTGAACTCTTTGCGGTACCGGGATCGCCGCAGGACAACATGAGCGAAGGAACCAACGAGTTGATTCGTAAAGGGGCAAGATTGACCACGTCACCCGAGGATATTTTCGATGAACTACCCACCCTCAAAGGTGAAGTCGCCGCCAGGAAATTTATTCAACTGCCCGATATGACCGACGATGAGAAGATGCTCACCACCCTGTTTGCAACCGGACCTATGCAGGTTGACCAGCTGTCGCGGGTGGCCGAACTGCCGGTGGCGAAATTGATGGAACTCCTCCTGGCTTTGGAACTCAAAGGTGTGGTGCGCGAACTGTCCGGCAAGCGGTTTGTCCTCGCTGAAGAATACGCATGATCAAACGGACCGTCACTATCGTCAACAAACTTGGTATGCACGCCCGGCCGTCGGCTATGTTTGTCACCGAAGCCTCACGGTTTCAGTCCGAGGTGTGGTTGACCAAGGAGGGTCAGCGTATCAATGGTAAGTCGATCATGGGCGTCATGATGTTAGCGGCCGAGATGGGTTCAGAAATCGAGATTGAGGTCAACGGTCCTGACGAGGAAGCATCGATGGCCGCTTTGGTCAAGGTGATCGCATCAGGCTTTGGTGAGGAACTTAGTGCCTTATGAGTGGGCCTGTTTCATGTGCGGGCCTGTCCCATATATGAGCGCACGGCCAAGCAGTGTTCTTCGCGCTTCTCATGTCACCCTGAGCGCAGTCGAAGGGTGAGCGCAGTCGATGCGTGAGAGCAGTCGAAGGGTGAGCGCAGTCGATGCGTGAGAGCAGTCGACAGGTGAGCGCGTTGTGCCCGCGTGATCTTCAGATCGCGTGGGTCCTTGCAGCCGAGTCTGAAGACTCGCCTGCCACAACGACTCGGCTCTTTCCGCGTAGCGGCGGGGCTTGTCTCCGCCGACCAAGTCACCCTGGCCGGAGTCGAAAGGTGAGGTTACATGAAGCACACGTGAAGCGCTAGAAACAGGCTTGCCTGTCACCGCAGAAGCAGCATCTTGCGGCTTGAAGAGAAATCGCCGGCGGTCAGTTTGTATAAGTAGATGCCGGTAGCCAGACCATCAGCATTCCAGTCAACTCGATTGGTGCCGACACCGCCTTGGCCAATAATCTCCGTGACCCTCTGCCCGGCGACGTTGTAGATGCTCAACCGATACTCGCTCCTGCGCGGCAGCACAAACGAAATCGTCGTGCTGGGATTGAACGGATTGGGATAGTTTTGATTAAGGGTGAAGCCATCGGGCAGCATATCGCTACCACCTTCATCGTCTGCGTCAAGCATCAGATCATTGTAGGCCACGCGAGCACGATCGGACGCGTCGGTCATCCCACTGAGATCATCGGCGGCCAACAGCGCAAAGGCGACCGTATCGACCTCACCGGCGATCAGATTGAGTGGGCCGACCGCAATCAACTGGACCAAATCGATACTCGCATCGGCATAGATGTCGGCACTGCCGGTACCGTTGGTGAGAGCCCAGTATTTTTCAGCTTCGGTGAAGCCGTCGCCCGAGTATGACACCAGAGTGCCGGGATGCGTCAAAGCGGTGGCCAGGTTACCGTCAAGCACCATCACGCCGCGTGGTTGACTGTTGGTGAAGCCTGTGTGATAGGCTGTCCAGACGAACTCGTCGAAACTTGCGAAGCCCCCGGCGTTGGAGTTGAAGTTGACTACATCCCAGTCCGCATAGATACCGACATAGATTCCACCCATGCTGACCGGACAGTTGTTGAAGACAGCATACTGTAGGATGATAAAGTCGTCGAATGGGTCTTGCGGATAGGCAAACGAAAGTTGGGTGATCTCGATATTTAGCGGGTTCTCAGCGCGGTGGTCACCGAAGCGCGCAATCATTTGTTGCGAGCCGTTGGGACCGGGTTCTACAAATGCGATGTTCCCACCGGGCAATACACCAAAGTCACCGTCCAGTTCGCCGGCTGCGTTGCGAAGCCCATCGGAGACGTGGGTTTCGTCCGTGCCGATAATCAAACCACCTTCGTATAAGTAATCCGGTGAGCCGTCGAAAGTGAAACCCTCGCCGCCGGCCGGAAAAAACTGACCATCACCGAGGCCGAAACTTCCGAAATTGGTCAAGCTGAATCTGATCCGTCCCACATCGTGCGTCCCTATCGACCGCTCCAGATTCGGCTCGACCAGAAAGTAGAGATGTGCACTTTCCGAGTAACCGCCGGAGCCGGTGATCTGCATATCGAGTGACAGGATGTCTCCCTCAATTGCATCCTCTGAGACTGCCACCTCGATCTGTTGAAAGGACGAGAGTACTTCACCTTCATCTATGTCGCCGAACACGGCTGTGCCTGTTATCACGGATAACAACGGTTCGCTGGAAGTCAAGGAGATTGAAACATCGGAGACCGCCTGCCCGGAATTCTGAAGATCAACCGTTCCGCGCACTGTGTCGCCGGGAGCGATGGGTGCGTGATCGAAACTGTAGAGCCGAACATTCGGATCGATATTTCCGGCCGGCAGCGCGTTCAGCGCCGCCATGCAGTCAATAACGCCCCAACCGAAATCGTTGTCCGGCAGACTATGCCCGAAGTCACGCGCCGTTGACAGAATGGCCGTTTTGATCTGTTCCACGGTGGCGCTGGGATTTTTCTGGCGCATCAGCGCCACCAGCCCGGCCACCTGCGGAGCAGCCATGGAGGTGCCGGTCATCGCCTGGTAGGACCCGCCGGGCACCGATGAATAGATGCTCACACCGGGGGCGGTGACGTTCGGCTTGGCGGCGCCATTGCAGTCGGACGGGCCGCGCGAGGAAGAAAAGTAAACAGTCGGCGGTCCGGAACGCATGTCGACGTTGCCGACGGCGAAACAATCGATCGAATCGAGCGCCCGGTTGGCCGGGTTGCGAATTGTCTCGCTGCCACCGGCTCCCTCATTACCGGCCGCAAAGATGTTCACGATACCCAGTGCTTCGGTTGCTTCAACGATGCCGTAAAAAAGGTTCTCGCAGCCAACATCGGCCACGCCCCAACTGTGATTGATGACATCGGGGACGTCGTCTATCGTGTTCAGATCGCCGTCGGGGTTGGCCGCCCACTCAAAAGCATCGACAATTGAAGTGCCGGTGACGTCGATCACAGCCGCCGAGATCCACAAAGCGTCGGGGGCAACACCGATGGTGTCGGTGTCGTGGCCGACCATGGTGCCCATGGTGTGAGTGCCGTGTGAAGTGTTGCAGGGACTGTAACCGCACTCAGAAATAGAGCGTGGTGTGGACTGCCCGTCGTAACGAGGGTCGAACCAGGCAGCGGCATGATTGCCGTCGTTGCCTTTCCAGTTCGAAGACAGGGCCGGGTGGTCGCCATCGACGCCGGTATCGAACGAACAAACAAGCCGGCCTTGTCCGGTATAGCCGGCTGCCCAGGCATCGTCGGCGTTGATGGCGGTCAGATGATCACGCACGCCGGTTGACAGTGGTGGCGCCGTTTCAACTTTATCAGGAAGGACTGATGTAATTCGGGGTTTTGCATGGATCATGATGACGTCATCGTGCGCGGCAATTGAAGCGATCGAACCGGCCTTGATTTCTGCCTCAACCAGATTGATCATCCAGTGCTGTTTGATGTTCCGAACCTGACCCTGGGCCTCAAGTTGTCGCAAGGTGGCCACAAGGCTCTGCTGTTGCTCGGAATGTGTCTGCTTCAACTGCTGCACCGTCGCCCGGTTGCGCTTTGCTCGCGAGACGTCGGATTCGGATACGGCGGCTTTCAGTAACGCCGTGCCGTTTTGAGAATCAAGCTGAATCCATACCGGTACCAACTGGTCGCCATTGGCGCCGGCTAGTTCTGCCTGTAAGTTATCAGTAACCTGACCGGCCTGAACAGAGACGATCAAGGTCAGAGTCAAGAGGATCGAAGATGTCAATACAGTCGCGGTTTTCATCCATTTTCTCCACATAAGAGGACGTAAGACGGCCTTCAGATATCCATTACGAGCGAAAAGTATGCCGCGTTGAGAGTTTCTGGTTGCTATATATCTGGCTGACGTTCAGTCGATTACACATAACCGTCTGGGCTGGGACAGAGTCCTTATCCTCCGGCGACAGATAATGAGCAACAGTTTTCACTCTGAGCTTTATACTGCAGGTGAGACCGCCTGGGAAATTTGCTATCGGAACATCCATGTTCGATCTATTATACGCCTTGATCGTCGATTTGTAAACAACCGGCAGTCGATTTGTGTGTCTGAGGATATTTGGACTGGAGGATAAACAACCCGCCCGATCAAGCAGCTCCTGCGCGATGTCTTACAACTTGACAACTTGGCCATTCGTGCCCATATTAGGATGTGTCGCTGATCAGTGACACTGACTGTGTGTATTTTTCTTGTTTTTGGCTAAGTTTACCTGAGTGCCAAGAGTGCCCTCATGGGTAAACTCTGACATCAATGGTCGACAGCGGAGGAATGGTAAAATGCTGAAGCTTACTTGCGTGATTGGGGCATTTCTGATGATCGCATCGTGTGGGGTAGTTCTCGGTCAGAGTATTTCCCTTGACCACGTGGATGGCATGACACCGGGTGGAGATTTGGAGATCGACGTACCGATCACATTCTATTTGCGAGTAACAGCCGACAATCACGATTACGCGGCCATTGCCAACGGCTTTCGAGTCTACTCATTGAGTGGGGTCAATTGGGATACAACAATTGCCGACACCACAGGCACCTTGGGCGGAGAGCAGTTTGACTTCGTGTTTGTGATTAGACAGCAGAATACCGACGGACTGGCGGCGGACACGGTGTGGTTCAGTGGAAGCAGACTCTTCACAGTAGGGATGCCGGCCGGATTTGACGATGTCGCGTTTACGATCCAGATCGGACCGATAGGGAGTGATTATGTTGGGCGAGCGATTTGCCTGGATTCCTCCTGGGTCCCACCCCAGAACCGATGGATGTGGTATTACCCGTATCAAAACGTGTTTCCGTCATGGGATGGGCCGCACTGTTTTAATGTCGAGTGTGATGCAGTTAGGACTGATACCGATGGCGATGGCATCGCGGACGCCTGTGACAACTGCCCTGATCTCTTCAACCCGTTGCAGGAAAACGCCGATGGCGATTGGCCCGGCGACTCGTGTGATGTTTGTCTCTACGACCCGTATGATGATGCCGATGGCGATGGTGTCTGCGCAGATGTCGACAATTGCCCGACTGTAGACAACCCAACTCAGACAGACGAAGATCAGGACGGTCTCGGCGATGCGTGTGACAACTGTCCCACGGTCAGTAATGCGGACCAGGCGGATGACGATGGTGACAATTTCGGTGATATTTGTGACAACTGTCCCAATGATGACAATCCCGGACAAGAGGATGGCGACATTGACGGCATAGGTGATGAGTGCGACAATTGCCCAACTCAATACAATCCTCAACAAGAGAACAGTGATGGCGACGAATTCGGAAACCTATGTGACCCTTGTCCCGCCGACCCCGCGAACGATGCCGATGGCGACGATCTTTGTGCAGCTGATGACAACTGTCCTACGGTGTACAACCCAGACCAGACCGACTCCGACGGGGATGGTGTGGGCGATGCTTGTGCCGCCATGTTTGAGTGTGTAGGAATCAGGGGTAATATCGACGCTGACCCAACAGACGAGATAACAATAACTGACTTAGTATACCTTGTCGATTTCATGTTCACCGGTGGTCCGGCACCGCCGGTATTCGAGGAGGCCGACATGGATGCCAACGGTGGAATTGACATCTCCGACTTGGTATTGCTTGTCGACTACATGTTCACCGGCGGGCCTGCACCGGAGCCTTGTCCGTAGATTCGAGATTGGCAGAAGGGCCCCCGGTGTCATCAGGGGCTCTTCGAATCCGCTTTAGTTTGACCAGATTGTCGTGTGCAGTCTTTGTTGACGCACACGAGCGTCGCTACCCAACTTTCTCCTGGAACAGGTGTACGTCCCGTTGCGGGAAGGGAATTGTCACTCCGTTTTCGTCGAAAGTCATCTTGACTTTTTCGGTCGTATCAAAGTAGACCGCCCAGTAGTTTTCGACTTTTACATACGGTCTTACCACGAAGTTGACCGAGTTGTCCCCAAGTTCCGACACCGCGACGGTCGGGGCGGGAGCGTCGAGCACACGGGGATCATCGGCCAGGATTTTCTCGAGGATCTGTTTGGCTTTGGGAATGTGATCACCATAGTGAATCCCGAAGACCATATCGACGCGCAGCATTCCTTCAGCCGAATAATTGACGATGTTATCGCCGGTGATCTTGGCGTTGGGTATTATCACCCGCTTGTTGTCCAGAGATACCATGATGGTGTTGAAGATATGAATCTCCTTGATGACCCCGAGGGCTCCTCCTGCCTCCACCAGGTCACCCACCTTGATAGGACGCAGAACGATCAGAATCACACCGGACGCGAAATTGGACAATGACCCCTGTAGGGCAAAGCCGATAGCCAAACCGGCGGCGCCTATGACTGCGATGACCCCGGTTGTCTGCACCCCCAGAGTGTTCAGCGCCGCCATCAGCACCAGAATCATCAGGGCGATTCGGACCAACGTTGTCACGAACTTGGTGAGCGTTGACTCCAAACCGGTCTTTTCCATTAACCTGCGAACAATTTTTGTGAGCAGTCCAACAAGCAACCGGCCGAAGACCAAGATGGCCAACGCGCCGACAATGCGCATTCCATACAGCGCACCCCATTCGGGGATTTTTTCCAGTAAGGCTTCCATGACAGTTTCCTCTTACTTAGTGACTACACTTATGTATTCGTTTTCAAAAAAAGCGCCAGGCCTGTTGATCGTTCAGCTGGGCCAATACTAATACGAGAGCGAGGCCTGAGACTTCGCTCTTGCATAGACTCTCCAAAACCGCGACTATTTTCCGCCGGAACTCTCCAAAAGGTCGATTTCTACACGACGGTTTTTCTGTTTTCCTTCTGCAGTGCCGTTGTCGCCTATGAAATACTGAGGGTCCTCACCGAATCCCTGCACGGTCATTCTTGAGGATTCAATCCCCAGAGAAACCAGGTGGTCTCGGGCCGCTCCGGCACGGTTTTGCGAGAGCGTGAGGTTATATGACCGAGAGCCGGAGGCATCAGTGTAACCGCTGATTGATATCATGATGTCTGGATAGGCGCGCATGGGTGCGGCCACGCTGTCAGCCAGGAACTTCTTGGCGGCGTCGGTAAGTTCAAATCGATTGACCGCATAGTTGACACTGCCGCTCAAGCTGATCTTTTTGGTAATGCGTTTGACAATGGGACAACCTTTCGCATCCACCTTGACGCCGGCGGGCGTGTCCGGGCATTCGTCCTGAGAGTTCAAGACACCATCACCATCCTGGTCGGGTGGGCAACCGAACTCATCAACCGGCGAGTCGGTCGGTGAGTTGGGACATTTGTCAAGACCGTCAAAAACGCCGTCACCATCTCCGTCGAGCGGACAGCCGCTGGAATCCACTCTGGCCCACGGGGGGTATCCGGACACTGGTCGGCATGATCCATGACTCCATCGCCATCGGAATCCGGTGGGCATCCCTTGTCGTCCACGGTCAGGCCCACAGGTGTATCCGGGCAGTCGTCGAAACTGTCAAAGACACCGTCGCCATCTGAGTCTATCGGGCAGCCGTCGGCGTCGACCCGCACTTCTGCCGGTGTATTAGGACACAGGTCCAGACCATCGAAGACACCATCGCCGTCGGTATCGATCGGGCATCCGCGCTCGTCCACCATAGCACCCTTGGGTGTACCTGGGCATTGATCGTCGCTATCCCTGACGCCGTCTCCATCTTCGTCCGGCGCACCGCCCAGATAGACCGTGATTCCCAGCGACGGTTCAAAGTATCCCCGGTAGGGACGCAAACTCCAGTCGGTCCAATCGCCCGCGCCGTAGAATCCTTCCGGCACTTCAGATTTGAGATTGGAAAGACCGTAGGAGAACTTCGCTTGAAGATCGATCGTCAACCACTCGAAAATCCAGTAATTCAAACCGCCGCCGAGTTTCAAACTGAGATCGGTGATAGAGTGCGTATCCCAACCCCGTCGCTCACGAAGCCGCCAATGATCGATACCCAACCCGGCCAATGCGTAAGGTTGCAGTTTCTTTTCCGTCTGAAAATAGTAGTTGGCCGTAAGTGCATACAGCTTACCACGCAGATGACTAAAGGCGTTGTCTCGATCACGCCATTTGAACGTCCGGTTGCTGGTTTCGGTGGTGTCATCGTAGGTGTTGGCATAGCCGATTGAGAAGACACCGACCCAGTTGCGCGTAAATCCATAGCGCGCTTCGCCGCCAAGTTTGTAGCCCATTTCAAAGGGCTGGTATTCACCACCGAAATTCGAGAAATCGGACCCTTTGAACATCAAGGCCGTTCCCAGGCCGCGAGCTCCAATGCCCATTTTGCCTTTCCACTCTTCGGCATGCGTCGTAGCAATCAAGAGGACCATTGCCAGAACTGTCAGAACAACAGCTTTCTTCACCCTACACCTCCATGTTAATCCCATAGCGCTTAGCTCTCACGTCATTATGTGAGTGTATGTTTTGATTCCCAATGTCAGTTGATCGATTCTCCTTCCAAGTAAGAACCATGGACTCTAAATGGCAAGCAGTTTTTGACCAACCGGCCATCCGCTTGGTGTGGTAGCATGCTTGTCAGGAACAAATGTCATCCCACTAATACAGATTTGGAACCGAGCATTTTTTGAGTTATAATATGTAACCATGGAACTGCTGGTATTGTTCTTCACATCGTTCATGGTCGGGTTCTCAGGCGCTATGATGCCGGGTCCGCTGTTGGCGGTCGACATCGCCGAAACGCCGCGCTACGGCTGGCAGGCCGGGCCGATCCTATCGGTCGGTCATGCCATTGCCGAAATCGCGGTCGTGGTAGTGCTATCGCTCGGCGTGGCAGCGTTGGCGCAGAACGAAAGTGTAGCCGGCGTGATCGGCGTGGTGGGGGGGATCGCTCTTATCTTGATGGGGAGTAGCATGGGGTACGAGACGCTGAAAAACAGGTTGAGTTACGAAGTCGACGGTTCAAGTAAATCGGGCGGTCATCGTTTGACCGGTAAAGGAATCACGGCAACCTTGTCCAATCCATACTGGTTCGTCTGGTGGGCGACCACCGGGCTGGCCTATTTGCTCAAATCACAGAAGTTTGGCTGGGTGGGTCCGGTGGTGTTTTACTTTGGGCACATACTGTCGGACTTTGTCTGGTACACGGTGGTGTCGATTCTTTTGTGGCAGGGGAAACGGTTGTTGGTGGGGCGCTCAATGAAAATCTTGATGGCGTTATGTGCGGCTTTTTTGATCTATCTCGGATGCACGTTCGTTATGGATGGGGTTTCAGGAGAACTGGCGCTCGACATGAATGGATGATCAACCAATGTCTTTCACGATCAAGAAGGTTACCGATAAAGAACGCGAATGGGTGCTTGAAATAGCGCGCGGTTGGGGAGCGGACTTTATCATCAGTCGGGCGCGCAGAATCTATCCGGCCGAGATCGAAGGATACTACGCCGTGGACCAGACCGGCAAACGGGTTGGCCTGGTGACCTACGAAGTAACCGGCGACCAATGTGAGGTCGTGACACTGGATGCCTTCGACAAGTTCCGCGGTGTCGGAACAGCACTTCTGGATACGGTACGTGCGGAGATGCCGAAGCGCGGTGTGGAGCGCATGTGGTTGATTACTACCAATGACAACCTTGATGCAATCCGTTTTTACCAGCGTCGTGGCTGGACGATTGCGACGGTTCACGTTAACGCACTGGCTGAGTCCCGACGTATGAAACCATCCATTTCGGAGATCGGGATGCACGGTATCCCTCTGCGTGACGAGATTGAATTTGAGTTGCTGTTGTAGCACCCCGTAGGGCAGGATCCCTGTGATCCTGCCGAATACGGCGGCATCCCTCCTGCGGCGGACCTTCGGCGCAGGGATGCCGCCCTACTGCTACTTAATCGAAAGCTCCAACCCGAAGCGGTCGACATCGAACGATACAGACTCCGAGAAATTGCGCGTGTCCCGAACCCAGGCCAGGTATCCTGCCAGGTCCTTCTGGTGGTCGGCGTGGGTCGAATCGTGAGCGATGACCCAGGCGCCCGGTGGTAGCTTGTCGTATGCTTGCTGTAAAAATTCCAGATAGCCACTGAAGTTCTTTTCGTCTTTGGCTTCCAGGTACAAGAAGTCTATGGGTGCATCGATTCGTTCCAAGACCACGGCGGCGTCTTCACCGATTAGCTCCACCGATTCGCAGTGGCCGAGCTGGTCGAAGTTTTTGCGAGCCTGAGCGGTCATGGCCACATCGATATCGACTCCGTAGATTGTTTCTGCATCGTACACTCGATGCTCGCCGACACAGGGACCGGCAAACCAGGCCAGGCTGTTACCCCAAAAGCTACCCAATTCGACCAGGCGCTTGGGTCGCTTGACTGCGGTCAGCATGTACATCAGACGCTCCATCACGGGTGTGATAGTTGTCCAACCACCTTTGAATGTTTCTTTTACTTTGGCGCGGTGTTTGTCGAAGGCGTCTTTGTCGTAGGATGCATCCGATGGAATCAGTTTCATTTCGATCAGCATCTGGAGCGCGGCGTCGACACATTCCACTTGCGGTGTGCGTTCCATCCGGTATTGGAGGTCCTCGTCGCGGTAGGTGATTTCTCGACGCATGCCGCCTTCTGCTTCGTAGTTGAATTTGGCTTCGGGGTGAGCGACGCCGTCGGCTATCATTTTGGCTACTGCTTGTTCGATGACACTTTTGGGTGGATGGAATATACGCACTCTGTCTTGTCCTTGTTTTTGTCTTTATGGAACTTCGTCTTGTTTGATACGAGGAATGCCCCGCAGGGTTCCGGTGACAAATCACTTTATGCGGTGCGCGGCTTGTGACACCATCAGGCTTTGCCTAGGGCAATGTGCGCGTAGCGCGAAGAACGGGCTTGCCCGCCGTCCCAAGCAAGGCTTGAGACGGCCACCCAGTTTGGCTCATACCTCGACTCCGCACGTCATGACACACGGTCAAGCCGTGTGTCTCACGCTTCGCGCGCAGCTCATGTGTTTACGTTGTGTCGGGTCTTGATTCTGCAATTGCGGGAGTGTGACCCGACACAAAACCGAATACAGGACGAGAGCGTCAGGTCACACAAATCACGCGTTCCGCGTGATTCGCAAGACCTGACGCAACCGAGCAAGCGTTGTGCCCGTGTGATCTTCAGATCGCGCGGGAAGGCATCGGCTGACCAATTCATGGCCGAGTCCGAAGACTCAGCCACCACAACAATTGTGATCGTCCGTGCCACCGCGGACGCAAGGGGCAGCCGAGGACGGCCATAAGTGGCTTCCACTTGCCACCCGAAGCCAAGACTGGATAGCGGCCCGCTCCAGTTGACAGATAACCGAAAACCTGCGTTTGGGATTGACAGAATTGCCATCCCCGCCTATCTTTCGGGGATACATGACTGACGGCCAATGCGGAGGACCGATGAAGTGTCTTCTCTCTGTGGCGATGCTGGTGCTCTGCGCCGGTGCGCTCAACGCGGCCACGATCCACATACCAACGGACCAGTCCACGATCCAGGCAGGAATTGATGCCGCCTCCGACGGGGACACGGTGCTGGTGGCACCGGGTCTCTATACCGAGAACATTGTGTTCGGCGGACATTCTATTGTGCTGCTGGGGTCTAAGGGTGCCGACAGCACGATTCTCACGCCGGCGGAGCCAAACGTTCATACCGTGGTCATCGGCAACGGTGAACTGCCCGGTACCGAGTTCCGAGGGTTCACGGTAAGGGGTGGTGGCGTTACCCACACTTTACGCGTTGATGGCTCGGCGTCGCCTACGATCTGGTACAACCTTTTCTGCGACAATATTCCGGTCGGAAGTGAAAACGTTGAGGTGATTTCCTGTCTCGACGCATCGGCCCACGTGACTCGGAATATCTTCTCCGGCAACGGCGGTATCGGCTGCGTAGGTCTCCGGGTGGGGGCTCAGGGAAGCTGGATTGTCAACAACACCTTTGACAACAATGAGCGTGGCTTCTTCTCCATCGCCAGCGGCGGCTTCGCCCTGAACAATATCGTGACCAACTCTATTGAGTTGGGTGTCGTCGTCCATGAAACTTCCAACTTCACGCTGCTTGACTACAACGACATCTGGAATAACCCAACAGATTATTCCATGCCGGAAATTGAAGGCCCCAACGATATACACGTTGATCCCCTCTACCTTGATGCGATCAGCAGGAACTATTCACTATCGGATTTATCACCCTGTATCAACGCCGGGCACCCCGATAGCGAGTATGACGACCCCGACAGTAGCCGCAACGACATAGGCGCTGTGCCTCTGCACGCATGGTCGGACCAGTATCCGCTGGCCGCAAAACTAAACTTCGGAGCAGATGCTCATGGGGACGTTCTGTCATCACCGACACCAGCTATCTACTGGACGTTCACGGACACATCGGGGGTCGGGCAGGTCCAGTATGAGATCGAGGTTGATTCGGACGGAAGTTGGTCATCGGCCGATCTCTGGTCTACTGATGCTGTGACCTCTCCCGATACCCAGGCCGTCTATGCCGGTTTACCGTTAGCCGACCACTCAGATCTATATGTGCGGGTAAGAGTCAGTAATGGTTCAGCGTGGGGCACCTGGTCGATGCGTCGTATGTCTACCAATTTTAACCCAACGATTCTCGTTCCGGAAGAATACCTGACGATCCAGGAGGCTATCGATACTGCTTTCAATGGAGACACTATCCTGGTGGGTCCCGGCGATTATACCGAGAATATCGATTTTCTCGGAAAACAGATAGTCATTCTTAGCACCGCCGGACCTGAAGTCACTGTGCTGAGACCGGCCAACCCCGCGGCGAGTACGATCAAAATCGCATCCGAGGAGCCCATAGGTACGGAAATCAACGGCTTCTCTATTACCGGCGGGGGCGACACACATACCATTGCCGTGTCCGGAAGTGCCGGCGTTCTTATAAGGAACAACGTCATTCACGACAACATCCCGATCGGCAGTGGTAACGTCGAAGTGGTCTCGTGTAACAACGCCAGCGTGGTGGTAACAAGAAATGTCTTCTATAATAACGGTGGCATAGGCTGCGTCGGTCTTCGCTCTGGCGCCGAGAATAGCTGGATTATCAACAATACTTTTGACGGCAACGAGCGAGGGTTCTTCTCGATTGCTGGTGGTGGATACGCCATCAATAACATTGTCACCAATTCAATCGACGGGGGAGTGAACGCGGGATCATCGGGGGACTTCACCTTACTGGATTACAACGATGTTTGGAACAACAACCCCGACTACATGCCCGTCCTGAGTCCCGGGCCCAATGACATTCAGGTCGACCCCGAGTACCTGGAGTTGGTTGCTCACGATTACCGTCTGCTGCCTGGCTCGCCCTGTATCAATGCCGGCCATCCCGACTCGCTGTATAACGATCCGGACAGCACCAGAAGCGACATGGGCGCTCTTTGGTTATCAGACGTCTTCCCGTATGTCGGTATGCTGGAGTTGGAATCCGAGGACCCCTGGCACGTTGTAAACCACTCTCCGAAGTTCCGCTGGCTCTTTGTCGATACCCTGCCGTCACAGATTGCATACGAGATCGAGGTGGGGGTTGACCAGGATTGGTCCACGGCTGAGATGTGGAGTCCCGGACAAGTCTATACGGCCGACACTTTCGCAGTTTATTCCGGACTGCCGCTTGAGGATGGAACCCTGTACTACTTTCGCGTCAGGTTGTACAACGGTATCCAATGGGGTGGCTGGAGGACTCGCACTTTATACATGAACAGTGCACCCACAGAACCCATGCCGTTCAGCCCGGTGGGGGGGGAGACCGTACATGTGTCAATAGTCTCCTTGAGCGTGGATCACGGGTCGGACGCCGAAAACGATCCGCTGTTATACGACTTTGAATTATACGAGGACCCGGGATTGATCTTGCTCGTCGAGTCGGTCGAGGGCGTTGACGAAGATTCGTTGATGACATCCACCGGTTTCCTTCAAGATTTGAGCCCGGAGCAATCCTATTGGTGGCGCGCCCGGTCATTTGACGGCTTTGAAACATCCGACTGGTCTGATACCGAGTGGTTTGTGACGCGCTCACACTATGTTGTGATCCATGTTCCCGGGCAGCGTCCGACCATCCAAACCGCTGTAGAATCCGGGTTCCATGGCGATACCATCCTGGTAGCCCCCGGCACCTACCAGGAAAACATTGACTTCCTGGGTCGGCAGTTGATCTTAACCAGCTCCGAAGGCGCCCAAACGACCACGCTGACGCCGATGGACCCGGAGTTACCCACCGTTTCGATCGAGGATGTCCCGATGTCAGGCACCGAATTGGCCGGCTTTACGATAACCGGAGGTGGCCAGGAGTTCACCGTGGCAATAAAAAACGCCGTCTCGGCGACGCTCTCGGCATGTGTTTTCAGAGACAACATCCCGGTCGGCACCGCCAATAGGGAGGTCATTCGGTGTCAGGAAACGGCGGTGCTTGTGACCAGATGCCTCTTTTACGATAACGGCGGCATTGGCTGTGTGGGATTGCGGGGGGGCGCCCACGATTCCTGGATCATCAACAATACGTTTGACGGCAACGAAAGCGGTTTCTTCTCAATCGCCGGTGGTGGCTATGCGATCAATAACATTGTGACAAACTCGCTGGAACGTGGTGTCGGCGCCCTCTCGGCTTCAGATTTTACGCTACTGGATTACAATAACACCTGGAACAACAACCCCAACTATGACGTGCCCGAAACCGAGGGTGCCAACGACATTCATGTTGACCCGCTGTATACGAATCCGCTTCAGGGCGACTACTCGCTTCTCAATAGTTCCCCCTGCATCGACGCCGGGCATCCAGACTCACAATACGACGACTCCGACGGCAGTCGCGGCGATATCGGTGCGATTCCTTTTGTCATCCACTGTGTCGGTATCCGAGGCAACGTCGACTATGATCCCGGCGACGTGATTGACATCTCCGATTTGGTCTATCTCGTCGACTTCATGTTCAGCGGAGGTCCAGAGCCAGTTTGCTTTGATGAAGCAGACATAGACGGGAGTGGTGTGGAGCCGATCGACATAGCAGACTTGGTATATCTGGTCGACTACATGTTCACCGGCGGCCCGCCGCCGGCGGCCTGTCCGTGAATGCGGCACAGCCCCTTGCGAGGATTGGTCCGGGCACCCATCGAAGACTGGACTCCGGCCTTCGCCAGAATGACCGGCAAGCCGGTCTTTCTGCGCTTCGCGGCGACAAATCGCTTTTTCGGCGCTAGGCGCCCACTGTGTGTCATCGGGAGCACGCCGCCACCTCACCCTGAGCGGAGTCGAAGGGTGAATCCGCTCACACAGCAACCGTCCCAAACAAGATTTGAGACGGCCACCCTGACGAGCTACCTATCTCGTCATGCCGGACCTTGATCCGGCATCCATCGCCAAAATCGAATACTGGATTCCGGGTCAAAGCCCGGAATGACACAGGTAAACCTGTTTCTTCGCGCTACGCGCACCCCTTACTGTACATCCTGCAGAAGTGTGTAGGCTGGTGGAAATGGGTTTGTTTTACGGAAAAAGTGTTTTCAGAGCGCGGCAGTCCTCTTCGTATGTCTCAAGTCTGTACCCATGCAGGATTTGAGGTGGTTTTCGAGATGGTGTGCAAATGGCTTAGGGCGGAAAAGTCCTGCATTAGAGATACAAGATTGATGGTGATTGCCGGACCGACACTGTTTGGCGGTTATGTGTACAGCGGTTTGTTTTGCGATGGTGGTCATTGGACGGTCCTTTTATGTCCCGACCTCCAGCCACATTCTGCTACTATTTGATAGGGTTCTTATGGACTGAAGAACCCACCAGTCGCGAAACGCTCTTGGTGGGGTACCGTACCCAAGAAAGATGGTGCTATGAAGTCGATTGGTGTGTTACCAGGTTTCGCCCTACAAGAAGCTGCGTTTTCAAGTTGATCATCTATGGACAGGCAGATGTGGACATCTGCCGGGCACAGGGCAATGAAACCCGGACTGAAGGACCTGTTGATATAGGTCCATATCGTGGGTGGTGTTGGGCGACCCCGCCCGACACCTGCTGCCCTACCCACTAGCTGTCAGGCGAGTCGCCTTACAGCACCGGCACCGCAAGGCACGTCACCTGACGGCGCAGAGGGTTTTTCAACAAGCCCTGAAGTCCGGGCCACCCAGGCTTTCTATGTGCCCGAATCTGAAGACTCAGGCACCACAAGGACGGGACCCTTCGACTGCGCTCAGGGTGACACGGTTTGCCACCTCCCGCCCCCCCCCTTAACCCATTGCGCTCCAAACCGTTCTAAGGCCGGTTTTAGCTTGACTTTTTCGCTCCATTTTCATACTCTTCGAAGCTGTGATTATTGACTTTCGGGAATTTGAAACGTTCCCAGCACATAAGGTCCTGGAGGGCGGCCCGGAAAAGATTTCCCTGGATTATCAAGGGGTTCACAGCGTTCAGGCAGTGAAAGTCGACCTCTCAATCCAGAAATCCGGCGAAGAATACTTCTGCCGAGGGGAAGCCCGAGCCAGGACGACAATTGAATGCGCGCGATGTCTGGCTCTGTACGAGATGGACGTCAACAACCAGCTGGACTTTATCGTCTGCTCGGCCGATTTGCACCAAGCAAACGCCCAGGAAGCAGTGGACGCCGAAGACTATGTGCATTTTGTGGACCAGGCGATGCGCGCCGACATAAGCGAGGTGGTCAGACAGGCGATCCTGCTGGCGGTTGATCTGAAACCGCTATGTTCGGATGATTGCGCGGGGCTTTGTGCCCAGTGCGGCAAGAATCTGAACGACGGCGTCTGTGACTGCAAGAACGAAGTAATTGACGAACGCTGGGCGGCGTTGAAAGATGTCACGCCGCCCGAGCAGCAACCTGACAATAGTTGAGGAATATCTGATGGCCCTGCCTAAGAGAAGACATTCGAAAACGCGCGGTCGCAAGCGTCGCACCAACTGGAAGATCACGGCTCCGAACGTGATCGAGTGCGCGCACTGTCACCAAGCCCGCTTGCCGCATCATATCTGTTCACACTGCGGCTACTACGACGGCCGGGCGGTACTGGCGGAGAAAGAGGCGTAGGAAGAACCAATGCCGACGAGGTTGTCTGAATCATCGTCGGGTCACACCATCCCGCTGGTAGCGGGAGGCCAAGACCCGACGCAACGACCTCGCGAGACATCTTCCGACCGATGATGTAACGAATCAGTTGCGGAGTTTGATGACGGATTCCAAACCATATACCGTTGTTCTCGACGTGATGGGCGCCGACTCAGGCGAGGTGGGCATTATCGACGGCGGCGTCGAGGCGGCTATGGGTGTCGGTGACAGCCTGCATGTTACTCTCGTTGGCCAGAAGGACCTGATCGAACGAAGACTCAGCCAGTGGGACGACCTGCCGAGCAACATTTCCGTCGAGCATGCCAGCGGGATGGTACCGATGCACGTCTCGGCCTCGGACGGAGTGCGGGTGAAAGACAGTTCTATCAAAGTCGGGCTCAGACTGTTGCGCGAAGGCAAGGGTGATGCTTTTGTATCGCCCGGCAATACCGGCGCCGTAATGGGGACCTCTCTATTGACTCTGGGTCGTATCGAAGGGGTCAGTCGGCCGGCGATCACGGGAGCTTTTCCCACCTGGACGGGTCGGCCGACGGTGGTTTTGGATGTCGGCGCCAACGCCGACGGCAAACCGATGCATCTCTCGCAGTTTGCGGTAATGGGTTCGGTGTATTATTCGGTAGTATTCGGCCAGGAGGCCCCTCGGGTCGGTTTGGTATCGATAGGCGAGGAGCGTTCCAAGGGGAACGAATTGATCTTTACAGCGTTGAAACTCCTGAAGAACTCGAACATCAATTTTGTAGGCAACATTGAAGGGCGTGACATTTTATCAGGTACCGTGAACGTAGCCGTCACCGATGGATTCACCGGAAACATAATTTTGAAGTTCGCCGAATCGATAAGGCCATTTTTGGTTAAGACAATGCAACGACAGATACAGACTAATATTTTTTCGCGAGTCGGCGCAATGTTGCTGCTCCCGTTTTTGAGGCGGATGCGCAGTAATTTCGATTATGCCGAGGCCGGCGGTGCGCCGCTTTTGGGTGTCAACGGCATCGTGATAATTTGCCACGGTGCATCGGGCGCCAAGGCTATTCGCAACGGTGTGAGATTGGCGCACGATTTGGCTTCGAGAAACCTGTTGAAACGTATCAAGGATGAACTGGTAACAAACCATTTTGGACGGAATAATGGCACAACAATTGAGAGCCAGGATAATCGGGACGGGGTCATACGTTCCTCCGCGGCGAATGACCAACGCTGATTTTGAGAAGATAGTCGATACCTCGGACGAGTGGATCATCACGCGCACCGGTATCCGTGAGCGACGTATCTCCGACAACGGTATGATGTCCTCGGACATGGCCGTCGAAGCGGCCGCTAAGGCTATAGCCATGGCCGAGTGTTCGCATGAGGAAATCGAAGCAATCATCGTGGGTACGGTCACTCCCGACTATCGGCTTCCTTCAACCGCTTGTGTTGTCCAGGAGAAGATGGGTTTCCCGAATGCCGTTGCTTTCGATACCGTCGCTGCCTGTACCGGGTTTATCAACTCACTTTCGATCGGTCGTTCGTTCGTTGAGTCGGGAATGCATAAAAAGGTTTTGGTGATTGGTGTGGAGAAACTCTCCAGTATCACCAATTATGCCGACCGCAACACCTGTGTGCTGTTCGGCGATGCCGCCGGGGCGGCGGTGCTGGACGTCAGCAACAACGGCCGTGGTGTCGTGTCGACTTTCATGAAGTCGGAGGGTAATCTGCGCGAGTTGTTGTGGATGCCGACCGGTGGCGCGGTAAATCCGTATACGTCGGAATTCGCTTATGATGGTTCCGACAAAATCGCCATGAACGGTTCTGAGGTGTTTAAGGTGGCGGTGCGTCAAATGTGCGATGCCGCTTTGCGGGTTGTCGATGAGGCCGGACTGCAACCGTCGGACATATCTCTGGTGGTTCCGCACCAGGCCAATATTCGCATCATTGAGGCCCTGGCCAAACGGCTCGGCCTGAGTATGGATAAGATAGTTTTGAACATTGATAAGTATGGCAACACATCCGCTGCTTCGGTGCCGTTGGCCCTTGACGAAGCCAACCGCGCGGGGCGGATCAAACCTGACGATAACATTCTGATGGTGGCTTTCGGCGGTGGGTTGATATGGGGCGCTGCCCTGGTAAGGTGGTAGAAGAGTGAGCAAGACAGCACTGTTTTTTCCGGGGCAGGCTTCCCAGTATGTCGGTATGGGTCGCGAATTGTACGAGGCATCGGCCAAAGTGCAAAAGCTGTATCAATTGGCCTCCGACGAGATCGGCGTCGATATCGCCAGGCTGTCGTTCGATGGTCCGTCCGATGAGTTGAAACGAACTCGCTTCACGCAACCGGCGATTCTTTTGCATTCGCTGGCCGTCTTGATCCATCTTGAAGAGAACATGCCACGCTTTGATTTTGCCTGTGGTCACTCTTTGGGAGAGTACGGCGCCTTGGCCGCAACCGGCGCGCTGACTTATGAGGCTGCGGTTAAAGCCGTTGTCAAAAGAGCCGAGTTGATGGAGCAGGCATGTCAGGACCAACCGGGTACTATGGCGGCGGTGCTGGGACTGAATGAATCGCAGGTCGAAGATGTCTGCAAAGAGGCCGCGTCCATCGGTGTGGTCGTCCCGGCCAATTATAATTCTACAGGCCAGATCGCGATTTCGGGAGCCGTTGCAGCTGTGGAAGAAGCTACGGTACATGCAAAAGCTGCCGGCGCCAAAAGGGCTATAATCCTGGAAGTGGGTGGCGCTTTTCATTCTCCGCTAATGGAACCGGCCAGGCAGGGGCTTGAGGATTATCTGCGAAGTGTCAACATTGCCGCACCGGTGCAAGTGGTCGTGGCCAACGTTACGGCCCAGCCAGTGGTTGATGGTGACGATATCAAGCAGTTGTTGGTTCAGCAAGTGACCTCCCCGGTGAAGTGGTCGCAGACCATGAGCTACCTGGTGGCCAATGGTGTTGAGCGCATCATCGAAGTCGGACCCGGACGAGTACTGAGCGGGTTGGCCAAGCGCGACATGAAGCCGACCGACTCCACCAGTCTCGACAAGCTAACCGATATCGACTCTTTCATCGGCGTAACGGCCTGATTGTTGATCACAGTTTCAGCGAGGAGCGTATGAGTTTCGAGAATAAGACAGCCATAGTGACCGGCTCAGGACGAGGTATCGGAAAAGTCATTGTTTCGCAGTTGGCCGCTGCCGGCGCCAATGTGGTGGTGAGTGATATTGATCAAGCAACTTGTGAGACCACGGCTGGGGATATCGGTGCTTCGGCAATCGCCTGCCAGGCCAATGTAACCAAGGCCGATGACATTGACCGTTTGTTCAAAACAGCCTCGGAGAAATTCGAGAGTATAGATATTGTGGTAAACAATGCCGGGATTACTCGGGATGGTTTGATGATTCGGATGGATGAAAAGGACTGGGATACGGTACTTGACATCAATCTTAAAGGAGCCTTTCTTGTCACGAAAACCGCCGCCCGGATTATGATGAAGCAGCGTCGTGGTCGCATCGTGAACATCAGTTCGGTGGTTGGGCTGACCGGGAACGCCGGGCAGGCGAATTATTCCGCAGCCAAAGCCGGACTGGTAGCCCTGACGAAAACAGCGGCCAAGGAGTTGGGTTCGCGCGGTATTACGGTTAACGCCGTTGCGCCTGGTTTTATCGAGACGGAAATGACGGCCGCCCTGCCCGAAGCCGCTCGCGCATCGTTTCTGAGCAACATAGTTCTGGGACGGGCGGGAACGCCTTCCGATGTGGCCGCCGCGGTGCTTTTTCTGGCTTCCGATGAAGCGGCCTATATCACCGGTCAGGTGCTGTCCATAGATGGCGGCATGGTGATGGCTTGAAGATGAGAACGAGAGAAATAACATAGCGTTTACAAGGAGTGAACAAATGTCAGTTGAAGAAAAGGTCAAAGAACTCATCGTGGAACAGTTGGGTGTGGAGGCTTCGCAGGTCACGGAGCAGGCTAAGTTCGTTGAGGACCTCGGGGCTGACTCGCTGGATACTGTCGAGTTGGTAATGGCTTTGGAAGAAGAGTTTTCCATAGAGATCCCAGATGAAGACGCCGAGAAGATCGTTGCTGTTGGTGATGCCGTTAAGTACATCAACGAACACGCCGAGAAAGCGTAGCGCCGAAGGCGGCGTGGCAGTATGAACAGGACCGCGACTCTAAGAAGAGTGGTTGTAACCGGGATGGGGGGGATAACTCCCCTCGGTAACAACGTCGAAGATACCTGGCAGGCATTACTTGCCGGCAGGTCAGGGGTTGGTCCGTGTACCCGATTCGACGTCAGTGATTACTCGACTCAGATTGCTGCCGAGGTCAAGGATCTGGATGTCTCCGAGTTAATCGATAAGAAAGAACTGAGGCGGATGGATCTGGCCGAGCAGTATGCCATCATGGCCAGCGAAGAGGCTCTGAATCACAGCAAGCTCGATCTGGATTCGTTGGATCTTGATCTCTGCGGCGTGGTTATAGGGTCTGGGATCGGCGGTATCTCTACTTTCGAGCAGCAGCATGCGCGGCTTCTCAAAGGGGGACCCGGCAAGGTTTCACCGTTCTTTATTCCGATGATGATTACTGATATGTGCGCCGGGTTGGTCTCTATTCGGTACAACTTTCGTGGTCCCAATTATGCCACCGTGTCCGCCTGTGCTTCATCGGCGCACGCCATATCGGATGCTTTCAAGATCATTCAACGAGGTCAGGCCGAGGTCATGATCGCCGGCGGCGCTGAAGCCACGATCACGCCGGTTTCGATGGCCGGTTTTTGTCAAGCCCGCGCTATGTCCACGCGCAACGATGATCCGACAGCCGCTTCGCGGCCGTTCGACAAGCAGCGTGATGGGTTTGTGATGGGCGAAGGGGCCGGGATCTTGATATTGGAAGCGCATGACCATGCAGTAGCGCGCGGTGCGCGTATGTACGGCGAGATACTCGGCTCGGGCATGACGGCCGACGCTCACCACATTACCGCACCTCATCCCGAAGGTCACGGCGCTCGTCGGGCCATGGAGGCGGCCTTGAAAGACGCCCAGTTGACATCGGACCAAATCGATTATGTCAACACCCACGGTACGGCCACCGGGCTGGGTGATATTGCCGAAACCAAGGCAATCAAAGATGTGCTGGGCGATCGTGCTTACGAGATTCCGTGCAACTCCACCAAGTCGATGTCGGGGCATCTGCTTGGATCAGCCGGCGCCATCGAGGCGATCGCGACCATACTGTCCATCGATGAAAGTGTCGTGCATCCCACAATCAATCTTGATTACCCCGATCCGGACTGCGATCTGGATTATGTACCGCAGAAGAAGCGGGAGGTTTCCATAAACTGTGCGCTGTCGAATTCGTTCGGCTTTGGCGGTCACAACGTCACCCTGGTGGTCGGCAGCGTGAACGGCAGCAGATAATAGATGAGTCTTTTTGACAATCTAAGAAAAATACTTGGTGTGGCGGTGAGTGCACACGCGGCGGACCTCTATGCCGTGCAGGAATTGCTGGGCTACCATTTCCGCGACACCGCACTATTACTGCTCAGCCTCACCCATCGCTCATATTCACGATTCGATCAGGATCACTCACCATCCAACGAGCGGTTGGAGTTTCTCGGTGACTCGGTCCTGGGGCTGGTCATCGCCGATCAGTTGTTCCAAGACAACCCCGATCTTCGCGAGGGAGAACTCACTCAGACCAAAGCAAAACTGGTCAATGAAAACGCGCTGGCCTCGGTAGCCGGGGATATCGGGCTGAACAAGTTTCTTCGTTTATCACCGGAAGAAGATAAAGCCGGTGGGCGCAGCCGTCCGTCGATCATCTCCGACGCTTTCGAGTCGGTCATTGCGGCGGTCTATCTCGATGGTGGATTGGAAGCGGCCCGTGATGTCATTCTGCGGTTGATCTACTCACGACGAGATGAGCTGGCGACCGATTCGGCTCAACGTAATTTCAAGGGAGAACTACTTGAGTTGACCCAGTCGCGCGGTGATGGTGCGCCGCGTTATGATGTTTTGGCTGCTGAGGGACCCGACCATCGCAAGCGGTTCAACATCGCCGTCAATGTGGCCGGTCAGCGAGTCGGCTCAGGCGAAGGATCATCCAAGAAAGAGGCGGAACAACAGGCCGCCGCCGTTGCGCTTAAGAAGCTCTCCGAAGATGCGCCCTAGCCGTTGGTCGTATCGTTGCGTCGCGGATCGCTTGAATCGCATCACCAAGACGTAGCCGACCCCGACAAAACTCCAACGTTTGATCTTTCCACATCACGTCCGCCTGTGAACATCGCTTTGGTTCTACCGTATGTCACAACGGCTAAGAGATGCACAGGCAGGATAGTATCCGCGAGATTGATCCGGCACCTGACAACAATGTGGTTCGCTTGCGGACAAGACCATGTCAATGTTTTATATTGACTTGATTTTCAAATTGTGGTTTATGGGTGCATCTGAACGGGTATCCCTGCATTCGTGCATAACCTGTCCGTCGGATGTGTAGGAAACCTTGAACCTTTTGTCAGGAGCATCAGCGAATGCGCAAAGCAACACGGAAAAAGCCAGCTCGAAAGGCGGCGGCTCGGAAAACCACTCGCAAAGCCGCGCCGCGCAAAGCCGCCAAGAAAAAAACCGGTCGCCCCGGTGTGAAGCCATGGAGCGCCGCTGAACTCAGCATGCTCAAGAAGTCTTACAAGACGACGACGGCGACCGCTATAGCCAAGAAACTCAGAAGGACCTTGTCGTCGGTGAAGGCGAAGATCAGAGTTTTGGGTCTGAGCAAGCCGAAGGTTGCTCGCAAAGCGGCGCCGAAACGCAAGGCCGCCCCCAAACGTAAGGCAGCTCCCAAGCGCAAAGCCGCCGCCAAGAAGAAACCGGCCAAGAAGGCTGCCGCCAAACGGAAACCGGCCAAGAAAAAAGCGGCCGCCAAGAAAAAGCCGGCTCGCAAAAAACGCTAAGAAGAGATCGAACGGAGATCTCTCTTTCTTGCAGTAACACCTATGGGTGTAAAGCCCGCCATCAGGCGGGCTTTTTTTTTGGTGGTAGTTTCATTTCATGACTCACAGCATGCTCCAAGGCACAGGGTTCATGCTTCGACTGCGCTCAGCATGACACGGTCAAGCAGTGTTTCTCACCTTCTGGCCATGGTTTTGGACCTGCGGTTTGCTCTGGAAACCCGGGGCAAGGGGAGTGTTGAAAAAGGTCCATGTCGTGGGTGGTGTTGGGCGACCCCGCCCGACACCTGCCGTCCAACCCACTGGCTGTCAGGCGAGTCGCCTTACAGCACTTGCACCGCAAGGCACGTCACCTGACGGCGCAGAGGCTTTTTCAACAAGCCCCAAGCCCACGGGCCACCCGCCCCACCCATGTGTTGCGGTGGGTCCTGTTCGCCGCGGCGGACGCGAGCGAATCCGTGTGACCCGCCGCCGCTGTCCAACATGGGGTTGGGTGTCGGGTCACAACCCCCGCTATCGCGGGGTCCAGGACCCGACACAACGTATACCGGGCTTGTCAACAAGCCTCAAGCAGTCATGCGGGGGTGCATGACGGCACAAGAGAAGAGTGGATTCCGGACTTCGCCAGTATGATGGAGGAGGGTTAGCCAGGTGCGTGGTTGGCAATAACGAGTTCCAGGGTCTTTCAACACCCTCACCAGTCTGCACGCTACTTGACAAACAAACCGGTTTTCGACATATTCGCCCGAAGACAACTTGGACGGTTCCGAGATTTCCTAATAGGAGCAAAAATGAATATTGTCGTTCTGATAAAACAAGTACCTGAAATTGCACTGATAAAAGTGGATGAAGCAGCCAACGAAGTAGTCCTGCCGCAGGGGCCGGGAATGGTCAACCCCTTCGACGAATACGCCGTGGAAGAAGCTCTTCGCATCAAAGAGCAATCCGGGGGGACGGTCAGCGTTATTTCGGTCGGTTCCGAGCGCACCGACTCTGCCCTGCGGGCCTGCCTGGCGTTGGGGGTCGATGAAGCCTACCTTTTGTGTGACGATTCTTTTGTCGGTTCCGACCCTCAGGCAGCCGGTCGCATTCTGGCCGCCGGTCTAAAGAAACTTGACGGTGTCGATCTGATTCTGGCCGGTAAGCAGGCCATCGATTCCGACGCTGCTCAGGTTCCCACGGTCGTGGCAGCGCTTTTGGATCTGCCGCAGGCTATGTTTGTGCGTAAGTTCGAGTCGGTCGAAAGCGGTTCGGCTACTGTGCAGCGCACTACGGAAGAAGGATACGATCTGATACAGTTATCGCTGCCGGCCGTGGTTTCGGTGGTGAAAGAGATCAACGAACCCAGACTGCCATCGTTGAAGGGCAAGATGGCGGCCAAGAAGAAGACAATCACCACCTGGACCGCGGCTGATTTGGAGATCGATTCCGGTGGTGTCGGCGAGGCATCGTTGACCAAGACGATCAAAGTGTCGGTACCGCCGCCGCGTCCTTCGGGTGAGATGGTCGAAGGGGAGACACCGGAGGAGATCGCCGGAAAGTTGTTCGACAAACTCAGAGACAAACAGGTTTTGTAATCGCCAAGCCGCCTTCGGGCGGCTTTTTTATTGTCTTGATAACCGGCAATTGGGCGGTCGCACGTCACCTGGTTCGGCGCATCGTTGTTTCGGCCACCAGAAACGGTTCCTATAGCGGGTTTAGCCAGACCTTTTTCATGTTTGACACTCTCGCCAAGTTGCCGATATATTCGAATAGATGCAATACAATCGCAACCATATCATCCGCCTCACGCTGCTTGCGTTGTGGCTACTGACGGCGCGGTTGGCTGTGAGTGCCGACGCTGGTCTGATCGACTTCGCCCTGTCCGATGTCCGGGTACTATATGTCTATGATGACGACAGGACGATAGACTGGCCGACTCTGTACTACCTGAACGATGAGTACGGATGTCGGGTGGACCTGGTGACACTAAAGCCGCACACACAGTTTCATACCGCTACTACCTCGCTGCCGAGGCGCGAGATATACATGCATCGCTATCTTGTGCCCGACGACAGCGGCGCCATGCTAATGGTAGAGGACAGTTTGTTCAAGCAACGGCGTCCCGATCTTATTATTTTCGGTCCCTCAATCGAGAGTGTGCCGGGACGAGCATTCAAGAGCCATGTGACGGCCTTACCTGAATCCGATTCATTGCTGTTTAACGTTATCAAGATTTTTCAGTTGATTGCCGACGATCGCGACCGCACCGACCCGGCCAATACGGTGGTGATCAACGTTCGCGAGGCGTCCCGTCGGTACCGGGGGCGGATGGATCGTGAGATTCCGCAGCTAACCAACAGCTATTATACCGACGAAATCGGCGTTGGCATTCTATCGCACTACCGGATACTGGTTTCACGTTTAGGCGTTGCAGCCAATAAGAGCGACTTCCTCTCCGGCATCGAAACCAACCGGCTCAAGAGCGTGATTGATGACCTGACAACGGCCGGACCGCGAGCCACGATCCTGCAAGATCAGGCTAAGCGTTTTCAGGCCGACTTCGAAGCTGCCCGCCGGGCCGAAGGGCGAGAGCGTGTCGATCTGCTCGTGTCCGGCTATGACGCCGTGCTCAATCTGCAGGAAGCAGCTCTGTCTGCTCCCGCCGATCCGTTGAAACTCGCCCTGACAAGATTTCTCAAACGGACCCTGTATCGAGCCGAGCGCGCGACTCTTGATGCCGTCGGAATAGACTGGGAGGGACGTATCACCCTGCGCGAGTCGCCACACGGTCTGAAGGCCAAGGTGGTGTTGGCGCTTTCCGTTGATGGTCCCTCCGAGGTTGATCTCACCGCCGTGCAGTTTCTACCGGCCGCCGATACGGCCAGAGTGACTCTCGACAGTGTGCCGCGAACCATCGTTCCTCATCAGTCTTACGTCCGTCAATACCTGGTCGACATCGAGACCGATCAACTCGAAACCACCGAACCGGATTCGCTGACCTTTGTCACGATTCTCAAATATGGACGAACGCCGCTGGTGTTGTCGCACAGCCTGCCTTTGAAGGAACTACCCAATCTAAAAGTTCGCTTTGATCCGGAGTTCTTCTTCGTGCCGCCGGTGGCGCAGCTTGATGTTGATCGTATCGTAGCTTCCATGGCCTGGAACATAGTGATCACTAAACCGCCGGACCTGACCGGCGACGTACATATCAAACTGGCTTCGCCGCGAGGCGTTTTTGCCGGAGCTTACCGCACCGATCTTTCCCTGGAAGAAGGCACTGTTCGTCGAATGGTCCGAATCCCATTCAGTGTCTCCAATCTTTTGGAGCAAGGCATTCACTTTCCAACGGTGTCGCTGGTCGTCGATGGTCAGGTGGTCGCGGCCGACACCGGTCGCATGCGTATTGCAGCGTGCAAGCTGAACAGCGAACCGACGGTGACGTTCCTCCCGGATTCGACCGGTTTGTTGGAAGATTGTCTCGGCATGACCAGTGCGGCCACGCGTCCGATGACATCGCGCAGTTTGATGACCGCCGATCTGTCAGCCTATGATGTGCTGCTGATCGGCTCAGGTGCGGCCCAGCGTTTCGATATGCTGTCCGACGCTCGCGACCGGCTGGAGGACTACGTGCGGCGAGGCGGTTCTGTGGTGACCTTCGGCCAGGATTATCGGTGGCCGCACGATGTGCTGCCCTTTATGCTGGTTCCGTCGCTTGAACAGGTTCCCGGCAGTGACATTGCCGTGGTGTTGCCGGATGCGAAGATACTCACACAGCCCTACCAGATTTCGGTGGGTAATCTTTTCAAGGGCTTTGGTTCCACGCGAAAATTGGCCGCGGCTGTGGTCTCGCCTTCGGAGAAGGTCCTGACCACGCCGAGCGGGGCGGTTCTTTTGTCGGTGTCACGTTTGGGCGACGGTCAGGTCATTTACTGCGGTCTGCCGCTTTTTGAGATGATTGGTGATCTCAACCTGCAAGCCATACATCTGCTGGCGAATATTCTGAACTACTGATCTGGACTGTTGTTACAGAGGCTCGAACCTTGTATACTGCCTGGATTAGTATGGATACCGACCTGTGAGCGAGCACAACAAAGAAACCACGACAGACCTGTTTAGTACTGTCACCAAACATCTGAAGCGATATCGTTTCTACCTGATATCAGGCGGCGTCTGCATCATTGCATCTAATCTCTTGCTTTTGCTTTTGCCGTACATCACAAAGATCGTTTTTGATCTTCTGGAACAGCAAGGGACCGATCGCGAACGATTGAACTGGGTGCTGATCCTGATAGCCCTGGCTTTCTTGTCTGGTTTGTTTCGGTTTCTGACCAGACGCACCGTCATCTGGATGTCGCGACGAGTTGAGTATGATCTTCGGGGAGAGGTGTTCCGCCACCTATTGACTCTGTCACCCTCCTACTACGACAAGACCCGCACCGGTGATATAATGGCCCGCATGACCAGCGATCTGGAGGCCATTCGTATGATGGTCGGCCCTGGTATCATGCATTTTACCAGTACCATTGTGACATTCGTAATAGCCTTGTCGTTTATGGTCTATTTGTCGCCACGCTTGACCCTCTATTCTCTGGTTCCCATGGTGCTGTTTCCGTTGGTTGCCAATCGCGTTGGCAACCTTGTGCACAGGCGCGCCATGCGTATTCAGGATCACTTTTCGGTTCTCACTGCTTCAGTTCAGGAAAACATTGCCGGCATACGCGTTGTCAAAGCCTACCGTCAGGAGGAAAACGAAACCGAACATTTCGCGGGACTGTCAAGACAATACCTGGACCTCAACATGGATATGGCCCGGCTGTATGCCGCCATGGTGCCGATTCTCTTCTTGTTGGCCTCGCTCTTGATGTTGTCCGCGTTGTATTTCGGGGGTCTGGAAGTCATGAACGATGTTGTCCCGCTCGGGACTCTGGTTGCCTTTTTTGCCTATTTATCCATGCTCATCTGGCCGGCGGTGGCCCTTGGCTGGGTGGTGTCTTTGTACCAACGAGGCAAGGCGTCGCTTCAGCGGATCAATCGTATTCTGCACACCGAGCCGGACATAAAACAGAGCGCTGACAAACTGCATGCAGAAAAGATGCGTGGGCATATTGCGTTTCGCGCTCTGGATTTCAAGTATAACGGCACGAGAGTTCTTCGTGGAATCGAGCTTACCATCGAACCGGGTCAGACGATCGGATTGGTCGGTCGCACCGGTTCCGGTAAAACAACGCTTGTGTCGCTGCTGGCTCATCTTTATCCGATTGATCGAGGCCAGTTGTTTATTGACGGTGTCGACATTAACGACTGGGACCTATCGGCGCTGCGGCGTCAAATTGGGTTCGCAACGCAGGAGCCGTTCCTGTTTTCTGACAGCCTGGGCGACAACATTCGGTTCGGTGTCACCGGCGCTACCGATGAATCGGTCGAGCAAGCTGCGTCGACAGCGGCTCTGACCAAGGATGTCGACACTTTTGCCGACCGCTTTTCAACCATCATCGGCGAACGCGGCATCACCTTGTCCGGCGGCCAGAAACAACGCACGGCCATCGCGCGGGCGATCCTGACCGATCCGGCCGTGTTAGTGCTGGATGACGCAACATCGTCGGTTGACACCGAGACCGAAGATGAGATCAATCAACGGATATCCAGTGTCCTGGCCGGGCGGACGTCAATCATAATTTCGCACCGGGTCTCATCGGTCAAGGGCGCCGACCGGATTCTGTATTTGGAAGATGGCCGGATCGTCGAGCAGGGACCGCATGAGGAGTTGATAGCCCTGGGCGGGCGATATCATGATCTCCATCGTTCACAGTTACTGGCCGAACAGTTGGAGAACCTATGAGCGGGGGCAACAACTATCACGACGAAGAAGTGCTGGGCAAGGCATACGACGCTCGTCTGATGAAGCGACTGCTTACTTACATCCGGCCCTATCGGTTGTGGGTGACTCTGGCCGTGATTCTGCTTTTGTTGGGTTCGCTGCTTCAGATTTCGTTCGCTTTTTTCACGCAGATCGCCATCGACGATTACATAGCCCATGGTGACCAGGCCGGTTTGGTGCGCCTGGCTCTGGTATTTCTGTTGGCCGTTGGGCTTTCTTTCGGCGCCTCATTTGCGCAGTTGTACATCACGGCGTGGCTGGGGCAACGGGTGCTGCATGATATTCGAATGCAGGTTTTTTCGCATCTTCAAAAACTGCGCCTGAGTTATTTTGATCGCAACCCGGTCGGTCGGCTGGTGACCCGCGTGACATCCGACGTCAACGTGCTCAATGAGATGTTCTCCTCCGGAGTCGTTACAGTGATCGGCGATCTGTTCATGCTGGCTTTGATTGTCGCGGTCCTTCTATACTACAACTGGCAATTGGCTCTGATAACCTTTGTGGTCCTCCCTCTGTTGATTGGCGCCACTTTCCTCTTTCGGGCCAAGGTGCGGCGCGTCTATCGCGAGGTGCGGGTACGAGTGGCTCAGTTGAACGCTTTCGTTCAGGAGCACATCGGCGGCATCAAACTTCTGCAGTTGTTCGTGCGCGAGGAAAGAACCTATGACAGGTTCGACAAAATTAACCACGACCTGCAATCGGTGCACCATCGAGGTATCTACTACTATGCTATCTTTTTCCCGGCCGTCGAAATAATCAGCGCTTTGTCGTTGGCTCTCCTTCTGTATTATGGCGGCGCGCGCATAAACGAGGCTACATTGACTTTCGGGGAGCTGGTTGCGTTCATTCATCTGGTCGAACGTTTCTACCGACCGATAAGAGATCTTTCTGAAAAGTACAACATCCTGCAGGCTTCGATGGCATCATCCGAGCGCATCTTTGCACTCCTGGACACGGTACCGGCATCAACCGAAGGCGGTAGCGTGGGCAGGTTCACCGGACAGATGACGCTTGACAATGTCTGGTTTGCGTACAACCCGGATGAATGGGTGCTAAGGGATGTGTCGTTCACGGTTGAGCCGGGGGAGAAAGTAGCCATCGTGGGCGCCACCGGGGCCGGCAAGACCTCGCTGGTTTCGTTGCTGTATCGCTTTTATGATTATCAGCGGGGGGCAATCAAGTTGGATGGCCTCACGCTGAAAGACTGGTCGCAGCAACGTCTGCGTTCGCATCTCGGTTTGGTGCTGCAGGACGTATTTGTTTTCACCGGCGACTTCGCTACCAATGTGAGGTTGCGCGACAAGACCATCAGCGACGAGGCTGTTCGAGAGGCACTTCATCGTGTCGGCTTTGATCGCTTTCTTATCGATCTACCCGATGGCATCCACTCCAGGGTGCGGGAGCGTGGGGCTACACTGTCGACTGGTCAGAAGCAACTGCTGTCGTTTGCCCGAGCTTTGGCTCACGACCCTGATGTGTTGATTCTGGACGAGGCGACCAGTTCGGTGGATACTGAAACCGAGTTGCTGATACAGAAAGCTCTCGATGAACTTTTGAAAAACCGAACCTCGATTGTGATAGCACATCGTTTATCGACAATTGAGAAAGCCGACAAGATCGTAGTCCTGCACCACGGTGAAGTACGACAGATAGGTACCCATAATGATCTGGTGAAAGAACCGGGTATTTACCAAACACTTTATCAGATGCAGTACCAGAAACCAAAACGACCACCCTCGACTCCGGTGACATAGCCGATGACCATCGTGCCGCCCGGAAAGACAGCGATAAAACGGCTGAGTGGGCTCAGCGCCGAGCTTGCCCGTGAGGCCGGCGGCGTTCTCAAGCAGGGATTCAATCGCAGGCTGTCGATTGTGTATAAGGGGCGCATTGATCCGGTGACCCAGTTTGATCTTAAAGCAGAAAAACTGATAACCTCGCGCATCAGGAAACTCTACCCGGACCACGCCATCCTGGCCGAAGAAGGTACAGCCGTCGACTCGTTATCCCCCTATCGCTGGGTGATCGACCCGCTTGACGGCACGGTGAATTATGCCCACGGATTTCCCATGTACTGTGTTTCCATTGCCGTTGAATACGAGGAGCAGGCTGTAGCCGCCGCGGTGTTTGACCCGGAAAGAAATGAGATGTTCACGGCCGCAGTGGGATTGGGGAGTTTCTTAGACAGCCGAAAGATTCATGTCTCGTCCGAATCCCGTCTGGACCGATCTCTGTTGGCTACCGGATTTTCATATAAGGTGTCGACCGAGCGCAGGAACAATCTGGGCCTGTTCGCGCGCATGGTCAAGAAAGCCCAAGGCGTTCGTCGACCCGGATCGGCGGCCCTTGATCTCTGTTGGCTGGCCTGCGGACGAATCGATGGCTTCTGGGAACTCAATTTGCACCCCTGGGACACGGCCGCGGCGAGATTGATTGTTGAACAGGCAGGCGGCAGAGTGACCCGACTGAACGCGAGACCTTTTTCCATTTTCGACAAAGACATCCTGGCCTCCAACGGTCGCATCCATCGGGCCATGCAAAAAGTACTGACGGCAAAGTAGTCAAAGTCCGCTTGAACGTTTATTCCGGTCGCTTCGTCTCTTTTATTGACGCAATGGAGATACACCGGTATATTTAAGTCAGCACAGGATATCGTCGATGCTCGAACCGGGAGGTAAGCGCATGTCACCGGGTTTTCTCAGAACAACTTTACTTTGTCTAACGTTGATCTTCGCCTCGTGTGGTGATGATTCTGCCGTTAACAATGTCGATACCGTGCCGCCTGCTGCCATTGGTGATTTGCTGGCTCAATGCCGCTCCGATGGTGTTGTCACTTTGATCTGGACAGCTTCAGGTGACGACGGCATGTCGGGCACGGCCTCTCGGTACAAGATCGGTTATTCGGTTGAACGAATCGGCAGCGGCAACTTCGATCAAGTTCCTCTCCTCTCAGGACCGCCCAGTCCGAAAGCAGCAGGGCGGATCGACGCTGTCGACATATCCGGACTATACCCGGATGCTGTTTACTATTTTGCTATCAAAGTAATCGACGAAGCCGGGAATCAGTCCGGGCTTTCCAACACCGTTCATCTGCGCGCCTCGCCAAATGCCGACACCACGCCACCGGCTACGATCACAGACCTTCAGGTCACCGCCGTGACCGAGCAGAGTGTCGCACTCGCCTGGACGGCGACCGGAGACAATGGCAGCGTAGGCTTTGCTCTGCAATACCAATTGCGTATGGATGAAGGAGAAGATTTCGATTGGGGAAGGGCCACGATTGTGACCAACGTTCCTCAACCGGACAGCGCCGGAAAAAGAGAAGCGATGATCGTGACCGGCCTGGCCGCCGACAGCAGCTACTCTTTTGCGATAAGAGCGGCGGACGAGGAAGACAACTGGTCACCGGTTTCCAATGTGATAGCTGCGACCACCTGGGTCTCTACTGACAGCGTGCCGCCGTCGGCGATTGTTGATTTGATAGTGATTGACTCAGCCACCAATCACATTTCACTTAGCTGGACGGCGCCGGGTGACGATTCGGACAGCGGAACGGCGCGTGCATACGAGGTGCGGTTTTCCGTGGGCTCGTCGCTTGACTGGGAAGCGGCCAGGTCGGTGGACGAAGTGGCACCGCCGCAATCGGCTGGTACGCCTGAAACTCTGATTGTGCCGGACCTTGAAGAAGAAACCGCATACGCATTCGGCATCAAGAGTGTGGATGAAAACAACAACTGGTCGGGGTTGTCCAATGTTGTGAGCTTAACTACGCCGGTCGACACGATACCGCCGAACGCCATCACCGATCTACAGGTGACGGATTCAACTCACACTTCAGTAACTCTCACTTGGACGGCTAGCGGTGATGATGGTGCCTCGGGGACAGCTCACGTTTACAGTTTACGGTACTCACAGTCTCCTATCGACGATGCAACCTGGGCAGCCGCTACCGAAGTGGCCGGCCTTTCAGCGCCGCAGGGCTCAGGGTCGGTGGAGACATTTACAGTCACTGATCTGGGGAACGATGTAATCTACTACTTCGCCATCCGCACTGCCGACGATAAACTGAATTGGTCACCCCTTGCTGAAAACCTGGAAGTTTACTTACCCGGTCCGCTGGTTTGGCAGAAGAGTTATGGCGGGGCGGATACCGACGAGGCGAACGCTGTCACTCTCGCGAACGACGGCGGAATTGTGATTGCCGGCAAAACCAACTCATCCGGGGCCGGGGATTTCGATGGCTATGTGGTTAAGATTGACTCCGACGGTGATGTAGTGTGGGAGAAGACGTTCGGCGGCGCAGCCGAAGACCAGTTTAACGATATTATCGCCACTCCCGACGGTGGTTTTGCAGCGGTTGGTTTCACCAAATCCGCCGGAGCGGGTGGGAACGATGGTTGGCTGGTGAAACTGAACTCGTCCGGGACTAAAGTGTGGGAACGGACACATGGTGCGGACAGCCATGAATCTTTTTTGGAGGTGTTGCCGGCTGGTGACGGTGGCTACATCCTGGCAGGATACGGCATGGGTGGTGCCTACGTGGTCAAGACTGATGCCGCCGGAGATTCGGTGTGGGCCGATGTCTATTTCAGGTCGAGCAACTGCAATGGTCACTCGTCATCAGGAGTCTATAATAGCGTGGCACAAATGCCCGATGGATCGATCATGATTGCATGGACTGCATGGATACGCCGATTTTGGCCACCAGAAGATTGTGTGCCCGAAGTCCATTGTTTCCTGACCAAGCTGGATGTCCAGCAGAATGAGGTGTGGACGAAATTATCTCACGGCGACTGGTTCGGCGGCTATGCCGAATGGATGACGGGGACTATGGTGTCGACAAGCTCCGGAGGTTTTGCTATGGCCGGTGGCGAAAACACCAAGTTCTTTGCCAGTTGGGACACAGGTGGAAATCAGCTTTGGCGGCAAAACAGCGGCCATTGGATGGTTGATCCGGTCGACTTGGCTCAGTTGTCCGACGGTTCTTTTATCCCGGTGGGGTATACCCGTGGCTCGTTCGGCCAGGCGTGGTTTGGATTGGTCAACGCATCCGGAGAGTTGGTAGATCAGTTCTTGATTGGTGGCGATGCTGCCGACAGATTCCACGCCGTGACGGAACTTGACGACGGCTCCATAATAGCGGTCGGCTATACACGCTCCTTTAGCGAGTCCACCGACCTCTACGTGGTTAAGCTAAGTCCATAACCGGACCTATCCTCACGACAAGAATTCTTGGTTTTTGGTCTTCAAACAGCTATTTTCCTCGAGGTAACTCACAATGCAGCAATCTTAAACGTTGATGGACTATGCCCAAACAGACTCTTATCAAATCTACTTCCGGTATTCGCGGGATCGTTGGGGCCGGGCTTGATCCGGAACTGGTTGTAAAATACGGTGCTGCTTTCGGCACCATGCTAAGGACTGGTACGGTAGTGGTCGGACGAGACAGCCGACCGTCGGGCGAGATATTCATGCGAGCCGTTACGTCCGGGCTGACTTCGGTTGGTATCAATGTCGTCGAAACCGGTATCGTCCCCACGCCCACGGTCGAGATAGCTGTGAAGAAACTTAAAGCATCCGGCGGTATCTGTGTCACTGCTTCGCATAATCCAGCTCCGTGGAACGCTCTCAAGTTTTTCAATGACCGTGGCGAGTTTATCACACCGGCGCAATATAATAAGCTGGATAAGATTCTCACTGTCGGCAAGTTTGCATACAAACCTGCCGCCCGGCTGGGGCGGATTTCGACACAAACAGAGTGGATCGACCAGCATATCAAGATGACCCTTGCCTCCAAAGCGGTGAACCGGGCTGCAGTGAGGAAGCGGAAGTTCAAGATCGTGATCGACGCCATCAACGGCGCCGGTTCCCGGGCAATTCCAAAGCTTCTGCGCGAACTTGGTCTGAAAGTGATCGAGATTAATTGCAGGGAGGACGGCAACTTTGTTCACGAACCGGAACCAACACCGGCCAATCTTGGCCAGCTTGGTCGCGCCGTGAAGAAACACCGAGCCGATCTGGGTATGGCCTGCGATCCGGACGCCGACCGGTTGGCGTTGGTCGATGAACGAGGCAGACCCATCGGCGAGGAACTCACTTTGACCATTGCCGTCCAACAGGTGCTCTCCAAGCTCCATGGTCCCACCGTTATCAATTTGTCCACGTCGAAAGTTACGGCTGATGCCGCTACGGCGATGGGGTCCAAAGTGCATTACTCAAAAGTGGGTGAGGCCAATGTTGTCCAGATGATGCACCGGCGGAAAGGAGTGATTGGCGGTGAAGGCAACGGCGGTGTGATTTTCCCGAGCTTCCATGCCGGTCGTGACGCCCTTATTGCCGCCGCGCTGGTTCTGTCGCGTCTGGCCGAACAGAAGATAACTCTATCAGGGCTGGTGGAAACTTTGCCGACATACTATACTATAAAGTCAAAAGCGAAGTTACCGATTGATTTCAAACAGCGGCTGAGCCGTTTTGAGAAGAATACTGCGAGTCGCCTGTTGGGTCGTTCGCGTCTTGATCGCCGAGACGGACTGCGCTTTGACTTTGACCGAGGCTGGCTTCAGATAAGGTCGTCCAACACCGAGCCGATTTTTCGGTTGATTGTTGAAACCGATGAGGCCGAGTTGAGCCGCTCTCTGTCACGAAGTGTGATTGGATTGTTTAAGTAAGACGAGGGAAATCGCATGTGTGGAATCGTTGGATATGTCGGACATCGCCAGGCTATGCCGATTCTGATCAGCGGACTGAAGCGACTGGAGTATCGCGGTTATGATTCCGCCGGTATTGCCTTGATGACCGAGACCGGGTTGACGGTGGCCAAGGAGGCGGGTAAGATTGCGCGGCTGGAACAGTCGCTTGAGGAGATCGATTGCAACTGTACGCACGGCATGGCTCACACGAGATGGGCTACGCACGGGGAACCTAACCAGATCAACGCCCATCCGCACACCGATTCGGATCATGAAATCGCGCTGGTACACAATGGTATCATCGAGAACCATCGCGCACTTCGGGAATTCCTGGTTCGGCAGGGTTTCGTTTTTAAGACTGACACGGATACCGAAGTCCTGGTCCATCTGGTCCGCTTCAATTACTCGGGCAATCTGACTGAGGCCGTGCGGGTCGCTCTATCACAAGTGGACGGTACCTATGGGATCGCGGTCGTATCGTCACGCCATCCTCAGACGATTGTGGCGGCACGGATGGGGTCACCGCTGGTGCTCGGCAGTGGCGAAGGCGAGAACTTCGTTGCTTCCGATGTGTCGGCTATGCTTGAGCACACGAATAAAGTCGTTTACCTCACTGACGGTGAAATCGCTACCGTCACTATCGACGGGTTCGAAGTGACGACGATCCAAAACGTCAAGATAGACCCGCCCATTGAGGAAGTGAGTTGGACCCTTGACCAGATCGAAAAGGAAGGTTACGACCACTTCATGCTCAAGGAGATTCATGAGCAGTCAAGCACTCTTCCCAATGCTTTTCGTGGTCGCCTGAGTTGGGAGGAGGGCATACCGCGTCTCAACGGTCTCAATATGCAGATCGATGAACTGAGACGAATCAGGCGAATCATCGTCACTGCTTGCGGCACCTCCTGGCATGCCTCCTTGATCGGTGAGTACATGATAGAAGAACTGGCGCGCGTTCCTGTTGAAGTGGAATACGCCTCGGAGTTTCGCTATCGTTCCCCAATCATAGATGAGAGCACGTTGCTGTTTGCCATCAGTCAGTCCGGTGAAACGGCCGACACGCTGGCCGCGATGCGCGAAGCGAAACAACGCGGCGCCACGGTCCTCAGCCTGGTCAATGTCGTCGGCAGTACCATTGCCCGTGAATCGGACGGCGGCGTTTACATCCATGCCGGTCCGGAAATCGGAGTGGCATCGACCAAGGCCTTCACACATCAGGTGATGGTTGTATCTTTGATCGCCACGTTGTTGGGACGAATGCGTCATCTTTCGGTGCAACAGGGGCAGGAGATCATCGGCGCCATCCAAAAGATACCCGAACAGGTGCAATGGATTCTGGAATCGGAACAGCAGATTAAGAAGATCGCCGACGAATACTATAAGGCGAACAACTTCCTCTATCTTGGTCGTGGTATAAATTTCCCTACAGCCCTTGAGGGCGCGCTCAAACTCAAGGAGATTTCATACATACACGCCGAAGGATATCCAGCCGCCGAGATGAAGCACGGACCCATCGCCTTGATCGACGATTCCATGCCGGTGGTAGTGATCGCTTTGCGGGACCCGGTCTATGACAAGGTAATGTCCAACATAGCTGAGGTGCGGGCACGTAAAGGGAAGATCATTGCTATTGCCACCGAAGGGGACACGGAGATTGCCGAGCGCGTCAATCATGTAATCTATATTCCCAACACCTATCGGCTGTTGACACCGCTGTTGTCGATCATCCCGCTTCAATTGTTGGCTTACCATATTGCCGTGATGCGTGGCTGTCATGTAGATCAACCGCGCAATCTGGCCAAATCGGTCACTGTGGAATAGAGCCGGAGGGTCGCCGTGAATCAACGAACTCAAGCCAAAGCAGATATCGTTCCATTCACCATGGAGTACGCGCCGGTCGTTCGTTCATGGATCGATTCGGAGGAGACGTACAAGAACCTTTGTCGCGGCAAGGACTACCCACCGCCCGAAGAGATTGTCGAATCCTGGCAGCGAGACGCTGTTTCTTCTTACATTCTTCTCTGGCAACGCAGACCGGTGGCCTACGGTGAACTGTTCAACCGACCGCTTGAGATGGCCGTTGAAATCACGCATCTGATTGTCGATCCGGTCAAGCGCTGTGAAGGCTACGGCACCAAGATGCTCGAGCTTCTGTACAACCGAGCCGCCGCGCGGGCCAACGTGGCCAAAGTTGTGCTCAATCTGTATGGTGACAGCGAAATCACATTGGGATGCTATCTCAAGGCCGGCTTCGTCATCGAAGCCACGTCATCCTATACCATCGGTTTCCGCATGGCGCGGATGGTTACATGAGCGCCGACCGGCCGCATCCTGACTCATCCACTGCTGAACCAATGTCGGATCGTATCGCCCAACCTCGAATGTACACGGAGCTTGCGCATCTGTGGACCCTGGTTAGTGCGCCTTCAGATTACGCCGATGAAGCTCGACACTGGCGCAACGTGCTGTACACCAAGCTCGGTGCAGGGCATCATGAGCTGCTGGAACTTGGTGTCGGCGGCGGGAACAACCTTTCGCACATTCTCAGACCTCAGGTACCTGATCATGGAGGGCAGCATACCGGTGGTGGCTGCGCACCTTCCAAGTCCCCTCTCGAGAGGGGATTCGGGGGTGTGTCTCATCAGCACAAAAACACACCCCGCCCTTCGGGCACCCCTCTCAAGAGGGGAAAAGAGAATGCTACCGCGGAGCAGGATGTTATTGACGCTGCAACAATCAGCTTCAGGGCTACTGCCGTTGATCTCTCGGACAAGATGCTGAATAATTCCCGACTACTCAACCCGGATGTCGAGCATCATCTGGGCGATATGCGCACCGTGCGACTGGGGCGCAAGTTCGACGCTGTGTTGATTCACGATGCCATCAGCTACATGGCATCGGAGGACGATTTGGTGGCAACATTCAACACCGCCGCCGTCCATCTGGAAAGAGGTGGCCTGTTCATGACCACTCCGGATCACTTTGAGGAGTCCTTTGTCGAGGGCGCCGTTAGCCACAATAGTAACACCGAAGACGGAACTACTCTTACTTTGATCGAATACTCCCACCGCCCGGACCATTCACGGCCGGTGTATGAAACCCTGATGTTCTATTTGATTTCAGAGGGCGGGAAGGTGCGCATCGAACAGGATCGACATCGGTTTGGGTTGTTTCCGATAGCTACCTGGGTACGTTTGCTGAAAGAGGCCGGATTTGATGTTGAGAAGTATCCCTACGACGTTCACGACGACCACCACGAGTCGTACCTGTTGGTGAGCACGTTGCGTTAGGACTCATCGGTAGCGCCCGCCCGTGGTTGCCGTTTGGGTGTGACTGTCGTGCGAGAATGCGGACCCGGATTATTGGTAAGCCAACAAGAAACCGACTCCCTGTATTGGAGAGTCGGTTTTTATTATTCGCGGGTCGAGACCCTTGTCTTTGCGGTCCGGTTACGGCCCCGTGCGTCCGGCGACCGGCAAGGTCACGCCGAGCACAACCTGTACCATCGTACCCGAAGGGTCGGTCAGCACATAGTGAAACCTCGGCATGACGAACCAGGCGAACTTATCGCCGGCCATTCTGGTGTAAAGAACTCCGGCGTTAAAACCGAATTCGTCCAAACCGCTATACTGCCCGGCGCCGAATGCGAGGAATAAGGCCTGCTGGTTTTCGACATAGTTCAGTGCATAGAGGCCGCTGGCCAGTATGTTCAATTTGGTGTCTGTCGTGGACGCGGAAAGACCACCGAGCGAGGCTTGCGTCTTATAAGACTGAAAGCCCAGCTCGCCTCCGAGAAAGAACTTGTCGGTCAGCCCATAGTGGAAGGCACCTCCGAAGGAGAGACCGGCCTCAAAGGAGACGTTGACTCCCGCAATTGTCTCATCGAAGAACAAATCCCCAAAGCCAAAAGTGTAGCCACCGTATCCACTCACCAACGCCCAGCCTTTCATGCCGTCGCCTTCCTCGGCGGCAGCAGTGACGCTAAGCGCAAGACATAGCACCAACATTAACAACAATGATCGTCTCATCTGTACATCTCCTGTGATTGTGTGAAGGGTCTGTTTGGTTTCTTCCTTGAACTCCTATTCGTCAGGCATGACTCAATGTCTGCACCACCACCATCTCTGGTGTTCTCTCATATAATTCGTATCAACCTGTGCTCCAGCCCACGATGTGTCAACAAACAAATTGGGTCCAAATTGTACAAACTGGCAGACGGTTTTTTTGCTTGCGGGTCAATCCGATTATCGAGTATGTTGCCTGTTAATAAGCCGTGGACCACAAACCTCAGGAGGTAAGATGAGACGTTTGGTATTGATTACGATGTTGGCCGTGTTGTTTATGGCCACCACCGCCGGCGCCTTCGATGGATTGCGTAAAGGATTCGTGCTCGGTGGCGGATTGGGCGTGGCCGCCCAAGCGGAGTGGTCGGTGGATTTTCTGGGCTTCCCCGTTGGAGAAGACGGCACCGGCCTGGGAGTGAATTTTATCATAGGGTACGGCTGGGACGAACAGAATATGATCGTCTACGAAGGGAATGTTGCGGCATGGAAAGGTGACATATCCGACGCGGACATCGTTCAAGGTTTCAACGGAGCCGCATGGTACCACTACTTCGGTCCTGTCGGTAAGTCGTTCTTTACGGTTGGCGGCCTTGGTGCATATATCTTTCATGTTGATGAATACGAAGCCGATCCGGGCTTTGGTTTCATGGTTGGAGCCGGATACGAGTTTGCTCGCCATTGGCAAGCAGCGGTCTATTTCGCAAAGGGTAAAACGGAAGAATCCCCAGTGGAATTTGATCACCAGCATATCAACATTCTGGTGAGTGGCGTCGCTTTCTGATCTGGATTATTGGTTTTTGCATGAGCCGGCTCCGCTTGGGACCGGCTCTTTTTTTGGGCTTGTTGAAAAAATCCCTCCTCCATGTTGCGGTGGGTCCTGTCCGCCGCGGCGGGCGCCAGCGGATTCGTGTGACCCGCCGCCGCTGTCATGTATGGAGTTAGGTGTCGGGTCACAATCACGCCTTCGGTGCGCTCAGGACCCGACACAACACAAACGGGGTATGTCAACAAGCCCTTTTTTGGGGGAGCTATGGACGAATGGAATCTAAGCGAACACATGGAAATCGGTGGCGGCCCAAACAACACCGTTGATAATCAACTCCACACGATGTCGACCGGGATAATGGCGCCGAGTGTTCTGATCGGCAAACGAACGGACGGTTTCGAGTTTGAGGGAGTCCTGCGAGGGCAGAATCTTCTCGGACCACTTGAACAGTTTCATGGAGGTCCTGTCGGCCGGACGGGTGTAGCTGATACGATAATCGATGGCCAGCTTTTGATGTTTGGCCGCTGTCGATCTAAGATGCAAACCTAATGACAAAGCCGAACCAATCTCGATCCGTTTTGGTGTCAGCCCAAACCTGACCAGGTCGATCTTTGGTCTCACCGTAAAACCTAACAGCCCGAACACTCGCGGGTCGCCGTTCTTCACCAGCGTCCGGCAGCCACGTTTGACGATCCAGTTGGTGTGTGGATTGTTGTCGGCCAGCCAGCGTTCCGCCCATTTTATCACGATGTCGGGGTTCTCTTTTGAAATATCGTTGAGATTATTGGCTACCGCTTTGCGCACATACAGCGAAGAGTCCGCTTTCAGTTTTTCAAGCAGTTTCAACACCGGCCGGGGGTCCTTCTTGAATGCTTCAATGTGTGCCGTCCAGACACCACGTGGACGTGAACCTTCGGCCGCCAGACGACGCACGTGCTCGTTGGGATCATCGGCCCATCCGGACATGACTTCCAGCATGGGTATCGGCTGTTTTATGATGAACGAACGGATCGCAAATTCGCCGGTGCCATAAGGTGTCAAGGCCTTAAGGGCGCGCATGGACTCGCCAAAACGTCCCTGTCCGAACCGTTCGACATATCCGGTCAGCGCCCAGTTTTCGAATTCGCCGAGTTGAGGAGCGGCCTTCAGAAGGATACCTACTGCCTTGGGGTAGTCGTTCGGCAAAAACCTTCCCAGAGTTTCTGAGATGCGATTAATGCGGTCTTTCAAGTTGAGGTCAAAGAACCCACGCGAAGTCAGTTCGCGTATGAATCTTGTCTTGTCGAACTTGCTGTATGCACGGCTGAACACTTGAGCGATTCGGTTGACCATATCATCATCGACCCAGTCTTTCCACAGCGGGCTGCTCTTGGGTTTTGCTTTGGTCATTGATGGTCCTTGCTTCGTCTTGCCGCGCCTCACCAGGCACCTTCAAAGGCGAATCCCGGTCAACCTACGACTGGTGCTCAAACGGCAAAGAGATGGTAAAGCGGCTTCCCCGCCCCACGGTACTTTCGGCTCTAATCTCGCCGCCGTGTTTGCTGACGATATTGTGCGATGCAAACAGTCCCAGGCCGGCTTTTGCACGTGGACCCGTTTGCGTGAAATTCGGTTCGAACAGATGTGACAACTGATCTTCGGCAATGCCGGCGCCGGTGTCCCGTATTTCTATACTCAAACTGTTATCGTTACTTGAGGTAGTCACGGTGATGGTGCCTTCGCCGTCCATTGACTGCATCGCATTTGTCAGCAGGTTCAGAAAGACCTGGTTCATTTCCGATGCGTAGCAGGTAAGTTTGGGGATGTTGTCATATTGTCTGACAACAGAGATACGTCCGTCAAGTTCATGGTTCAGCACGGCCAAGGCGCTCTCCAGGCCATCATGAAGGTCGACCGTTTGATAGGTTGCTTCGTCCAACCGCGCAAAGCTCTTGAGATTGTGCACGATTGAGGCCAGGCGATCACCGGCACTGTGAGCGATAGTGTGGTTGTCACTGAGCGTTCGCATAACCAACCTGAACTGTTCGAACATGTCGGTGTCCTGCAACAGGTTTTCAAGGTCAAGTTGACTGAGTCGTTCGAGGCTGCGGCGCAAGACATCGATAGCGCTTTTCATCGATCCCAGCGGGCTGTTCATCTCATGCAGGATGCCGGCGACCAGTTTGCCCAGTGCAGCCATCTTCTCAGCCTGCACCAGGTGCGCCTGGGCTGTTTGGATCTGCTGAAGCAGTTGCTTAAGTTGCTCGTTCTTCTCTTTTAGTTCGACGTTTTTCAGCCGCTCGATCTCTGCTTCGTTTTCGGATTTCTCGATTTCATAGCTGACCTGAAGATTCTTGACTCTGGTGTTGGCATCGTCCCCGGATACTTCGTCGCGCACTTGCTGAAAGGCCCGCTGGTGTTTCAGCGCTTCTTCAAAACTACCGGCTGCTTCATAGGCGTCCGACAGCGCTCTATGGGCCTGATAGATTCGCAGTTTTACATTGACGTCCAGCGCGATCCTCAACGCTTCGGTGAGAAGCTCCAAAGCGGCGGTTACCTCTCCTTGTTGCAGTTTGAGTTTGCCCAGGTTTATCAACGATGTGGATTGTGCCTGCCGCATACCGATCCGCCGACGGATTTCGAGACTGCGGGTGTGGCAGTCCAGGGCAACTTCGAATTCACCAAGCTCTTGATGGATCTCCCCGAGATCGTTTAGCGACCGGGCGATACCGATGTTGTTCTTGTGGTTTTCAAAAATCTCCAGGCTCTTTCGGAAATAACAAGCGGCTTCGGCCAGATCACCTTTGCTTTTGTACACCATGCCGATGGCGTTAATAGCCCGGCCGCGTCCGGAGATGGCTATACGATCATCACCCAGGTTTTCAAAAATAGCGAGACTCTGGCGGGCATACTCAAGCGCCTGATCAAAGTCTCCCAGTTCGAGAAAACCGGTGCCGATTCCGTGAAGCGCCCAGGCCTCCTGCGCCGGCCGCCCAATCTGACGATACAGTTTCAGTGACTCAAATCCGTTAGCCAGGGCCTGTTCGTAGTTGCCCACACTTAGCTGAACACCGGCGCTGATGGTCAAAGCGCGCGCAATCGTCATCGGATCGCCGTCCTGGCGGGCCAGGTGCAGCCCTTCGTGAATCTTGGGAAGTGCCGCTGCATGGTCCGAGTGTAGATAGTGTGTAAAGGCAATGCCGGTCAGGGCCCCGGCCAAGCCCCTTTGATAGGATATTTGCTCGGCCAGGTGATACGCCTTTTCGGACAACTCCAACCCCCTGTCCGGATTGTTGACACTTGTTTGCTCAACAATCCGAAGCAGAAGCTTGACCGATTCCTCGGTCGGTTCAAGCTCCCTGCCGTCGGTTGTTAAGGCGGCAAGCTGGTTTTCCAGCGCGGCTGAGTTTTCAGTCATTTCGTCCTGCTGTGTTAATACAGTTCCTCATGGTCATTGGATAGTCTTGAGCCAACTTACCACTTTCGCTTTGATCTCATCGCGTACCCGCCGGAATTCTGCCATTACCTCCTGGTCACTGCCGGTGGCGGCCGCGGGGTCGTCAAAAGGCCAATGGAGCCTTTTTGCCTGACCGGGGAACAGGGGGCAGTTGTCTCTGGCGTTGTCGCAGACGGTGATTACATAGTCGAACTGATCTTGCAGATAACGATCCATTGCGTCCGAGGTATGTCCCGAGATGTCGATACCCAATTCCGCCATCGCCGTTACGGCCCGCCGATCAAGCCTGGACGGTGTTATCCCGGCCGAGTCGACGGTCAACCGATTCCCACCCAGAGTACGCAGAAACCCCTCAGCCATTTGGGAGCGACAGGCGTTGCCGGTGCACAGGACCAGCATTTTCATGACAATTTTCTCCTATTCTGTGTAGTCAGGCGGTCGGACCGGTCAATTTGGTCCTCAATGTAGCAACGCAGCCGTAAAGAGAAAGTTCATTTTTGTGACAATATGCCGATTTTCATGTTAAAACAGGAACTAATTGCGTCCATATTTGTCTAAACAGTGTCCTTATCAGCCTCTGAGAACCGGCCGAAATGGGCAACAAACTATTGACTTAGGCAGGTTTTCTGCTTAATTGGAAGAAAACAAACGAACTTTTTAGGTTTAACACAACAGGAGTAGTCAGGTGAAGAAACTCACACTATTCGGTTTGAGCGCTCTGCTATTGGTAGCGTTCATCAGTTCGTCGGCCCTGGCCGGCCCGGGATGCGGCGCCCATAAAGCTGCTGCTAAAGGTGACGGGGCTAACTGCCAGAAACTGACTCAGGAAGAATGTCTCAAGCTCTACGGTATCACGGCTGAAGAATGCAAGAAGATGTGCGCCGACCACGAGAACTGCGGTTTCACCAAGATATCGGTCAAGGGTATGACCTGTGGTGGCTGTGAGTCTCAGGTTACTTCTGCTCTGGCCAAAGTTGACGGCGTCAACAAGGTTATCAAGGTCGACCACAAAGGCAGCTATGCCTTAGTCTGTTGCGACCCGGCCAAGTATGACGGCAAAGCGCTCACCTCGGCTGTGATTAACACCGGCTTCCAGGCGGAGATCATCCCCGCTGTGGCCAAGGGTGATGCACCGACGGCCAAGGCAGCTTCTGCTTCGGGCAAAGCCGGTTGCAGCAAGTCTTGCGCTAAGACCTGCGCCAGCCACGCCAAATCGGGCGGTTGCGCCAGCAGCAAAACCGCCGACAAACCCACCGAGAAGACTGAAACGAAATCCGACGAGAGCTAATCGCTCGGAACAACATAGATTCTATTGGGCGGGACAGAGGTCCCGCCCTTTTTTTGTTTGATGACGACCCGGTACCAATGAGTATAAAGAGTGACGTCCAAAAGCCTTGCGGTTGGAGGGCGGGCTACGCTTATTGGTGCCGAACGATTTGAGATAGATGCTTGAGCATAGCAGGAAACGAACGGTGATCAGACTTATCAGCATATTGACAAAGCCCAGTATCGGTGGGAGTGTTGACAGGACCCGGTGTATCGTCATTGCGAGGCACGCCTGGTATGCCGCGACGATCTCAATACGTTGCACACTTGTCATGCCGAGCGGAGTCGAGGCATGAGATTGCCGCGCTTCTCCGCCTGTAGCGGATCGCTCGCCATGACACGCGACAGGTGGTCGTCTCAAACCTTGTTGGGGACGGGGATCCGCGACCGAAGAGTCACCCCCAAAGAAGCTTTGAAGGTGCCACACGACGCTGTTAGACTATTCCCCGCTCTTATTTGTATGCTTCTGGTGTGCTTTGTCGGTGCTGCGCCGCTGCAGGCAGCCAAGTATGCCGGTGATCCCTTCTCGTTGGGTGTTGGCGCTCGTGGTTTGGCCCTGGGTGGCGCCGTGGTGGCCGGGCCGTTCGATGGCAGCGCCGCCTACTGGAACCCGGCCGGGATGAACTATCTCGACCGTCGCCGACTGGTCGGGATGCATGCTGAGACCTTCGGGTCGTTGTTGAACCACGACTTCATCGCCTACACCGACAGCCGCCCGCGGGCTAATTCTACCGTGCAGGCATATAGTTTCTATCTGTACTATCTCGGTGGCGGCGGGATCAAGATCACGCAACTTAACGAATTCGACCGTCCGTTCGTGTTGCGTGAAGAGTCGCATGGTGACTTTCTGTTGACCGCCGCGATGGCCGGTAAACTGAGCGACAGAATCGGCTACGGCCTCAGCGCGAAAATCATCTACCGCGATATCGGAACCGAGTCGGGCTATGGCCTGACCATGGACGCCGGCATGCTCTACCAGTGGCGACCGTCGTTGCGGTTGGGTCTGATGGTGACCGATATCACGTCGGGGTTCATACGGTACAGCGGCAAGACTTTCGACTCAGGGGCCAATGTCGAGTCTATCTACCCAACGGTCAAGCCGGGTCTGATGCTCAAACATTCGCACCGCGACTTCACCGGACGATTGGTAGCATCCGGCGATATCAAATTCGAATCGCTTCAGGAGACCGCGCAGTATTGGACCGGGTCGTTGTCGCTGGATGCGCACTACGGGCTTGAACTGGGTTGGCGTGAGATGGTTTTCGGTCGGGCCGGGTATGACATCGGGCGCTTGACCGCTGGTGGTGGCTTTAGCGTCAAGAACATCGCGGTCGACTTTGCTTATCTGCACCACTCCGACCTTGATGCTACGTTTAGGCTTTCGGCTGAGTATCGGTGGTGATCTGCGAGGTTGCGACAAGCGCGAAGCGCGAGAAAGCGACTTATCGCCGCGAAGCGCCAAGAGGTGATTCATCACACCGTGATTATCATCACTCCTCGCAACACTCTTCCCAACTATAAGTAAAGCGCAGAAGCGTGCCGTTGACGCCGCAGACTACGAGTGTGTGGGCGTCGGCATAAGAAACGCTCAGCAAATCGTTGTCGTTGCCACTGAGTCGTTGCTCCCAGGTTTCCCCGCCATCGGTGGTTGTGAAGACAACCCCTGAATCGCCCACCACCGCGCCATTCTCAACATTCCAAAAATCGACCCCGTGCAGAACGCGACTGGTGCCAATTGTCTGTTTGGTCCAGGTAGCTCCACCGTCTGCCGTGTAAACCACCGTGCCGCCGACCCCGACCGCCCAACCGTGGGACCCATCGACAAAGCTCACATCCAATAGCGGTTGAGTGGCAGGGTTGCTTTGCGGAAACCAGTGCGCTCCGGCGTCGGTGGTGTTGATGATTCTATTGTCACCGGACCCGACCGCCCAGCCCTTGTTGGGATCGACAAAGGTGACGCCGTACAGAAACGGCAGCACGTTATCGATATCCTGGTAGACCTGCCAGGATGGTATAGAGTTATTGGCTTTGAGAACAACGTGATCACCCACGGCAAAGGCGCGTCCTTGATCGTCCATGTACACTGCGGTTAGGTCGAAGCCGGCGGTGGATCGTGCTGTCCAACTGTCACCGCCATCGCCGGTGCGCAAGAGAGTATCATCCTCGCCGACAACGTACCCGAAATCGGAGGTCGGGAAATGCACGCCCCACAGGCGCCCACCGGCGCCTTGATGCTGGGCCGACCAGGTGACGCCGCCGTCGTCGGAGTGCAAGACGATACCGTCGTTGCCGACCGTCCAGCCGTTGGCGCTATCGGCAAAGAAAACGTCGCGCAGGATTTCCTGGGTACCGCTGTTGGGATGGGTCACATGAAATCGGAAACATCCCTCACAAACGGGATCAATAAACTTATCCTCGGTGCAATTCAGCACCGTCAATAACAGCGCCATGACAGAACCGATCAAAGCGGCGCGCGCAGTATAAACATTGTGAGCCATGCCCAATCCTTCGCGAGATTTATCCGAGCCCGGGTATGGCGTCGGAGTTTTGTGGACCCAGGTTCACCTACACATTATACACTCGATCGGCCCAGGATGCATCCTAAAAGGCGAGGCCGATATTGACATAGTAACGCTCGAAACCTTCATCGGCAACGCCGTACCCGAATTCCAGCGGACCAATCGGTGAATCCAGGGCGGCGGTCACGCCGAAACCGTGCCGCAATCCGGACAGCCTGATGTCGTCGGCGCTTGCGTAGACCTCGCCGATGTCGTAGCGCGCCGACAGATACAGCCTCAGCGGTAGTTTGCATCTGAGTTCGTGAGACATTGTCATAATTTTGTCGCCCGACAGTTGATCGGTTCGGAATCCGGCGAAGGACTTCATGCCGCCGAGATAGAACTTCTCCGACTCGGGCAAGCCCGAGCGCGACAGACCGACGGCCAGTTTTGGATGATAGTTCAAGGGTCCACCGAGCGACCAGTATGCTTCAATCGATGAATAGAACTTGGTATACTCAACTTCGCCGCCAATGAATTTTCCGGAGAGTTGAATCTCAAAAAGATGCTTCTTCCCTGATTCCGGAAAGGGCAGGCGGTCGAATGTCTCGACCAGCGACTCGAACTTAAGCGCGCGCAGCCCGAATTTCTCTCGAACCTGCGCGGTGTCGAATTCGTATTCGACTTCCTGGACAATCAGACCGGCCGAAAGAGTACCCAGCCGTGAAATTTGTTGGCCGAACTTAACTTCCAGGCCGGTTCGGTTTTCGTCTATTTCGTCGGTTACGTTACCGTGGGCGTCGTAGACGTTTCGATTGAGTCGATTGTGGTGTAGGTTCAGTTTGGCCAGCAGATAGGTCGAGAGTATGCGATCTGCTTTAAGCGAGGCGGCATAAACCTGCCGATCCGGCGCGTAGCGAGCGTGCAGCAAGTACTGCAAGCCCGCACCCATGACGTTGTTGTCCAGAAACTCGGCGAACTCCTCCGATTGGTACTCATCATGCCAGTGCCAACCCAGCCTGAGTTGGTGCCCGTGCCTTTCTTCGACGCCGATGTTGATCCGGGCGCCGGTATCACTTGGAACCAGATCGAGCGTGACACGATTGAAAAGATCCGAGGCAAAAACATTGGCCAGGCCCCGAGAGGCTCGCCCGGTAGAAAAAGGACGACCTTCTTTGAGAGAAAAGTTGGACCTGATCAGCCAGGACCTTGTACGATGGTTCCCGGCGATGTCGATACCGGTCACTATTGCTTCATCAAGGACCACCGTCAGATGCCGTCCGCAGTCGGAGAGAGTGGTTCCTTCGATATCCACCAGGTCGTAGCCCCGCCGTTTGTAGTGGTCGAGAATCTTGTCAAGACCGTGACGGAGCGAAGACGGCGAAATCACGTCATTGTCGCTCTTTATCAGATGGGTGAGAAGGCTGTCCGGGAACATCTGATTCCCGGCGAATTCTATCTCGACGTCCGGCCAGCGATTCTGAGGCAGTATGCTGATAGCCAGACTTAGCCGCCGGTCATGAACGCTGGTGTCATCGACCAGATCAAGGTCCGCTTCCAGCCGAAACAGTTTCAGGTCGATGCACAGAGCTTTAAGGTCGGCTACCAGCCTGGCCTTGCTTAAGTGGCGATTGAGCAGTCGTTTTTCGATAGCATCGGCATAAGTGGCGGCACAACCGGGGAATTTCATGGCGGCAATGGTGAATTCGGAACTGTCTGATCGTTGGTGCAACAGGTCGATGATGCTGTCGGCGGCCGTTAGCCCGGCTTGATAGCCGATCTCGATCAAACTTTCTTTTGCTTTGAATTCGGACATGCTGATGCCGTTCAAGGGCGGTTTGATGGCATAGTCGGCCTTGTCTAACTGCTCTTTGAGTTTGTCGGCGGTCATTATGGAGGTTACCTGGTTGGCGATGTCAACCGGTGTCGACAGTTCCTCTTTCGGCATTAGCGGGCTGACAGTGTTTACGGCAACGGTGAAGCCGATCGAGTCGCTCATGCTTTTTACCAGTTGGACCGGAATGGGCGTGACCATACCGCCGTCCATGAGCAGGCGTTCGCCTTTGTCAAGCGGCGTGAAAGCCAGCGGGAAGCCCATGGTGGCGCGCATGGCATCGGTCAGGGAACCTTTGTCCAGCACCACCTCCTGTCCTGAGACAATGTCGGTGCTGATAGTTTTGAAAGGGATAGCCAGGTTGTCAAAGTTGCCGCCGGCATGATAATTGGCCCGTGTTGTCCAGGTTGTGAGAATAGAGGTGAGTTTCTGCCCGGCCGTCAGGGCGCGAGGCACCACCGGCATGAAACCATCGAAGCGGATCGAAAACAGATGTCGACCCCGCTCCTGGCGTTGAGTCAGAAACATGGTTCGCCTGGCCGGCTTGTTGGAGAAGAGACCGGTCAGGTCAAGATTGTTGACCAGGCTGGTCAACTCGTCGGGAGTATAGCCGCAGGCATAAAGGCCGCCGATGATCCCGCCGATCGAGGTGCCGGTGATCGCTTCGACCTCGATTCCCTTTTCATGGAATGCTTTGAGAACGCCTATCGAGGCAATGCCACGGGCGCCACCCCCGGACAGAGCCAACAGGACCCGGTGGTGCTCACCGTTGCCGGACATACTGAGGCCGTCCAGCCCGCCGATGACTATATCAGCGCCGGCTAGGGCGGGGGAGTGGACGGCAATCATAACCGGCAGCAACAATGTCAGTACAGTTTTCACTTGCCAAGCCGACGCTTTGAACGATTCATTGGGTCTTAGTCGTTTCATGCCTCAGAGGTAAAAAATGGTGTCGATCACCAAAAAGGAACTAAAAGAAATCAAGTCGTTGCGCACTGTGAAAGGGCGCCGTGTCCATGGTCGATTCGTAGCTGAAGGTGTGCGGCTTTTGGAAGAGGCCATGCGGCACCGAGTAGGTCCCCGGCTCTTGCTTACTGCCAAGCCGTTGTTGACCGACAGAGCTTCAGCGTTGGTCGGACGGTTTCGTGCCAAACGTATACCTCTTGCCAGCACCTCGGCGCGAGAAATGAAAGCGACCTGCGACAGTGTCACCTCACAGGGTCTTTTGGGCGTTTTCGACATGATGGAATGGTCGCCGACTGAACTTCTGAAGCCGCGGTATCGTAAAGTCTTATTGTGCGATGGCATCTCGGACCCCGGCAACCTGGGCACCCTTATACGTTGCGCCCTGGCTTTCGGGTTCAATCCTCTGTTGCTGGTCGGTGCCTGCGCCGATCCGTTTGCGCCCAAGGTGGTGCGAGCTTCGGCGGGTACGATATTCGGTGTGAAGCTGATCCGGACGACGGCGACCCAAGCGGCCCAGTTGTCCGCAGAAGGCGAGTTCACGCTGGTGGCGGCCGACGTAAATGGCAGGTCCACGGCCGGACCACCGGTCAATGCCAAACGAAACAGGGTGATCCTGGCCGTCGGTTCCGAAGCGGTGGGTCTGTCCGAGCCCATCGCAAATACAGCGAACTGCCGTTGGCAGCTAAAGCACGAGAGCAGCGTGGAATCTCTCAATGTTGCTGTGGCAGCGGCTTTAATGATGAAGCAATTCTACGATCAAGTTGAAGGTAAATGATTACTATGAAGAAGTCCCTTGCTCTAATAGGTGTTTTTCTGGTGATGATGTCGACGACGTCTATCGCCCAGGAGATTCGTGAAGAATCGAACGGACTTTTTGCCACCAGGGAGTTGCAGAGATCGGTTATGCCCGGCAAGGGTACTCAGCTCTCGGTCAAGTCCGCGGCGAGCCTCCGTGGGGAGTTGCAGATTTTGGCCACGACCGAAGATAGTGCGGTTTTGACCTACATCAAAAAAGCGCGCACTTCCAGGAAGTCTCATGCTGTTGACTATCTTGATCAGATTGCGGTAGTGCTGAGCAAAACGCCGAGCGGTCTTAAGCTTCAGATGCGAGCCCCCAATCCACCCCCGTGGAAAGCTGATGAGTCCGGTATTGTGGAGGCGGTCCTCCAAATTCCGGAAGGTTTTGCGGTAGATATCGAGGCTGCTGAATTCGATATTGACGCCGATGGCCCCTTCGTTTCTTTCGAAAACACCGCTTCTCTCGGACGGATGGATATAGCTCATGTGTCCAAGCGCCTGGAGGTCCAGACAGCCAATCAACGCATCACGGTCACCGACGTATCCGGGCAGATTACGGTTTCCACCACAAACTCGATTCTAACCGCTGAGGGAATCAGCGATCTGAGCCAACCGGCCGTTCTTCGCAACGACGGCGGGGATATTCGTATCCATGGTCTTACCGGCGGGCTGAATGTTAAGAATGCCTATGGACGAATCGAAGTCGAGGATTGGGACCCGGGCGATGACAAGAGTTATGTACGGTGCACCTCCGGGCCGATCTTGATCTCGCTGGCCGAACTGAGAACGGGGCAACTCTTGATTAGCAATCGCTATGAAGATATTGAACTCATGCTGCCTGAGGAGTTCTCGGCGGTGCTGACGCTGACCGTGGATGGGGGCAGCAAGATCGAAGCTGAGCACTTTGCTTTCACGACCGAGCTGGTTGAACAAAACCGACTTAATCTCGTGGTCGGGGATGGTGGCGGTTTGATAAGCGGATCCATCCGAGGCAAAGGGAACATCTATGTCACAGCCAGTGAATGAGGGAGTCCATAGTGCATTGTAACATGAAAACTCTGACGCTTCTGTTCGGTCTGGTCTTTCTGATTGATTCAGGAGAGATTTTCGCCCAGAGAATGGAGATACCTTCGAGCGTATTCTACTACCAACCGGCAGCTTCGGTTTTTGGGTCCGAGGCGGCCTGGGTCAACCCGGCCGGGCTGGCCCGGTATAGTGCGGCATCCCTTCAGTTGATAGCCGGTCTGCACGATGATACGCAAGCGCGCAGTTGGGGCTTGGTCACGACCCGAGACCGCCTGGCCATGGCCTATCGCAACGTTTACATGCCGGACGGCGATGACCTGAAAGAGTATTTGTTTGCGCTGGGCACGACGCTTGGAGACGGCACGCACGTGGGAGGGTCGTATCGGTATTTCAAAGAAGGTCCGCCGGAGCTTCATAAAGGCCATACCTGGAATGTCGGTATTCTGGGCGGACGTGATAAACTTCGATGGGCGGCGGTTTTTGAAAACTTGAACCGCAGCAAAAACTCCGAGGGAAATCGGACAGAAACAGAGATGCGCTATTCGATAGGCTATCGTCCGATCGGCCACCGCTTCACTTTTTCGGTCGACATGTTCCTTTCCACCGGCACCCGGCTACCCAATGCCGATTATGTCTACCACGCCGAGCTGGCATCCAACAACGGCCTCTACCTTCGGGGGCAGATCGACTCGGATAAGAATTTCCAGATCGGTTTGAGAGCCAATTTGCTCGAGTATTTCGTGGGCTCACAGACACATTATTCCAGCGGTGGTGACCACCTTAACAGCGATGTCTACGCCGGCAGCACCAGCAAGCGACAGCGCTCGATAATCGGACCGCGCGGTCGTCGTCTTGCTCTCGGACTTTCCGGCCGTATGCCCGAAAACCCGCCGCGACCATTTTTCGGACACAAGCCCACACCGTTTGCCGTTCTCATCACGAATATCTACCGGGCAGCTGAAGATCCGTCGATTGATGAGATGCTTATCAGTCTGCGCGGTCTCTCACTCGGTTTTGCTCAGGCGCAGGAGCTTTGGGCAGCCCTGATCGAGTTCAAGAGAGGCGGCAAACTCATCACCTGCCATCTGTCACGCGCCGGTAACATCGCGTACTACGTGGCATCAGCCGCCGACCGCATATTGATGACACCGGTCGATCGCTTGCGGCTGGTGGGCATGAAGGCGGAGTTGACATTCTATGCCGGCAGCCTGGACAAGATAGGTATTAAGGCGGACGTTATGCAGGTCGGTGATCATAAGAGCGCCGCCGAGAAGTTCACTCGCAGTGAAGCATCCGATGCGAACCGAGTCCAGGTTAATCGGTTGCTTGACGATTTATTCGATCAGTTGGTCTCGACTATTGCCGCCGGGCGTTCGCTCTCGGCCGACTCGGTACGTAGCCTGATCGATCAGGGACCTTTTGATTCCGAACAGGCTCTCGAATACGGTCTGGTCGACGCCCTGAGCTATCATGATGATCTGCATCATGGCATCTTGTCGCCCATGCCGCAGGTATCTTTCAAAAGATATCTGTCCGACACCCTGCTCAACGATGGCTGGCCTCCCCTTCCGGTGATGGCTGTGGTGGTAGCCGACGGTGAGATTACTTCATCAGGCAGTCCCAACCCGTTCCAGCGGCGGCGGGGCGTGACACCGTCGCTGATGAATCTCGGATTCGCGCAAGCGCTGCAACACCCGAAGGTAGCCGGTGTTGTTCTGCGCATAAATTCACCGGGTGGTTTCGCACTGGCGGGCGAGGAGATCCATCATATTGCCGAAAAAGCAGCGCGCAAGAAACCGTTGGTGGTTTCCATGGCCAATGTGGCCGCTTCCGGTGGCTACTACATTGCCATGAATTCTCGACGTATCTACGCCGGGCCGGGTAGTATTACCGGGTCGATAGGTATCTTCGGCGGTAAGCCGGATTTCAGCGGTCTGTACGACAAGATCGATCTCGGTACCGAGATGTATACCCGTGGTCGCTATGCCGGGATGCTCAGCACCATGCGAGGCTTCACCGACGATGAGCGCCTAAAGTATTTCTCGCAGATGCAGGCGTTCTACGATCACTTTCTCAAGTTGGTGGCCGACAACCGCACCCTTGAGGTTGATTCGATAGATGCGTTGGCCCAGGGTCGGGTTTGGACCGGCCGGGAAGCGGCGAAGTATGGTTTGGTGGACGAGATGGGCGGGCTTAAGCAGGCGTTGGACTACACAGCTTCGCAACTTCGGGTATCCGATTACCGCGTTGCGCTGTTTCCAGAGAGACGCTCCTGGTTTGCGCTGCCGGGGCGCTCACTGTTCGGTATGGTGGCCGGATTGTTTTCAGGCAACGTTGATGTCGTGGACAAGGCCTTGGAAAACGTGCCCCCGTTGACCGAAGAAGGTATCTATGCGCGGATGCCGTATGATTTGATCATTGAATAACCGTCCAACCCATCGACATAGAAAAACCCGCCCGAGAAGGCGGGTTTTGTAGTTCTATTTCTACGGGGAACAGGTTAATGAGCAGCCCCGGCGTCGTAGTAGCTGACAAATTCCTGGCTCCAGCCGACTCGCTGAAGGATGCGCACAACCGGAACCTCCGGCGGCATGTTGGCCGGGTCATCGAGGTCGGTGTCGTAATTCCAACTTCGGTTGGGGGCACTGTAGACATTGGCCTTGCCCCAGGAGCCGTCGGCTTGTACCGAGTTCCAAAGGTTGACGGCTGAACCGGCCCAGTTCAGGTTGCGCGAGGACCAGTCTTCGAGAAAACGGGGCAGATTCTCGAAACCGCCGCTGTAATTGGTGGCATCGGTCTCGACATTGCCGGCGATGTACGAGCAGTTGACCGTCGTGTGCATCGGCTTGTTGCGAGTAGCCAGTGACCAGGTGGATTTATTGTCATCCCACTGGTCGGAGAGGAAAGTGATGGCATCGGCGAGGATCGCAGCCGGTTTCTTGTTCGTCCGGTTATAATCACCGAAAGTATAGACCGGGTTCTCGCTGGCCACGGTCAATGCGGCGTCGAGTTCGACGCCATTCACCAGTCGTACGGCCGGGAAGTCTGAAGTCCCATCCGAGACATAGAGCACACCGTTGGCCGGACCGTATCCTTCGGTGTACATCAGATCAACATCAAGGTCCATGACGTCGACATTTTCAACTTCGCGGGTGTCATAGAACTTATCGTCGTTGAACGTTATGATTCCCTTGGCCACCATGTCGGCGGTTACATCGACCCAGATACCGCCGACTAAGCGAAAGGCGGTACGGTCGATGATTTTGAGGCTGGCTTTACCTTCGAACGAGTCGCTGTTGCCGCCGGCTGAGGGTTCGATCAGCTTGTGCGGGTCACCGCCCGGATCGTCCACAGGCACGTTCAACTGCTCCTGGCCGTGGGTTTGATCACGCACCATGCCGCCCCAGCGGGCCACCGAAGAGTCATACCAATTGGCGTGATCGCTGTCCAGCCAGACACCGCTGCGGAGCATGTTTTGATCGTTGCCGGAGACGTCCTTGATGAAGACATCACCTCCGGCGCCGATAGCTCCAGCGCCGGTGCCGCCATGATGGATATCCTTGGCGCAGGTAACCCAACTGTCCATAGTGAGATTGTTGCCGGCCTGCAGGTACATTTTGTTGTTGGTATGCACGCGGCCGGATATGGTCATGGCCGGTCCGGGGGCGAATTCGAGTTCGTTGTTATAGAAAACGGCGAACTGGAAAATCGGAATCAAGGCCATCTGAAAGGACTCCCGGAGAGTTATCTGACCGGGGTCGAACTTGCTTTCGGCCATGGCCGTTACGGTGAACGATTTGACCGACGCATGCAATCCTGAGAGAGTCCCCCTGGCAAGAATTTCCTGAGTCATGGGACCGTCATCGACGGTTTCATAGACCAGGTAGCATTCGTTCAATTCCAGTTTGGCCGCGGGCATCTTGGTAGGCGGAGCTCCGGTCGAGTCGAACTCGGAGCGCAAGGCTGCTCCGGCGGCTTCGAGTCCCGCCTCGGCGGCATAAAAGGCGCGCATCTCCTGAAGTTCATTGCCGGCGATGTTTACTTCATCGTCGGATGTCGACAGGGCGGCGATGCCCAACAAAGTCAGCATGCCGACCATCAAGAGAGCTATCAGGGTGGCGAAACCGCTCTCAGATTTGAGTACAAACTTATTCATACTGAACCACCTATTCTAGGATTCCAGATTCCGCAGGTAGACCGACGTGGCGAAGGTGCGGAATCTATATACATCGGAAGTATCCGGGGCTTCCGGGTCGGGACTGTTGGAACGTCCGGTGACCGAGATAGCTATCTCTCTGATATCATCGACCAGGATCGGAGCATCGAGAGTGTCACCATTTCTCATGTGGTACACAAACTGCAGATCGGTCATGTTCATCGAGTAGACCTGTGGCGTCTGACCCATATACTGAATCATCAAATTGGGATGTTCGGTGTCGGTCGTGTCGATATAGAACTTCACCTGAGTCAGGGAGAGGATTTCCGAATCGGCGCCGTACTTCCGCGATAATTGCATAGTGTTGTGTTGCAGGTGCATGGATGCTTCCTGTACTTGAGTGATCTCAAACCACTCGCCGATGTTCACGGCCGGCTCATAAATGTAAACCCACTGTCCTGTCCAATAGCAGGAGATATCGGTACCGCACTTCAACTCCGCCGACGGCTGCGGCATTGGTGCTGAAATGTAGGTATCGCAGGCATCGGTGTGATAAGTTATCGTGATCGTATCCGGATTGGTGTTGGACGCAGCGATAGCCGCCATTCCCATCGGCAGATCGTGTCCGGCCATACGCACGTGTCGAGAGAGTTCATCGATCGCGGCTCGGGCGTTTTGCTGAATGTCGGTGACATCTTCCTGCACGATGTAGTGTCGATGTTGGGTAATATAGGCTTTGAACACGGCCAACGTAACCACACCTGTAATGGCCAAAGCGACCAGCACTTCCAAAAGGCTGGCCCCCCGCACTTGCTTTAGTTTGTCTATTACATTTTTCATTTTGTCACCACCTACACCGAATCAGATTGAATGAACGCCGTCATCGTGTCGGCTTTTTCGTAATTGCGAAGGTCCTCCCAGTTAATGCAGACATCGACCTTCCTGAGATGTTTGGCAACGGTCGAGACCGACCAAGTACGCACGTAGTCTTCTATAGTGTCACTGCCGTTGACCAGATCGCCGGTGTTCCTGAGCTGCTCCAGTTTCTCCTGCATCAATTGCGTGGCCATAGTGGCGTTATTGGCCCAGTCGTTGCCGTCCAGGGCCACCATTGCCATGTTCAAAAGTAACAGCAGCGACACGCTCAGGATGATCATCGCTACCAACACTTCCAGTAAGGAGAGACCTTTTTCGTTATGAATCTTGCGCTTTTGCATAAAGTAATTCCTCAGCTTGTTGCTTTCTATCTTGTAAATGCTGTGCCGCCTGAGTACAATTGTGTTGGCCTTGGCGGCTGGGGTCTGTAAGTAGGTGGCGGGTAAGTTGTTAGCGGCCCGGAGGGCGGGCGAGCCGGAGCAGTTTCTGGACCTACGGGTAGCTCACTCAACTGAAAACGCTCGTTCTCATTCCAAGTCGCCCATAAAGTATGGGGTATCGCCCACAGGTCAACACTGACTAGGGGAGTTGGATTGTTCCGGTTCAACAAACCGGTGGAATTCGGGAGAATCGGTGATTATACTGAAGACCTGAACCTAAGTTACACTGGAGACAAAATGGCCAAGACTTATAAGATGTACCTGGGAGGTCACTGGGTTGACCGAGCCAATAAGATAAAAGTAGCTTCCCCATATAACGGCGCTGTTGTCGGACAGGTGGCGGCAGCCTCCAGAAAAGACTATACCGAGGCGATCAAGATAGCACACCAGACATTTCAGCAAACCCGCGATCTGCCGTCGTACCAACGTGAACAAACCTGTCTGGCTGTAGCTGCCGGACTTGAGAAGAACCACGAAAAGATTGCCACCATGATGTCTCGCGAACTGGGTAAGTCGCTCACGGATGCGCGCGGCGAGGTTACCCGCAGTATCGGTGTGTTCAGAGTGGCCGGTGAGGAAGCCAAGCGGGTGGGTGGCGAGATAATCGACCTGGACTGGTCGCCCGGCTCGGAGGAGCGGATGGGATTGGTCAGGCGTTTTCCACGCGGCGTCATTGCCGGGATATCTCCGTTCAATTTCCCTTTGAACCTGGTTGCGCACAAAATCGCACCGGCCATTGCTTCAGGCAATACAATCGTCCTCAAGCCGGCTTCGAGCACGCCGATAGTAGCGTTGATGCTGGCCGAGCTGATCGACGGTACCGACCATCCCAAAGGCGCCGTATCGATTCTGCCGGGATCAGCCCGGGAAGCCTCGCCGTTGTTGGACGATCCTCGTGTTAAGCTGATTACTTTTACCGGTTCCTCCGAAGTCGGCTGGTGGATCAAAGAGCACTCGGGCCGGAAAGAAGTGGTGCTCGAACTGGGCGGCAACGCCGGGGTGGCAATCGCTGACGACGTCGACCTCGAATTTGCTGCCACCCGTCTGTTGTATGGCGCCTTTGCTGTGGCGGGGCAATCCTGTATCTCGGTTCAACGGATCTATGTACACGAGAAAATCTACAACCGTTTTCTTCGCTTGTTCAAGGCCAAAGTTCTCAAGCTGAAAGTCGGCAATCCGTTGAATCCCCGGACCGACATAGGTTCGATGGTCAGTCGTGAGGCGGTCAAAGCCGCCATGCAGATTGTCAAAGCGGCGGTCGCGGACGGCGCCGAACTTCTTACCGGCGGTGCGGCGCGCGGCGGATTGATGCAGCCGACGGTGCTGACCAATGTTAAGAGGACGATGGACGTTTGCTCGAAAGAGGCTTTCGCTCCATTGGCCGTGGTGCAACCATACAAGAGTTTCAAGAAGGTTATCGCCGAAATCAACGACTCCGAATACGGTTTACAGGCCGGGGTCTTCACCAATCGGTTGAAGGATGTGTTTTATGCTTTCAAACATATCCAGTGCGGTGGCGTGGTGGTGAATGACATCCCTACCTACCGCGCCGACCATCAACCGTATGGTGGTATGAAAAACTCAGGGCTTGGTCGGGAGGGAGTGCGCTATTCGATAGAGGACATGACCGAGATCAAGATTCTTTCGATGAATTTGAAATAGCCGGTGCAGATAATAGTTGCCGAACAACATATCCAAAGACATTATTGAGAAAACAGAAACGTCACGGTTATAGTCTGAGTTACGAAGAGGAGAATTGGTATGGAGAAACATGTACAGGTGTTGGGCATACTTTTCATAGTATTCGGTATAATGGGGTTGATTGCAGCGGTAGCCGTATTTGCCATTTTCGGACTTGGGGGTGCCCTTGCTCCCAGTGACGAGGAAGTTCTGCTATTGGTTACGATCGGAACATTCATAGCAGCCATGGTTGCAGTAACGTCGGTACCGGGCATACTGGCGGGCTGGGGTCTTTTGAAACACCAGAACTGGGCGCGGATTCTGGCTTTGGTCCTGTCCTTCTTGAACCTGCCCGGAATCCCGTTTGGAACTGCCTTGGGCATCTATGGCATCTTCGTACTTTTCAACGACGAAACGGTGCGGTTGTTCGAGGGACGGTCGACGACACCGACAGCCTGAAACTGTAGATAGAAGTGAATGAAATGAAACGAACTCTGATATCGTCGGCATCACCATACGAGAGTGAGATAGGCTTCTCACGAGCCGTGCGCGTGGGCGACCTGGTCGCGGTGTCGGGCACGGCGCCGATCCTGCCCGACGGTAGCAGCGCCTGCCCCAACGATGCCGTCGGTCAGACCCGACGATGCCTGTCTATAATCCAGGACGCTATCGAAGAAGCGGGCGGTTCGCTAGCCGATGTATACCGCACCCGCATCTACCTCACCGATGCAGTGCACGCCGAAGATGTAGGCCGTGCGCACGGCGAGTTTTTTTCAGACATCCGACCGGCCGCCACTATGGTTGTTGTCAAGGCCCTTCTTCGCGATGACTGGCTGGTCGAGATCGAGGCCGAGGCGCTGGTCGGGTGTTCCCGCAAAGTGATAACGTCCTTGACAAAGACGACTTAATGCACCATCTTCACAGTGATAGAGGACAGCACAAAAGATTGATAGATCTTGTCTTGACTGGAGGGTATCGCTGTGAACGTTCTTTTGAAGTCACCGCATGGGGTAGTCGTGGCGCTTCTTGTCACTGTTCTGCTAGTTACGTTTTGTGCCTGTGATAACAAGGGTCCTACGCAAACCAGTAATAGGGGCAGAGGCTGGCATACTCAAAGACCAGTGCCAACTGGCAATGATATCAGAGATATTGAGTTTATTGACGAACAGAACGGCTGGGTAGTAGGGGATGCCGGCACCATTCTACGCACAGTCGATGCCGGCGATAGCTGGATTCGCGAGAAGAGCAATACTGATCTGAATTTGAACGCAATTTGCATGCTCGATCACAAGTCGGCCTGGATAGTCGGCTCAAATGGCCTGATACTGACAACAACCAACGCTTTTCGATCATGGTATCAAGTTTCCTCCGGTACACCGTCAAGTCTCTACGATGTTACCTTCACTGATAAATTGAACGGGTGGGCGGTAGGCGCTTCCGGCACGATTATCCACACCAGCAACGGTGGTAGTGTTTGGCAGAAACAGCAAAGCGGTGTTGGTGTGTCGCTGAGGAGCGTCTTCTTTCACAGTAACAGAGTGGGCTGGGCGGTCGGTGGGAATCGGGTTGTGTCCACTATAAATGGAGGCGAGACCTGGGAATCCCAGACGATTGAACATGACAACACCTATATGAGGTTGAAGGCTGTTGCTTTTGCGGATCAATGGATCGGAGTTGCTGTCGGCGAAGCAATTTATTACGATAGTTTTGCAGGAGTGCGCCTCCGCACAACCGACGGTGGTGAGACATGGATGGTAACCCTTACGCCGGTGGAGCACAGTGATGTTCTGTTCACCGATTACACCACTGGGTGGATACAGGGACCTTTGCAAAAGACGACCGACGGAGGGGAAACATGGCAAGTCATCGATAACGGGCTTGGCTGGTGGAGCTATCAGTCGATCGACTTTCAGGGAGATATGGCGTGGGCAACGGGCAGGGGCGGACGTATGGCGCGGAGTGTCGATGGCGGCGTTACCTGGGAACCGATCAGTACCGGCACAGGTAGTTGGTTCAACACCCTTCAGATGGTTGACAGTCTCCATGGCTGGGCGGGTGGGTATCGGACTTTCCTCGCTACCGAGGACGGCGGCAAAACCTGGAATCCGAGAGGTGAGCAGGAGCTGGGACTTTGGGAAATCGAGTTCATAAGCCGGACCGAGGGCTGGTATGTAACTGCAGGCGCCACTGTTTATCATACCACCGACGGCGGATACACCTGGGAAAAGCAAATTGAGGACCTGGGGAGAGGTCTGTACGATATCGACTTCGTCAATGACACAGTCGGCTGGGCGGTCGGCTGGGCCGGTACTATTGCACGCACCGACGACGGGGGCGTCACCTGGAGAGGACAGGTTGCCCCGGTGTGGGAATCGATGGAATCTGTCTGTTTCGTCAGTGAGCAAATCGGATGGATCGTGGGGAGGGATGGGGGAGTCTACAGAACTGTCAATGGGGGTGAGCTGTGGGTCCAAAACCCGGTTGCGTTGGAGGGCTGGTTGCACGAGGTCATCTTCCTCGATTCCCTGAATGGTTGGTGCGCCGGGGGTGGCCGGGTTTTTCATTCGACCGATGGTGGGCTCACATGGACTGTTCAGTTGGACGCACCGGCGCACTTTTTTAGAATTCAATTCGTCGACGAGCTCTATGGCTGGGTGACCGGATACAACGGTGATGTTTACGCCACTACCGATGGCGGCGAGAACTGGAAGCTACAGGAAACCGGAAGCGACGACGTCTTCCAGGGTCTGTTTTTTACTGATCGAAACCACGGCTGGGCGGCAGGTCGCGACGGAACAATCATCCACACTTCCAACGGCGGATGGTAACCCAACAGATCGGAGCCGGAGCAGACCTGCTATGATTCATCGTCGCGAAGCAGTCCCAGTTTCTTAAGCCTCAACTTAATCGCACCCCGTTTACGTTCCAGTACCTTGGCGATTTCATTCAGGCTCTTTCCTGAGTGGAACAGATCAGTCAGTTGACGTTCCTCTGTTTCGCTCCATTTCATAAAGGCTCTTGGGTGGTCTTCGCGCATTTTACTGACATTTTGAATGCGACCGCCACTGGCGGCAATCTGGATTGAGCCTTCCACTACGATGATGTGTTCGGTTTCCACGAAATTTTCGATTAGTTCTTTGGCCAGCTTGGCCGTTACCATAATGTCGGTCAAGGTCAATCGTGTGTCAGTCAGCAGGATTTGGTAATATGACAGCCCCCGCGAGATCATGTCGAGAACATCGGTGACCTTAACTTCGGTGTCTCGAATCAGAATCGAATGCTCCATTTGGATACCCCATACCAGGTTCAAGTTTGCTCAGACACATGTTAACAGGGGGGACTGACAGATCGTGTCAGTGAAATTTCGACCTGGCCAGAAAATAGAGTCAAACCGCTAAGTTAATGGTGCAAAAATGTTAAGCGGACTGGATTTGGCCGACGCGGTTGACCGGTTTCTTCAATCAGGGCAGGCTTTTACAGCTTTGGCGGGTCCGGCTTCGCCTGCGCGCCGCGGCGTGAACCCGCCTTTTCCGGCAGGTCTGAAGGCAGACCTGCCCTACTGGATTCACGGGTCGATGAGATCGAAATCGGTCAGGAATGCCTCGATGACAATGTCGGCCGTTCCAATTGGATAGGCATGCCCCCAATCATTGATTTGCACATCCCGGGCTATTGTTCTGCGCTTGATAAGTCCTTCGGCAGCGACATAATCGACAATCTCGAGAGTATTGTCCCAAGTACCGTCTTCGGCCAGGTTGTGCAACTGCCTGATGACGAAGCAGTCGAAACGGCCCAAGCCGATCTCGATGCTTTGCCTGTCGACGACTCGACGCACCACGCTTCCCGGAGTGGCATGGTTCTCCGTATAAGTCCACTGAGTGCCGATCCTGAGAGGGTATTGGAGGGACTTTCGAGGATAATCATGATCCGACCCGGCAGCGAACCCACCCGGGATGCCAGCCCCCAGAAAAGCTGAGAGAGCATTCGTCGAATTGAATGTCCTGCCGGCGAAGCTATAACTTATGCCCTTCCCCGTCTTGGGCCATACGCCGCTGCCGGTCCCAACTTCAGCCATCGTCATGTACAAACCGTCCTGATGAACTTCGTAGTAACAAGAGGCCTCAGATGGGCGGGTGCGGCCGGTGGTTCCTGTGTGGAAGCGGTATCGTCCGGGTCCTCCGATTGCGCTGTCGAAGTTATCAATCTCTACTTCCCTGATGACAAAGGTGGTGTCACCAAATCTCGGCACCAGACTCTTGGGTTGGAGGTTTTCATACCAGGAATTGCTCCTGTATCGCCAACTGTTACCTACCGCCACCGGATAGGTTATGCTCTTTGTTGTGAAGCTCCACAGAGGTGAAGCCGGATTGCGACGACGTACACCCTTGGTGATCACCCGCCAATAGTAAGTCCAACCCGATTCCAGCCAGTCAGGTCTGAACACGGTGTCGGTCAGATTAACAGCGTAGAGAGTTGGTGGGTTGACGGTGTCGAGATACAGTTCGTAACGCGCCGATTGGTCGAAGGCATCAGCACTCGGCCAGATCAGAGTTGGACTGTTGGCAACGTCGACGGCCTGGTCATTCGGTACCGGCTCAACCTGGGGTCGGTCGATAAAAACCTGTGGTCCGCTGGGCGAATCATCGCAAGCCGACGCCCACATAAATGTCGCCAGGGCCAGGGCAACAATCTTTGTCAGCGTACATATTCCTGCCCTGTTTGGCATATTGAATCCCTCCGGTTTGATCGTCACACTCCTCTTCTACATTAATAGGTGGTCAAGGTTGTCGATGCAATTAGTTTCTTGCAGATTGATCGTGCAGATTAACCGGTTGCATCCTGCCCCCGTTTTCGTATTTTGATGTTTGTGAACTTGAAAGGCCTGTTTTAAGGATTACGATATGCTGTTTGGCGCCCACGAATCTATCGCCGGTGGTGTTTTCAACGCCATCGAACGAGGCAAAAAGGCAACCTGCGATACCATCCAGATGTTCAACAAATCCAACAATCAGTGGCGGGCCAAGAAGCTTGAGACGGCCGAAGTCGATCAGTACCTTGCGGCCATTGAAAGCACCGGGGTCACGGTTTCGTGTTCGCACACCAGCTATCTGATCAACATCGCGTCGCCGGATGAAGCCTTACGCGAGAAATCTCGCAACTCGCTCACAGAAGAAATGCAGCGTTGTAACCTTTTGAAGATTCCCAACCTGGTATTGCATCCCGGCTCACATGTCGGTTCCGGCGAAGAGCTTGGTCTGGCCACGATTATTGAGAGCATCAATCTGATGTTCGATGAACTGGGCGACAACAATGTCACGCTTTTGTTGGAAGCGACCGCCGGGCAGGGTTCCAACCTCGGTTACAAGTTCGAACAGTTGGCGCAGATCATTGATGGCGTCGAGGACCAAGAACATATAGGCGTATGTCTGGATACCTGTCACATTTTTGCGGCCGGCTATCCCCTAAGCGATCCGAAAGACTTCAAAAAGACAATCAAGCAGTTTGATGATATAGTCGGGTTGGAGCGCCTCCAGGTCATTCACATGAACGACAGCAAACGGGAATTCGCATCGCGCAAGGATCGTCACGAACACATCGGGAAAGGGCACATAGGCCTTGAGGCCTTTCGAAATATCGTTAATGATCGCAGGCTTAAGAAAGTGCCCATGATCCTTGAGACACCCAAAGGCGATGACCTTTCTGAAGACATCGAAAACCTGGCCATCTTGCGAGGATTGGTCAAGTAGGGAGTCTGCCCTGAGCGAGTGTATGAAAGACCTTCTGGACTACCGCACCGAATTCGAGTCGCTTGAGAATTGCCATCATCTTATCGCCAATTCGCTGGGCGCCATGCCCAACAAAGCGCGCGAGTGTTCTGATCGGTACCTCAAGCTATGGAGCACACGCGGGGTTCGTGCCTGGGAGGAAGAGTGGTGGATGATAGCGCGGACAGTCGGCGACAAAATCGGATCGTTGATGAATGCCGCATCCGACACGGTTTCGATCCACGCCAATGTCACCAGTGCGCAGGCAACGGTGCTGTCATGTTTTGATTTTGATAAGCCCCGCGACAAGGTCGTAATGGTCCAGCAGGAGTTTCCATCGCTGTTATACTTGTACCGGCAGACGCTACGCGATCGGGGACGGTTGGAAATCGTGCCGTGTCCCGACGGCATGACTGTGCCGACCCAGGCGGTGTTGGATGCTATCGATGAAACGACGGCACTGGTATCGATCTCGCAGGTTCTGTTCAAGTCGGCATATATTGTCGATGTCGCTGCCGTTATCGAGAAAGCGCACCGGGTCGGCGCGCTGGTGCTGGTGGATATTTTCCAGGGGTTGGGGGCGGTACCTGTCGATATCCAGACACTGGGCGCCGACTTTGCCGCCGGCGGTTGTTTGAAGTGGTTGTGTGGCGGCCCCGGTGTGGGTTACCTGTACGTTAAGCCAGAGGTAGCCCTGGAACTTACGCCGCGTTTTACCGGATGGCTGGCTCACGAAAACCCGTTCGCTTTTGACCCCTCGCCGATACGCTTTGCCGAGGGTTCTTACAAGTGGATGAACGGTACGCCGGCGGTACCGGCCTTGTATACCTGCCAACCCGGGCTGGACATCATTACAGAAATAGGTGTGCCGCGTATTCGAAAGCGGTCGCTTGAGATGACCTCGCGCCTGGCCCAATTGGCCCGGGAACGTGAGTGGTCCGTTTTTACGCCGGAGGATCCGAAACATCGCGGGGGAACAATAACTCTCAATGTCGCTAAGGCCGAGACGGTCACGCGCGAACTACTGGCCCGCAGTTTCCTTGTCGACTACCGGCCGGGCGCCGGCATCCGCGTCTCGCCGCACTTTTACAACAGTGATCAGGAAATCGACGACCTGGTGGTCGAGATTGAAAAGATTCTAACCGAACTATCGGTTAAGCAGAAGACGTGAAGCCAGACAAACAGAGATCGGGGCTGATCGATATCTCACAGCCGGTTGCTCCCGGTATTCCGGTTTGGCCGGGGGATACGGAGTATCATCGGTTTTGGGTGATGCAGATGGATCGCGGCGACTCCTGCAATGTCGGCAGTACAACTATGTCCCTGCACACCGGGACGCACGCCGATGCGCCGCTTCACTTTCGGCAAGGCGGCGTCTCGATCTCGGAGGTCGCCCTGGACGTTTACTTTGGACCGGCGCTGGTTGTGGATGCTCTAAATGCACCGCAGATTACGGTCGACTATTTGAACGATCTGCCTGAGTCAACGCCCGAACGTCTCTTGTTCAAAACGCATTCGGACATGCCGGAGACGTTTGATACCGACTTTTGCTGTTTATCAACTGATGCGGCCAGGATGCTTGTGGGGTCTGGTGTGAAACTGGTCGGGTTGGACACACCTTCGGTCGACCCGTTCGACTCCAAGACAATGGAATCGCATCATATACTGACCGAAGGAGGTGTGGCCATACTTGAGAACCTTGCCTTGCAGGAGGTGACAGCCGGAGTCTACGAACTGATCGCCTTTCCCTTGAAGCTGGTCGGCATGGACGCCTCCCCAGTGCGGGCGGTGCTGAGGGTAGTTTGAGAGTCGCTGATCTATAGCTTCACGGTGAACTCCAATTTGTACGTCTCGTGACGGTCGCGGTGGCGGTGCCACACGCCTTCGTGTTCAACCGATGGTGGATGAGAGTCAGTTCTGAAGTCGTAGCTGAGCTTTATGCTCACCTTGGGCTCCAAGTCTCCATCCTTCGCGACATCCCACTTGACGGCACACGAAGCATCCTTACGGATATCGTAGCAGCCGTCTATCTTCCCAGGATGGGATAGTGGTAGCTTCCAGTAGTGGTAGCCCTTAATCTCAAGGTCTTGGGTAATCCTGACAGCAACCGAGGGGCGAATCACCCATCGGTACCGCTCCGTTGGATCAATCGAGAGGGAGGTAGTGTCCGTAACCGCTACTACCTTATCCAAGGTGTCGATGGTCACAAGGGTATCAACGAGATTTTTAGTGTTTGCCTTTTCCAGTTCTCTGAAGATCGATAAGGCCAGTCCCAATTTGACGCGGGATTTTCGTTTTCGAATGGATGTCAGTGCCTTATCTACCTTCCCATGCAGAGGCTCTTTGAGAGCAGTGATATCTATAGGCAATTTCTCGATCGACTGGTCTATCCTGTTAATCTCGCGCTTGGCCGCTTCGATCTCGTTGACATGCTCCAAAGTCCTCTTCTTAACCTCGATAGCTCCAAGAGAAACAAGTTTGGCTGTAAGGATTCTCTTGTCACAGGTCAACGAATCCAGTTTAGATTTGGGTGTTTTCTTGCACAGCGTTGTGTCTTCGGCCCGGGCAGAGATTAAGTTCCGACGAGCCCGCTCAACAACGACCCGATCCTTACTATCAACCAATCCAAAGCAGGCATACTCAAACTTGAGTCCAATGCCGAACTCAAACCGCTGGTCGATGCCCATGTAGGTGTCGCTGAACCGTTCCATGAAAGCATAGGTCTCAACGTGCGGATGGATGTAGTAGTCGTAATTAAGCAACAGCCCGGTCACCTCATCATCCAGCTTGGAGGCCTCCAGCTCGACACTGCTGGTTGTCACAAATCGAAACTCCCTAGGATATCCACCCTTGGAGAAGTCTGTCGAGATGTTGAGCACCGATTCGGACTTGCCATCGGCGAAGTCATTCTTGAAACTGGCTACCACACCCATATCCCATTGGATCATTCTCTTTTCTTCATCCAAGGACAGTTGCGTCAAAGCCTTTGTTGCTGAATCCAGGGCAGTATTGGTCTGTACTGGTGCTTTTACTGCCACGGAATCTTCAGCAAGGCTCAACATGGGCGCCAGCAGCATTCCCACAACCGTCCATAGAACAACTTTCACTTTTCGCATACAGAAACTCCTTCCAGTCCATGCTGACCGTCAACGATCATCAATGAAGCGCCGACGGGCAGACGGTAATTGCCAGCAGGGTCCGCTGATCGGTGCGCTTATGATCTGCTGGAAAAAACGAGACATCCTCTGCAGGCGGCGACCCATGGGCTTGCCGGACATACGGCCGAACCATGGTTCCAAACCTGCAACATCGCCCTAAACTCGATTGCCGATGGTTATGTTGTAAATATCACGCCAAACCCCAGTACAAAAAACACGGACCCCAGAACACTTGGCCATAGGATAAATAGGATACATGGACCTGTCAAGTACTTTATTGTGTCTACAGTCTATGGCCCGCCCACACCCAAAAAAAAGCGCCGCCGGGCGTGGAAGCTGCGGCGGCACGGTCAAAGTTCTGAATGGTTGCGCGTGTGGCCGGGTCGTTAGTTGTACTTGATGACATCCCCGGTCACGGTGAGCGTGCGTGTACTGTACACCGGCAAAACCAAGCCGATAAGGAAATCCGTAAACTGGTACTGGCCACGTAATGTCACGTTGATTACGGCATCACCGCCGGCGGCCTGAATCTCTCGGTCGAGAATTGTTTTGAGATAATAGTGGTTGTCACCGGCCGGTGGGTTGACCGGAACGAGCCCGAGAATCCAGCCGGCTCTGTCGTTCACCGTGAAACTACTTATCACCGTGTAGTTGGCAGTCCCGGCCGCATTCATCTCGGCCGGTTCCGGCAGGGTAGTAGCGTTCATAGCGATTGTGGCGCAACCACTCAACAGACACATTGCCGCGCACAAACACAAAAGCAGTCCCGTCGCTCTCTTCATAACAGCCTCGCATGGTTTGATAGTTAAGTACATATCACCGAATCAGATTTACTCATTGACACCTCACTCAATTCGCGTTGATGCAAACCCGTCATCGGAGTTGTATGTAAAGACTTCGGCACCACAGAATTCCGTTTTCTTTGTTTTGGGATTCTTTCTGTAAAGCCATCCGCCGGTGTTGTACAGCCTGACGCTCATCTTGTTCACGGTGGTGTTGGGCGCCTTGGGATCGAGCCATTTAATCGGACGATGAGTGTGTCCGAATATCACTCTCTGTGGCTGGCTCATTTCGAGGCCGTATTCATCTTTGAGTTGTTGAATCTCCCGCAAACTTGCCTGGAAGTAGCGCTTGAAACGCATCAGCACTTCCTTTTTGGTAATGAACTCTTCGCTATAGCGTGTGTCCTCTGCTTCTTCCAGCCCCTTGATTACTTCCTTTTCGACTTTGTTGGCCACGAGATCGGTAAGCCACTCGCGCACCCAGGTCTCCGGGTTGTACCATTTGAGTTTGGTCATTTCATCCAGGGCCGTGACGATCCTGTTGAGGTACCGCTTGACTCGCTTCAGGTTTCCGTATTTCACCTCATGTTCGATTTTTTGTACCAGAGGGGTGAGCTTGCCCGCCTGGCCGATGCTTGAGCATGAAGCCTGACAGAGAGGTACGTTGAAGGCCACCAAGTCCTCAATGATGACCTTCTGTGGCAGATCTTTCTGGGCGATTTTGCGAAGCCACTCACCGGATAGACTCCAGAAAGCTTCGAGATAATGGCCGTGTGTGATGAGCAGTGATTCCTTGTCGGTTATCATATAGAGATTTGGATAAGCCACATAAAAGTTGGTAGCTTCGCCGCCCCCGGCCGGATTCAGGGTGATACCGTTGAGAAACAGCTTATTGGCATCCGGTGGCGCGTCCGGATTGATCGGTCCGTCGATGGGGCCGGGCAGGTAGACTCCCCGTTTGTTACCTCTCTCCTTGCGATCATCAATGAACCCAGGGAGCGACCAGCGGAACCACTCAGCCGGTTTGCCGCGGCGCACCTGGTGTATGATTCTGAATTCCTGCTGGACCGTGTGCCACATGTCAAAGTCGTGATTGCCCGGAACGTACAGGATACTCTTGGCTATGTTTTCCTTCTTCACCAATTCGAAGAACACTTTTGCCCGCCGGTAGGCATCCTCATAACTACTGACGGAGAAATCGAAAATGTCTCCCATCACCACCAGGAAGTCGTTCCCGGTCCCGGCGGCCTGGGCGAATAGATCGAACTTGTTCCCCCTGGTAATGTTAGCGTGATCAATCAGCGCACAATTGGTGTCGCCGAAATGCGTGTCGGAAATGAAAGCAAGTTTCATGACTGGTCTCCTTTGCCTTTGGAGTCCGGGCGGGATTTGCGGTCCTACCCATTTTTAACACAGTGTGTTGTTTGAGAGAACTTTGTTCCCGGGGCGGGAGTTGCCGCCGCGGGAAGAGAATCTGATCTCCCCATTTAGGAAGCCAACATTCGGACCCAGAGCAATACAATTGAATCTAATGGACAAGGTGGGTCTGTCAAGCGTTTTTGGAAATATACCAGCCCGTAAAGCGCTCAACAAAAGGTGTCGTCGGAGCGAATCAACTGATCGCGCTTCCGTTGACACGGTTCACCGGGGATACCTATCCGGTGGCCAGGGTTATTGGAGTCGCACTATACTGGTGCCGGCCGGTGATCATGCGGGCCGCTCAACCGCGTGTTTTCGATCATTAGAAGCTCAGACCACTCCACGCCGAATGGCACCTGATCCTTGCCGTAAGCCTCCTCATCCTCTGAAGAGGAATCTACCAATCCACCCCGCCCGGACGCAGGGTGCCATGGGGGCCGTCGGTTTCGCTGCCCATCAGCACCTCGGTGGCGCTTTTGACATCAGACGGCGCCACCCACAGGATATAGCCGAAGCGTCCTGATCCGCAGGCGACACCATTAGCGGCGTGCACGTTGATGTTGGCGTTGGCCAGTTTCAGATGATGGTCATGCAAGGCTCCCGCTCGGTCGTCCCCCTGGATAAGAATGGCCTCCTTGGGGCCGACCAGATCCACGCCGGCATCGGCAGCGGCCGCCAGCAACTCCTCGGACTTGTCGGGGACGAAATCCAACTGTGATCTGTTCCCCTCGATGGGAAAGGCCGTGAAGGCCAGCAGGTTAACCCCTCTTTCACTGAGGTGCTCCATCAAGCGCCTCGCTTCGCCCGGCCGGTCACCGACAGTCGCATAGTAATATTTGACAATTCTTATGGTCTCAGCCATCTCCAACCTCCTTGATAGACTTCCTCCAAGTGCCGGTCTCCACTGCCAATAAGCCACTTTGCATCAGCAGGCACCAGAAGGCCTTGGTCCGATTCGATGGACAATTCTAAGTCAATAGACTGGAGCCCCGAAAGTCAACAAATAGACTGTGGGCCAGACGCCAATCAACGATAACCGAATACTTCGGCGTAGACAATGAGCAGGATTATGGTGATCCCGATAGTCAAGGCGATGGCGCCGAAAACTCGCGCCGTTCGCTCCATGGCCGGCGGTAACGGTTCGATGAGGTGCTTTCTCAACTGATGAGTCTTGACCAGGTGATCGTATTCGCGGGGGCGTTCCAGCCTGAGTTCTTCAAGCGGCATGCGACCGGTGAAAATGACCGTATCCATCGGGAATTTGTCCGGCCGAAAATGGGTGTTGAAAAAGTGCACGGTGAAAATAAAGGCCACCGCCAGAAGGGCTTCGTCCGAGTGTATGATCGTGGCCACATTTATGAACCAACCGGGGAAGAGATGCGTGAAAAACTCCGGGAACCACAGCATTAGTCCGGTGCTGCCGATAATAGCGACACCCCAAAAGACGGCAAAGTAGTCAAACTTCTCCCAGTAGGTCCAGCGTCCGTAAGCCGGGCGCGGGCCCATGCCGATGAACCACTTCAAGGTGTGATACACTTCTTTTGCATCCGTCCAGTTCGGCAACATCGAATATGGGCTTCGTAGCATCGCTTTCAGAGATACCTTCTTGTGCCGATTCACCCAGATGAGATCGAAGACATGCACCCCGAAGTAGAAGAAAGTGATTACCGCGCACAAGCGATGTATGAACCCGGCCGATTCAAAACCGCCCAGCAGAGCCGATATCCATTGAGCCCAACCGAGGTAGGAGAACTTGAGGGTCATGCCGGTCAAGGCCAGTCCGAGGAAACTGATGACCACCAGAATGTGCAACCGGCTATGCAGCGGTTTGAATCTTCGATACTGCAACTGTCCGCGCATGTCCTCGCGCATCTTTTTATGCTGCCGCATGGCCTGGAAGGAGCGCGGCAACCACAGTAGCGTGTGGGTCAAGGCGATTACCAGGGTACCGATCAACAGGCAGGTCATGAACCAGAAAGTGTAAAACAAAATCGGGTACTTGTCCCGATCATGGTGGGTGGCGTGGGTCAGGTATCCGGCAAACTGGCGATGAGAACCGCTGTGGCATTTGCCGCAGGTCTCGACAATATGCTGTCGGGCCAGAGTAGATTTCGGATTGTCGGGTGGGAGTATATTGTGAGCGCCGTGACAATCGTAGCACTGCGCCGCGGCCGAGTAGCCCAACTTGGATACCTTGCCGTGAAATGTCTCAAAGTAACTTTCGGTAACCTCCTCGTGACAGCCGCCGCACTGGTCTCTTAGCGTCAGTCTGAAATCTACTTTGTCGGCGCGACTGATGGTATGCGACTGGTGACAGTCCTTGCAGTTGGGCAACGGTTTGTCGGTGTCCGTGACGGTGGGCGAGTGAACACTACTGGTGAACTGTTCATAGATACCGTGGTGACAATTGGCACAAGTCTCAGCAATTTTGTCGTGGTGTATGCTCGATTCCGGGTCATCATGGGGCAAGACATGGTGCGCCGTATGGCAGTCGGTGCACATAGCGGTCACAATCAGCCCGCTTTGCAGAAGTCCCTTACCGTGAATCGACATGCGGTAGTTCTCGACGATATGGTCCGGATGCTCCGCTCCATTGTAGTATCTCACGGCTGCCTGGTTACCTTCGCGGTGACACTTTCCGCAAAGTTCGGGGACGTTGGTGGGAAAGGTGGGTGAGAGCTTGTCGAGTTTCTCGCGAATATCGTGTATACCGTGACAATCTGTGCATGACGGAGCATCTTCGTCGCCCCTATCGGCCAGGGTACCGTGCATACCGGTCTTATAAATGTCGACAATCTCGGGATGGCAATTGGAACAGTCCACACTTGTAGCCACGGTGGCGCAGGGTCTGTCGAGTCCGGGTGTTGCACCGGTATGACACTGGGCGCAGGAAGTGTTGCGGTGTATCGAGCTGTGCGTTTCGATGGAGTCGACATACAGCGAATGAACCTCGCCGTCCCTGGTTATGGAAAGATCAGGTTGTTGGTGGCATTCCATGCATTCGCGGTCGGCCATCCCTTCTTCGTAGAATACTCTCCGGATTTTGTGAGGGGAGTGACAGTCCACACACACCGGCACCTGCTCGGGTTGCTTCTCCCATAACTCGCCGCGGATTACTTTGCGATGGACCTTCTCAATCTGGCCGTGACACTGTTGACAGGTGTTGGCGACATTGCCGCGATGAATCGACGATTCAGGATCGGTGTGGTCACGGACGTTATGCGCGGTGTGGCAATCCACACATACTGCGGTAACAGTTAACCCTCGTTGAAACAGACCAACGCCGTGGATCGATTGCGAGTAGTTGGAAAGAACGCTGTCTTCCGGGATATCATAGGCTCGCGTCACTGCCGAACCCTCTTTATGACATCGCCCGCACATAACCGGAATATTGAACTTGGTAACAGCCGAACCGGGCTGATCCGGTCCTACTATATCATGAGCACCATGACAGTCCCAGCACTTAGGCGCCAGGTCTTCACCTTTGGCCACCAACTCGCCGTGCAGACTGGCCATGTAGGTCTCGGCCACGTCGTCGTGACACATTGAGCAGTCGACAGGTTCAAGGGAATCCTCATGCGGAAAGTCAACATCGGTAAGGTCCTGGTGACAATCGATACAATCCTGATCTCCATGGACCGATTTGTGAAAGCTATCCAGGTTGACAAACAGGGATACCTCTCGGCCCCGGCGTTCTTTGGTAAGGTCGGGATCATCATGGCAGGCCAGACAGTCATCAACCTCCTGGGCCGAGGCCGGTCCCGCAATGAAAATGGTCAGCAGAACGAAGATGAAAAGGCTCAAGCGTCCGGAAATGTTGTTGGTCACAAGTCTCTCTTTGTCCTCAATGTCAAATCCAAAGCCTCGGCTGAGACATTCAGCCGATAACTTTCCATAAGCATAATAAACTTTCTCGCCTGGTCAAGAGAAAACCTGTCAAGATTGGTATATTTTAGAGAAATTATTCACATGGTTTATATGCTTGATCTCGTGCTCAATCCAGATCAAGGCGCCTCCAGAGGCTGTTCCGCCTCAATAAACAGATAGCCTGCCGCTGCAAACCGGGTGCAAACAAGACAGTTTTCCCCTTGAAAACCCCCAAGAATCAATACAAAACCAGAATAGGGATAGTTTTATCTGTTTTTTCCGCTTGCCAAATACGTAAATCGGTATTATGATAATATGAGAATGATGATTGACTTTTTTTTGTGGATATTTGTGAAAGATTTCACATGAAATTTACTTACTTTGGACTCAGGCACGCAAGTATTGACCTTGTACAGCCGATGAGAGAAAATAGACTCAAAAGGAGAGTTAAATGATACGAACGCATAACATTGGTTTTTGGTCGGCCCTTCTGGTTCTTCTGATTTGTGTCGGGGTGCCTGTCCGGGCGCAGGAAGATGTAGGAGACGGTACCACCGCATGTTTGGATTGCCACGATGTTACCGAGGACAATGGTGACCATGCTTTTGATGTCGCCTTGAACGGCTCGGTTCATGAGGGATTCTCATGTACCGATTGTCATTTGGATATTGAACAGTTGCCGCACGAGGAGACGCCCGGCTCTGTTCCATGCGGCGACTGCCACTCCGATGTGAGCGAAACATACATGTGGCATGGCCGACTCAAGACCGAGAGTGGCGTGGATATTCCCGGCTGCGCGAATTGTCATGGTCGTCACGATATTCTGGCCTCAAGTGAGAAGCAATCTCGGGTGAATCCGATCAATCTGCCGTATACGTGCGGAAAGTGCCATGAGAATCTGGATATGACCGAGAAGCATGTGACTCTTTACGATCAGGCGGTACAGACATACCAAAGTTCAGTTCATGGGAAGACCGAGATTGGCGGTATCTACTCGGCCGCAACCTGTGTCGATTGTCATTCCCCCGGTGGCAGTTCGCATCATATTTTGGCGGCCAATCATCTGGAGTCATCGGTCAACCATTTCAATATTCCAAAGACCTGCGGAAAATGCCATCAACGAATCGAGCGCGACTTCTGGGATGGCATTCATGGTCAACTGGTTCTGCAGGGGGATAATGATTCGCCGGTCTGCACCCACTGTCACGGTGAGCACGGGATCATAGCCTCCAGTGATCCTCGTTCGCCGGTAAGTCCCGACCGAATTGCCGAAGCTACTTGCAGCCCCTGTCACGAATCGGCGGCCTTGAATGAAAAGTATGAAATCCCCACTGGTGAAGAGGTCAGCTATGTCGACAGCTATCACGGATTGAAGAGCCAGGCTGGCGATCAGTCGGTGGCCAATTGTGCTTCCTGTCACGGTGGTCACCGCATCCTTGATCACAGCGATCCGACGTCATCGATCCACGCCGACAATCTTGAAGAAACTTGTGGTAACTGTCACCCCGAGATTTCAGCCGAGATAGCTCAGACCCCAATCCATGGTGATCCCGGTTTGGAAGACAACCGTCTGGCCAATATTGTCAAAGATATCTATATTTGGTTGATCCTTCTTGTTATTGGGGGTATGCTTCTTCACTGGCTGATCGACCTTCGCAAGGAGATTCAGAAAGTCAGCAAGGGTCCCCAACTGGTCCGCATGACGAGAAGCGAAGTGTGGCAGCACACGTTTCTGACAGTGTCCTTCATTTCATTGGTGGTATCCGGCTTCGCTCTCAGGTATTCCGATTCTACATGGGTTCACCTTTTGTTTGGGTGGGAAGGCGGCTTCGAACTCCGTGGCACGATCCACCGTATTTCGGCGGTGATGTTGATAGTGACCACTGTTTGGCATCTGCTCTACTTGATGACGGCTCGCGGGAGAGGCTTCCTCAGGGACATGATCCCGACCATGACAGACTTGCGACAGGCGATTCAACTGATCGGCTACAATCTTGGCCTGGCCAAAGACAAGCCTCGTTTCGGACGCTTCGCCTATATTGAGAAAGCGGAGTACTGGGCGCTTGTTTGGGGTACGGTAGTAATGGTGGCAACGGGACTGCTCTTGTGGTTCGACAACTTCTTCATTGGGTGGCTCTCCAAGTCATATCTGGATGTGGCGTTGGTGGTTCACTTCTATGAGGCCTGGTTGGCCACGCTGGCCATTATGGTTTGGCATCTATATGCCACTGTTTTCAATCCCGGAACCTATCCGATGAACCCGGCCTGGTACTCAGGCAAGATGCCGGTCGACAAGTATCGTCACGAGCATCCCGAAGATCCGATCATACTGGAACTGGATCGTGAGAATATGGCTTCGCGCGACAGTGTTGGCGAAAGCAAGGATGACAGAGTGCGCAAGGAACGCGCAGCCGACACTTGATTGTGAGAGGGGACCCATAGATGGGCCATCAATGGCTCCCTCTCGCTTCGCGCGCCCTTCACCACATCCTGGGCGGACAGGTTGTGTCATGATAGGGTTGCGCTGGGTCCTTCGCTGCCAAAGGCAGCGTGAGACCCTGCGCCATGGCAGCAGCTGGGTCTCAGCTTCACCATTGGTGAGGCCAGGACCCTGCTGAACGAGGGAACAAAGTGTGAAACGGCCACTCGTCGAATTGTCACGACCACAATCCGCCACGGCGGACTGACCTGCGAAGAGAACAGCTAATGAGGGGAGCGGCTTGATACGCTCACTCGGATGCGCGTACAAAAAAGGCCCCTTCGTCTGAAGGGGCCTTTTCACACAACAAATACAATCTAATGAGTTGTCAACATGACAGGTTTCCGCCTGGCGGGAGCGCCGTTGGGATCACCGGTCGTCATGTAATTATAGGCTGATCGCAAGAGCCCCACAGCGTACAGAGTGTTGTGGATGCCGTGCGACTGGTCCTCATGGACGAAGGCCCAGTTGTAGACAGCGCCCAAACTGTCAACGTTCGGCACAACCAGGTCATCGGTAGGTTCCCAAATGCCATCCTCGGCAATCCATTCGAGCAGGCCGGCCGCGATCAACTCATCCTGCAGGTCATCAATAAGACCCTCGATCTCATCGAATACGCCTTCGATGTTACCGTCACCGTCGAAGTCCGCGTCGGCAACCCTGTTCAAGCTGTCGATTTCGAACTCGTCGCCGTGACAGCCGGTAATATTGCAGGCCTCGACGTTTTCATCGCCGTCCTCGTTCCTCATTCGGAAGCTATGTCCACCGAATTCGTAACGGTCGGCTTCGTCGTAGTGGCAGCTCAGGCAGGGATCGTCGATTCCAGACGTGTGCCACGAGTTGGTGTAGGTATATCCGTCGTACTCATAGGCGTTTGTGCCCATCACCATGTCGGCATGAGGTCCGTGATGGGGACCGAAGTGGTTGCTCATTTCCTTGCCGGCTACGACGTAGGTAGCTACATCGCGACGGCTCTTGTGGCAGTTGGCACACAGATTTGAGATACCGTTGTCGAATTCGGTGCCGTCGCCCAGCTCCACTTCATCGGTGGTTCTGATAGCGAACGATCCATTGGTGTGAGGATCGTGGCAAGTGAAACAACCGATGGCGTTGAAGACGTCGCCGGCAACTTCTTCACCCTCAAGATCGGCTATGAATCCTTCATTGGTATGACACGGAGCGCAAGAGCCACGGCTGCGATCAGAGCGTTCGCCGGTTGCGTGGAGTGAGAACTCCCACTGACGAGTGGCGGCAATCACTTTTTGAGCGAGATTGTTGGAACCGTCGTGGCAGGTCATGCAAACATCGGTATCAGCCGTGTTGGGAGCGTGGGAGCGGTCGGCGTTGGCCGCTGCCCAGGCCTTGTCTTCGGTGGTGTGACACTGAAGGCAGGTGTACTCCACAGTCAGGTAACCGTTGGCGAAGTTGTCGGTGATGTACTCGGCGTCGACATCGGTATTGATCCGCCACAAATGCGAAGTCACGTCGCCGACATAAGTATCCGCTGCCACGGCCGATTTGGCTCCTTTGGGCATGTGGCAATCGATACAGCCGGGCGCGAACGGGCTGCTTAGGTGTTCCTCGATATCGGTCCGCCCGAACGATTCTGTTTTTTCCAGATGGCAATTCTCACAGGTGAGCTTGATAGCCATGTCGCGGTCGGGGCTATCCGGATGCAAACCATAGTGCACGTCGTGACAGTCCACACACTGGATAGAGGCGTGCTTGGTGGTGAACATCTCGTTCCACTGTTCGTGATGCTTCACAAAACTTCCGCTGGCCGGAATCTTATTGACATCGCCGCGGATGTGGCACTTGCCGCAACCTTCGTTGGAGCGGTCGATTTTCATGGCGACATCGTAGGGTGTGGAAGCATGCAGACTACCGGCACCGTGGCATTCCTCGCACTGAACGCCGCCGAATGCCCAGGTACCGATCAGGCTGTCGTGGCCTTCCTGGTTGCCGGTATCGCGATAGGCGGTCATGTGACAGGGACCACAATCGTAGGGGAGGTCCTCCCCATCATGGTAGCCGACCCATCCCTCGGTGGCCAGATTGTACTGGACCGCGGCGCCGGTAACTATAGAGCCTGAGTGGCGAATGAATCGCGCTTTCCACCAGAAGCCACCGATCACTTTGTCAACATCGTCCCATGATACTATAGAGGGCGCATCGGGCACATCGCTGAACGGATAGTAGTCACCCGCCTGGACATCTTCAGCCTCGTTTAGCTTGTAAGGGTGTCCGGTGTTCTGGAAACTCTCATAGGTAGCTGCATGACATGCGCCACAGGCAGAGCTTCCGATGTATTCGGCAGCGTCCTCGGCTGCGACGATTTTGGTCACTTCCTCGGTGACCTTTCTCTCGCAGCCTGAGAAAACCGCTATCAAAACGGCCAGCCCCACTGCTGCAATTCTCAACTGTCTCATCATTTACTCCTCAATCTAAAGATACTGCTTTCTTAACGTTTATCTCAACGATGTTGGCTGTGTAGTAGGCGCTTCGCGCCAGGTAGTCATCAAAGTTGAACACATTGTATTTGATTTCCAACTCATGGTCTTTCAGGAAGCCGTATGTCACACCGAAATTGAGGCTGAATTTCTCCGTGTCCAGGTCGCGACGGCTGCGATAGTAGCTGCCGCCGATGTAGGCATTAGTCTTCCGGTATGACCTGGGATACAGTGTTGCCGAAATGACATTATCTGCGAACTCAAACCCGGTATTGAGGTCGGTGTTTTCGTACTTGCCCATGTAGTAGCTGTAGGCTATGGCTACTCGCCCGTATTCGGATCGTTTCAGATTGGCATTCAGCGAGATCGATTGGTAATCAACTTGGCTGTTCAAGTCATCGTTGGTTCTGAAGCGTCCCTGCCACTGTGCTCTGATGTCGCCCCACGCCGCACTGCGATACTGCGCCGTTACTCGGTGGCGGGTCAGGTCTTCATCACCAAGCAGCGTGGCACCGGTCTTGACTTGTTTTTTGCGTGTGGCCAACGAGGCCTTGATAAACAAGCGTCGCTGATAGTCGTACCAGGCCTTGATCAGGAGCCCGTGCGAAACGGTGCGATCAACAAGGTCATCGGATATGCGATTCTCGTAGCCTATCCTGACACCACCATATCCTTTGATTGCTTTTCCAACGGCCAAAGTGTTGACGACATTGTCGGTCTCTGAGTTTTCGCCGGTGTGCCTGGTGCGAGCAAAGAGTAGCCGATACTCGACTTGATGAAGTTTGGGCAGATGAAGCTTGAATCCGCCCCAGCCCTGGTTGGTTTTCAATTCGAGGCCGGATGATTCGTACTCGTCGGTGCGGTGGTAGTATCCGCCGGACAGATCAAGCCAACTGTAATTGGGTACTCGGATGTGAGCATCCAGGTTGATGCCGGCAGCCTTGCGATCACCGTTCGAGATCAGGCGATCATCGAAACTTGAACTACGGTATTCAAGCCGTGCAAAGCCGTATGGCAAGGCGGCCAGAGCGCCTAAGTTCCATTTGCTGTGCTCATAATCGGTGCTGTGATAGACTGTGTCGGCAACAGGGGAGAGCAGCACGGCACTGTTGCCGTGTTTGTCAGACCGGCCGAAGCCACCAAACAGCGTGATCTCTCGATATGGTTGTACCGATATTTTCATGCCCGTTGAGCGTCGGCGTGTAAACTGAAGGCCGTCGAAATCATAGCTGCGCCGGTATTGATTGTTGTTAAGCGAAATGTTGAACCGTCCCGGCTTGGATGCTGAGAGACGCAGGTTACGATTGTTGAGCGTGAGGTTGCGAAGGTCGGCCCGGAGAGTGATGCTGTTATTGACCCGGTATCTCCAGTTCTCGAACGAGATACCCAGACCTTCATAGCTGTTGTAGGTTTCATGATTTACGCCCCGGTTGCCTTCCTCGTCGATGTAGATATAACCGGCCTTGATCGAGCCGCCCCCCTCACCAGCCAGCGCAGGTGCCCAAAGCAACAGGCAACAGGCCGCGAACAGGAAGGTCAGTTTTGTAATGACAGAGTGTCCCATTAGTTGCCTCCCTGACCGTTGAGAGAATGACATCCGGCATCATAGCAGTTCCCGCCGAGTTTGGCGGGTAAGTCCGGGTCCAGATAGAGCGCGCTGACAAAAGAACCGTGGGTATCAGTATGGCAGGTTTGACACGGCTGTTTGCTCCACACGTTATCCCAAAGATCGGCGTGGTTTCTGGTAACATGCTCAACATGGCATGAGCGACACATCTGATTCCCCGGCTGACGCAACAGACGATTGTTCTCACTGCCGTGCGGGTTGTGGCATTCGACACAGTGACTGCCTGTCACCGCGTATGCCTGGGTGGCCGCATGTTCATGCAGGAAGGGACCGCCCTGATCGGGATGACAGTCCTGACAGACGCCCCCTAACCCATAGACCGTATTATGGTCGGCCCGCTTGGTGAAATTATGGCATGACAAACAGGTGACGTTGTCCTGAAGCACCGGATGATTGGACCGGCGGGAGAGTTTGTTGCTCATTTCCTGGTGACACTTCAAACAGAACTCAGCCCGATCATCGAGCAACTCCTGGCCACCGACACTGTGTACGCGATGGCATTCGGCACAGTTTATCTCCAAAGTCGAGTGAGCATCAAAACCATAATCGTCAAGTTCCTGGTGCGATTGATGACACTTGGAACACAGTGTGGTAACTTCGGTGCCTATCAGGCGGCTGGGGTTGGTGATATTGTCCGTTGACGGATCGTCGATATGAGCCTCGCCACCCGTATGGCAATTCACGCACCCGACCTCAAGGGCGTACCCGGTGGTCTGGGAACTCAGCCGATGAACTCCTTCCGCCAGTGAACTATCCAAACCGTCGTGGCAGTCCAGACAGGTCTCATCGGGAACCTCAGCGCCATAGAGAACCAGTGGTATCGACAGAACGATAACACCTATGGCCAGGATCGATCCAAGCCTCTTGTATCGTCGCCAATGCGTTGGTCTACTGCTCATAAAGAAACCTCAAAATTGTCCCGTATCATGGGCTCGTTTAGCCTTTTTTTTTCAATAATACCTACCCCATCCAAGGCCAGGGTGCAAGATAAAAGTGAATATTTTCACATGGGCCAATCCAGCGGCGGGAATCTGTATAAAAGCGTTCGAAATTCTCGGATCGGTAGAACTGGCCCCCATTCTCTGTGGTGATTCTCTCAACACATCGTCCAAAATCCTCAATTCTCGTCCTAGCTAATCTATCGGTAGAAACACATAGAGTATTAGCTTTAGACCAGGGCTTGAGGAGTAAAACCGGACAAAGATGACCATGAATAAGGGGGAAAACAGGCTCCCTGAGGGATACGGCGGCACTCAGGCATGCTTGCATGTTTGTCGCGACAAATGGCAAACTCCGCCGATTGAGAAAAAAATAACAAGCATCGGCGAAGTGCCGAGATTGAGCGTGAATGGCTGCAGTTATCTGATTGGCAGCGCCTTGAACATCCCCGGGTATGGCCTGCTATGTCCCTGTCGGTACTGGTTTTGAGCCGATCAGCGGAACCGGTCGAAGGAATCGGCTTGCCCGACAAAGAATAAGAATACCATAATTATCCAAAAGGTGCATAAACTTCTCTTGTGTTTTACCGAGGAAAACTTATATTCCGCCAACTGGAGCTTGAGAAAAAATTAACAAGCTCCGGGCGGCCAATACCGACCGCCCGCAATGGCTGGTAAATGAGAGGTCACCATGACTGATGAAGTAGAAAAGCCCCAAAAAATCCGGCGGCGAACGATATTCAGACATCCCTTGTCGGCGGTCGGCGGAGCACTGCTGTTTTCCGGCGCCTTCTTGTTTCTGATCCTTTTGCTGATCGATCTGAGCAGTGGTACAGAAAACCCGTATCGCTCACTGGTTACCTTTGTCGTCGCGCCCTTTATCATGCTAATCGGCTTGCTGTTTTTCGGCGGTGCGCTGGCCCTGCAGATTCGCAAAGCCAGGAAAGCCGGTGAGCGAATCCGCTTCCGGTTGTCAATCGATCCTACCATTCCGCAAAACTGGCGCAACCTCTGGCTCTTTTTGGGATTGTCGTCCGTGTCGATTTTTGTAGTCGCCTACATAGGGACCAAGGCATACGAAGCGACCGACTCCACCGGTTTCTGCGGCGAGACCTGCCATGTAGTGATGGAACCTCAGAGCGTGACCTATCACAATTCGCCACATGCCAAGGTGCCATGCGTTGAGTGTCATATCGGAGAAGGTGCGTCGTTTTGGGTGAAAGCCAAGTTCGATGGTATGCGTCAGATGTATTCGACGGCTCTTGATTTGTTCGACAGACCGATTCAGACGCCGGTGCACGATCTCAGACCGGCTCAGGAGACCTGTGAGAACTGTCATTGGCCCCAACAATTCTACGGCGATAAACTGAGTACGCGGACCTACTATCGCACCGACGAAGAAAACTCGCCGTGGACTATAAAGCTGCTGCTCAAAATAGGCGGTGGCAATCCGCGCACCGGACGGGCCGAAGGTATCCACTGGCACATGATCGGTGAGAACCGCGTTGATTATATCGCTACCGATTACACACGCCAGGAAATCCCCTGGGTGCGTTTTATCACTGCCGAAAATGATACAGTCGTGTACACCGATCCCGGATTCGAACTGACCGATTTGCAAATTCCGGAAGGGGAGGACTCAAGCTTGTATGAGATTCGGCGGTTCGACTGCATGGATTGCCACAACCGACCGTCGCACCGCTTTCAACCGCCGGCGGTGTCCATTAACCTGGCCCTCTCGACAAGGCGCATAGACCCCGGTTTGCCATACGTTCGTCAAGTCGGTCTCGATTTGCTTAACGGCGACTACAAGGACAACGACGAAGCTCACATGAAAATCACCAGTGGCTTAGTCGATTACTATCAGGAGAATTACCCCAAAGTAGCCGATTCGGCCGTCGATGCCATAAAACAGGCATCGAAAACACTGACTTCAATCTACGACCAGAACTTTTTCCCGGAGATGCGCACCGACTATCGGGTGCGGGAAAACAACCTCAGCCACTTCGTCAACGAGGGCTGTTTCCGCTGTCACGATGGTGAGAAGACCAATCAGTATGGTCAGATTCTGGCCACAGATTGTAAGACTTGTCACTTGATGGTGGCACAGGGTGCATCGGAGGACCCTGGGGAGTTGGAAACGGATATTACCGGGCTTTTGTTTGAGCATCCGGAAGACATCGACGGCGCCTGGGCCGAGATGCTATGTACCGAATGTCACGACGAGAGTTCGGGGTATTAGTATTGTAGGTCAGGTCCTTTACGGACCTGCCGCAATTGTCGGGACCACAAGGGGTTCCGACCTACTGTTGTCATGCTTCGCGCGCCCTCTTGTGTCATGCTTCGCGCGCCCTCTTGTGTCATGCTTCGCGCGCCCTCTTGTGTCATGCTGAGCGCAGTCGAAGCATGAACGCACCCACCTCATCCTGAGCGGAGTCGAAGGATGAACTCGGCGATTTGACATGTTGTGAATTCCTGTAGGGTGGGTCCGTCTTCGGACCCGCCTTTCTTGGTTGGGTGTAGAAGCCTCTATGGCGGCATCCCTGTGATGCCGCCAGAATCGGCAGGATCACAGGGATCCTGCCCTACTAAACTGTTCGTGGTGACTATGCACAAGGGCGAGGTTTCGACATGCGCGCAAAGCGCAAAAACAGGGCTTGACCCTGTTGTCTACTCACTCCTCAACGAATCGGCCGGGTTGGCCAAAGCGGCACGAGTGGCCTGGTATGCAGCCGTGGCCAGGGCTAACAATAGCGCTGCTCCTCCGGCGATGACAAAAGTCGTGATCGAGATGTCGATATGTGAGGCGAACATCGACAAAAAGTCCTGCATGAAAAAGTAGGCCGCCGGCCAGGCAATAGCATTGGCGATGGCTAACAGAATGACAAACTCTTTGGCCAAGAGGGCGACGATGCTGGTGACATGGGCGCCGAGAACTTTTCTGACACCAATTTCTTTGGTTCTCTGCTCAGCCGAATAGGAGACCAAACCGAATACACTCAGGCATCCGATGATAATAGTCACCAAGGCCAGACTGAAAAAGATCCTACCGATCCATCTCGCTTCATCGAATTCCTGATCGATCTCAGCATCGAGAAACCGGTACTCGAAAGGTTCACCCGGCGACACCACCTCCCACGCGGCCGCCACCGAAGCCAATGACTCGGTCACGCTTCCAGCCGGCAGCTCTATGGTCAACGTTGGGCTTTGTTCCGGGTCCAGCATGATGACCATTAAATCCTGACGGGCCCAACTCTTTGAGGTGCCGAGGAAGTCCTTGACCACGCCTACGATCTCGAACGTCTGATCACCCTTACGATAGAGTCGTTGACCGACCGGGTTATCCATCTGCAAGAACCGGGCGCTGGATTCATCGATAAGGACACTGCGTTTTTCATCTTCGGGGTGGTCGGGTGAGAAAGCACGTCCCTGAGCCAGAGTCAGGTCAAAGGTCGACATGAAATCGTAATCGACGACGTAACCGTTGGTCCGAATCACTTCGCTACACTCGGCGTCGGCGTAGAATCCCCAGAAGGCGAAAGAGGTTCTTCCCGGCGGAGGATACGATGCAGTGGCAGAATTGGTGGTGCGGTTAGCCAGCAGACCGGATTTCATAATCCGGCATTTTTGAGGTCCATCGTTCCCTTCAAAATCAAGGACAAGCATGTTTTCATGTTTGAAACCGAGGTCATACCCCATTAGGTAGTCCACCTGCTGGTAGGTGATGACAGCGCAGCAGATGAATGTAATAGCAATGGCAAACTGCGTCACGACCAAAATCCGGCGGAGCGTCGACCTGGGCGATCTGGCCTGGGCTTGACGCTTCAGGATAGCTGCCGGTCGGAACCGCGACATATACAAAGCCGGGTAGAGCCCGGCCAGGATACCAACGACCACAACAAGTGACCCGGTGAGGGCCAGCATTAGCGGACTGTCAGAAAGATTAACGGTGGCCTGGCGCATGAAAATCTGATCGACTTCCGACTTGAAAACTTCGTAGAGCACCAGACTGACCAGTATGGATAACATTGTGAGCAAGAGTGACTCGCCCAGGAACTGCTTTACGATATTATTGCGTTCGGCGCCCAGTACTTTGCGCACGCCCACCTCTTTCATCCGGTCGGCCGACCGCGCCGTGGTCAGATTAACGAATCCGGCCACCGCCTGCACCAGTATGAACAGAGCCAGAATACCGAACATGTAGATGATCTCGTACTCTCCGCGCGGCTGCATCTCGCTAATGATACCTTCACCCAACGTCCCAAGATAGATATCGGAAAACGGACGTAAGCCCAGTTCGTATTCCACCCCGATCTCCGGAGGTAGATGCTTTGCCACCAGTGCGCCTATCTTTTGTTCGACCGAGGCGACATCTGCATTGTTGCTTAACAACAGGTACAGGTAATCATACGGTCGCTGTTCCCATGAGTCCAGATCAACTGCGGTTGACTGGAGGCTGGTATAGGATGCGATGAAATCACAGTGCAGTTGAGTGTTCTTCGGAATGTCCGCAAGTACGCCGGTGATTCGGTAGTCAGTGTTTTCGTTGATGGTGAGTGTGCGCCCCATGGGGTCCTGAAGCGGGAACAATTTTTCAGCCGCACTTTCGGTGATAAGCAGGGTGAACGGTTCGGTCAGAATCGTGCTGGGGTTGCCGCGCTTTAACGGCAGCGTGAACACATCCAAAAGCTCCGGATAGGCGGTGATCATGTTGCCTGCCCGAAAGCCCTCGCCGTCGATTGTCACGGCAACATCGGTGTACTGCCGAAAGATGGCTGTCTTCTCGACTTCAGGTATCTCCAGCGCCACCGCCGGACCGACCGGGGCGGTCACGCGCGCACTTTTGAACCTGTGGGTGTCATCACCGTTTCGATAGGTGTAGTCACCGTCGACCCGATAGATGCGATCCCGGTTTATGTGCATCTCCTCGAAGCTGATCTCGTAGGCAAGGTGACCCATGGCGATCAAACAAGCGGCCAGGCCAATCGTTAGTCCGAAGACATTGATCGCGGTGAAGAGTTTTTGTTTACTCAGGGTTCTGATTGCGGAAATAAGGTAGTTCTTAAGCACTTCTCTTGTCTTTCAATGACGGCTCATACTCTGCTGATGTCAGTGTTGCCTGAGTTGAGTACTTTTGCTCTACGAATTCAGGCAGTCTATGTTTTAGCAAAAGGAGTGCCGGTTTTTTCAAGTTGTTATCTCATGTGTAGTTACCGCGGCGTGCGGCTTGTACTGTTGTCCGTATTTGCTACAGGAGTGACCGCATGCGGACACTGCGCTGGGACATCAGGAGCAATTCTTGGTGAAAAGTGCCGGCAAACTGTGTAAAATGGTCGCCTGAGAGATCATACGACAAACTGTAAAAACAGCAAAAACTCGGTAACCCAACCGACCGGCGGAACGTCTTAGTGCGGATGCAAGAAACAAAAGAGCTGTTCTGGAAGTTAATGGAGCCCGAATATGTGCGCGCGACGCTGTACTGCCGCAAACTCTGTGGCGACCGCGATCGCGCCGATGACCTTTTGCAGGATGTAATGGTGAAGGCGATGACCAAGTTTTCTGATCTGCGCAATAATGAATCCTTTCGACCCTGGCTGTACAGAATCCTGATCAGCACTTTTCGAGACAGTATTCGGCGACCCTGGTGGCAGAGGCGAGTATCGTTGACACCTGAGATCGAATCGGATCATGCCGTCACTGACCCCGTCAACCGGTTTAATGCTCGACGTTGGCTTGACCTCGCTTTCACGGCTGTATCGCCCGATGAACAGGCTCTGGTTACCCTGCACGAGTTGGAACAATGGAGCATAGCCGAACTGGCACAGTTATATGACAAGAGCGAAAGCGCAATAAAAGTCCGGCTCCACCGGGCCAGACAGAAGATGAAAAAGCGACTCAAAAAACTCCTGGCCGACATAGGCGGAGACAGTGAGCTAACAAATATCAACGGGATAAACCAATGCATTGCGACCAGGCCCAACGGAGAATAAACGAGCTAGTGCAGGCGGGCGCCGATCCTCAGACGGACTCGTCACTGGTGGATCATCTCAGAGATTGCCCCCGTTGCAGAGAGGAAGCTCAGGCAGCCGGCCTTCTGACACAGGTTCTGCGGGCAGCGGACGAGGACGACACATCCGGCATAACACCCTTCCATCAAGCGCGACAAAGAGTCGAGGCTCGGATAGCATCTTCAGGCGATGGCCGTGCAGGAACAGATCGCACAGCCGGAAGCTTCTCAATCGTTCGGTGGTGGCGACCGGCTCGGGTGGTTTATGCATCGGTGGCGTTGGCGGCTTTGCTGGCTGTGGCCTTGATACCGTTTCAGTATGATCAAACGATCGGTTACGCAGTCGCTTTTGCCGGCGTGGAGAAGGAGCTGGCCGAGGATGATGAGGCCATCTGCGATCTTCTTTTTGACCTCGGTCTCCTGGAGGCCAATGTTGATGTGCTGGAGTGTGACACCACCTGCAACGTGCAAGTGGTCGAGTTGAAATCACTTGAGGAAGCACAACTGGTTGTCAACGCCCTGGCCCGTATCAACACGGCCGAGTTGAGTTCTGATATTATCCCGGTGCGCGAGGGTGCCTCGGCCAGCCTACTCGAGCGGGCCGGGCGGGATATTTTGTAAGACGATAACAATTTTCGGATAGCGCCGTCCATATCGCCGACAGCGAGTCGGCTCATCAACATCAAACCACAACGGTGTTGTGAACAGCACCGTCAAGGAGGTACGTCATGTATAAGTATGCCACGTCTATCCTGTTGGCCCTGTTGCTGCTCGCAATTGGAACTACGCCATCGTCGGCTGCGCCGAAGTTGAGCATTGCCGAGAAGTCGTTTGACTTCGGTTTCAGTCCGCAGAATGCCAAATTGTCGCATGTCTTCTGGCTAAAAGCCGAAGGCACCGACAGTCTGAAGATACTGAAAGTCGTGCCCGGATGCGGCTGTACCAAAGCGCCGCTGGAGCGCAACCACCTGGCCGTGGGCGACAGCACGAGGTTGGAAATTGTTTTTTCCACCGGTAAGCGCAGCGGTCCGGCATCCAAAAGCCCCAGTATCAAAACCAACGCCGGTGGGCCCGACCAGCGGGTGCGGTTTGTCACTAATATCGTAACCCGGCCGGACTCAACCTACCCGATAATCATATCGCCATACAAACTGACTCTCGGCCAGTTCACGGCCAAACAGCGAAACGAACTATCCTTCACTATCGAGAACGTTTCGCCGGGCGATCTCACCTTCCGGCTGGTGGACCTGCCGCAAGACTACTTCGACGTCAGCCTGCCGACAACCATCGCATCGCAAAGCACGGCCGAGTGCTCCTTGGTGTTGACAGAAGTCGGTTTGACCGGCTCGTTCGAAAAGTCGTTCACGATTGAGCTTGACGACGATGAGAGAAGTCGATTCACCGTGCCAGTGAAACACCAGGCCGCCGGGATCGGGAAACAGGTCTCATCCATGGCGGCGCCGGAGTAAGCGGTGTGACAGATACTTGTCTCTATCGACGCCGGGTATCTTCTGTGAGTTGATGACGAGAAAAGAAATGGGACGCGGTGACATCCTTGTTGCCGCGTCCCATTGGTTATACAGCGGGCTCTTCCTGACCCGCAAATCATCAGCAGGTTGGCGGTGGACCGCCGGTGAACATAAAGTCAACCAGCCAGACCAGGTCTGAAATATCAATTACGCCGTCGCCGTTCAGATCGGCCGCCCCCGGGTTTACAGGTGGTGGGCCGCCGGTGAACATGAAGTCTACCAGATAGACCAGGTCGGAGATGTCGATGGCCGGCGATCCGCTATTATCAATATCACCACAGAACCAGGCCGCCACATCGACATCGATCTGTCCACGAATCTCTCCGGCGGGAAACGACGCCGAGTGGATATTGATATACAATTCCTTTTGCAGCAGGTTGATCACGTCGGCATCCGACAAGTACCAGATTTCAGTGATCGGCGAGGCGAAGCTCGTGAATCCAAACTGAACCGCCCCGTTGACACATTCCGGGGCCAGATGAATATGGCCGTCAACGGCACCGGCAACATCGTGGGTGAGACTGACGGTGAGTTCCTTACCGCCCGGCTTCAATGTAACCGTGCTGCTACCGGTGGCCGGACTTCCTGTACCGCCGCAGGCATCGGCTTCGGATTCATCGAGGCCAAATGTTACTTCAAAGTCAGCATCCAGGTCAATCTGACCACGAATCTCCCCGGCTGGGAACGATGCCGAGTGAATGTTGATATACGTGCTGCTGGCAAGAATCGCATCGTAGTCCGCATCGTCACACAAGAACGTCTCAAAAATCGGTGACACCGGGCTGGTGAAGGCCTTCACTATCGGTCCGCTCACACCCGGAGCGCCCAGATGAATGTGAGCGTCGTTGGGACCGGCCACATCGTGCTCACAATAGACAGTGAGTTCTTTGGTATCCGAGTTTAGTGTTGCCACACAGAATCCGGTCGCCGAGCTACCTGTGCCGTTGCCGCCATCGGCCTGCGCTTCGTCCAGGCCAAGCGTAAAGACGATTTCACCGGCCACCAATTGTCCACGAATCTCCCCTGACGGATTGGCCGTTGTGTGGAGGTTTACATACAGATCACCCGCGAGGAAATTGATCACATCGGCAGCAGTGAGCATCCAGGTCTCGTTGATGGGACTGGTAAGGCCCGAAAACACAAATCGTATGGGTCCCACTGCACCGGGTGCACCGAGATGTATGTGGCCGTCGGAAACATTAGAGACATCGTGCGTGACGGTGAACGACAGCTCGGTGGCGCTTGCATTCAACTCACCGGTGAACACACCGGATGCAAAACTCCCCGTGCCCGCCCCGCCGTCGGCCTGGGCTTCGTCGAGGGTGAAGGCCATCTTGTGTGTCTGTTGTTCGACCTGGCCACGAATCTCGCCGGCTGGGAAAGTGCTGGAGTGAATATTAATGTAGAGACCACCGGCCATTAGGTTTGTAACATCACTTGAAGTCACCGACCAGGTTTCCACTATCGGACTGGTGGGCGAAGTAAACGCAAAAGAGACGCCGCCGTTGGTACAGGCCGGAGCGAAATGAACATGAGCAGCGGTGACACTACTGACATCGTGCTCGATGTGGAACGATACTTCGGTGGAATCGGCGCTAAGAATAGCCACGCCGAAACCACTGGCCAAACTGCCGGTACCGGCGCAGGCAGCAGCCTGGGCTTCATCGATCTTAAAAGCAAAAATAGTCGGCTCGGCCGGCGCGGCGGTCACGAAGATAGTATCTTTCATGCTGAAAGGATGCACCGAACACAAGTATGGAAACGGCCCGGGACCGTCACCGGCGCTGAAGACCACATCGAAGCTATCGGACACCGGCATGATTCCTGAATCCCAGGCTTTGGGCGATGTAACCTCAGAGGTGGTTGTGTGCGAGCCGCCCACAAACGTCCAGCGCACCGTGTCGCCAGGTGCGACGGTTGTACCGGTCGGGGCGAAGAAGAAGTTGCCGACATCAATGTGATGAATTGTGGCGTGGACACTGTTGCTGAAGGCGAAGACCGCCAACAGAATTGCCGCCAGAAAGGCAGCTTTCCGATATAAACCAGGCATCGTATCCTCCTATGGAAGTTCGTGTCCTGTGTGGACCGTAATAATCTATGTTGTACAAAACCACAAACGAAGCCCGATTGTTCCTTGTTTTTTGGCTGCATCTCCGGGGGCAAACTCAACCGACTAACTGTCGATACAAATAGGGTAGACGATAGCGGAATCCAAAATGGGTACCGTCGGGTATCACCAAACTGTTCCGGAGGGAAAGATGGCGCGGGTCCAATGGTGCGAAGCATTTGAGGTTGACATTCCCGAAGTGGATGAGCAACACAAGAAACTGGTAGCCATGATCAACCAGTTGGACGAGTCAATGAAAGACGGGATAGTCAACGAGACGATCGGTACCGTTCTGATAGCCTTGGTGGATTACACCGGATACCATTTTGATACCGAAGAGAAGGTCATGCAAGAAGTCTGTTTCGAGGGATACCTGGAGCACAAGGGGATGCATGAACGGCTCAAGGGGGAGATTGCCGGCCTTTTGAGACGGATGAAAGCAGGTGAGTCTGTAAACGTATTTGAGTTAACCTCTTTCCTTGCCGACTGGCTGGTGAACCACATCATCAAAGAAGACAGAAAGATCGGCGAGGCCTACATGGCGGCCCATGCCTTTTCGCAGGCGACACAGTAAGCTCACCTTGCGACTGAAGTAGTTTACCCCGTCCAGCTATTCAACGATATCCCTACAACAACTGTCCGGTGCGGACGCGCTCGTCCATCAGGCGGCGGCCTTCCAGGAGGATCGCATCGTTGGAGGTATGATTGTTGGGTACCGGTAGTTTGTCAGGTGTTACCGGCTCGACCACCCAGGACCCTTCCGACCAACAAACGCCTACATGCACGGCCGGTGCGCCGACCTGGCCGTTCAACTCAGCGTATGATATGACGCCCTGATCGAGGAAGATGATAAGCCGCTTGTCCTCAGTCGAACCGGTTATGGTGATCTTTACCGTGCGGCGGCTCGGTCCCAAAGCGTGCAACAGGTCGATCACGTTCATGTCGGAAAGCCTTCCATGACTGCCGGACGAAGATTGGTTGTCCGACATCAACTGGCTGTCCTGCAGTTGTGCTCTCGTTTGAACTTTACGTAGTTTGGAGACGAGCATGTCGGGATTGACATCACTGGGAATAATGTCCTCAAGCCCTCGATCCAACAACGGCGTCATCGACGATGCCTGGTTGGATTCGACCATGAGGAAGGTCGGTAACGTGCGCGGAACCACACCGGCCGCTTCCAGAGTGTCGACGAACGATAAGACCTGAGAGTATTCACCCTCCAGGAGGAGTACAATCATGTCGGGTTCGCTGCGTTTGCAGAGGTCCACGAATGTATCGCGAGACAACTGAGAGATGGTGCGAAATCCCTCGTTCTGCAGGCGGCGTTCGATGGGATACAAAGCGCCCGGATTGTCGGCGTAGATCATCACCTGCCCATGCTTGCTGGTTGCCTGGGCGTGCAGAACTTCGCTTTGCATCATGGTTATGAAGTTCTCGACAATCTCGGGCAGGAAGAGCCGCCCGGCCAGATCACGACACTTTTTCCTGATAGCATCGAACTTATCCAGCGACAGCTTTTCATGCGGGTCCACGGTTTCGCAAAACAGGTCTACAATGGTGAGGATGTTCCCGCCGAGAATCTCGATGGGCAATCGTTTGGTGTATTTTCCGCCCAGGTCCTTGTACATCGAACGGAGCATCTGGACTACCACCGGTGGATACTCCAGCGACGACAGCAACTTGGCCGAAAGACCTATCCACGAGCGCTGGTCCCTGGAGTTGTCGTCACGATAATAGTGGCGTGACAGATCATGCAGATAGGCGGCATTGGTAATGATCGAACGTTCCTTGGCCGGTAGCTTCATCTGAGCACACAGTCGGTCAACGTAGGTTCCCACCGAACCGGAATGATTGTCGGCCAGTCCGCTCTTTAGCGCCAGCAGCGAGGTGAACAGTTCCAGGTTTTTATCCAGCAGGTCCGCCTCGGCTGTCATTGCGTGGCGTCCCAGGATCAACGAGGAGGCCGACTCATAATAGTGTACGCTGGTGCTCGGTGAACTTTTTCGCAGGCGGTCGATCAGGTCAAGGTAGTCTCCGGAAACCGTGTCTTTGATTAGGACGGCGTTGAAAGCGTTGTCGCCGGTGATCTCGATAGCTTCATCCGCTGAATCGGTCATGGTCACTTGGTATCCGTCGCGTTCAAACAACGACTGCAACAGCGGTCCGGAATATTCTTCGTCGGTGACCAGGAGGATCGCAGGCAAGTCAGGCGTGACCGTTTCCTCCGACGCCTCCGGCTGTATGGTGGCGTCATCGATCGAGTCGGTCGCATCATCGGGGATCTCCAAAAGGAGGCGATCTTCAAGTGTGACGTTCTGTCCCAGGTAGTGTCTGTTGATTGCGGTGTTCAAAGCCAACTCGGCGGCAATGTAGAGTTTGATCTCCTTGCCGCGGGCCACGAAGTTCAATTCGTTGATCAGGCTCTGATCCTTCGGGGATTCGCAGGCTACTTTCAGCAGGTTCTGTTCGGGGTCATAGTCAAAGGGCATCACTCGTCGTGCAATCGCAACTTTGGAGGGGATCAATCTAATCACTATATCCGGAATCTCCAACGAGGACAAGACCACACCTTCACATTCAAACTGAATGGCCAATGCCCGCACCAAACCGGCTTCGTCGATGTCGCGGTGGTAGAGCAGTTGCGATCCCAGTTTGCCGCCGTGCGCCTTCTGACGCATGAGGGCTTCTTTGATTTGAACCTCAGAGATGAGTCCTTCGTGCACGAGAATTTCGTCGAGACGGATGCGTTGCGAGCTGTCGTTCATTATGCCTCCACCGGCTGGGCCTCTGCTTCGTTGACGCGATCGAAAAACTCCGCCGGGTTGGCCGCTACCCGGATTGCTTCGTCTACCGTTACGATACTGGAGTCGACCAACGCCTTCAGGTGATTATCCAAAAGACGCATGCCCATCTTGCGACTGGTTTGGATCACCGATGGAATCTGGTAGGTTCGCTCCTCGCGTATCATGGCCTGGATCGATGGTGCCCGTGTCATGACTTCGTAAGCAACCACCCGGCCATTGCCGTCGGCTCGCCTTAGCAACTGTTGCGAGATAACGCCGATCAACGTATCGGCCAGCATGACCCGTATCTGCTGCTGTTGATCGGGCGGGAAAACATCGGTTACGCGCTCGATTGAACTTACGGCGCTGCAAGTATGCAAGGTACCCAGGACGAGCAGACCTATCTCGGCGGCCGTGATAGCCATCGAGATAGTCTCGGTGTCACGCATCTCGCCCAGCATGATGACGTCAGGGTCTTCGCGTAGCGCCGAGTGCAGCGCCTGGGTAAACGATGCAGAATGCAGACCGATCTGACGTTGACTGATCAACGAGTTCTTGTTCGTATGCGTGTACTCGATGGGGTCTTCCAGAGTTATGATATGGCGTGATTCGTGCGTGTTGATGTGGTCGACCATGGCCGCCAGGGTTGTCGACTTGCCGGAGTTGGTCGGTCCGGTCACCAGGAGCAGCCCCGATGTCGATTTGATCAGTCCCCGTACAATATCGGAGAATCCCAGTCCGGCCAGGTCCGGGACGATATCCGGGATTAATCTGATTGCAGCCGCGATACCTGCGTGCATCATGTATAGGTTGATTCGATACCGTGCGCTATTCTCGATGCTGTACGCAAAGTCCAGATCGCCTGACTTTTCGAAACTACGAATCTGGTCGTCGGTTAGGACTTCGTAGACCAGTTGTTTTATTTTCTCGTTGCTGAGTTTCTTGTGCCGTGTTTTGGCCAGACTACCGTCGACTCGGACCATCGGTACACTACCGGCACCCAGGTGCAGATCGGATGCTCCGGCTTCTTTGACAATTTTCAACAGGTCATCAATTTTCGGCATAAGCTGCTTTCGACCGTTTTACCCTTTATCTCTTCTATTGTCGGCGAATTGGGCAGGGAGTTTACGGGGGGGCGGGAGAGGAACTTTAGACGCCGATACTGAGCCGTTCACCCTCGCTGATAGGCCTCCCAAGCCGTCGATCACGGCCAGCGATAGAGGACTAACTGGGCTGCTTTCTCTTGACGAAAGCGGGGTTCGGGACTATCTTTGTTACAGAAGCCGATTGGACAGCTTTGTATTTGATCAGTCTCATGAAACATTATGCTCGTAGCACCATACCAGCAAGACATCCAGGAACCTAACCTAAGCTATGAATGTCAGGAGTATAGAATGTCCGTTCCCAAGTCCGTGACGCTAATTCCGTTAATCGGTTTGACCTTGGTCTTATTGGCAACGGCCGTTGCTCAGAATTACTCTGCCGTATGGGAGGGTTCATCGCAGAAACTTCCTGGGGCTGTCTGTTGCCCAGGAGACCTGGACGACGAGTATAACGACAGCGAACTGTCATTTGCATGGACCTCAAGCGGCAATTGCGTCGATGACGATGTATGGGAAGGAGGCGGCTACCTCGTTCTTGATCTCCCGGCTACCTGCAGTGGAGTTTCATCGGTTGACGTCCACTTGGCGAATGAGCTCGAAATATGCGGCGACTTCGATATTGAGGCACGCTTCAAACTCTACGACTGGCCGACACCAACAGCGGCGGCTTGGACTGGTATACTGGTCTATAATAGCGATATGACCATGCGCATCGAACGTAAGAAGTTTCCGGACCCTGACTCAAACGCTTGCGGGACTTACACCGAAGCGTTTGAGTGCTGGTACCCCGATGAAACCGGTTGTCCAAAGGCCGCATTCCCTGAAACTGGTTTTTACCCCACATTCCGAATCGCTCGGTCCGGTAGCAGTATTAGCACTTACTATTGGGACGGTAGTTCCTGGGCACTTCTGTGGATGGAAGCGGACGCCAGCACCAATCCGGTAGGCTTTTCCATGTACACTGGTAACGCTACCGATGGCGGGCAGATTGTACACATCGACTGGGTCCATATCCAGAGTGAGCCGGCGAACGACGCTGATCTCGATGGGGTCGGGGACTGTGTCGATAACTGCCCGGAGCATGCTAACGTCGACCAGGCTGACTCTGACGGTGACTTTCTCGGAGATGATTGCGACAATTGCCCGGAACTGGCTAACACCGACCAACAGGACAGTGACCTGGACGGCGTGGGAGACAGTTGCGACCTCTGCCCCGGTTTCGATGACAATCTACACAGCGACAACGATGGCATTCCGGATAGCTGCGACAACTGCCCGCACATTGATAATGTTGACCAGCAAGACAGTGACAGCAACGGTGTCGGCGACGTCTGTGAGCCATGCTGCACCGGCGTCCGAGGAAACGTCAATGGAGACCCGGCTGAAGTCATAGATATTGCGGATCTGGTCTACCTTGTCGATTGGATGTTCGTAGCCGGTCCTTATCCGCCGTGTCCTAAGGAAGCTGATCTCAACGGTGATGGACCTATCGACATTGCCGACCTGGTTTATCTCGTGGACTTCATGTTTGCCGGAGGACCTGCACCGGCGGTCTGTGACTGACTCTGGTTGGTTGGTCTGAAGGCAAACCCGCCGTAATGAAGAGTACCCGACAGCCGTCTCCAGTTAAACCTTGCATCGTGAACCTGCCCCCGTTTCCTTCTGTCCATGTGTCCGCGTGTGAGAAAAACTAAGTCGAAAAGGCCATCGTTGGCTGAAAGTTTTGTCAAAAAGCTCTCCTCCGCCGATGCCCGTCTCAGACGAAAAGTCGTCCGTTACGCATTTTGGTCGGTGGGGCTGTTGTTTTTCTACTCGCTGATGGTCGGTACCTACAGTATTCCGCGCATCATTCGCCTCGAAATGGAAAAGACGGAACTGGCCGAATCCAATAGGCAACTGTTGGTAAACCTGGTGGACAACGATCGCGTCCGCAAGATGCTCGAATCGGACACGATCTACCTGGAACGGATCGCCCGCACCCGCTTCCACATGGCCCGCCCCGAGGAAACCATCTACCTCTACCGCGGTCGGTAGGCGTTATGGCGGACGAAGCGGTATTCTCGGAGGTTGTTTCGGTGGTTCCTTCGACCTCCCGCGGAGGTCGTGAGAACCGCCGATCTCTCTCGTTCGGATTCTCTGTTTGCATAGTGAGCTTCGCAGGGTCACAACCCCGCCGGGGGCGGTGTCAGGACCCTGCGAAACCGTATGCAGGGGTCGGTAGACGTTATGGCTCTTGAAAAAACCGACGCCGTTGTTCTGAGGACGTTCAATTGGTCCGAATCTTCGCGGACGGTGGTTTTTTTCACCCGCAACTTCGGCAAGATCGCGCTGGTCGACAAAGGGGGTCGCAGTATCAAGTCCAAACGCGGTCGGATAGTATCGTTCGCTCACATGGAATTGACTTTCTACGCCTCGGAAAAAGAATCGAACGGGTATATCCGCGACGTCGACCCCATGCAAGCTTTTTCGTTTGAGAAAGACGGCGCGGTCGGTCGGCTGGCCTATGGTTCGGCGGCCTGCGAACTGCTCAACCTGCTGCTGCCCGATGAGGAACCGCAAGAGACACTATTTGACTACTTCGTCGGTTTCTTGAGCGCTGTGGAAGTGGCCGACAAACGGTCGCTACCGGGTTTGTTTTTGGCTTTCTTTCTGCGATTGCTTTCGCACCTCGGCTACCACCCCTCGCTCACCCACTGCCCCTCCTGCGGACAGCAAGCTGTCTCTCTTGTCGCTACGCGACCTACTGAGTACATACAGTTCTATCCGGAACGGGGGGGGGTGTTATGCAGTTCTTGCCAAACGGCGGCGGATCATTATATTCGTCTCTCTACAGCCGGGTTTGAGCAGCTTGTCGCCCTGCAGACCGCCTCATTAACCGAGGCCGCAGCCTTGCCGATAGCTTATGCAGATACCGAACTGTTGCTGGAGGCGTTGACCAAATTCATGAGCTTTCAGACCGGACTGTCGGCGAAAATCAAGTCGCTGGAGTTCTTGAAGAAGTTGAAAGATACAAAACTGACATAGTAGAAAGAGACGCATGGCCAAGAAGAACGAAAACGATACGATGGAAAAACTGGTGTCGCTGTGCAAGCGGCGCGGCTACATTTTTCAGTCATCGGAAATCTACGGAGGTCTCACTTCCTGCTGGGACTACGGTCCGCTGGGCGCGGAGTTGAAGCGCAATCTCAAGAACTACTGGTGGGATGCCATGACCAATCGTCGCGACGACATCGAAGGTCTCGACGCCGCAATTCTGATGCATCCCCAGGTCTGGCACACTTCCGGTCATGTGGCTGAGTTCAATGATCCCATGGTCGACTGCCGCACCTGCAAGGCGAGGTTCCGGGCCGACCAGCTCGATCAGGCCCGCTGCCCCAACAAACCGTCGAAAAGTCCGGTGGAACACCAATGCGACCTGACCGAGGTGAAACAGTTCAACCTGATGTTCAAAACGTTCATGGGTCCGGTCGAAGATAGCTCCAACACTATCTACATGCGCCCGGAAACCGCGCAGGGTATCTATGTAAATTTCCTCAACGTCAAAAACTCCTCGCGCCAAAAGATACCATTCGGAATTGCGCAGATCGGCAAGGCTTTCCGCAACGAAATCACGCCGGGCAATTTCATCTTTCGTACCCGCGAGTTCGAACAGATGGAAATGCAGTTCTTCGTGCATCCATCAGAAGATGAAAAGTGGTTCGACTATTGGAAACAACAGCGCTGGGAGTGGTATCAGTCGCTGGGTCTCAACATGAGTAAACTCCGCTGGAAAGAGCACGGACCGGACGAACTGGCCCACTATGCCAAAGCGGCCTACGATGTCGAGTATGAGTTTCCGTTCGGCTGGCAGGAACTCGAAGGTGTGCACAACCGGACCGACTTTGATCTCGGACGACATCAGGAAGCGACCGGCAAAGACATGGGTTACAAAGACGAACGGTTCGAAGAAAAGTTTGTGCCTTACATTGTTGAGACCTCAGCCGGGTGTGACCGGACATTGCTGACTTTGTTGTGCGATGCCTACGACGAAGTTGAGATCAAGGGTGAGAAACGGGTCTTCTTGCGTTTGTCACCGAAGGTGGCGCCGATCAAAGCGGCTGTCCTTCCGCTGGTCAAAAAAGACGGCATGCCTGAGTTTGCCGAGAAGGTCTACAACAATCTCAAAAAGCAGTTCAAAGTCTTCTACGATGTCTCCGGCGCTGTTGGTCGGCGTTATGCGCGAATGGACGAAGCCGGTACGCCGTATTGCATCACTATCGACGGCCAGACTTTGGAAGATGAGACCATGACCTTGCGCGACCGCGACTCTATGGACCAAACGCGCATGAAAGCTCCCGAGATCGTCGAGTTTTTGGAGGGGAAGGTTAGGTGAGGGGGGTCACGCAGCCGAACTGGCTCGACGTCCGATATATCTTGATTCAGATGCCGATACATAGCGAAAGCTCTGTGGCGGCATGAATCCGAGGTGTTTTCGAAGAACGGAGAGTTGTGGTTTCTTTCGGAATTCTGTAGCGTCGGAAAGGAACACTGCCACGCCCAAGTCTGAGCCTTCAAAATAGGCATCGAACTCCTCTCGAGTGACGCCAGCGTGTTCAGAGACAATTGTCCACAGTTTCTCAACGGGGGCAGATATGATTGCCTCTACGTGGGCGAATCCAGCGAGTTGTTTACTCGGTGAAGTCTCCCAGAAGAAAATCCGCGTGCCTTTCCTTATTCGAAGTGGCTTCGTTCTTCGCAATTCAACAGTCTTTAACCCTGAAAAGATCAGGGATATAAATTTGGGCTTGATTGAAAAAATGGCTGACCGGCTGGAATCCAGTTTATTCATCGGATCGTCCAATTCCTAGGTTATATATCTTCCAGAACAGATTATCGGGGATTTCGATCGGTTGCTGAATATAAAAATTGCGCCCTCTCTCCTGCTGCCAAAACTGGTTCAGGTCGGATCGCGGGATTGGATTGTCGAAAATCTCTGTGTGGCTAAAGACCAATGCCATAAGCTCCCCAGAGGCTCTCTTCATCGCTGTGTGTTTAACATCTTCCCAACGATAAATGCCTAGATGTTGGAACCAATTGAAAAGTGTTTTTGGATCACCTATGTGTACTTCATTAAGATAGGACGCAGCCCTGATAGCTTTACTACCGTGATATCGACCCTGCCCTCTACTCACGTACCACAGGATTCGTGCCGGCGCTTTTAGTCGTCTAACTGTGGCCGAGCGATAGTACACGTTTTCGATATTGAGAAGTAGCTTCGCCCTTCCGCCGAAAAGGTCACCTTCCGCGATACCTTGATCAAATAAGTGCATGGCATACTGCGACCGAATGCTAACTGCCCAAGTCGGTAGCTCCAATTCTCTGAGCTTTGTAGGCCATAATTGTTTCTCAAGTTGGTGTAAGAGAGATATATCTTTGGCGCCAATTGCTCGCTCTAGTTGACTCTTTACAGTTGTTGCGTATTTCTGTGGAATGGTCAACCGCAAACTCGGGGCGGTAATTGCCGTCTTGACACCCTTCGAATCGTATCGACCCTGTCCGACCCATCGAAACAATTTTCTTTTCTCCTGGAATAGCCCAAACTCAAAACAGGCTCTGGTCAACGTGGAGGTCATGTGTGAGTCCACGATTTCGAGGCATTCCAGATTGCTAGAACGACATTCAGCAATCAGCCAATTCACAATTCCCAGTGCGACAGTTTTATCCGATTCACTTGGTGCGAGCCTTAGAAGGTGCACCAACAGTCTCTGCTGCCCGACGATCTCCCAACTCACCAAAGCCAGAACAGTATTTCCATGGAGTATGAGTTGAGTAATCCTCTGCTCTGGCTGTGTCATTTGAAGTCTAAGCTTCCTCAGAAACTCCTTCTTCCCTTCCAGCCCCAAATCCGCTACTGACGACTCAATACCATCAAGATCGTCCCCTGTCACACGACGGATTCGAAGTTCCGACTCTGAAAAGCGTTTGGGTTGATACTCTGCTGATCTCAATAGGCTGTCAGGCCGAGAAATAAAGTCAGCTGGGTGTAGCACTCTGACATCAGTTAGATCGTAAACGTCACTACTTTTCTGAATGAGTTCCCTGTCACTGGTGACAAAGTACTGTATTGTCCCGGCCCAACACCATGCGATATGTCTAAGGTCTGATTCGGTTTGTGCGCTTCGAGGAGCTGGAAACAGCGTTTCTGCTTTGTGTCTACACTCATCGAATAATTCTGACGCTCGAGCTATCCTTGCAAATGACTGAGCCATCCTCTTGGTCTTCGCACCTCGATCGGCTATCGGATCGCGCGCTATATCTTCGAAGATCTCTGGAGTCACATAGAACGTAATCACTTCTGGCAGCCAATCGGCCATGACGGCATGCGCGCCGCTTGTTGCATCAGAGCAGGGTTTCATTGAATCTGCAAGGATGTTGTGGTCTAGCGCAACACGTAGTCTTGTGTCTTGTGTTACTATGGCCGGGTCAAACAGGCTAGGCAGCGGAGTATCCTTGCGCCAAACGCCGAGCTCACTTCCAGCCTTGCTTCGCCCCGGTATCGTGCCACATCGAGTGAAGCCGAGCTTTGGCCAAACGGCAGCCTCCTCGTAGTCTATACGACAGTGCACCCTAATGCCAACAACCATATCTCCAACCGTCGCTTCCAGCTCACGAAAAAGCCGCTTTGCTATTCCGTGTCCTCGCCTCTCCTTCTCAACACAAAGATGAACTATCCGCGCCGTTCGCGTACTCAGCTTGAAGTCGAACAAGAGATACCCTTGAACCTTGCCCTTCTCAATCGCCACCAGAAGTTTGTCTTCATCGGCCTTTTCTCCGATTGCACCCTTTGGGATAAACCCTAGTGTAGCACTGTTCTTGTTCCCAAGCTCGATTACTTGCTTGAACAATTCACTTGAGGCTCCCAAAGTCTCGATCTTCATGGAGTAATCCCTTTATTATAATCCCATAATACGTTGGCATAAGTTGTCAGTCAAGCATTCGGTTCGTCCCTTCTCGGCCCGAGGACAGGCAGCCCATCCGCTCGCGGTGGGTTTCCAGGACATCACAAAAACACCACCAACTCCTCCCAAAACGCGGCTGCTCGTCATCCTTAAAGGAGATGACATTCGAACACCAACTACAGGCCTACAGGAATGATCGGGGACTATGCGCGGAGCGCGAGAAAGCAACTTGGTGCCCGGACGATTTCACTACCGAATGTATTATGCGAACGTGTAACTATGCAAAACGAACCCATTTGCTCAGGGGTGGGTTGTTGGGAAAAGCGAAAGTACCCAAAACGAACCCAATCCGTTGCAACCTTTTGTCCCCGTGTACCATATCACGACTTCGCGTCACATGACGAAGATGGATTCCGGATCAAAGTCCGGAATGACTGAGTGGTGCGTGCTTCGACTCCGCTCAGCATGAGGTTAGGAAGTGCGCGAAGAACACGGCTTGACCGTGTTACCAGGGAGGGTCGGTGAACGTGGTGAGATACTCAAGCCATGCCTCGATGCCGGCTTTGTCGACGAACGTTTTCACCTTGCGGAAACCCTCGCCGTAAACAGGGTGGTCATCGTTCACGAATCGTTCCAGAAGGAGTTGTCCCTTCTCAGATGAGTCCCGACGCAGGATCAGGTAGGCGGCATAGTTGCAACTTCCCTCGCGCAACAAGTCCTCCGGATCGGGCCGTCCCTCGTTGAACATCCAGACATGCATCAGTTCGTGCGCTACGATGACGCGGAAATGGTAAGCCGGCAGGCCGACCAGGATACATATCTGAAAATCCGAATGCGACCAGCTACCGCCTTCTATAGTCTGCTTCTCAAATATCGTTATACCCATCTGGTCGTGCGTGAAGTGATCGGACAGCAGACCCAGTTCGTCAAGCGTTACCAGTTGCAGCGTGACTTCGGGCTTTATATCGATTCCCTCGCCACGGAGACGCCTGGTAACACCTTTCATAATAGACTCAGCTTCATCCAGGTCGGTGACAGCCGTCTCCGTACAGGAGGCGCACATTGTACGTCCGTCGGCGTATCTGAGATGCTCAATGCCGGGAGCATCTTTCAGAAACCGTGCGCATGACTGACAGCGCAGAATTCTCTCGAAGTCATCGGAACATACCTTGTTCCCAAACGGGTCGTAATAGAGTGAATCCGTCAGCGCATTCTTACAGACCATACACCTTTCGACGACATGATCGTAAAAGCAGGTGGTGTGGTATAAGGCGGTGTCGTCTCCAACGTAGCTGGTTAGAACCGGCTTGGAGCAATAGCCGCACCGGAAGATAACATGGTCGGCGAAGCAGGTGCTGTCGTAGTTGCCTCCTTCGTGTTCGTAAAAACGCTTTTTCCCTATCGGCTTCGAACAATGATCGCACAGAAAGTGATTGCCGTGATAGGTCTTACCGTCGACTTCGACCCAGCTACCTTTAGTGATAGGCTGTTTGCATTTGTCACAGACACGTCTGGCGGCAAACAACGAGGCAGACACGACCAAACAAATCAGACCAACGGTTACTATGGATAGTTTACGCATTCAGTTTCTACCTGCCACGCAGCCGGTGCGTGGCGCTATTTCATGTCCTCGGGTTTCAGACGTTCGATGAAGCTGGTATTCACCCAATACATGTTGCCCGGTCCATCGGGGATAGGACTACTGTTGAGCGCGGAGCGACGGTTGCTGTTGAAAAACAAGTATTCTCCGTCGGCCGTGACATACGGGGAATCATCCTTGGCGCTGGAATTGATGGCAGTACCCAGGTTTCTGGGTTTGGTCCAGGAACCGTCATGGTTGCGATAACTGATAAACAGGTCAGACAAACCGCTCCCACCCTGGAACGATGAGAAGATCAGATAGCTCTCGTCGGGCGCTACAAAGGGACAGAATTCTGGGGCGGGGCTATTGATCACTTGTCCGAGATTCACTGGTTCGCTGTAGCTACCGTCAACCAACTCTGATGTGAACAGATCGTGGTTTGGTTTTCCATCGGAGGTGGTCCGGGCGCTTAGGTACATCGTGCCGCTCTCAGCCACCGAGCCGCAGGCCAGACCGGCCAGTGAGTTTATGCGGGCGTTTTGGTACTCTGGTTTTTTCCACTGTGACCCGGTGCGCTCGACACACCACAGATGTCCTTGATCGTTCCTGAGCGGTGCTCCGCCTTCGGTTAGGGGACGCATGGTGTTATAGAAAATACGATCACCGCTGGGCACAAGAAACGGGTACAACTCACCAGCCTGGTGGGCAAACGGCGCCAGTTTGGGTTCGGTCCATTGTCCATCGACTTGTTTCATGTACCAGATGGCCGCCGGGAACATCCGACCGAACCACAACTCGGTTCCGTCGGCGGTAAACATAGCCGCACTGTGTTCTTTGCCGGTCGAGACGACCCCGGGTGAGAACAGCCTGGGCTTGTCCCCCGGCGGCTCTTCACCCAGGTAAGGACCGGTGAGAACAACTGGCTCTTCAGCGAACGCACCAACTACCAGTACCGACAACAGGACGACCGACATGATAAATACATTCAATTTCATTCTGCGTCTTTTCCTTGTTTTTTGGCTGCTACCCGCGCATCACGAAACTGGGCGCGAACCTTGCCGGAGACAACGGCCATAACAATGGATTGCACGGCGCCGATCTCGTCATCTGAGATACCTTGTTCTTTGGCCACGCCAAAGTAATGTTGCATTCAGGGACCGCATCCTGAAGCCATGGCTGCGGCCAGATGGATCATGAGGGTGGTTTCCGGCGGCAGGATATCGTTGTTGCGAGCCGCACTGTAGAAAGCGCCATAAGTCTGTTTCTGTTCTTTGGGTAGCATTGATTCCTCCATTGGTTCCAACTGTTGCGGCTGAAGCCACGGCGGGTCTTTGCGCCGCTATGGTTTTGACATGCCGTGGCATTGCAGCAATGCCCTTATGTTGAGAAAGGCGCGGAGTGCGAAAATGTGATTTATCACCCTCCGAAGAATCGTTCCGTTGCGTCGGCCGCACGAAGCGAGTAAGACCCATTAATGGGCTTGCCTGCGCCTACCTGGTGTGCAGCAGCTCCTCGTCGGGAATGCTGTCGACCTGCATACCTTTCATGGCATCACCGAGACCGCGTGAGGCATCGGCCACGATCGCTGCATCTTTGTAATGTGTGGCAGCGGCAACGATAGCCTTGGCTCTTGCTTCGGGATTGTCCGACTTGAAAATCCCTGAGCCAACAAACACCGCCTCGGCGCCGAGGTACATACAGAGTGACGCATCGGCCGGTGTAGCGATGCCGCCGGCGGCGAAATTCGGTACCGGCAGGACACCGGTTTTGGCCACCATGCGAACCAGGTCGATTGACACCCGGTGTTCCTTGGCCACACCGTATAGCTCTTCATCGGGCATGACGGTGAGCGTTTTCATGGCCGATCCGATCTCGCGCAGATGTTTGACCGCCTCGGAAACGTCACCGGTACCGGCCTCACCCTTGGTGCGAATCATGGCGGCGCCTTCTGAGATTCGTCTGAGGGCTTCACCCAAATTGCGGCAACCGCACACGAACGGCACCTTGAATGGCCATTTGTCGACATGATGTTTGTAATCGGCCGGGGTTAACACCTCGGACTCATCTATGAAGTCCACTTCCAGAGCTTCAAGTACATGAGCCTCGGCAAAATGTCCGATCCGGCATTTGGCCATAACCGGAATGGACACTTCTTTTTTGATTGAGTCGATAACGTCGGGGTCGGCCATGCGGGCCACGCCGCCATCAGCGCGAATATCGGAGGGGACTCGCTCTAGGGCCATTACGGCCACTGCGCCGGACTGTTCGGCTATCGATGCCTGCTGGGCGTTGGTGACATCCATTATCACGCCGCCTTTGAGCATTTCGGCCAGGCCGATTTTCACACGATGCTGTTTATCACTGAAATCTACCATTCTCATTCTCCTGACAACAGGTTGGTTCTATTCTTAGACACCGCTGTCGACTGGAAGTTCGTATCTTCACCGAATGTCGCGCGGTGCTCGTGTCGAACCGGCGTGGCATTCCGGCCGGTTCTCTGGTTGAATATAACATGCGCCTCGGCGAAGGCACAAGTCCCAAAAAATAAGACGGGTCACTGACAAAGGCGACCCGTCCTCACGTCTTCGATCTATCAGGCGCGTTGGCCGAATGATCTACTTGCGGCCCTTGCGATACTTGCCAAAGTGCTGCTTGCCCAATGCTCTCTTGAAAGTACCTTCCTGCGTCTCCCAGAAACCTTTCAAGTCACAGGTGTTGAACTGCTCACAGCGACAGCCATCCGGTTCGGTACAGAGATTGAGATGAATGGGACCGTCAATGGCTTCGATGACGTTCAAAAAGCTGACTTCCTTGGGCTCACGAGCCATCGCATATCCACCCTTGACGCCCTGATAGGAAACCAGGATACCGCCGCGTGTGAGGTCCTTGAGGATTTTGGCCAGGAATTCGCGAGGTATCTGTTCTCCTTCTGCGATGGAGTTGATAGATCCAAGCTGGCCTCTGCCCAGAGTTGAAATATGCCGAATGGCTCTGATGGCGTAGTCTGATTTGCGTGATAACCGCATGCGATGTTCCTTCTCTTTTTAGTTCAAGCTGTCGTTTTCTACAGACTTCCATGGCGGGAATACTATCCCTACCTTTCCATGTTCGAGGCATTATATCTAAAAAGATGCATTATGTCCATAACAAAATTGCCCCATTTGGCCTTTTTTGCACCTAAAGTGGACTTTTGCACGTTTTATGACAAAAGGGGGGTCGTTAACGGGCCGGTGTCAGTCCGTCAGAATTCCAGCAAGCTGCGCCAGTCAAGGGTTTTCGGGCCATATAAGGCTGTTGAACGCCGACCGACAAAGCCATTTCACTTTCAACCACCAGACGGGGAACAAAGCCGGGCCAAAGATGTTGACGACAGCATGAAATCGAAGCTGTTTTTCAAAACCGAGAACAGGACAATTGAAGCCGAAGCGGGCACGACCATTTTGGATGCCGCCTTGGATGCTGATATCGATATCAACTATGATTGTGGCGGCAATGGCGCTTGCAGTACCTGCCATGTTGTGGTCGAACAAGGGTTGGAGACGCTCAACGGCAAGACCGAAGATGAGCTTGATCTGCTTGAGGAGGCTGAGGGCGTCACCGAATCCTCGCGGCTTGCTTGCCAATGCCAGATCGGCGGCGATTTGGTTTTGGTAATTCCGCCGGAAGCATAGCGCTCCTGCTCGATTTTGTCAGCGGTGGACATCCATTGTCTGTCTGGTGAGGGTGGGTTACATCCGCCCCAAACAAGGTTCATTCGTCAGCCGCGCGGAGCGCGAAAATGTGATTTATCACCTTCGACTCCGCTCAGGATGAGGTGGTTGTCTGTGCCTGAATCCGAAGACTCCGTCACAGAAGGTTCATTCGTCAGCCGCGCGGAGCGCGAAAATGTGATTTATCACCTTCGACTGCGCTCCGGACGACACGGTCAAGCCATGTTTCTTCCCCTTCGGGCCGGGGGTTTCGATCTACAAGACTGGCGGGTTCACGCCGCGGCGCGCAGGCGAAGACGGACCCGCCCTACCAAAGTTCAGACAAGGGTGGCGGGAACTCTGACACTTCGGCGGGTTGTGCGTGGTATACGTCGACGTGGGCCAGGTGGAAACGTGGTAGCCCACCCAGAGGCTTTGCGTCGGGTGGGTTTCTACCAAGCGTCTCCACAGCTTATCACAAGTCCCTCGAAACCGGGTCGGGATAAAACGGTCCCGGTAGTCTGCCGATAACCTAATGAGACCAAAGATGATGGGACCCAGACTGTATGCTCGCAAAAATACGTTCGACAGCCGGTTACTCGCTATTGGAGTTGGTGATTGTCATTGTCATTGTGGCCATAATCGCTACGGTGGCCATGAAGTCGCAGACGGCGACCAACGACATTGTCCGGGTCGAAGAAACCAAAGGGGAGCTTGAGCAGTTGGCTTGGGCCATTACCGGCAACCAGTCGCTGGTTTCCGGTGGCTCTCGAATCGATTTCGGTTATGTCGGCGATGTCGGCGCACTGCCGAGCAATCTGGATGACCTGATCAGCAATCCAGGCGGATTGGCCACCTGGGATGGTCCTTACGTGCAGGATGACTTCTACGCTGCCGTTGGTGGTCCGTCGTCTGAGTTCAAGACCGACGCCTGGGGCAGAGCCTACCAGTTTTCGGGCGGGGCCACCATTGTATCCACCGGTGGCGGGACGACTATCACACAACGGTTGGCCAATTCCCTTGACGATCTACTGTACAACCGGCTAACGGTAACCGTGGTTGATCTCGACAACGACCCGCCGGGAAGCGTTTACCGAGATTCGGTGCGGTTGATCCTGATTCATCCCGACGGCGCCGGTGGTTTTGCCACTCGCAACTCATCTCCCGATGCCAACGGGTTGGCACTGTTCGACTCAATCCCCATCGGACAACAGACACTTCGGACTGTCTATCTGCCGTCCAATGATACGCTCACGCGGCTGGTCACTTTCACGCCCGGCGGCGACAGCTTCATGCAAACTCAGTTGTTCGGTGATTTGTGGTGAGATTGATGCTACCCAGACTTCATAACAACCACGGCTTCGGGCTGATCGAGCTGACCATCGTGATTATCATAATCGGCGTGCTGGCGGCCGTGGCTATGCAGTCGGCCACGGTGATGGTGCAGGATGCCAGGCGGGTGGCAACCGAGCGCGAGATGGAGATGCTGGCTCGGGCCATCGTGGGGGATCCATCGATCAAAAGCAACGGGCAGCGGGCGGAGTTTGGGTATGTGGGCGATGTCGGGAGTTTCCCGGCCAGTCTGCAAGCCCTTTACGAAAACCCGGGTGGATACAGCACCTGGGATGGTCCCTACCTGCCACCCGGAATCAGCGAGGACGCGGTCGGATTCAAGACGGACGAGTGGGGGACACTGTATGCATACACCGGTGGTGTGGCCATTCAATCATCCGGAAGTGGATCGACACTGACCCACAAGATCGCCGACCAGGTTGCTGACCATACACTCAACAGTCTGGATGGCACAATCCTTGACGCCGATGACTCGTTGCCGGGTGTTATCTACATGGACTCTGTCGATATCACCGTGACGATACCGAACGGAGTCGGCGGCTCGGCAACCAAGAGCTACACACCGGACGCGGTCGGTGCCTTCACCCTGGACTCACTGCCCGTGGGCACGCATCCGGTGCGACTGATATACACACCGAATGTCGATACCCTATTGCGATATGTCACTATTCTTCCCCGGCACAAAAGTCCGGTTAGTTACAAATTTGCCTCAGCCTACTTCGCGGGCGGAGGTTGCGCAGGTTCCGGCAGCATGGCTTTGCGGCCGGTGGCAGCAGGCAGTGCCGCAGAACTCCAGACCAGCGGTTGCGGGTCGAACTATCAGTGTGTCGATGAAGTGGTCAGCGACTCAAATGTCACCTACGTAGAGTCAAACAGCCTGACTTATCTGAGAGACATTTACGCCATCACTGATCCGAGTGACACTTCGTGCAGTATCAGTTCGATAACCGTCTACATGCGGGCGCGCAGATTTGTCAAAGACGCCCATGCACAGATTGTCATGCGCACCAATGGGACCGATTACAACGGCGCTGAAGAAACCCTGACTGACGATTTCCTGGATCACAGTCAACTATGGGTCGCCAATCCGTTCACCGGAGTCGCCTGGACCTGGACCGAACTGATTGACCTGGAGATCGGCGCTCAATTGAAAACCAGTAAGGCTACCCATCCCGCTCGATGCACACAGATGTGGGTGGAAGTGGCGTACAGTAATTGATTTTGGTGAGGTCTGTTATGCAGGCGCGGTTGCCACACAGAATTTTCAATCGTTCCGGTTTCACTCTGATCGAAGTGATCATTGTGGTCGTAATTGGCGCCATTCTGGCTAGTGTCGCACTGCGTTCGGCTATCACTCTGTCCGACACGGCAAAAGTCGAGGAGACCAAACAGGAGTTGCAGGCGCTGGCTTTTTCGATGGTCGGCAACCCGGCCCTGGCTAACAACAGTGTGCGTTCCGATTTTGGATATGTCGGGGACGTTGGCGCCTTGCCCCCGGATTTGGATGCCCTCAAGAGCAACCCCGGCGGTTACTCAACCTGGAACGGTCCCTACATCGTCGATGAGTTTACGCAGAAAGTCGACGACTATAAGACAGACGCCTGGGGGGTCAACTACGACTATGCTGGGGTTAATATAACTTCCAGCGGCTCCGGCTCCGACATTGTCCGCACGCTTGGCAAAAGTGTAAACGATTTTACCTTCAATCAGGTTCGTGGTGTTGTCTCCGACCGCGATGGTACGCCACCCGGTCCGACCTATATGGATTCTGTCGAGGTGACCTTGACCATTCCCAACGGTACCGGCGGAATGGTTGGCAAGGTGTCAACCGTCGATGTCGGTGGGTACTTTTCATTCGACTCCGTTCCGGTAGGCAACCACGACATTCAGATAGTCTACATGCCCAACGATGACAGCCTGACCCGGTTCGTTTCGGTTTTACCGGCGTCGTCGCCCTACGGCGAGTATGGTTTACCCTCGGATGTTTGGGCGGTCTCAGGCGCCGGTGGCAGCGGTCTGGAAAGTATGGCCGGACGCGACAGTGTGTACACCACGCCGCAGTGCAACAATTTTTCGTTCTGGGTAATCAATAACAGCGGCAGTCTGGTCTCGGTTAACAGTATCACTTTGACCTATGCAACACCGACCGCTTATTATCGCTATGTCAGGTGGAACGGCACGACAGTGTTCGACTCCAACAACCCGAAAGCAGGCAGCGGTGAGCTGGCGTCCTTCTCTGTCGGCCAGGCGGTTGCCGATGGGGACAGTGCCCGAGTGCAGATCGAGACGTTCGAGGCTAACCCTGTTGGGGGAGCCAATGTGGACATGTCGAATGTGAGTGTGACGGTGCTTTTATCCGACGGTTCGACTTTCGCCATCAGTTTTGGAGCTTGCCAGTGATCTTGTCCCTTCGCAACAACCGGGGTTTCACGCTGATAGAGCTGGTCATGGTGATAATAATCGTCGGTATACTGGCTACGGTGGCCGTGCGCAAACTGTCGACCTCGGTGGAAACGGCCAGGTACGAGCACACCCTGAAAGAAATGAATGCGCTGGCCGAAGCTATTGCCGGTAACACGAATCTATACAGCGAGAGCAGCCGAACGGATTTTGGGTATGTCGGCGATGTTGGGTCGTTGCCGCCCAACCTGGATGCCTTGGTGACCAACGCGGGTGGATACTCAACCTGGGATGGACCCTATATTAATCGCGGAATCGATCTGAACGAATTCAAGACGGATGGTTGGAACGTGTTATACACCTACTCCGATTCACTCATTCGTTCGACCGGATCGGGATCGAACATCGACAAACTTCTCGCAACGTCTACCGCTGCTCTGCTGAGCAACACGGTTGACGGATACATAGTAGATGCCGACGATGAAATGCCGGGTGCTGTTTACTCCGACTCGTTGGAGATTCATCTGACGTATCCCGATGGCGTCGGCAGTACGACCACGAGTATGATCAATCCCACGATTCAGGGCGGCTTCTCGTTTGTCGGTATACCGGCAGGCAATCAGACCCTTAGGGTCGTATACCTGCCCGACAATGATACAACGACTTTTTCCGTGAGCGTAACGCCGCAAGCCGACGTGAAAATCGCTATCACCTTTCCCGCCGACCTGTGGTAACCCATAAATGGGTCTTATGCGCTTTGCGGTGATAAGTCAAAAAGGTACCCCACCCAGAGGCTTTGCGGCGGGTGGGTTCCCATATCTGCCCAAGTTCATGGTTCGACTCCGCTCACCATGAGGTGATGATTCTCTATCTTGTGTTCCGCGTCTCTACCTCAACCAACGCACCACAACCTAAACTTGAGCAGCTCAACCTCACCCTGAGCGGAGTCGAAGGGTGACACGGTCAAGCCGTGTCTTTTGCGACATCGTCGAAACCTCGCCCTTCGACTGCGCTCAGGACGACACCCTGGGGACAGGGGTTTCGACCTACAAGAGAAGATGGATGCCGGATCAGGTCCGGCATGACGGACGTGGGATGCGTAGCACAAAAAACGGGCTTGTCCGCCGCCCCAAACAAGGTTTGAGACGGCCACCCGCTCGCGTTAAGAGTTGTCAATTGGATGTTTGGTTTCAAGGGCGCGTAGCGCCAAGAAAGCGATTTATCGCTCACCGGTCGATTTGGAGGGCGGCCAGGAAGGCTTCCTGAGGTATCTCCACAGAGCCGAATTGTTTCATCCGCTTCTTGCCTTCCTTCTGTTTTTCCAGAAGCTTGCGTTTGCGGGTGATGTCGCCACCGTAGCATCGGGCCGTGACATTCTTGCGCAAGGGTCGTACCGTGGCGCGGCTGACAATGCGGCTGCCGATAGTGGCCTGGATGACGACTTCGTACATCTGTCGCGGTATCAATGTGCGGAGTTTTTCGTTGAGTTCTTTACCCCAACGGTAAGCTTTGTCGCGATGAATAATCACCGAGAGGGCGTCGACCGGTTCTGCGTTGAGTAGAATGTCCAGCTTGACAACGTCTGAGCGACGATAGTAAGGCTGGTCGTAGTCAAGCGAGGCGTAACCGCGCGTGGACGATTTTAGTTTGTCATAGAAATCAAAAATGATCTCCGACAATGGAAAACGGTAGGACAGGCTGACCCGATCTGAAGTCAGGTATTCAGTGTCCTTGTATTCACCCCGGCGGTCCATCGACAGACGCATAATAGCACCGATGTACTCAGCCGGCGCGATTATCTGGGCGTCGACATAGGGCTCCTCTATGAATTCCGTGTCGCCCGGTGAAGGCAGATCGGCCGGGTTGTCTACATCAACTATGGAACCATCGGACTTGTGCACGTGGTATTCGACATTGGGTACGGTGTTGATTATCGTTTGGCCGTATTCGCGTGACAGTCGTTCGGTAATAATCTCCATGTGCAAAAGTCCGAGAAAGCCGACCCGGAAACCAAAGCCCAGAGCCGTCGAAGACTCCGGTGTGAAAGTGAGCGAGGAGTCATTGAGTTTCAGTTTCTCAAGCGATTCGCGCAGCCGACTGAAATCTTCGGCGATGGCCGGATAGAGCCCGGAGAAGACCATTGGTTTTACATCGATGAAGCCCTCAAGTGCGGTCTTGGCCGGGTGGGCGGCGGTGGTGATGGTGTCTCCTATTCGCGTGTCGGCTACTTCCTTGATCGAAGCGAAGAAGTAACCCACCTCACCGGCTGAGAGTGATTCCTGCGATATGGTAGACAGAATCATGTGGCCGAGTTCGTCCACTTCGTAAGTCTGAGCGGTCGAGAAGAATTTCACGCGCGCACCTTTGTGCAAGGTGCCGTTCATAATCCGCACGAATGGCATGGCTCCCCGGTAGCTGTCGAACACAGAGTCGAAGACCATGGCCTGCAGCGGCGCATCCGGGTCACCTTCGGGCGGTGGTATCTTTTCGACTATGGCCGTCAGAACCTGGTCGACACCAATACCGGTCTTGGCCGAGCATCTGACGATATCGTCAGCGTTACATCCCAACAATTCCACGATTTCTCCGACCACTCGTTCGGTCTCGGCGTTGGGCAGGTCTATTTTGTTGACAACCGGCAGAATCTCCAGGTCGTTCTCCATGGCCAGGTAGAGATTCGACAAGGTCTGAGCTTCAATCCCCTGCGAAGCATCGACAACCAGGATGGCTCCCTCGCAAGCGGCCAGTGAGCGACTGACCTCGTAGGTGAAATCGACATGGCCGGGGGTGTCAATCAGATTGAGCTGGTAATCGAGGCCATCGGAGGCTACATATTTGAGTCGGATCGCGTGGGCCTTGATAGTGATACCCCTCTCCCGTTCCAGGTCCATGGTGTCGAGCACCTGGGCTTTCATCTGACGGTCGGGCAGGGTGTGTGTGTCCTGCAACAGACGGTCGGCCAGGGTAGATTTGCCATGGTCGATATGGGCGATTATCGAGAAGTTTCTGATCTGTTTCTGGTCCATCACTACAGGCACACTTTCATTTTGCAGCCGTTTACTCGGCCCCGGTCGCATCTTTGATAGTTATCGGGCGACGGTTCAAGCTGCTTAGCGGCGGCGAAGATACTGGAATGTAGCTGATTTGTCAAATGAGTGGTGTCGGGGGCACACCAGAACGGCGAAAAGTCTCGGGCCTCCGTCTACCTCCAAACAGCTTGACTAAACCGGCAACAGAAGTAACTTAGCCAGTGGCAGAGCAACCGGGACCGGTTATCGCCGGAGTCCCCAAGGCTCAAAACGCTCCAACGGAGGACCGATTGAAGAACAGGCGAGATCGAAAAGGACCGAAGCCGTCTACCCGATCGCAACCATTCTGGATCGAACACAAGTCCCTGCTTATCATCATTGCCGTGGGTGCGTTGCTTCGTGGTCTCTACGACATTGATCTGGCCGGCAGTATTTTCTGGGGCAATTACCTGCTCGACAGCCAAGCCTATCATACCTGGGCGCTGGATATTCTGAACGGAGTTAAGATGGACAGCCCTTTTTTTCGGGCTCCACTTTACCCGTACACGGTGGCTCAATTGTACCAGTGGTTTGGCGTATCACCGTGGCCGGTTGTCGTTTTCCAGAACATTCTGGGTCTGTTGACAGTCGTTGTGACTTACCGTTTCGCAACGAAGCTTATCGGTCGGCGATTGGCCCTTTGGGCTGCTGCTGTAGTAGCGGTGTATCCGACTTTGATTTTCTACGAAGGGGAGACACTGATGACAACGATGACAGTGTTTCTCTACATGCTGGCAATCTACTGCAGCTATATCGCGGTCAACTCCCCCCGGTTGCGGAACAGTCTCGTTGCCGGTGTTGTCCTGGGCTTGGCAGCAATCACAAGACCGACGATACTTCCCCTTTTGATCATTCTTCCGGTAGCTCTCTTGTTGAAGAGTGGATGGTCCAACCGCAAGATGCTCATGTTGCCGAGCCTTTGGTTTCTACTGGGAATCTCTCTACCGATTCTTCCGGTAACCCTGGCTAATGTGACGAAGGGGGGGGAGTTTGTTCTGATCTCGACCCAGGGTGGAGTGAACTTCTATATCGGCAACAACTCAGAAGCAGACGGAATCACCGTCAAGTCGCCCGGGCCACCACTGCGCATGGGCAAGTACCGTGACAATGTATGGACTGCCTCGGTTGATGAAGCCGAGCGCCGGGCGGGGCGGAAGTTCAGAGAAAGCGAAGTCTCCAGTTTTTGGTTTGGTGAAACGGTGAAGGAAATGACAGAGGAGCCGATGGCGGCAGCGGTTCGGGTGGTCAGGAAATTCTACTATTTCTTCCATGGTCAGGAGATTATCAACAACTACTCATTGTATTACAGCGGTGAGTATTCCTGGTTTATGAGATTGGCTCTATGGAAGTACGCTCTCAATTTCCCCACCGGGCTGATCTTCGGACTGGCTTTCCTGGGGTTCTTTTATGCGCGGCGCGAGAGGCTGGACTTGTTCGTTCCCCTGGCCTATGTCGTCGGGATGGCCTTAGTTGTGACGGCCTTCTTTGTCTGTGCCCGTTTTCGCCAACCAGTCTTGCCACTGGCCGTGGTTTTTGCCGTTTACGGAGGCCGGGGTCTGATAGGATATTTTCATTCGGACCGCCGCTTCTTCTGGGTCGGTCTGACCGTTTTGGCGTTATTGCTGGCAGTATTGAACATCGGAGGAGACATTGATTCGCCCACCAATCGCTCTTTCTTTGCCGGGTTTGTGGGAAACAGTTACCACAACCGGGCGGACTATGATCAAGCGGCCATGTATATGGAGCGGGCGCTTCGGTTGTCGCCGGACAATATGCAGTTGTATGAAAACCTTGGGAAAACGTACATGAAGTCCAATCAGATTGACAAGGCGAAGAGTATCTTAGAGGCTGGGCTTCAGAAGTTTCCGGTATATCCCCAGTACAATTTCAGCCTCGGGCGAATTGCCCAACTGAACAATGACATTGAGGCAGCCAGACAGTACTTCCGAACTACCATACAGTACGCGCCGGATTTCGCACCGGGTTATGATCGCCTGGGGTATATTTTTGACCAGGAGGGGCAACTGGACTCGGCGCTGTACCAATACGAGCAGCTATACAGGCTCAGGCCAAATGACACGCGGTTGCTGGCCAAAATAAACCAACTGAAACAAGCGCTCGGACTCAATAACTGATTGGACGGCCTATCATGGTGGTTGTCTGTGTCTGTCCGGCGGCAGAGCCAGCTATCGCGCAAATCCACAAATAAAGCAAGGCTGCCCCGGATGGAGCAGCCTCTACCGATGATGAGCGTGGGTTCAGCCTAAAGTATCATACTATCGTTACGGCTCGATGACGCATCTCGTGCGACATTCCTTAAAGACGCAGCCACACGGATTGCTTGATCCTGAACAAGTGCCACAGTCATATACGGCGTGCGGAGTAGGTTCTGAACAAAGCGGACTGTCACAATCGTATAACGGTTGCCAGACCTCGGGGAGACAAATGCAAGCTGAGGCATTGCCTGGAAGGAATAGAGTGATTCCCATCCCGAGAATGGCGGCGGTACAGAACAACATACCAACCTTCAGAAAACGTTTCATAACATACCTCCATGGTCTGTTTGAAGTTCAAATGTTACAGTTTAGCGTGGTGGAAAGCCCCTTCAAGTTGTCGGCTGAACTAGCATGACACCGTTGTCAAGCACCCATCATCGGCAATTCCAATTGTCACATATCAAGACCGTCTCCGCGCTCGGTATTCAAACGAAGCTGCCCCGGATGGGGCAGCCTCAGCCAATGACAAGCGTGGGTTCAGCCTATGATGTCAGACTACCCTTAGATCGGGTTGGGACACCTAGTCCGACATTCCCTAAATGTGCAGCTGCACGGAGCGCCCGTTCCTACACAGGTGAAGCAATCAAAGAGGGCGTGCGGGGTCGGGGCTGAACAGAGCGGACTGTCGCACTCGAACATCACTTGGGGGTCGTAAAAGTCACATATACAAGCAACGGCGTTGCTGGGAAGGAACAGAGTGACTCCGATCCCAAGAATGGCGGCGGCACAAAAAACCGTACCGGTCAAAAGAAAACGTTTCATAACGTACCTCCATGGTTTGTTTGAAGTTGTGAAACTGAATGTTGTCACGGAGGAAGGCCTCCGTCGAGTCCCGGCTGAACCCGATAGACAGTGTTGTCTGCGCCCGTCATTGGTGACTCCAATCTTCTATAATTCAGGTTTCACCTGTGCTTCATCTTCAAACAAGGCCACCCCGGACGGAGCAGCCTCGGCCAATGATGAGCGCAGGTTCAAGCTAAAGGGTCAAGCTATTACTAAATCGGAGTCGGGCACTTCAATTGACAGCGGACGAACTGACAGTTGCAGGGAGTCCCGGGGGGGATGCAGTAACCGTCCCATGTTCCGCAGTCATAAAGGCCGACGGGTAATTCCGGCGTGCAACCGGGGTCTTCACAGTCGAACCAGGGCTGCCGGTCATTCTCGTCGCAATGACAGGCTACGGCGGTGGACGGCAGGAACAGTGTAATCCCGAGTCCGAAGAGAGCCGCGGTACAGAACAGAGTTCCGATCAAAAGAAAACGTTTCATACAAAACCTCCATGGTTTGTTTCGATTCGTAGGTCCAATGACAACCACACCCTTACGCCATCAAGGCAGCGGCGTCGGGCATTTTAGTTGGCAACGGATGAAAACGCAGTCGCAGGGAAGACGACCCCAGGGGAACCAGTCAGACCCGCAGTCATAAACACCAACCTGTGTCGGTTCCGAGCAAACCGGATCGTCGCAGTCAAACCAAGTGAACCGGTCATTAGTGTCGCACCAGGTGGCCGAGGCGTCGGTTGGCAAGAACAGTACTATCCCGAATCCCAACAATGCTGCTGTGCCGAACAACGCACCGACCAACAGAAAACGTTTCATACATACCTCCATGGTTTGTTTGAAGTTGCGAATCTAACTGACTTCGTTGAGAAATCCCTCCATCAGGTGTCGGCTTAGTCCGAATGACACTCACGTCAAGCACTCATCACCGGCATATCCCATTGTCAAGCACCAAGGCCAGGCTCACGCTCGGCTTTCAAACCCGGCTGCTCCGTCTGGAGCAGCCTGGATCAATGACGGGCGTGGATTCAGCCTGGTGTGTCAGGCCACCACTACAGCGGTGGGGGCGGGCACTTCAACTGGCAGCGGATGAATTGACAATTGCAAGGACCACCGGGGTCGTTGCCACCGTCCCAGGTTCCGCAGTCATAAACACCCACCGGTGTCGGGGGCGAACATGCCGCGTCGGCGCAGTCGAAGTAGGCCTGTCGTTCGGCTTCTATGCAGATCCCCGCGTATGCGTCGGACGGCAGGAACAGCGTGATCCCGAGTCCGAACAGAGCCGCGGTACAGAACAGAGTTCCGATCAAAAGAAAACGTTTCATACAAAACCTCCATGGTTTGTTTGAAGTTGTGAATCTAACTGACTTCGTTGAGAAATCCCTCCATCAGGTGTCGGCTGAATCCGATTGACACCGCTGTCCGCATTCGTCATTGAAAACTTCGGAAACTTCGATGATCCAAAGTTCCGACTTCACCTGCGCCCGTCATTTTGACCAGGCTGCCCCGGATGGAGCAGCCTTCACCATTGATGAGCGCTGGTTCAGCCTATCTGGTCACGGGTCTACCAGCCCGGCGGGCACCGCAACTGGCAACTGACATGGTAACAATCGCAATAGTGTCCCGGTGGATTGCTGGAACCGCAGTCCAGTTTTTCCACCGGAAAGTTCGGATCGGTACACTCGTCGGAAACGCACTTGAACATCGTTATGCGAGTAGTTTCGTCGCATTCCCAGGCTCCTGCCTCGGACGGCAGGAACAGCGTGATCCCAAGTCCAAGCAGAGCCGCGGTACAGAACAGAGTTCCGATCAAAAGAAAACGTTTCATACATCCCTCCATGGTGTGTCAGAAGTTTTGAGTCTAACTGTCTTTGTTGAGTATCCCTCCCATAGGTGTTCGGCCGAACCCGACGGACGCGATCGTCTATCGCTCATCAGTTGGTTGTTTCGACCTTTTTTGTTTCTCGAACCGCATGGGACCGCTGGCCCGTAATCCATATTGGCCGGGCTGCTCTGCCGAGCAGCCCCGGCCGATTGTGGCCACAGGTTCAAACTTATCGGGTCAGTCTCAAGTCACGGTTTGAGAAAGCAGCCGACGAACGTACATTGGCACGGTTCTCCACAACATGGGGTCACGGTGAAGCAATCGTACTTAGCACAGAGAGGGAAATTACAGGTCCCACTGCTGCAATCCCACACCGTCTGTGGGTAGCTGTGGTTACATTCTGTCGCCTGTGCATCGGGCGGCATGAACAGGGTTACGCCGAACCCCAACAAAGCCGCGGCACAAAAAACAGTTCCGATCAAAAGTAAACGTTTCATAACATACCTCCTTGTCTGTTTGAGATGTTAGATCAGATATTGTCGCGGATGAAATCCTCGGTGATGTATCGGTTGAACCCGGAAGCCACAAATTTCATGCGCCCATCCTTGCCTATGCCGATTAAGGTGGGGAAAGAGTATATGTCGTGCTCGTTTAGTTGATCCATCGAAACCTTCAGCACCGTGAGGTCAGTTTCCTCTTTGAACGGCTCCGGATCGAGGGCCAGCAGGATAACGCGCAGATCGTCATTGGTACCGATGCCCTCCCGCTCAGCAAATCGGATAAATCGGTGGCAAGGTTCGCACCCGGCAGATACTATGGCCACGACACACCGTTGCCCTTTCAAGAGCGGTACGAGGTCGACAGTGTCGCCATCGACACCGGTTGCCTCAAGCAGAGGAAACGGTGATTCGACCTTTAGAAGGCTGTTGTTGTCGAGATCTTCGACAGAATACGTCATCGACGAAAGTTTGTCGGCAACGCCGAGTTTTGTTGCAACCACAATGCCGGTAGCGACGCCACCACCGATAACGACAAAATAGATGACGGCTTTAATCAGATGGGAGCGATAGCCGCTCGGTCCTGTTGAATCACGGCTGGGTGAATGGGACATATCCATGTCTCCTGTCTTCGACTCCGGATGGAGGTTGATGTTGTCTTCTTCTCCGTGTGCATCGGAATTATACAAAAGGTCACTGCCACAGTCTGTCAGCGGCATGCGAGGAAAAGCAAAATAGTTCTCGCCGTGATCCGAACTCACTGTTCCACAAAACGTTGAGCGTATCACATTTGAGTCATCCAGGGCCGGGGTGGGCTGGATCGTGGAGAAAGAACACCAAGTACTATCGTGGGCGTTGTGTGCCAGTCCGCTGCAGGAGATGAAAATACGCCCTGCGAAGCCACGCGCTTGGCGTGGCCTCGGTAAACTCTACCTGCCCATATACTCGGTCAGCTTGTCCTTGAACTCTGATTTGGGAATATCGGTGTTCAACAGGCCGTTGTAGGCTATCGATACCTGGCTGGTTTCCTCTGATACCACCACCACGACGGCGTCGGAAACTTCAGAGACACCTATGGCAGCTTTGTGGCGCATGCCGAACAGTTTGCGATAGCGAAGATTGGTCGTCAACGGGAGCGATGTAGCGGCGGCCGAAATGTGATCACCGGAGACGATGACGGCGCCATCGTGAAGCGGTGTGTATGGTGTGAAGAGTGTTACCAGTAGCTCCGATGACAACTCAGCGTTTAAGTCCTTGCCCGATTCGGCAAAGTTCCTGAGACCGGTGTTGCGTTCCATTACTATCAGGCCGCCATAGTTCAACTCGGCCAGCCTGAGAACGGCCCGAGTGACCTCTTCGATTGTTCGGCGTTGTTGCACCGTGAAGAAACGTCTCAGAAAACGATGTTGTCCCATTTGGGCCAGAACGCCGCGCAGTTCCGGCTGGAAGACAATCACCAGCACGATCAGACCGAACGGCGCCAGGATACTAAACAGCCAGGTCAGTCCCTCCAGTTGAAACCAAAAGGCGACTGAAGCCAGTCCGGCGATCAAAGTCAACCCAATGACGATTTGGGCTGACCGAGTGCCGCGAACCAGTTTCAGTATCTGATAGATGATGAATCCGACGATGAGAATATCGACAACGTCCTTCAACCCAAACGTCAGAAAGTCGAGTTCAAAGAAACTCACGTGGGTCTCCTCACGGTCTGAACGAGCTTTTCCAGGAAACTCACCTGGGTCTCCTCACAGTTTGAACGAGCTTTTCCAGGAAACTCACCTGGGTCTCCTCACAGTTTGAACGAGCTTTTCCAGAAAACTCACTTGGATTCCTTAACTGCCTGCAAAACCTTCAGGGCTTCGACCGTCTCGGCTACGTCATGGGTGCGGACAACAGCGGCCCCCTTCATCACGCCGACTATCGCTGCCGACAGTGAGCCGCCCAGTCTGAGGTCGGCTTCTTTATCAGCGTCATGGAGCATGCCGATAAACGATTTGCGCGATGCGGCCACCATCACAGGCACACCCAGTTGCGAGAATTCCTCAAAGTGATTCAGAATATCGAGATTGTCACTAAGTCGCTTGCCGAATCCAAGGCCGGGATCGATTATGATTTTGGATTTATCAATTCCTTGTTTGATGCAGATTGCGATCCGTCGCCTGAAGAACTCCGATATTTCTCGGACACAGTCTTCGTAGTGCGGATCGGCCTGCATTTCGCGCGGTGTTCCCTGCATGTGCATGATCACGACCACGACTCGACGGTCGGCAACCAATCGCAGCATTCTGGTGTCGAACCTGAGACCGGAAATATCATTGACCATATCGGCCCCGGCATCAAGAGCCGCTTCGGCTACACTCGCTTTGTAAGTATCAATTGAGATCGGAATGGTGGTCAGATCGCGCAGCCTGTTGATGACCGGAATGACGCGCTTGAGTTCTTTTTCTTGCTCGACCGGTTTGGCTCCGGGTCGGGTTGATTCGCCGCCGACGTCGATTATATCAGCGCCCGATTGTTCCATCTGAAGGGCTCGTTCGACGGCTGCCTCGACCGTGGTAAACCGTCCGCCGTCGGAGAAGGAATCGGGGGTAACGTTCAGTATACCCATTACCAGGGGGCGGCTCAGGGTCAACTGCCGTCCGACAGCTAATTGCAGGACTTTCTTTAGTTCCTCTGGTCTGTGAAAGGTCTGTTTCTGCATCCGGATGCCTCAGCGGTATATAACGGCAATTGAGGATCAAAAACAAGGGGGAAAACCAACGATACAAGGGCCGATGTTCAATTGTTGATCGAGTGGTGTTGGGCGACCCCGCCCGCTGATAAAACAATTTCTTGCACTTCGCGCTTTTGTAACCTCACCCTGAGCGGAGTCGAAGGGTGACCATGAACTCACCAGCCCACGACAGCCAGGCGAGTCGCCTGACTGCACCTGCCAACCAGAGAGACAACCGGCGACACGAAGACGGAAGTTCAATTGTTTGACAACCGACCGGGTCTGGGCTACCTTGCCTGAGTAGGTGGATGTGAACATGCGTTCACCCGGTGTACAAAAACGTCGGGTGGCCGCCTTGAACTTTGTTTGGGGCCGAAGGAGGAGCAGACGAGAATGTCTGCCGCCCACAATTCAATGAGAAGGAAAACCACTGCCATGACATTAAAGAGAGCATCTCTTGTCCTGCCCTTGATGGTTCTGACGGCTCTGGTCGGTTTTGGCTGCGAAAGCGCCCCGCCGGGACAGTTTATGGCCGACATTACAATCGGCGATGTTGACAAAATCACGCGCGGCAAGATCTATGTACAGAATTCTCGGTACCGCATGGACCTATCCGAAGGTGGCGCTGCCTGGTTCATGACGGTCGACCAGGAGGCTAATTTGAGTCGGTCGTTTTCTCCCCAACATAAGACGTATGTAGAAATCGCGGCCAACGATCAGCAGAGCATTATGGTAGACCCCATCCAGGGAATGAGGTTCCTGCGCGGAATCGGCACCCTGCGGGACCTGGGCAGCGAGGAGATAGCCGGGTATGAGTGTCAGATCACTGTTGTCAGCATGCAGGGTCAACCGTTGGTGACTGAATACTTGTCGCTGGACCTTAATTTCGTGCTCAAGACGGTCAATCACATTTCGGAAGAGTTGTTTCTTGAGATAGACAATATCGAATTGACCGCTGTTCACGACTCTATGTTTGCAATTCCCGAAGGCTATAACACGAAATCCGAGGCGGGGCAGGGGCCGGTTGAAGTGCCGGGCTGGATTCTGGATGTGAGCAGTGTGGAGCATACTTCGCCGCCCTTTGAGCAGACGGTGGCCGCCGGTGAGCTTTTCAAAGTGGCCGTGGAGCCGGGCTACGGGCTGGACGTGCATGGGCGCAACGTCTCAGACGGCAGCGCCTCGTTCTCGGCCGTGCCGTTCATTCTCGGCCTGCCTATTGCCGATGTCTCGGTGTACAGTTTGAACCTGCCCAATCAGGGAACCGGCGGTGGTTGGACCTTTGAAGAAACACCCCTGGAGGCCGATGAAGTGGTGATCCGTGTCAACGAAGGTACCGTCGCCTTTACTATACAGCAGATCGAACTCGGATTTGGTCAGACCATTGCCGCCGGACGTCAGCACAAGCAGACGGTGGCGCCCAACCAGGAAATCGTGATGCGCCTTGTTAACATTCACGACGGTGAATCGGTGTGCGTGGTCAAGCTGGCCAAGGATGGCGCCTTGCTTGAGGGTGACACGGTGGGTCCTTTGAGTTTCCGCACGGTTTCGCTGAAAACCAAGCATGCCAGCGAACGTCGTACTTACACTGTCGATGCCGACGAGATCATTGTCGAGGTGCAGAAAGGCCAGATGCTGATCAACATCCGGCAGCCGTAGGCACGGTCAAGCCGTGGGTGTCACGGTCAAGCCGCGGGTGTCACGGTCAAGCCGTGTTCTTGTGGTTTCGCCACCTGCCCCACTGTGGGTCGTCATATTGGGAAGTTTCGTCGGTCGATACCGATGTGGTTTCGACGTTGTGTCAGGAGCACAGGGCTCCTGACCTACTCGAGAAGGACTCACACAAAAGGCAGGAGCTTGTGCTCCTGCCTTTGTTGGTTCTAGTATGTGAGCCGGTCGCCTAAACGACCAAGGTCACGAATGAATACGACCTTCGTCACAAGACGTTGGTGTTTTAATTCCTCAGTCTTGTAGGTCGATACCCCTGTGGTTTCGACACCGTGTCAGGAGCGCAGGCGAAGACGGACCCGCCCTACAAAACCTGCTCCGGGTGGTCGTCTCAAACCTTGTTTGGGACGGAGAAAACAATGTCCACCCCCAAACCGAGTTTGAGGGTGCCACCCACGATCGTCAAGACCAATTTAGGAATCGCAGAGATCACCAACACAAAAGGCAGGAGCCCATGCTCCTGCCTTTTTCTGTTCTAGTATGTGCCTGCGAACGGCAGATGTGGACATCTGCCGCGCACAAGAAATTGGATTCCCGCCTTCGCGGGAATGACAAAGGGGCGCGAAGCGCCAAAAAACTGGCTTGCCTGCTATTTCATCAGAACCATCTTCTTCGTCTCAATCATGTCATCCGCCTGTAAACGATACAGGTAGATACCGCTGGACAGATGGGATGCGTCAAACTCGTACTCGTGCAGCCCGGCGTTGAGCGTGCCTTCGTACAAGGTCGCCACGTTTTGGCCGAGAACATTGAACACTTCCAGCCGGACGTTCATCGAGGACGGCAGACTGAATCGGATCGACGTTTTCGGGTTGAACGGGTTGGGATAGTTCTGGTCGAGATTGAACGTGTACGGCATCGAACCGTCGACCAGTTTGGCCGCGCCGCCTTCGCAGTCGGAAGATTCGACATTTTGCGAGGGATCGTAGACGTTGCTGCCGAGCGAAACACCTGTGACCGTAAAGCACCAGTTACCGACCGGGCTCTTGATCCGCTGCGAGGTGAGAGTCACCGAACCTGAGCCATCGGTTGTGCCGCCTTGAGTGTCGGAGGACGGGCCGCTGAAGTCGCCAGTGACTGAGGCACCACCGACCGGTTGACCGGACTGGTTGAGGATTGTCACAGTCGCCTGGCCGTTGTAACGGTTACCTTTGCCACCGATGCGAGTCACCGTGATGCTGTTGACATGCATGGTGTCCGGCGGCGGTGGAGTGCCACCTGTTTCGATGTACATGTAGTCGATGAACACATCGTCAAAAGTTCGTGCGCCCTGAGTGTGATCGGTGTCGACGCAACGGATGTAAACGGTTCCGCTGACATTGGGCATTGACACCGAATACATCTGCTCAACGGCAGAGGTGACCGTTACCAACGACGAGTAGTTGATGTCATCGGTGGAGTACTCAAATGCAAAGTCGTCACCTTCGGCGTTGTCCGGACGGTAGGCTTCGACATTGAAACTGGTCGTAGCACCGGCAATGACCGAGAAGTTCCATTTCCAATCGAGCGTGCTGTAACGTCGGCTCGGTTTGCCGCCGGACTCGCCTTCGGTAAGACCTTCGTAGGAGTCATCGCTGGCCTGAGTGTTCAGGTAGCTTCCCGAGGCGGTGCCATTCACCGGAATGTCGGAAAGTGCAAAGGCCTGGTTGACGGCGGTGGACGGATCGGCAGTGATGTAATCCACTTTGGTGTTGACATCGGAACCGCAGGCGTTGGTAGCGGTCAGCGTCACCGTGTAGGTACCGGCTGTGTTGTAGGTGTAGTTCGGATTCTGCTGTGTGGAATTTCCGCCGTCACCAAAGGTCCACGACCAGGACGTAGCGCCGGTCGAGAGATCGGTGAACGAAACATCCAGCGGAACCTCGCCGTTGGTCGGTGTGCCTGAGAAGTCTGCAGTCGGTGACACGCACGGGTTGACTGTAATGTAGTCGACCTTGGTGTTGACATCGGAACCGCAGGCGTTGGTAGCGGTCAGCGTCACCGTGTAGGTACCGGCTGTGTCATAGGTGTAGTTGGGGTTCTGCTGCGTGGAATTTCCGCCGTCACCAAAGGTCCACGACCAGGATGTAGCGCCGGTCGAGAGATCGGTGAAACTTACATCCAACGGCTCGGTGCCCGAGGTGGGGCTGCCTGAGAAGTCGGCGGTGGGTGCTACACAGGGGTTGACTGTGATGTAGCCATTCTTGGTCTCGCCATCGGAACCGCCGGGACCGGTCACGGTCAGGGTGACGTCATAAGTGCCCGCCGAAGTGTATTCGTATGACGGGTTCTGAGATGTTGACGAACCACCGTCGCCGAAAGTCCAACTCCAATCGGTAATACTGCCCGTCGACTGATCGGTGAAGTTCACGGTCAACGGCTCGGTACCAGAAGTCGGAGAACCGACAAAGGCGGCTACCGGAGGCGGGGGCGGACCGGTGTTGACGGCGTCGTATAGGTTTATACGGCCGGCGCCCATTTTGCCGATATAAGCTCCTGATAATTCGGCGTCAATGTTCTCGGCGCTGGCATATAGCTGAGTTTCAACCTGAGAAGCAGTCCATGTCGGATTCTGGGACCATATCATGGCGCCTACAGCGGCGGCCATCGGACAGGCCATCGAGGTGCCGTCCATCGATGCCCAGTAATCAACACTGGGATCATAGTGATCATGATATGTCGAGTAGATGCCTACACCGGGGGCGCAGATATCCACCCAGGTGCCGTAGGTTGTAAAGGATGCTGCTCCATCATTTTGATTGGTAGCCGCAACAGAGATACAATCTCCACGTCCGTTCAGATAGTCGGCTGACTGGGTGCCGTCGTTACCGGCGGCGACAAAAATCAGACCACCATTGCTCAGGAAGTAGTTGGCTGCGGCGCCGATGCCGCCCGAGTTGGAGGAACCCCAACTACACGAGGCGATTTTGGCTCCGTTGTCGGCGGCGTAATAGAACGCTTCTGCGGCAGCGTCCATGTAGACCACTCCAACCTCACCATATAGAGGGTGATTATAGGAAAAGCCCATACGACAGGCCATAACTTTCACGCCGTTGCCATACTGCTGTTCGGAACCATTGCCCCAGCCGCCGGCAACACCGGCCATGCCGTAGCCGTTGTTGGTGATCATGCCAACAATACCCGCAGTATGCGTACCGTGGCCGTTGAAGTCGCGAGGATCATTGTCTTGAGTATTGCAGTCTTCGCCGGGCCAACAGTTGGAGGTCGAGGATATGAAGTCATATCCGATCCAGTCGTCGGTATAGCCGTTACCGTCATCGTCGACGCCGGTGGAACCGTTCAGTTCGGCGTTGTTTATCCACATATTACCGCGTGCGGCAGCTTCATTTGACGGCGATGTGTTGCCGCCGCCAAGGTCGCGGTGATAGTAACGAGTTCCGGAATCAAGAATCGCGAGGATGAAAGAAGAGCTGCCGGTCTGGATGTCCCAGGCTTCGGGTGAATCCAAATCGTCATCATTGGTTTGATTGTGATACCATTGATAGGGGTCAAAAAAACCGTCGTTCGGCGTCGCAAGCATCGTGTGGATGCCGATCGGCTCTACTTTTTCGACCATCGGATGATTTCGATAGGCCTCCATAGCTTCATCCAGGGTGCCTTGCTCGAATTTGACTTTGTGATATTTGGCCAGTTCTGCGGTTGGCGACAGAGCACCGGCCTCTGTGCCCGGGAACTGTTTTTTGATACGGGAAACTACGAATTGCTTTGATATATTGTCGAAATCGGTTTCGCCAATTGCGACGATTCCGCTGGCCGCCTTTTGCGTACTCAGCTTGCCAACATCAGGGCGCATGACGACAATAAACTCATTTGATTTATACCCGAGAAACGACGGCAGTCGGTCCGGCCGGTCAATCTGTTTGATTTGATCGGCGGATGTCGCCAGTGGGGCGATAAGACAGACCATCAATAGTGCAACGGCGCAAGTTTTCATGGATCCTCCGAAACGAAATGAAGAAGTTAGTCACCAATGTACTGCAAATACGGACTAATTCAGGCCATTATCCATATAGGCTCCTCCAGATCATGCAAAAACGCGGCCGCTACCGGCTCGGCTATGCTTTGATCAATCATAGTTGGTTTGTTTTGCTGCGTCTCTGAAGGGAGTATACAGAATTGGATGCTTCTGGTGCAAGTGAAAAAACACCAAACGCGCCTCACTCTAAAACCGCACCCTGAGCCGCACAACCTAACCTTGAGCATCCCATACTGCCTCACCCTGAGCATCCCACCACCTCACCCTGAGCGGAGTCGAAGGGTGAACCGGAAGACAAAGTTCATGGTTCGACTCCGCTCACCATGAGGTTGGAAAGGACTTTTCAACTGTAGGTATCTGCCTTACTTTTGTCCGAGCTTCGACCCCGCTCATGGTTCGACCAGCTCACCATGAGGTTGCAGCGGGCTTGGCTAGAGGTTGAAAAGGACCAGGTTGCCGCACCGATTTCTCCTTTTGCGCAAGCTGGTACCGGTTTTTGCCGGTTTTTGTCTGCTCAATATTTGAACAGTATTGGCTTCCGGCGCGTCTGATATCCAGGGAAGTTACTACATTTGGGGGACTTGGCCGCGCCGGAAGAAGATAGGTTGCGGCCAGGCCGCTTTTTTGCAAGGAACATCAGATCGTGGTTTTTTTGCGAACTTGACATTTTCTAAGGAACTTCGTACTATCTGTCGATTTATACAGTGAGAGGAAATGAATATAGCATAACGGTTAACTGGTTGAATCATTCGGTCTGACAAGACCGACACAGTACAAAGGCAGGTCGCGTGCGATCTGAACCGTAGCTATGTTTTTTTTCGGTCGGAGAGCCGGGGTGGATTCCCCGGTCCTCAAGGACAACAGCCTGTATAAGTCACTTTTTCCATATATCTGTATGGTGGCTGTGGCGCTGGCCGGCAATGTCGGTGGCGCTGAAACAGCCGTGCTGCAATCCAGTGAGCAGGAGTTGCAGTTTCTCGTCAGTATCCCCGATAGCCCGGCTGAGTTGTTTCAAGAGGTGGGTCCTGATTCGACTGTGCGGCTTTACACCGTTACCTTGATCGGGCTTCCACCCGGAGCCACTGCTGAAATCGTCTCAGTGGTCGGGCGGCAAGCAAGAGCGACTGAGCATAACTCGGTCCCACCAGTGTCCGGACCGGGCCCCTTGGCCAGATTACAGAAACCGTTCATGGTGCGGGGTCAGCGGCTGGTTGGCATACGGGTCTATCCTGTCACCGAGCAGTCGATCTACCGAGAGGTCCAGGTATCACTTCGCTTTGGTGGCGGCCGGGCGGGCGTGGGTGTATCGGTACCCGATCCGTTTTTCGGCCGTTTAGCCGAGGTGGCCGTGGTCAACCATGAGCAGTTGAGCCATTGGTCGACGACCGAAAAGCCAGGTTACAAGTTTGCTTCGTCCGGTCTTTTTGGGGTTACCTCGGACTGGTACAAGATCACAACCAATCAGAGCGGACTTTACAAAGTCACCGGAGCGCAGTTACAGCGGGCGGGAATGATTCTCACCGGGATTCCATCAGAGCAGATTCATCTGTTCAATGCCGGTGGACGGCAGTTGGAGGTTCCCAACGAATCACCGAGGCCTGATTTTCGCGAGGTGGCTATCCTGGTCGAGGACGGCAATGATGGTGTCTTTGACCGCGAGGATTATATACTGTTTTACGGCGAGGCGCTCAATCGTTGGTGGTATCGGCCTTATGATTCGGTCGGGTTTTATCACCACCACTATGCTACCCAGAATGTCTATTGGTTCACCGCTTCGGAGCTCATTGGCACTTCTGGTCGCCGCATGGCCTCAATGGCCGGGGCGCCGGACGGGTCCGAGGATACGGTCGTTACCAGTTTCCGTCGCTTGGTTCATTCTGAGAGTGATACGCTGTTAAGCAGTGACAACACCGAGCACATTCGCGACTACTACCGCTGGTATGCAAGCGACGACATGAGTCAGTCGGTTTACATTGCGGCATCAAACGTCGTTGTGGGTCCGCCGGCTGAGGTGCGAGTGGTGGCCAAACTGCCGTGGTCGACCGATTCCTACACTCTGCGAGTGGCCGGCGTGACGGCCGCTAAAATGTCCTGCGACGACTCCAGCTGCACTTTCGCAGTATCTTCGCTGCGTGAAGGACTCAACCAGTTCAATCTGAATTTCAACATCGGTGGCAGCCACCGACCGTTCCTGGATTACATCGAGTTGGCCTACTCAAGCGATCTGGCCCCGCAAAGTGACCGTTTGGAGTTTAATCTGGTGAGCTATGATGGTCGTGCCCGGGTGGAACTGATCGACGATTTTTCATCTGTGCCGCTAATCGTCGACATAGCCGACGGCCGCCAACCGAGAGTACTAACGGGATTCACACGGGCGGGAGGTTTGCTTTCGTTCGGTCTCGATATGACGCCTACGCGACCAAACCATTTCTTCGCAACTACCCTCAACCGGACGTTGTCACCGGTGGCCGTTGAAAAAAGCAGCCCGGAAGACCTGAGGGCGGGAAACGCACAGGCCGATCTGATTGTCGTCACACCTGCCGCCTTTACTGAGGCCATGCAGGAGTATATCGACTACCGACAGAACCAGCGGGTGCGAATAGTGTCCACCGAAGACATTTACGACAATTTCGCCGGTGGTGTTTTTGACCCGGTGGCCATCCGGGATTTCCTCAAGTTTGCCTATGAAACCTGGCCGGCCCCGGCGCCTTCAGTGGTGCTGTTGGTCGGCGACGGCAACTATGACTACCTGAATCTGACTGGTCACGATGCGCCCAACCATGTGCCGCCGCTGATCCATGAATACGACCAGGCCTTTGCCTACAGCGACGACAACTATGTGTACTTTGGCGAGTATGGCACTCTCGACGGTGATTCCAGCTACAGTCCACAGGTCGACCGCGGATTGGACATGGTATCGGCGCGCTGGACGGTGCGAAACGCAGGTGATATACAGACTATTATCGACAAGATCAAACGGTATGAGTCGCCGACAAATTTCGGGCTTTGGCGGACCAAGATTGCCATGGTGGCCGATGACGAATTCGCCGGAAACCGAACCTCCGAACTGGTGCACACCGGACAAACCGACACCCTGGGCATGTACCATCTTCCACCCATGTTTGCGCGCGACAAAGTTTATTCGATAGAGTATCCATTCGTGAACAACCGCAAGCCCGAAGTCAACGACGCCATCGTCGATGCTTTCAATGAGGGTCGTCTGGTAATCAACTATGTCGGGCACGGCAATCCCGGCCTATGGGCGCACGAGCGTATTTTCACGGTGGCCGACGATCTACCCCGTTTGGCCAACTATGACCGCCTGCCTCTGGTGGTGGCTGCGTCGTGTGCAATCGGCGCCTATGACGAACCGGAGGGTCAGGCCATGGCTGAAGACCTGCTGACGCATACAAACGGCGGCGCCATTGCTGTTATCTCCGCCACCCGGCTGGTCTGGTCTTCACCCAACAAGCAGTTTAATCAGACCGTCTTCGACGTCTTGTTCTCGGCGCCGCGCTTAACTATTTGCGAGAGTATGTTCACAGCCAAACTGTTGCATCAACTCTGGGCAGGCGGTCCCTCTACTCAGACGAGAAACGACAGAGCTTTCATATATATGGGCGACCCCATGCTAAAACTGGCCCAGCCGAACCACGTCGTGAACTACGATACGGCGCCGGACAGTCTGGTGGCGCTTGAGCCGGTCGCGGTCACCGGCGAGATTGTCGATGAGTTCGGCGGCCTGTTCCGTGGCGATGGCCGACTGGACATCAGAGTGTATGATTCCGACCAACAAAAGAGCTACAACTCCGCCCAGCACGGTGGCACCGGCGGAGTTATCGATTATAGTGTGGACGGCGCTGCGATTTATCGTGGATCGGCCAGTGTTTCAGACGGTCGCTTCAGTTTTGAGTTTATGCCGCCGCTGGACATCGGATTCGGCGGGCATAGGGCGCGGATCACCGCCTATGCCACCTTGGACAGTGTCGACGCGGCCGGTATCATCGACAGCGTCTATGTCGCGGAGTCTATCGCTGAGGTGACCGACTCGGTTGGACCATCGATTGAGTACAGTTTCAGCGGCCAGAGCCACTTCGCCGATGGTGATCACATTCAACCCGGTGATACTCTGCGCGCGGTGATTTCCGATCCATCAGGGATCAACCTCACGGCCGGTTTGGGACACGGCGTGACGCTTGAGCTTGACGGCCGCTCCGATCGCGTTTTGAATTTGACCGCGCAGTTCGAGTACGACACCGATGATTTTACCGGCGGCAGTGTCGAGTATGCACCCGACAGCCTGGAGGAAGGCCGTCACAGCTTCAAGATCAAAGCGTGGGACAACGCCAACAACTCAGCATCGGTTTCGTTTTCCGCCGAGATGGTTGCCGCCGGCGGACCGGTGGTTACCGAGTTGTTGAACTACCCCAACCCGATGCAAAAGACGACCCGGTTTTCGTTCTACGCCGCGCGTCAGTTGGAAAGTTTTTCCCTGGAGATTTTTACACTTTCCGGCCGAAAGATAAAGAGTTATAGTCAAAACTCGCTCCTCCCCGGTTATCATGATGAAATCGAATGGCGGGGCGAAGATTCCGGCGGCGATCGCGTGGCCACCGGAGTCTATATTTACAAAGCGACCGCTCGTCCGACCGACGGACGAGACGAGGTCGAGATGTTTGGTAAAGTTGTTGTTATCAATTAGTGAGGAGAAGGCAATGATCCGACCAAGGATATTTGTGTTACTGGCCCTGGTGCTACTGTTATCCGTCATAGCGGGCGATGCCACCGCCGACATTTCAAACGCCGCCGTGTTGTATCTCAGGATTGCCCCTGGCGCCCGAGCCGCCGGAATGGGCGAGGCGTATGTGGCAATCACCGACGATGCCACGGCCACCCACTGGAATCCGGCCGGGCTGGGGGCCTATCCTTTGGCTGATTCCTGGATCGAGGCCGGTATCCCTAAAGCTTATCGACCTTTGAAAGGCATGGCCGCGCTCAAATCCGGCGGCGCCGGTGACTATACGGCCTACGAAATCTGGGCTATATCACCCAAAGGATTGGTGCGGTTTGATAACAAGAATTGGCACCTGAGCGAAAAGTTCACCACCAAGACCGACCAGACAGTGGAGAAAATCCTCACTTCGTATTTCAATGTGAGCGACGAAGAACGGCTGGCCGAAATGGTCCAGAGGATAGCCGCGATCAACAACAAGCGGACATACACCTACCTGGACAGTCTGCGCGGACGGGTGATGGCCGCTGTCGACACCGAGTACTCCGGCCTGGAGTCACTAACGACCCTGTTCGACAGCCTGATGCTGGCCTACAATAAGTGCCGTGTCAACTGGGATCAGGTGAAGCAAATCGAACGTCGCCTCAAAGACGGCTTGAAAGACGATGGCGTATCGGAGGTGGAGGCCGACCGGATCAGTATTGCGGTTGAGAAATCACGCTCACGTTTCATTAAGGAAGAGATAACTGTTCCGTACAGTGTCAACTACACCGGCGAGCCATCCGCCGTCGCGGTTTCCGGCTCTGACCTTTTGGTCGGCACCAACGACGGTCTGCTGGTATACAATGCCAACAGTAACCGGTGGCGGACATTGACCGTTGTCGACGGACTTCCTTCGAACAGTGTCACCAGTGTTTTTGCGGTTCAGGGTCAAGCCTATGTGGGCACGAGCGCCGGTCCGGCCCGTTTCTTCGGGGCCAGAGTGGCGCCTATCGAGGGCGCCGACCAATTGCCTGAAGGATCGGTGCAGGCCATCGGTGGACGATCCCAGAATGATCTGTGGATGGTTCTCGGCGACGACCTTTATCATTTCGATGGCCGGACCTGGTCCAACAGCATGAGTTATAAAGTCGCGCTGGACGACACTCCTGAATCTATCGCACGTCGAAATGTCATCTACAATTCTTCCACCGAAGTCCAGGGATACATCGAAAAATACCGGTTGGCCAACGAAGCCACCAGTGGCGTGGGAATGGTCGATCCGGGTGGTTCAGGCGAGGTCGATATCATGTCTATGGTGGCCCAGGGAAATGCCGGGAATGAAAACGATACGACCGAAACTTCAGCCTCAGACACAACCGATACTCCGGCCACCGACAATGAAATAACCCAGGAAACTACATCCTCCCCAGGCGCTGACTCGGGCGGTTTGAAGCCGGGGAATATTGTCCAGGTTCCTTATGTGAACGCCATCAAGGGGAAGGTCAACTCCATCTTCGGTGGACCCAACAACCGCGTCTGGATCGGGACCGACTACGGCTTGCTCTATTTTGACGGCTCCACCTGGTCGACGCCGGGCTATCGTGACTACACAATGAAGGCCGGAGAAACTTTTGACCAACTGGTCGATGTAAAGAATCATGCCGACGCCGACGCGCGGGCATCGTATGCCGCAGCAATCACCGATATCAACGATCTCGACGAAGATCCGATCGCCCCCGGACGCCGGGTCAAGATGTATCGCAATCCCGCAGCAGCCGGGATCAACGCTATTGTTCGGGCCGGTGAGCGTCTGTTCTTTGCCACCGACGTAGGGCTTATCGCCCACGACGGCCTATACTGGGAACGAGCCAATATCCGGGGGCTTGATCGCACTCCGACGGCCGATGTGTACTCTGTTGATGATGAACTATGGTTGGTGGGCCCGGACAAGATCGTAATCAAGGCCAACGCCCTGCAGCAGATTACTCTGATGCACGTTAAGTGGCTGCCGGAGTTGACTGATGATGTTTACTATGAGTTCGTGTCGTTTGTAACCTCCAGCGAAGAGTGGGGGACCTTCGGCGGCAACATCACCTTTATTTCATACGGAAAATTCCTCCGCACCAACGAAGCAGCCGACACCCTGGGATCGTTCGACTCTTTTGACATCTCGTTTACCGGCTCCTACGGTACCGCTCTGTCATCGCGTCTCAAAGTGGGACTCTCGGCCAAAGTGCTGTACTCAAAACTGTCCGACCTCGGGGCCGGGCTGGAGAAGGGCAAGGGAACCTCGGGCGGATTTGCCGTCGACTTCGGTTTGCTCTATATGTTGTCGCACCGTTTGACCTTCGGGATGGCTCTTACCAACTTAGGTCCCAAGATGGCCTACATCGACGCCGCCCAGGCCGACGACCTGCCGCGCAACCTGGCGGTCGGGTTTGCCTATGAGTTGCTTCAGTCTGAGTACTATCGACTGCTGGTGACGTCGGAGGTGAACAAGATTCTGGTCGGTATGGACGATGGCCTCTCCGAAGAGTTGAAGCAGTTGATCCTCAATACCGGCGCGGAGTTCTTGTATGCCAATATGTTCGCTCTCAGGGGTGGATACATCCATGACGAAGAGGGTGATGTCAAGACTCTGACCCTGGGTGTGGGACTCTCGCTCTTTGATAAACTCAAATTCGACTTCTCTTATATCCCCTCAGGTTCCACGGAGTCACTCAGGAACACCTTGCGCGTCTCACTGGCCGTGCTGTGGTAGATGGAAGGAACATGCGCACCAATCGAATGACATTTGTGCCCCGACTCATCTTGTCGCTAGTTCTGAGCCTTGCTATGGTTACGACTGCATACATGGTCTCGACCGCCCAGTCCGGTGGCCGTGTTCTCAGAGTTGAGCGACAACGAGAGGACACCCGGGTTACCGACAACAAAGTGCAACATCACTCGCTGGCCCAGCGACGTCCCCGGTCGGACCTGGTGGCGCTGGAACGTAAGGCGCCCTGGTCGTTGCCGACGATGGCTTTGGCTGATCCACTCGACACAATCAAGATACTCGTCATGCGTTTCAATTTTCAAAAGGAGACAAGCGACGATCCCAACACCACCGGCAACGGCGAGATGGATCTCAGGCGTCCGCTCGATAACCTAACCGATTCGGCCGCTTACTACAATGAGGTCAGGCACTGGATCGATCCGCCGCCCCACGACTCGCTCTACTTTGACGCCCACCTGAAAGCGCTCCGGGTTTACTGGGAGACGGTCAGTGACGGCAAGATCACTCTCGACTGGGATGTCTGGCCGCCCGGGATCGACTCGACCTACCGCCTGCCGGCCCCGATGAGCGAGTACGGCATCTGCGCCGCCGGTCTGCCGGAAAACCAGGCTTTCGACACCGTCATCTACGGGCTGGTGCACTACTTTGTCGATTGCTTCGAGACAGCCGATGCCGTCTCTCCGGAAATCGAGTTTTCAAAGTACGACTCGTACTTTTTGTTCCATGCCGGCAGTGATCGTCAGAACGACATCGGCTTCCCGACGACATGTTCCGATATGTTCACCGGATATATCAATTTCGTACCCGACACGGTTTTCTTTGACACCCTCTATGTCGACAACGACTCGACCACCATCTGGGATGCCATGATAATCCCGGAAACCTCCAACCAGGACAACCGCGCCACCGCCCTCAACGCCGTTTTGGCGCACGAATTCGGTCATCAGTTGGGCCTGCCCGATCTGTACCGCACCGATGCCTTCATCACCAATCTGGGTGACTTTGCGCTGATGGATCACAACGGTTTCAACACCGGTGTCGATTTTGGTTGGGAGGCCGGTAATTCTTTCGGCACCATCCCGGTTTTCCCCTGTGCCTGGTCGCGGGCCTACCTGGGCTTTGTCGAGGTGCGCGATTTCCGTGCGGGGACCGACATCTATCTCGCCGCCGCCGAACTGGCCTCAGACAGCACTCGGATCGCACGTATTCCCATCAGTGAAAACGAGTACTACCTGCTGGAGAACCGGGTCGACGATCTTTACCCCGATATCGAAACCGCTTTGCTGGCCGATTCGGCCACCGGGGTGATTCAGTATCCGGTCGATGTAGAGACCCGTGAATTCACCGGCGAGTTTGACTTTCTGATTCCCGGCAACGGTCTTTTGATCTACCATGTCGACGAAGGAGTGGCCGGGCTCAACTACGACTGGTTTACCGGCGACACGGTGGTCAATTTCGAGGATAACAAACTGCAACTGGTGCCCACCCGGCGGTTTATTCGGATCGTCGAAGCCGACGGCGTCGTTGACATGAGCGGTTACTATGAAACCGGACGCCGCCGCTTCGGGTCGGCCGAAGATATGTTCCGTGAGGACACCAAGAGTTCGTTTACGCCCAACACCAACCCACCGGCAATCGACAACTCCGGCAACGACACTCACGTGCGGGTGGAACGTATCGGACGTGTTCGCTATTCTGTCGGCGGCATTCCCCGCAGGCTGGACACGGCCATGACTTTCAATCTGGAGACGGATAAGCTGGTCGATGGTTTTCCGGTACGTGGCGGACCGCCTGTTCTCGGCCTGTCACCTGTGCTGGATGATCTCAACGGCGACGGCAGCAGCGAGATTATTTTCGCCTCCGGCAGCAATCTGTCGGTGGTGACTTTGGATGGTCAGAATTTCCTGCACCAGGTGTCCCAGTGCGACCCGTGTGTCACTTACGATGATACCGCGCTGGCTTCGATCCATACCGGTCGCCCGCATCCGCTACCCCTGTTTGCACGGACTGCCGAGAATATCTATGCCGGGCCGGTCACCGGAGATTTCGGATTCGGCCTGACCGAGAAATTCGTCGCGGTCGGCTATCCAAGCGGCGCGGCCGGACGGGTGGCCATCTATCGACCGAGCGATGCCAACAACGACGGCCTGGCCGATGCAGCGATCCCAGGCCAGCCTGATTTCTCCACCTCGGGTGCACCCCTGGCCTTGTCGTTCGGGGACGCTCTCTGGGTCTTGACCAGTGATGGCAGTGTCTATCTCAAAGAGGACCTGGGACCAACTTTTCCACGCGTCCATGTATTGGACGAAGAGGTCTTTCACGGTATTTGCCGTAGTGAAGATCTACTCTGGGTATTGGCTGGAGACTCGTCGGCGACGGATGCAACAGTGCAGACGCGGTTGTGGCTTATGGATGGCGCTGACAGCCTGAACTTTGCGCTTGACGGTTACTACAACCTGGGCCCCATATTGGTCGATGTGGACCGCAACGGCATCCCTGAATTGGCTATGGCTTCTTCCGACGGCCGCATCCTGCTGTTGACAGTTCATTGGCACCTCGGACCTGCACTGGTCTTCGACCCCCTCACCCAGGTGTTGGCTTCAATAGAGACCGGCTACAGTTTCACCACCAATCCAGTCGCAGGAGATATTGATCGCGACGGGTATCCCGATCTGGTCATCGGCGGCGCCAATGCCGTGTATGCGTTCAACCGAAATCTAACCCTGCTGACCGGTTTCCCGATTGAAATCGATGACCGGTTGCAGTATGACGACGTGAATTTCTTTGGATACTACGAAGACCTGGCCATCGCCGCGCCGGTAATCGGTGATATTCAGAAGGGTGGATCGCCCGAGATAATCTTCCCCAGTTTCGCCGGTAACGTCTATTCGTTCGGTCCCGAGTTGTCTTATGGTTTTCCGATGTCGGCCGGCGAACGTGGCGCGGGTTCCTGTCTGACCTTTGCCGACACGTCGTCGAGCGGTCGACTGGGCTATCTGGGCGCCGACGGCTGGTTCTACCTGTGGGAAACAGGTCCCGATATTGATCCTATTCACTGGCCGATGGGTGGTCACGATCCGTCCGGCAGTTTTGCATACGACTCGGCCAGTTTGTCCGCACCGGTCAGTCTGTATTCCGGACTGTTCCCCGAGGAAAGGTATTACAACTATCCCAACCCGGTGGTAGACGGCAGCACGACCATTCGATATTACCTGGGCGAGGATGCCAACGCCGTGGAGTTTACAGTTTATGATCTTTCGGGTCAGGAAGTTGCCCGTTTTGATGGACCTCGCAATGGTGGGGTGGACAACGAATTGGTGTGGGTATGCTCAGACGCCACGCCCGGAGTGTATCGCTGTTTGATTGAAGTAGATTTTGGCGGAACCACAGAGACCGCCTTCACCGATATCGCCGTTATCAGATGAGGAGTCAGAAACATGAAAACGAGAATTAGAATAGTCGGTCTCATTTTGAGTCTGGGTTTGCTATTGCTGTTGTCAACCCCATCGGTTGCTATTGCCGAAGGTGAAACATCGGTATTCGAAAGTGAACTTCAGAGAATCCGTTACAACTATGACTATGAAGCCACTCAGACGGATGATGTAACCGGCACTCCGTCGGGCGAGGATAATCTGACCCTGGCTGATCTGTCCCAGGCCGATCTCCGTCCGCCGGAATACAAGTCGCCCGGCAAGGCCTTCATCTATTCGTTGGCCGTGCCCGGTTTGGGCCAGTATTACTCCGGCAGTAAGTGGAAACCGCTGGTGTTTCTGGCCGTCGAGGTGTTCGGTCTGAGTCAGGCGTTTAAGTATCATGGCAATGGTGAGGATATCACGGCCGAGTTCGAGCAGTTCAACAGGGATCACTGGAACCATCCCGACAGCATATACACCGTCAACGGCGACGACTACCTTGCTTATCAGGCCTATCTGATGTCGGCTTATGGTACCCTGAGTCCGGACACGCTGAAGGAACCGGATGATAGACATGGTTTCACCCACATCCTGCCCGACACACGAACGCAGCAGTACTACGAAATGACCGGTAAGTACCACCAGTTTTCGTGGGGTTGGGACGATGCCAATATAGACGGCGAGTATCTGAACGATTTTCTCCTCGGAAATGGTGTGCAAAAGGCTGTAACCGAGGAAACTATCCCGCATTCTGAGAACCGTCTCCACTATGAAGGCTTGCGTGACAACGCCAACAAAGAGTACGACAAAGGGATGAAGATGGTCTTTGTGGTCATGGGTAATCACCTGATCAGCGCTTTTGAGGCCTTCTTCGCCACCAAGCGACATAATAACGGGTTGAAGTACGACCAGCCTTTTTCGAATATCGATGTCAAACCATCTATACGCTCCTACAACGAGTGGAAAGACACGCCCTACGTGACTTTCACGTACAAGTTTTGATGGGGTTTGGACAAAGTGTTAGATCGTTCTAAAGTGCCGACAGATTTGTCACCCCTACCAAGGGACGTATCAAAAACCGACCATCCCGTTGTGTCGGGTCTTGGACACGCCGAAGGCGTGGTTGTGACCCGACACACCATTGCCGGTCAGACGAGGGCGGCGGGTCACATCCCGCCAGGGCGGGACAAGACCCACCGCAACATGGGCCTGAGTGGTGTTGGGCTACCCCGCCCGACACCTACCGTGCATCCCAGAGGCGGTCAGGCGAGTCACCTGACTGCACCGACGCGGCGCACGCGGACGTACACCACGCACAAGGGTGTGGGTGATGTTGGGCGACCCCGCCCGACACCTACCGTGCATCCCAGAGGCGGTCAGGCGAGTCACCTGACTGCACCGACGCGGCGCACGCGGACGTACACCACGCACAAGATGTTTGCCGCTATGCGACGTATCTGTATCATATTTGGTCTGTGCACGTTGATGACAGTGCCGGTTGTGGCCTCAGGCTTCCGACCCGGTCCGACACCAATCCAGTCAGGCTTCGCTGCCCTGGCCTCATATTCCGCTCCCACTCGGCCTGTAATCGGTTCACCGGTGTCTCTGGCCCAGCAGGATCGCGATGATTGGGGCTTGACAAAACAGGATGCCAACCGCAAATCCGTTTCCAGAGCCATGCTGTACTCTGCTCTGTTGCCGGGTCTGGGTGAGCATTATGTGGGCAGTCGCAAGAAGGCGCGCTACTTCTTCGCGGTTGAGGCGATTTCGTGGTTGGGTTTTCTGTCGTACCACACTTACGGCAACTGGAGAGAGGATGACTATATAAACTTTGCCCGCGAACGAGCCGGAGCACAGCTTGAAGACAAAGACGATCTCCACCGCGATTGGGTCGGGTTCTATGATGACATCGATCAGTTCAACGAATTCGGTCGGGTGCAGGATCGCGAACGCCCCTATCTGGTGGACAACGAATCAAACCATTGGCGCTGGCGCAGCGCCTCCGACAAATCGGCCTACCGCGAGCTTAAGAATCGCAGTCGGGAAGCCTTTCGGCGACGAGACTTCACGGTCGGCCTGATGATTCTCAACCGGATCGTGTCAATCATTGACGCTATTCACGATGCCCGCAAAACCCGCCGTCTGTTCGGTGATACTACACCGTCCAACGGGCGTGAGCGCTTCGGTTATCGCCTGGACATAGATCCCTTGAGCGCCGGGCAACAGGTTCGGCTGGAACTGTTGGCTCGCTTCTGATCAGACGTTACGAGGTCGGCATGTACAGGTTCATCACCTTGCTGTTCTTGTCGGTCCTGGCTTGTGGTCCTGGGCCACGAGTAGGATCAGAGAAACCTGACGATACAAGTGCACCCTCCGCTCTGCTGGTAGAGCAAGTGATCGAGGGACCCATGCTGGGACAATCTCTGAAAAACCCGCGCAGTGTGGCGGTGGCGACCGACGGCAGTTGGTATCTGGTCGACAACGGAAACAACCGGTTGATAAGGTTCAACACCGCGCTGACACCACAGGACCAAACCGGTGGCTACGGTTTCGGCGCCGGCCTGCTCAACAACCCGGCCTGGGTGACCCTGGACAACAGCCTTAATCTGATGGTGGCCGATGAGAGTAATCACCGCCTGGTGCGATTTGACACCCGCTTGAACTTCGTCGATGATTTCGAGTTGCGCGATGAAGACGATCCTTTCAAGTACGGACGACCGGCCGGACTGGGCGTGACCGATTACGGCGAGGTATGGCTGGCCGATGCAGATCAGGACCGTATCGCCGTCTTTGACAACGTCGGCAAATTCAGCCGATTCGTCGGCGATTTCGGTTATTCCGGCGGCCAACTGTCACGTCCCAGCGAGATAGCGCTGGATGCCGATGGGCAGTTTGTGGTCTGCGATCCGGGCAACTTACGATTGGCCCGCTATGATGCCTACGGTGGATTCATCGCAGAAACTTCTACACGGACTTTTGGCGCTCCCACCTCGGTGGCCATTGCAGAAGATGTTGTGTGGCTGCTTGACATCGCTCAGGGCCGCCTGACCTGTCTGGATTCAAGAAGCGGTGAGCAGTTGCTGGTAACCGGCCCGCAGCTTATGGGTGATCGAAAGCGGCTGAAAGAGCCGGCCGATGTTGCCCTTCTGGATGATGGTCGCCTGATGATTGTCGACTCGGGCAATGATCGAGTATTGGTTTGTCGCGTAATCTATGATGAGACGGACTAAGGGCAAAGCCCAACGGAGCATAGGCTCTTTGTGCAAACCCGCAAGCGGCCTGAGCCGATCTTTCTTTCTCACAATTAGCTCTCTCTTGTTCATGTTGGCTGCCTCTGTGACCGGCGGCACGGTCCGGCAGGTTTTGGTTGGACCTGATATCCCAAGCCGTTTGTTTATCGGATCACACCACATATTCGACGGATCGGACTCGCTCTATTTCAACGGCCGCCACTTGAGGCGCGGTGTTGACTATAGTTTTGCAAGCGGGCAAGGCGCCTTTGATCTTTCATCGCTTGAGCCGACCGTTAACGACACGCTGATTGCAAGCTACCACCGGCTGCCTGAATGGCTCAAAACAAGCTACGGCGCCAGTCTGCCGACGACGACCCCGGCCCAGCCAACGGTCCCGGAGTTCTCTACCGACCTCGGCCTGCCCGGTCGAGCTGCCGATGAAAGCAGCGTGTCGCTAACCGGCGCCAAGACCTTTCGTTTTTTGGCGCGAACCAATGGACCTTCCCAGTTCAGCCAATCATTGGATCTTTCTGTCGAGGGTGAGTTGGCCCCCGGCGTTATCATCAGCGGCGCTGTCTCCGACCGTGGCTACGACCCATCATACGGCACCGCCGACAGTCGGCTCAACGAACTGGACAAGGTCCGACTACAGTTGAACTCCCCATCGGTCACGGCCCAAATCGGAGACATATCCGTGAGCAGTCGCATTTCGCCATCGCGAGTAATCCCCCGAGCTCTGTCCGGGGTCAGGTTCATGGTGCATAAACCAAACTGGCGGGTCGATGCTCTGGCTGCCCGACCCAAAGGAAGGTTTGCCAGCGTGCGTATCGCAGGTGACGATGGCTTGCAGGGACCTTACTTCATCGGTGAGAGTTCTCGTATTCAGCCGATAGTCCCCGGTTCGGAGTCGGTCTGGCTGGATGGTGAGCGCCTGGAGCGCGGCACGACCAAAGATTACACCATGGAATATCCGGTCGGCGGCATAACTTTCAATGTCAATCATCCCATCGACCGGCGCAGCAGAATCGAAATCGACTTCGAGCCGCTGATAGCCGACTACAAAGGTGAACTGTTGTCGATGGCCGGCGGTGCCGTGTTTGGAGATTCGATGTTCTCTGTCGACGTTGAAGTTCAGCGCGACGGTGACGACAAAGACCAGCCGCTCTGGGGTGAACTGTCGGCGGCCAATACCGAACTTCTTTCGGAGCTTGGCGACAGTACCCAACAAGCGGTGCGATCCTCGGCGACAGAGGACAGCCTTGGCGCATACCGGTTGATTGCCGACAGTCTGCCCGATTCTGTGTTTCAGTATGTCGGCGTTCCCAACGGCGACTACCGTGTCACTTTCAGTTTCGTCGGTCTGGGTGCGGGGAGTTATCGTTTTCTCGGTGCGGACGTCTACGAGTTCTCGGGCGCCGGGCAGGGCGACTATCTTCCCCTGGTCACTCTGGCTGCAGCCGTGCGGACCGATCACTACCGCCTGCGAGCCCGACTCAAAACCGCAACGCTGGGCACCATCAGCACCGATGTGCGTCAGAGCCGCTTTGATCGCAACTTGTTTTCATCTTTGGACGACGACAACAATGACGGCCTCTATTACCGCGTGAATCTCGATAAGCGTTTCGGTCGCGAGGATGAACTGACTCTCACCGTCCGTCATCGGCAATCTGAATACATGACCCTGGAACGGTTGAACGAACCGGAGTTCCGCCGCGAGTTTCTGCTACCACGGCAATACGATCAGGACGATGATGAAACAGTGTTTCGCGGAAGAAGTGTCGCCAGACCGTTCGGTTTCCTGACAGTGCGTTCCGAATTTGGACGGCTTCAGTACGCTGAACAGTTCCAGGCCAACAAGGGTCACCTCGGCCTGCAAGTCCAGCCGCACGATCGGGTCGACATAACTCTGGAGGCCTACGCCATCAGATCGGAGTTTTCACCCGACGCTCAGTCACGCCAGGGTGATGGTGAAAACCTGCTGGGACGGGTGCGGTTTGGTTTAACCAAAAACATCAGCCTCACGTCGTTGGTCGAGTCAGACAACCGCAAGCACGAGTATAACGGAATCGCCCAGGGGACCCGGTATCTGAGGTCCAGCATTGGATTGTCCGGTGAAAACGAGAACCTCCGTTTTGAACAGTATGGCGAAGACAGCCTTGTAACAGATTGGCAACAGAGTCTGAGGCGGAGGCGAATTGCGCTGGCATCCAACCGTCGCATCGGCGAAATGAGTTACCAGTTGACTGTGACCCATCAGTGGCTGGACGGCCCAAGTATCACGGAACGCAGTTTTCTGGGGCGGTTGGGTTATCGCTACCACAGTCAACATAGACGACTGACTATCGAAGGAGCTTACACCATCTCCACCGAGTCGCGCCATGCCCGTGGCTTGACCTACCTGGAAGTTGAACCGGGCCGGGGCGACTTCATTTTCGAGGACAGCATATTCGTCCCCGATCCCGACGGCAACTTCATCCAGGTCGACCAACTCCTTTCCGAGCGTTCGCGGGTTCGTCGCGGCGAGAAAAGTTTTCACCTCAGGCGTGAGTTCAACCATGTCTATGTCCGTTTCAATTCGCGTATCAACGAAGAACTTCTCGATGGTGGTAATCGCGGGCTCTTGTGGAGTCTGCCCTTTTATTCAGATGAGTCTGAGCCGTACCTGTTTTATGATCGTCAATACGATTCAGACCTGCGTTTGTGGAAGGTGGGCGGTTTTCACGTGATCAACCTGTCGTACCGCGAGACCATGCAGCGCCGTCAGGTGGCCGACGCACCCCGGTTGCGCAGGCAGCGAGAAGAATCGTTGAACCTAAAAGAGGTGGCCCTGGATACCTATCTGGAACAAAAGCTGGAACTCTTCCAGGTCGACCGTGACCGTTACTATGGAAGTTCGGGAGAGATCGATGGTTATAAGATCAGTATCTCGGCGCGTCGACGAATTACGGTTTTGGAAATCACAACTACCGGCAGCTACCGTCGCGCAAAATCATCGACCGACGAACTCTCGCAACTCTATACCGTCTCACTGAACGCGCGGTGGCAGATGGTGCGCAAAGGGGAGTTGCGCTCCTCGCTTGAGGGGTACAGCCAACGATTGACCAACGTTGGGGGGTCGCACTCCTACTTCCTGACCGACAACAGACCTGGTGAGAAGGGTGCTATCTGGTCGGTAAACCTGAACTACGGGGTGAAAGGTGAGGTTCGTCTCAATTTCTCGTTGACCGGTCGCCATGCCGACAACCGCACGGCCCGATTGACCGGTCGCACCGAGATGGTGGCGGGATTCTGATCTGTTATGAAGCGACCAGCCATTATAATACTGATTACAGCCGTGATAGCCGCTTGCGGCTCGGCGGGCGAACTGGTTTGGCGCGGCGATCATCCGGTAAACGCAAAGCAGATCAAGCGGCTGACGGCCTCTCGGTTATCGGCGAGAGAACAAGCTGACAGCGCGGAGGTACTCTTGCATGATCTGGGATACCTTGAGGCCAGGGCCGGGCTTCGTGGCGAGAGTCTGATTGTCCATGGTGGGTCGAGATTCAGTCTGGGTCGGATAGCTATCTTCGGAGATAGCACTTTTGATGTCTACGGTCAGGGCTTCTTCAGTCGTCGCAACGTTCAGGACCGGCTGGCCGGCATAATCGACAGATTGAACGACCGAGGGTACTACTTCGCATCGATGCAAATCAGTGGTGTGCATCGGGACGGTCATTCGGTGAATCTGGATATCAACCTCAACCGGGGTCCGGTTGTGACGGTATCAGACTTGCGCTTGGTCGGACTTACGCGAAGCCTCCCTGCCATGATCGAACGCAGCCTGCCGGTTCGTCGGGGTGATACGCTGACCGGTCGGCTTTTGCGCTCGGTCGAAGCGGCGGCTGATGAGTTGGACCAGGTTGTGTTCCAGCCGCCGCTGCGAGTGCAGCCACAAACCGGCTTTAGGGCGGCAGCGTTGGAAATCGGTTTTGCCGAACGAAAGCAGTTTCATCTCGAAGGCAGCGCCGGTTACATCCCGGATGCATCTATCGGTCTGGTCTGGTCGCTGAGGGCGGCATTCACCAATATGTTCGGCCGGGGTCGGCAGGCATGGGTTCATACCGAGCGATCCGAAAAAGGGCGTAATAGCCTGTTGTTGAAATACCGGCAGCCGCTCTATCTCGCCGGAGTGGGAAGGCTTGGCATTGAAGTGTCGACCCGGGACTATCGGGATCAGTTCTACGAGTTCTACGCCGGCGCCGATTACACCGCCCGTCTGGCTGCCGGCTGGGAGGGGGGCTTGGGAGTATCATACAAAGCAGTGACGCCCGACGATTATCACCCTTCGTTCGTCCGTTGGGCCGCCAAACTTTCTTCTGAGCGACAGACTCTGCACCCTGAACACAATCCGACCGGCGGCTGGGCGCTTTCGTGGTCCCTGATCTACGCTCATCGACGCTACCGGCAGGACAGTGCGACCGCCGAGATTGAACATCGGGTCTTGAACGATACACGCGCTGCTGTGGCAATGCAACTGGCGCCTGCGCTTTGGGGACGGCTGGTTACAAAGCTGGGGGTAAGGTACCTGGGCTATCTGACCGATGAGCCACTGCCGCCGACATCGGAGTTGTTCCTGATAGGCGGGCCGCGCTCGCTTCGCGGTTTTCGCAACGAGAACTTCCCGGCTGTGCATGCCGTGATAGGCACCGTGGAACCGCGTTTTCGTTTTGAAAGCGGCTACCTGTACTTGTTCCATGACGGCGCCTATCTGAACAATCGGGTGCGCCGCTTCGATGGTTCGGTCTATACGGAAGAACGCTATCGTCACGGCTACGGAGTGGGGCTGGCCGTGATAGGGCCGGGAAGCCGCTTGCGGCTGTCACTGGGCTGGAATCCGGAGTCGGCCATTGACCAGCCGCGACTCTCCATCGAGTTCTCAGCCGACATCTAAACTTGACCACCACGGTGACATGTGCCTATCCTCAACTGTGCGTAAGCTGATAGAAACACTCAGGCTGATTCGCGTTATCAATTGCATCATGGCCATGTTGGGAGTGGGGTTGGGCGCGCATTTGGTCGAGGCCAGTGTGGCCTACTATGGACCGGCTATGGCGGCTTTGTGTGCCGCCTTCGTTTGCGCCGCCGGGAATATCGTAAACGATCTGGTCGACATAGACATAGACCGCATCAACCGTCCACAGCGTGTATTGGTCAGGCAAGCGCTCAGCCGCCGCTATGCGATAACACTGGCTGTGATTCTGAATCTGGCCGCCCTGGCCGTGGCCCTGACTGTCAGTATGGCGGTGGCCCTGATCGGGCTGGTAGCAATCGGGCTGCTGATGGCCTACAATTTCAAGCTGAAGCGGGTCACTTTTCTTGGCAACGTAATCATTTCCATTCTGGGTGGTATGACTTTTTTGACCGGTGGTATGGCGGTCGATACTGCCGCCGCTTTCGGACTACCGGGGCCGCTGATTCCGGCGCTATTTGCGTTTATTTTTCACCTGGTGCGGGAAATCGTCAAAGATGTTCAGGACATTGAGGGCGATCGACGGTTGGAAGTGAGGACTTTGCCGCAACTGGTCGGTGTCAGGCGGTCACTTTGGCTCGCCTGGGGTTTTTTCATGCTCTTGGCGGTGCTGACGCTCGTCCCCATTTTGCTGGACTGGTTTGGCGGCTGGTACAAACTGATTACGGTATTCATAATGGACTTGCCTCTGGGCGCACTTTTGTTTTTACTTTGTCTCCGGCCCACTGACGGGATGTTGCAGACTGTGTCCTGGGCCTTGAAGGCTGGAATGGTCGTGGGAATTGTGGCCATTTGGGTGGCCTGAGCTTTTGGGAAACGAACAATGAGCTTGCGCGTATAACAGCCGTTACGAGCAGGGCTGGACGCAGGCAAAAAACGAAACAACCGCCCGGCGTTAACCGTACCGCTGGAAAGTCGGCCCCAAACAGGAGTTAGATTCACGGTTCTTCAAAATGATCAAGCAACTGATAACGCTTCTCTCCCTTTCAACAATAGCCGCTTCGATACTAGCCGATGGCATCTCAGTCAGCCAGACGGTAAGCAGTTCCAGTATTGCCTTTGAAGACAGCGTGCTGTTCGAGATCGAGCTGTCCTGGGACGGATCGCAGGCTGCCTACTTGTTTCCCCGGCCGCTCAGTCCCATAATAGACCGGATGACTGTTCGCGGCTTCTCCTCATCGGTGGCTTCGGCCGGCGATGACGAATCCGAGAGAACGATCAAGAAATACCGCTATGTCCTGCTGCCGAAATCGTCCGGATTGGGACACATAGCGCCGGTTACGATCAGCTATTATACCTGGCCGGATTCGTTGCCGGGTGAATTGACCACCGAAGCGATGACCATATCAATTGCCCAGCCGCTGCCGCCCGTGGAACCGTTCGATTTTACGATATTCTGGTGGCTGGGCGGCGCCGTCCTGATCGCGGTGGTCGGATTGTTAACAGTTATTAACAGACGAGCCCGGAACCAGCAGCGGTTGGAACCGGTAAGAACGGTAGTGGAACAGTTCCTGGATGAGTTGAGCCGGTTGAAAACTGAGTCCGGAAACGACCACAAGCGGTTCCAGACCGGGCTGCACAAGATTATGACCGAATTCCTCAGCCGACAATACGGCCTCAGTCCGGAAGGAATAGGCCAGGAGGACCTGAAAGATCAACTTCTCTCAGTCGGTTTGAGCGACCAGTCAGGTTCGAAAATCGCAGCCTGGTTCGCACAGGCGGCGCGCGACAAATTCAGCCCGGTCTCAGTGGGTCCGGGTCAGACCATTAGACTCGAAGCGGAAATCCGCCAACTGTTTGAGAAACTTTAGTTTTGAACGATACCGGAGGATGAATGAACATCGACATTGAAGCAATTCAAGCCAAGGTAGAAGAGGAGTCGTCATTTGTTGAACGATTGACTCAGCAAATGCATAATGTCATCGTCGGTCAACAGTATCTCATAGACCGGCTCCTGATTGGAATTCTGGCCGACGGTCACATCCTAATTCAGGGTGTGCCGGGTTTGGCCAAAACGCTATCGGTAAAAACGCTGTCGGATGCCATCGATGCCAAGTTCCAAAGGCTTCAGTTTACACCCGATCTTTTGCCGGCTGACCTGATTGGCACGCAGATTTACAATCCTCAGACATCTGAGTTCTCGGTGAAAAAAGGTCCTATCTTCGCCAATATTATTCTGGCCGACGAGATAAACCGTGCCCCGGCCAAAGTACAGTCGGCTTTGTTGGAAGCGATGCAGGAGCGGCAGGTTACGATTGGTGAAACCACTTTCCCGTTGGACGCGCCTTTTCTGGTTCTGGCCACACAGAACCCGATTGAGCAGGAGGGTACCTACCCTTTGCCTGAAGCGCAGGTTGACCGGTTTATGCTGATGCTAAAGATAGGCTATCCGACCCCGGCTGAAGAACGCGAGATTATGGATCGTAACACCGGCGCCCTGGTTGAGCAAGTCTCAAAAGTGGTCACGCCGACCGAGATTCTGAATGCCCGGAAGGTCCTCAGGGATATCTACGTCGACGACAAAGTCAAAGAGTATATCATCAACATCGTCTTTGCCTCGCGCGAACCGGCCAAGTATGGTCTGGGCGACCTGACCGATCTGATCGCCTACGGCGCTTCGCCCAGGGCATCGATCTATCTCAACCTGGCTGCGAAGGCTCATGCTTTCCTGAAAGGTCGTGGTTACATCACGCCTGAGGATGTCAAGGCGGTCGGCTACGACGTGCTGCGCCATCGCGTCATTATCACCTATGAAGCGGAGGCGGAGGAGATCGACTCGGACAACATCGTCGCGAAGATCTTCGACACTATAGAAGTTCCGTAGCAGACGCCTATGATCCCGAAGGAAGTACTCAAAAAGATTCGTCGAATAGAGATTCGGACCAAAAAACTGGTCAACGACCTCTTTTCGGGCGAGTATCACTCCACTTTCAAAGGTCAGGGGATGGAGTTTGAGGAAGTACGTCTGTACGAGCCCGGCGATGATGTGCGTCTGATTGATTGGAACGTAACGGCTCGTACCGGCTATCCGCATATCAAAAAGTTCAAGGAAGAGCGTGAACTGTCGGTGGTGCTGTTGGTCGATGCTTCATCGTCCGGTCGGTTCGGCACCCGGGGTCGATTCAAGAGCGATATGGCGGCGGAACTGTGCGCATTGTTGGCCTTCTCGGCTATCAAGAACAACGACAAAGTCGGCTTGATAATATTCACCGACACTATCGAGAAGTTCGTGCCGCCCAAAAAAGGCCGTGGCCATGTTCTCAGGCTCATTCGGGAAGTCTTGTATTTCAAGCCGGAGGGAACAAAGACCGACATCGGCGGCGCTCTTGAGTATTTCAACAAAGTCATCAAAAGAAAATCGGTGGTGTTTTTGGTGTCGGACTTTTTGTCGGAGGATTTCTTTCGCCCCCTTCGTATCGCCAACAACAAGCATGATATTATCGCCGTGAAAATCACCGATCCGCGCGAGACTCGTTTTGATGATGTCGGCTTGATCGAACTTGAGGATGCCGAGACGGGTGAGGTAATCATGGTCGACACCGGATCGCGGACCTTCCGTAGACAGTTCGCAGCCAAAGCGGACGAAGATACCTCTGACCTGAAAAGAGGCTTCCAATTGATAAACCTCGACTTTATCGACATTCACACCGACCAGTCGTATATCGTCCCTCTTATAAACTTTTTCAAAGCAAGGGAGCGTCGGCATTAGCAGGCTGTTGAAAAACTTAGGGACTGTGTGTGGTGTACGTTCTCTTGCGCCACGAGAATGTCATGCCGAGCGGAGTCGGGGTAGAGGCAGACAGGAGCCGTCACAAGTGGTCTTCACATGCCGCCCACAATCGCTTCGTGCGCGGTGTACGTCTTCGTGCGCCGCGAGAATGTCATGCCGAGCGGAGTCGAGGCAGGGGCAGACGAGGACGGCCACAAGTGGCTTCCACTTGCCGCCCACAAAATTGAGGCGGCCACCCGAGGCGCGCGCAGCGCAGAAGACATATTTGCAGGCAGGCAGGCCTGTGACCGTTGCCCTCGGCATACTCCTGATGGCTCTTGTGTCATGCACCAATGTCGATAACTCTGCGGCTATCGAACGACACAAGAAGCTGGCCGGTGAGTTGCGCGATACCAGGCTATACACGGCAGCGATCGAAGAGTACCAGACGTTACTTAAGTATCCTGATGTCGACGTTAAGACCCGTGGCAATGTCAACTATCTGATCGGGAAGATTTACTTTGAGAACCTTTCCAACCACGACCAAGCGGCAGCTTACTATGTCCGTGCTCGTTCGATCGATCCGAACGGTTCCTTCGTGAATGAAGCGTCGAAAAACCTGGTAGCATCGCTTGAGAAGATGGGGCAAATACTGGAAGCCAGGCAGCAATTGAACGACGCTACCGATCTGGTGACCACGCCCAAGCAGCAAGGGGATGTGGCCGTGGCGCGGGTCGGCGGCGTACCCATCTGGTTGTCGCAGGTGGAAGATGAAATTCAGGCGATGCCGGTCCAGATTCAGAAACAGTTCACGTCGCGTCAGGCACGGGTGGAATATGCGCATCAATACGTTGCCATGGAATTGATCTATCGCGCCGCCCTGCGGGAAGGGTATGACAACGACCCCGAAGTTCAAAAACAGCAGCGGCAATTGCAGAGAAAACTGCTGGTTGACAAATATGTTGTAGATAAAGTCATGCCGAAAGTGACTATTGATTCAAGCGACGTGCGCAATTTTTGGCTGGCTCACAAGCAGGACAAATACCAAAACGCGCCCTATGATTCGGTGCGGGCGCAGGTGTTTTTGGATTATCAGGGAACGAAAGCGAACGCAGCTTTTTCAGATTACATCGCCATGCTGTCGAAAGCGGAGAAAGTAGAATTCTACGATCAGAATATCAAATGACGAAGCGTGAGTCCCCAGATTGGGTCGACCTGCGTGGTCGACTTGTTTTTCGAGAAGCGGCAGCAGTTTCGCTGATGGTGTGGCTTGTCGTGACCGCTTTGTCCTTGCCGGTGATGGCTCAGGTCGACACCGTATCCACGATCCGGGGGATCACCGTGGAAACAGCGGTGGACCGAGCCGATATGTTCATCGGTGACTTGATCAATTACAAACTGACCATCACCTACGACTCCACCTACGAGTTGGTGCCGCCGCCGCTGGGCGCCAACCTGGGTGCATTCGATGTTAAGGATTACCAAACGGATCAGATTTCGCGGCTTGATGACGGACGGATGCGAAGCGAAAGCAATTTCGTGCTTAGCACTTTTACCACCGGCGACTACGTCATCCCGCCGATACCTGCGTTGTTCAACTTGCCCGACGGTTCTCGGAAAGTGATTCTGTCTGAAGCGGTGCCGATTGTGGTGAATTCTCTTTTGGGTGCAGAATCTGACTCGGCCGACATTCGTCCGCTCAAACCGCCGAAACCACCCACCGTGTTTGCCCGTGATCCTCGTGAAAAGGGAATCATTGGCGGCGCCGCCACGGTTGTTCTCATAGTCATTGCCTGGTATTTGTGGCGTCGTTTCCGTCGCAAGCCTGATCGAGCTGCCTTTGTCGACCGGCGCCAGCCGTGGGAGATTGCGTTCGAACGACTAGCCTTGCTTTCCGAGAAAAGCCTAATGGCCCAGAGTAAGCACAAACTCTACTACATAGAACTGACCGAGATCGTCCGCGAGTACTTCGGACGGATGTATGAGGTCGACGTTCTTGAGATGACAACCGACGAGTTTCTGGTGAGGTTTATCGATGTTGCCCTGCCGAACGACTTGTATGACAACCTGCGCAATTTTCTCAGTCATGCCGACCTGGTGAAGTTTGCGCGCTTCGTTCCCCAGGAGGAACGGGCCGGTACCGATTTCAATCTCGCGCACGATATGGTTGAGTCGGTGCGCCTTGAGTTTGAGCGACGATTGCAGGTCGAAATGGCCGTGGCTTCCAATGACAAAGAAAAGCCGACAGAAGGTCCCACGGAGGTGGAGGAATGAACCTCGAATTCGCCGGCCTGAGTATCAACCTTTTTGATGTAGTCAATACCACCATTCCACCGCTGGCCATATTCATTGTCGGCGGGCTGATTCTGGCCTGGATGATCTACTACCATCGTCGGCACCGTCGGTTCAAATCGGCTACCATCAAATACTCCGACTTAAAAATCGTTCGCCGCGCCGGACGGTCGGCTCGTCAGCGTTATCGCTTTCTGTTGACCGCCTTTCGCATGCTGGCCGTGCTTTTGTTTGTGGTCGCCTTTGCTCGTCCGCGCAGCGGCACCGAGTACACCGAAGTGACTTCGGAAGGTATCGACATCATGCTGGCGCTCGACGTCTCGTCATCGATGCAGGCCGAAGATTTCAAGCCGCACAATCGTCTCCACGTAGCCAAGGAGGAGATCAAAAAGTTCGTCGAACGCCGTGTCAATGATCGCATCGGCCTGGTTGTGTTCGCGCGCTACTCATTCACGCAGTGTCCGTTGACCACGGACTACGGTGTATTGCTGAACTTCATCGATCAGGTGGACTTCGGGCTGGTCGAGGACGGCACGGCCATCGGTATGGCCTTGATCAACGGTGTCAATCGGTTGCGTGAGTCGGATTCCAAGAGTCGCATCATGGTTCTTCTGACCGATGGCGACAACAACGCCGGCGAGATCGACCCGGTGACGGCGGCTTCATTGGCTGAAGCCATGGATATCAAAATCTACACCATCGGCGCCGGCAAACCGGGCAATGCCATGTACCCGGTTCAGGACCCGCTGTTCGGCAAGCGCTATGTATACCAGCCGACGCGGATCGACGAAGAGACGCTCAAACAGATTGCCGAGAAGACCGACGGTAAGTATTTCCGGGCACGATCGGGTGAAGAACTGGAAGAAATCTACGGAGAAATCGATGCCCTGGAAAAAACTGAGGTCAAAATCGCCTCACACATCCAGTACACAGAGCTGTTTCATTTTTTCACGTATACCGGCCTGCTGCTCTTGGTGCTTGAGATACTGTTGGCCCAAACCTTTTTTCGAAAGTTGCCTTAGCAGAGGTATAGATAGCCCATGCGTTTTGCCGATCCGATAAACTTCGCCATCCTGCCGATCATTTTGTTGTTGGGCGTCTTTGTCTTTTTCGCCCTGGCGCGCAAGAAGAAGCTGATGCAACGGTTTGGTGATCTACCCCTGTTGATGAAAAACGCACCGTACATCAGTTTCACTCGTCAACGAACAAAGAGCGTATTGATCCTCCTGGCTTTGATGCTGGTTGCCGTAGCCCTGGCTCGGCTTCAGTTTGGTACCCATCTGGAACTGTTGAAGCGCGAAGGGATCGACATCGTGATCGCCCTGGACGTGTCAAACTCGATGATGGCTCGTGATATGGCGCCCAACCGATTGGATAAAGCCAAGCAGGAAATTCGCGGCATAATCGAACGTCTTAAAGGTGATCGTATCGGCCTGGTCGTTTTTGCCGGGGAGGCGTTTATTCAGTGTCCCCTGACCCTTGACTACTCGGCAGCCGGGTTTTTGCTTGAGGCTGTCGACAACGCCTCGGTGAGCGTCCAGGGTACATCGTTGACTTCGGCCATCGAAATGTCTTCACGCGCCTTTGCTCAGCAAGAGAAACAACACAAAGTGCTCTTGTTGTTGACCGACGGCGAGGATCATGAAGGCGGGGCCGAAGAGAAAGCTGAGGAAGCTCGTCAGGAAGGCATCAAGATTTACACGGTAGGGATAGGCAACCCCGACGGCGAACCGATCCCGATCCTCGACCGCGCAGGCAAGCAGATGGGTTTCAAGAAGGATGAGAACGGTGAGGTCATTGTTTCCAGTCTTGACGAAACCACGCTTCAGAAAGTGTCGTTGGCCACGGGCGGCAAGTACTACCACGCCACAGCGGGGGAGATTGAGTTGGACAGGATTTTTGACGAAATATCTTCTATGGAGAAGAAAGAACTGGAGGGAGCGCTGGTGACTCGTTATGATGACCGCTTCCAGTGGCCGCTTTTATTGGCCATATTTCTGGTGATCGGTGAGTTCTTTCTTTCTGAACGAAAAAAGCGAACGGAGGCCAGTGGCCATGCGTAAGTCTGTTATGATGAGAGTAGTTGCAATACTGTTGGTTCTGGCTGGTTCGGCGGCCGCCGAAGGCCTTTTTGACAAGGTGAAAAAGGGCAATGAGGCGATGAAATCAGGTGATTTCCAGACGGCTCTGGACTACTATCATAACGCCGAAACGGACATTCCGGAATCGCCGGAACTGAATTACAATATCGCCGGGGCTCTTCATGAGGACGGCGGTTTCGAGGAGGCCGTCGACAAGTACACGCGAGCCTTAAACACCACCGACATTGAGACTGAAGCTCAGGCTCATTACAATCTTGGCAACACCCTCTTCCGTATGCAAGACTATCAAAACGCTATTCAGAGTTACCAGAAGTCTCTGGAAATCAATTCCGACGACATGGATGCCAAGTATAATCTTGAACTAGCGCGTCGCCTGCTCAAAGAACAGATGGAACAACAGGAACAGCAACAGGACCAGCAGAAGGACGGGCAGGAAGAGCAGGAAGAGCAACAGCAGGACAAAGAGCAGGAAGAGCAGCAGGATCAACAGGGACAAAACGAAGACGAACAACAACAGCAGCAACAGCAGGATCAGGAAAACAAAGACGAACAGCAACAAAAGCAGCCGCAACCACAGGATGCGCAACAGATGTCCAAAGAGGATGCTGAACGAATTCTAAACGCCATGCGCGATGACGAAAGTGATATCCAGAAGAAGATCAAGCGTCGTAAGGTATCAGGGAATTATGTCGGCAAGGATTGGTAACAAAGTTTTTTTTGATCATCGTATCGTTTGGTGTCTTTCCGCCGCACTGACCGTGGTTATAATGACGACCGCAGTTATGGCGGCCGATGAAATTACCGTCGGCGTTACTTTGGACCGAACCACCATCGGCATGGACGAACAGGCGCTTCTCCAGGTGCAAGTGGCCGGTAGTGTTCAGAACCTGCCGGAACCACAACTGCCCACCCTGCCGACTTTTGAAATCTACTCGAAGGGTCGCTCCTCCAACATCAGTATCGCCAACGGCGTCGTGGAGTCGTCTCTGATCTACCGCTATCTTGTCATACCGCGTAAGGCGGGCAAGTTTCCCATAGACAACATCTCAGTCGTCCACAATAATAAACGTTACAAAGGCAACATGGTAATGTTGACGGTACTGAACCGGGGCAGCAGTGCCTCGGATGACATCAATGATCGCAGCCTGGATTCCAAGGGCGACAGTAAAGACTATTTCCTGGAAGCGGTCGTAGATAAGAAGGACCCGTATGTGAACGAACAGGTGACACTCACCCTGAAGTTTTACATCGCAGTTCAGTACTACGGCAGCCCCGAGTTGACCGAGCCGACCACCACCGGGTTCTGGACCGAAGTGCTGGGCAACAAGGCGCCGTATTACCAAAGCCTCAACAATCGTCGCTACCGCTTGATCGAACGCAAGTATGCGCTCTTTCCAACTCAGACCGGAGAACTCACCATCGGTCGCGCCACAATCCGGGCCACCGTGGCCGGTAAGCGGCGGCGTTCCCGTGATCCTTTCGGTTCTTTCAATCTGGATGATTTCTTTGGACGTGGTGTCGAAGCGCGTGCATCCAGCCAGCCCTTGCGCATTAATGTCAAACCAATTCCGCAGGAGAACCGACCCGCAGACTTTACCGGCACTATCGGTCGCTTCAAAATCAAGGCCGAAGCCGACAAACGGCAGGTTGAGGTAAACGAACCGGTCACGGTGAAGTTTCGGATATCTGGAACCGGTAATATCAAATCGGTAGCTGAGCCGGTGTTGTCGGAGATGGACGAATTCCGGATCTATCGGGCTTCGTCATCGGAGTCTGTTTCGCAGCAGAACGACAAGCTGGGCGGCACCAAAGTTTTTGAAGAAGTTTTCATCCCTCGTGTGCCGGGAGACCTCGTGATACCCAGCGTTGCTTTCAACTACTTCGACCCGGACCGTGACCAATACAACAAGGTAGCAACTCAGCCGATTCAGGTCACCGTGACGGCGCCGGCCGGATACTCGGGCAGTTCCGGCGTTCCATACTCGGCGCCCGGTCTGACTATTGACAGTCGCGCCCACGACATCAGGCACATCAAAGCTGAGCTGGGCAAGATGCAGGCCACCGGTCATCTTCCGGTCTTCAATTATGCATACGTGTTGGCCAATTTCCTACCGTTGGTGGGTCTGATCACCACCGTGCTGGTGCGCCGTCGGCGCGAGAAGCTGGCTGCCGACACCGGACGAGCCAGAGCCAGGGGGGCGGCCAAGATCGCCAAAAAGAGACTAGCCCAAGCTCGGGCACTGGCCAACCTGGACTCGGTCGGAGAGTTCTACGTCGAGATATATCGTGCTTTGACATCCTACCTGGCCGACAAACTCAACATCTCGCCACACGGTTTGACCACCGACACAATTCGCCAGGAGTTGGCCGAGCGTTTGACTCCCGAGGAACTTATAGAGAGTTACACCGGCGTTATCACCCAATGCGATTACGCCCGGTTTGCCTCGGCTGCCCTTACCCAGTCGGATATAGATCGGACGCTTAAGCAATCGGAGGAAGTCATCATCAGGATCGAGGGGGTAAAGCTTGCTTAGGCGTGTGCTTTGTCTGCTCGTGTTGGCGGTCTTGTTCATGGTGACTGGGCGGTTTTCTGTGATGGCTCAGTCGGAAGAGTTCGCCATGGCCAACAGGTTTTATGAAGACAAAGACTTTGCCAGCGCTATCAGAATGTATGAAAGCATTCTCAACCGCGGCGTGGAATCGGCCGACGTCCATTTCAATCTGGCCAACGCATATTTCAAGTCCGGCGACCTCGGTCACGCCGTCTTATATTATTCCAAGGCCCGCCGCCTGGCGCCCGGTGATGAGGACATAGCCTTCAATCTGGAGTTTGCCAAACAGTTTTCGCGAGTCCAAATGCAGGGTGTGCAACTCAATCCGATTCGCAGCTTTTTCGTGGATTTAGTGGATACCTATGAATTACAACGCCTGGCCTGGATTGCCACCGCCTTTTTCGTCTTGTTGCTGGCCACCTTGACCGTTCGCTTCGGACTCGGTCACAACTCCTCGCCGGTGCGAGTCCTGATGGTCATTTGTGCTATTTTACTTTTGGCCGCCGGCAGCCTGACGACATTCAAGTATCGGTACGACTATCTTACGCGCCGCGCGGTCATCATAGCCGACGAAAGCCCAGTCTACACCGGCGCATCGGAACAGTCCGAAATCGAACTGCGCGGTGCGCCCGGACTCATTGTCGAAATCGCTTCCGAATCAGGTGACTTCCTGAACGTTCTGTTTGAAAACAAGCGTCGCGGATGGATCAGAAAAGAACTCGTTGCTCCAATCTGACGGATCGTTCCAGTTCGGTCAGCCCTGCCCCCTACTTTCATTCTCCCCCACTCTTTCGTCATTCCCGCCCCTCTCTGTCGTTCCCGCCCCTCTCTGTCGTTCCCGCCCCTCTCTGTCATTCCCGCGCAGGCGGGAAGGTGAACCCATCTTCTCTTTGCAAGGCGGCATCCCTGCGCCGAAGGTCCGCCGCGGCGGTTGCCCTACGTAACTCTTTGTGCGTGGTGTACGTCCTCGCGCATCACCAACCTCACCCTGAGTGGAGTCGACCGGTGACAAGGACTTCGGTACCCCACCCAGAGCGCTTGGCGGCGGGTGGGTTCTTGGGCGGGGCACAAATCTCGTCATGCCGGACTTGATCCGGCATCCCGCTCCGACGTCGAAGACTGGATTCCGGCCTTTGCCAGAATGACCGACCTTGAGGCAACACCGCCCGAATTATGGAGCGAGATTGCAGCGTCACGTCCGGCGAGACGCGGGATGTATCGCAATGACGCAATCGAGGGCTTGTCAACCAGCCCTTTGGTTCGGGATTCACCCTTCGACTGCGCTCAGGGTGACATTGCCTGTGGTATCCCGTCCGGGTGGTCGAGTCAGACTTTGTTTGAGATTATAAACGGCAACATAGATTCACCCTTCGACTGCGCTCAGGGTGACAATGTAATTAGTATCCCTTCTGGGTGGTCGAGTCAGACTTTGTTTGAGATTATAAACGGCAACAGGGATTCACCCTTCGACTGCGCTCAGGGTGACATTGCCTGTGGTATCCCGTCCGGGTGGTCGACTCAATCCTCTTTTGGGGCGGGGGTTCATGCTTCGACTGCGCTCAGCATGAGGTTGTGCTCCTAGCACGAGGTTGCGTACACAGAACCGCAACCACTGTTTTCGTTGACACTGTTTTGCTCAGACTCTATCTTACACGCCGACTTTTTGCCGGAGAAGTGCGTCTGATGTTTTGGAAGAGTAAGCAATTCTGGGGCACAATTGTAGCGGTGGCCCTGCTCGGCTACTGCGTTAAGGATATCACGCTGGACGAATTGAGAATACTCTCCCAGCGTGTCGATTACTGGTACCTGCTACCGGCTCTTTTCTGCACTTTTCTGTTTGTCGTCCTGAGGGCCATGAGGTGGCAACTCATGGTGTCGCAGCACAAGAAAATCAAAGCCCCCCGAGCCATTGCTCTTTATTCGGCCGGCCAGGTTCTGAACATTGTCATGCCGATGCTGACCGGTCAGGTCGGCCGGTTGTTTTTGTTTGCTCGCAAGGAAGGCCTCAGAAAGACCTTTGTCTTTTCAACGATCATCCTGGAAGTGCTTTTCGATGCCACGAGCCTGGTGATCTTTCTGGCCTTTTCCTCTTTAGCCTTTGGAGTAAAGGCGGAGTATCGCGCGGCCGGCGTTGTCATTGCCGTAATCACCGTCAGCTTGTTGATACTCCTGTACACGGTGCTCCACTTTCAGACCAAGCTGGAAGATATCGGACGGCTCCGGCTGCGACACCGCTGGCCGAGCATGTATGTCGGTCTGAAGAAGTTCATGCGCTCATTCACCAAGGGGATTAGGACGCTACGTTCCAGCCAGCACTTTTTCGGCACCGTGGCGTACTCGTTGGCTTCATGGACCGCCCATACAGCTGTCATTTACTTTTTGTTTCTGTCGTTCGGACTCCATCTACCCTTTGCCGCCGCCGCCGTGGTTATGATAGTAAACACGCTGGCCCTGTTGATTCCCATCACGCCGGGCAATGCGGGGACTTTCGAAGTAGCCGTGAGCACCTCGCTGACAGCCTTTGCAGTCGGTCGAAGCGATGCCGTGCTGTTTGCCGTCGCCTTGCACATCATCGATTTGCTGCCGGTGTTCGTGTTGGGCATGTCGTTCTTGCACATGGAAAGAGTATCGATCAGAGAAATCAAATCTGAGCACCGGGACAGAGATATTCTCGATCAGGTGTCTGAGAACGGAACGCTAATCGAAGCCGAGGAGCGTCCATGATAAGATCATTTTTGTATCTGCCGGATGTGGGCGTCAAACTGCATGAAGGTATCGGCGATTTTGATTCCTGGTGTGAACAGGATAATGCTCTCCTGTGGATAGACATGTGCAAACCGACCGATGAGGAGTCGTTCGTCCTCACCAATGATTTCCAGTTTCACCCCTTGGCCATTGAAGACGTAATCGCCGAGAAACCGCGCACCAAAATCGACGACTATGATCGTTATCTGTTTTTGGTGTTTCAGGCGGTTGATTATGTCGGTCGGCAGGAGGGTCTCAAGCTCAGCGAGATCGATCTGTTTCTGAGCGGCAATTCACTGGTGACCGTGCACTACGATGAACATCGGATATTCGACTACCTTTATGCCCGCACCGAGCGTGACGAGCGATTGATGATGCGAGGTATCGACTTTCTCTTCCACGCCGTGATCGATACGATTGTCGACAACTACAACAGCACCCTGGACATTCTTGAGTACGAAATCGACCAGGTGGAGGAAGACGTTCTGGCCGAACCGGATCAGGACACCGTTAAGTCAATTTTTACTCTCCGCAGAGACATACTCCAACTCAAACGGACCGTCCTGCCGCAAAAGGAAGTGATCAGCCAGCTTTCCCGGCAGCATTACAAGTTGGTCAGTGAAAAGGCGGCGCTCTATTTTTCTGACATCCACGACCATCTGGTTCGGATATCCGATGTGGCCGATTCTCATCGAGAAACGCTGAATTCATCGCTTGAGGTCTACTATTCCTCGGTCTCCACCAAAACCAACCAAATCATCAAAGTGCTGACCATGTTTACCGTGCTTTTTATCCCGCCGACCTTTCTGGTGGGGCTTTGGGGGATGAATTTTGAGTTCATGCCGGAGCATGAGTGGAAGTACGGATACTATATGTCGCTGGTTCTGATGGCGGCTATCGTCCTGGGCTTGATTGTCTTCTTCCGCAAGAAAAAGTGGCTGTGATGTCGCATCATTAGCTGAAACTTTTCCGACACAACTTCGTTAAAACCTGTTGACAACGGAACGGACACTTCTATTTTAGATACTAACCAGTAGGTATCTAAGAGAGAGTGGCCACATTAGAAAATCTGATTGCCGAGAATCATGAGTAAGATAAAGCAAAGCCCCAAGTTACCGCCGGAAAAAAGGCGTGAACAGCTACTGGCCTCAGCCCGCAAGCTCTTTGTCAAAAAAGGCTACCGTGGCACGACTACCGATGAGATTGCGAAGAGCGCCAGGCTTACCAAAGGCGCCCTCTACTTTCATTTCAAATCCAAAGAGGATATCTTCCTGGAGTTGATAAAATCGATTACCGATCACAACCGGGCCACTCTTGAGGCGGAGTTGGATACGAGCGTGAGTCCCTCGGAGTTTTTCGGCATACTGCTGAAACTGCATCACAAATGTGATGTCAATGAGTACGGTGATCTTGTAGATATCTGGACACAGGCCTGGCGAGTGCCCAGGATCAGACGTTATATCACCAGGCGGATGCGTTCGACTGTGGAGCTGTTTGCCGACCGGGTAAAACTCGGTCCCGGTTGGACCAAGAATGATGTTCATACTCTGGCCATGTTCATTTTCGCCCTGGTGCACGGCTTGTCTGGGTTGCGTATGCTGACCCCGCGTGATGTTAATCTGGAGGCCCAGGTGAAATTGATGGAGACATTGTTCGAACGCTCAACGACCCGACAACAAAGGAAACGTCGATGACAGGGGACAGGGGTTTACGAAGACAGGACAACGATGCGATGCGAAGGCTATTGGTTGTGGTCCCTCTGGCGCTCATCGTTGTGGCGCTATTGGTTGGAAATGCTCCGGCCCAGGAACTGAAACTCACAGTCGAGGAGGTGCGTCAGCGGGTTCTGCAATCCAATCGGGGTGTACAATCGGCCAAAGAAGAGGTCAACAAAGCTAAGTCCGAGATAGTCACCGCCCGCGCCGGAGCCTTTCCGGAAATCGATTTGTCGAGCTACTACCGGCGGGACTTTTCGATTGCCCCGGTCTTTTTCGAGGCCGATGGTGAGATTCAGCAACTGAAGTTTGGCTTCAAAAACAACTTTGGGGCATCAATCTCACTCAGGCAACCGTTGTGGGAGGGGGGCAAGGTTTTCACCGCCTACAAGATTGCCAAGCAATATCATCAATACGCCCAGGTCGGCGCCGATCGGGTAGGTGCGGTGGCCGTACATGACGGCGAGTTGCTCCTGTACCGGGCGATTCTGGACGAAGCTCGCGTGGCGGTTCTCAAGCAGGCGCTCAAAACGGCTGAGAAAAACCTGGAAGTGGTCGAGGCGCATCATTCACAAGGCATGGTGTCTCGGTTCGAGTTGATGCGAGCCCGAGTTGAAAGGTCCAACCTCCTGCCAAGAATCCTCGGCGCCGAGTCTGATGTACGTCTGTCCAAAAAACGACTGCAATCCTTTTTGGACATCGACCTTGATCAACCTGTGGCGCTGGTTGAGCCGGACGATGATACCTCTTTGGAGAGTCTGGGGGCACTTGAGTTTTTCACCGATACGGCGTTAGCTTCGCGACGGGAATTGAAACAGATCGACCTGATGGTCGACATGACTCGTCGGGCCGTGCGGGTGGCACGGGCCGGTTACTTTCCCAGCCTGGCGGCAGTGTCGAATTACAGTTGGCAATCGCAGTCGGACGAATTCACGTTGAGCAAAAACGAAGCCACGTCATTTACAGCCGGTGTGACCCTTTCGCTGCCAATCTTCGACGGTGGCGTCACTCGTGGCGCCGTCGGCAAGATGAAAGCGGAACATCGACAGTCGCTCATTAACCAACAGGAATTGACCGATCAGATACGGCTCGAAGTGGAGCAGGCTTACGACCAACTGGTGCAAGCCCAGAAGATGGTTCAAATACACCGTGAGACCATCGCTCAAGCGGAAGAGGGACTCAGAATAGCCGATCTGCGCTACCAAGCCGGAGAAGGCACACTGTTGGAAGTTCTTTCCGCCCAGACAGTGCTCACCGACGTTCGCACTTCATTGGCCGAAGCCACTTTTGCGTTTCGCCGTTCGCTGGCAGCGCTTAAGCTGGCCAGTAATATAGATACCATTGGGGATTGACAAAGATGCACAAGTTACACCTGAGAGTTTTCTTTCTATCTACAACTGTCGTACTGTTGGCCACATCGTGTGCCAACAACAATGACGTCGTCGAACAGCAGGCGCCCAGGGCGACTCCGGTGAAAGCCGTGATTGTACAAACGTCCAGCCACGATGTCACTCGAGGCTTCACGGGAACGCTGGTCGGAGAAAAACAAGCCGAAATCCATGCACGAATCGCCGAGACGGTTGATCGTGTTCGTGTTACCGAAGGTCAAAACGTCAAACAGGGTCAGGTATTGATTCTGCTGGACAAGGGCGGCCCCGCTTCGACCTATCGCAAGGCAGAATCGCTCTACCGCAACGCTGAGAAAACCCATGACAACCTGAAGTACCTCTATGATCAGGGTGCTGTTTCCGAGTCTCAGTACGATGCGGCGCTAACCGAGTACGAGGTGGCCAGAGCCTCGTTCGAATCTGTAACGCAACTGGTTGAAATCACTTCGCCCATCGACGGCGTGGTTACTTCGTTAAATGTGAGCGAAGGAGACTACCTGCAACCCGGCGCCAAGTTGGTCACGATTGCCAAGCTGGCCAGTCTGCGTGTAACTTTCGGGGTAAACACTCGCGACGTGGCTACCATCAAAATCGGCGACACGGTCATGATCTCATCGTCGGCTGTCGAGCTGTCGGCGCCGGGGATAGTAGTTTCGATTGCACGATCGGCTGATCCCTTAACGCGGGCTTTTGATGTGGAGGCGCAGGTAACAAACCATGGAACACACTTGCGACCAGGGATGTTCGTTCGCGCATCCGTTGTTCTCGAACGGTGGCAGGACGTCATTATAATACCGCACGACGCAGTGGTGGCACTGGACAATCAAGAGACAGTGTTTGTAGTCAACGGCGGCGCCGCTCACAAGCGTAGCGTGGCCATTGCCGGAGAGACGGCGGAGGGTGTTGTGGTCGAAGAAGGCTTGAACATCGGCGATACACTGGTCACACTAGGCCAGACCTATCTTGACGAGGGGTTTGAGGTAACGATCACTTCTTTGGAGACGAGCACCCGATGAAACTGTCCGACGTATCTGTAAAACGCCCCGTCTTTGCCACCATGATGATCGGTGCCCTGTTGGTGCTGGGCCTGTTCTCTTACATTGAACTGCCGGTTGAGATGTTTCCCGAAGTCGATTTCCCCATCGTTGTGGTGCAGACGGTTTATCCCGGCGCTTCGGCCGAGGCCGTCGAGACCGAAGTCACCCGGAAGATCGAAGAGGCCATCAACCAGATCAACGGCGTGCGTCACATCCAGAGCAGTTCGCGCGAGGGCTACTCGCTTCAGGTGGTGGAGTTTCTTTTGGAGGTCGATGGTACCATTGCCTCGCAGGACATCCGTGAAAAAGTGGCCGGCATTCGGGTCACTTTGCCGGAGGATATTGAAGAGCCGGTGGTCGGCCAGTATGACCCCGATGCCGAAGCCATCATGTCGCTGGCTTTGTCCGGCAGCCGCTCACCACGCGAAATAACACAGTTGGCCAAGGACGTTATCAAACCCCGGTTGGAGCCGATCTCGGGCATCGGTGCCGTTCAACTGATAGGCGGCTCCGACCGTGAGATCAGAATCTTCCTTGATCCCGACATGATGGAGGCTTACGGAGTGACCGTGGGCAACGTGCGTCAAGCCGTCGTTGCCTCCAACCTGGAGGTGCCGGGCGGACGAGTGGAAGAGTCATCACGCGAATACCTCGTTCGACTGCAAGGTCGAGTAACACAGGTTGCGCAATTTGACAGCGTCATTGTCAAGAATTCAAACGGCACCCCGATCTATCTGAGTGACCTCGCCCGCGTGGTCGACACGATTGCCGAGCAACGGTCACTGTCACGCTTCAACGGTCGAAGCGCTATCGGCATCAACATCGTTAAGCAGTCCGGGGCCAACATTGTGCAGATGGCGGCCCGTACCCGCGAAGCGATTTCCGAACTGCAAGGCGAACTGCCGCCCGACATTGATATCCGCATTGTCAACGATAACTCCACGTTCATTGAAGATTCCATTCATGAAATCCTGACCAATATCCAGATCGGTACTATCCTGGCGGTGTTGGTGATTTTCCTGTTCTTGTTGGACAGTCGACCCACACTAATTACCGGTCTGTCAATTCCGATCTCCATCATCGGCACCTTTACCGCCATGAGGTTTCTTGGTTTCTCGATCAACTTTATGACGCTGCTGGGACTTTCGCTGGCGGTGGGGATTTTGATCGATGATGCTATCGTAGTGGTCGAAAATATTTACAGGCATCTGGATGAAGGCAAGTCACCTTTCCAGGCGGCCTTGGGCGGCACCAAAGAAATCGGTCTGGCCGTGTCGGCCACTACTTTTGCCATCGTTGTGGTATTCCTGCCGGTGGCCTTTATGGAGGGAATCGTCGGACGCTTCTTCTACCAGTTTGGTATGACGGTGGCCTTTGCCGTGTTGATTTCATTGTTCGTGGCCTTTAGTCTCACGCCCATGCTATCGTCCAGGATGCTGAAAAGTAACAGTCAGCCGGGCAGCCATGATCCGGCGGCAGCGGCCTCGCCGATCAGACGCCTCTGGATAGCTATCCGCAGGGTTTTGAATTTGTGGAACAAAGGCTTTGACCTGCTCAAACCGGGTTACCGAGCTCTCCTGGCTTTCTCGCTAAGACAACGCTGGCTGGTGATGTTGGTTGCGGTGGGTGCGTTCGCAGCGGCCATCATGCTGGCCGGTCAATTAGGTTCCGAGTTCATTCCGGAGACCGACGAAGGACGGATGTACGTCACCATCAACACCCCACCCGGCACCGATCTTAACCAGACTTCCCAGCGATTTGAACTGGTAGAGGAGATGCTGAACGGGTTCGATGAAGTTACCGCTACCTTTGTCAAGATAGGTGGCGGCAATACACCGGTGACTGAAGGAGCCATCCTGGTGCGGCTCACCGATGCAGCCGAGAGAGAGTTATCGGCCATTCAGCTGATGGACTCGGTGCGCTCACTGATGGGTTCCATGCCCGGGATCAAGTATTCGGTCTCCAAGGAAAGCGGTGAAGGTGGACATGGTAAACCGATCGAGATATCCATTCGCGGCGACGACCTGGAAGAGCTGTCGCGGCTGGTGCATGAGGTGCAGAGTATTGCTCGCACCGTGCCGGGTTGTACCGACATTGATAACACCATGGAGGAAGGCAAGCCGGAGGTTCGCATAGACGTCGACCGGCAGGCGGCTGATGATCTGGGTCTGGACCTGCAGGCCATCTCGATGACTGTCCGCTCTTTGGTTGAAGGGGATGTTGTCACCCGTTTCAAAGAAGGTGACGAGGAGTACGACGTGCGCATCCAGCTTGACCAGCCTTTTCGCAACTCCGTAGCCCAACTCGGACGAATCCGGGTCGAGAGTGAAACCGAATTGCCGGGCGGTGACAAATTGCAGGTGCCCCTTGACCGGGTGGCGACCTTGACACGTCAAACGGATATTGGCGAATACAATCGGTACGACCGCAAGCGTGAGGTGCGCGTCAATGCCAACGCCCTGGCCGGCGCATTCAGCGGTACCATTGCTGCGACGATAATCGACTCGGCGGCCACCATGCAGCTTCCACCCGGCTATGAAGTCGGCGGCGTGGGCACACAGGAGTTTATGGAGGAGTCGTTCACCAACATTATCAAGGCGTTGTTATTGGCCGTTGTATTCATCTACCTGCTTTTGGCCTCGCAGTACGAGTCTTTCTTCGATCCGGTGTCAATCATGGTCTCTTTGCCGCTTTCGCTGGTCGGCGCGATTCTCGGTCTGCTCGCCTTTCAGTCATCGTTGTCGATCATGTCGATGATCGGGATAGTGATGCTGATGGGACTGGTTACAAAAAACGCCATACTCTTGATCGATTTTGTAAAACAACAGAGGGCCAAAGGCGTTTCGAGATCCGAAGCCGTTCTGATCGCGGGCCCGGTTCGGCTGAGACCTATCCTGATGACCACTTTTGCCACCGTGTTCGGCATGTTACCGCTGGCTTTGGGCATAGGCCCCGGTGCCGAGATGCGATCCGGTATGGCGCGGGCAGTCATCGGCGGGATGATATCGTCGACAATGTTGACGTTGGTAGTGGTCCCGATAGTATACACGGTCGTAGATGACGTTGTAGGCTTTTTCCGCCCCAGGAAGAAAGCCCCGAGCGCACCCGAACCGGTGGACTTAAAGGTATGAGTGCTCTGATCACGGCAACAAAGGCTATGGGCTACTCCGACATCTACCTCGACTACCTTTGTGGTCGCGGCAGCGCCTGTGGGTTCTACTGCGCCGGCAATATCGATGATGCAGCCGCAGGACTCGATGGTCGCAACCATGACCGTCAACAGATTGTCGAAATACTGCTCAAGCAAAACCGTGCCTATGGCGCTTCGTCGTCTACTCTTGCATCTATTGAACGCCTTAAAGAACAAGACACATTGTGTGTCTTCACCGGACAGCAGGCCGGATTGTTCGGCGGTCCACTGTTGGTTGTGATCAAGGCGTTGGCCATCGTCAAGGCGGCCCGGCTCTATACCCAGCAACTCAAACGACCGGTCATCCCGGTTTTCTGGATCGCCGGTGACGACCACGATTTCGAAGAAGCCAACCACACTTTCGTGCTCGACCGCCAATCGGAATCGGTGCGCCTGGAGTATACCGCCGCTCCGAGCCGGGAGGTGCCGACCGCCGATATTACCTTCAACGACGCCCAATGTCTGAGTGATGTTAAAACGTTGATGGCTGCGACGCTTGGGCAAACCGACTTCACCGAGGAACTATACGGGCTGGTCAACCGATGCTATACGACCGACGATACCATGGTGTCGGCTTTTGGTAAGTTCATGACCAAAGTGCTGGGCGATCATGCGCCGGCCTTGTTCTCACCCGGTGACTCAGCCGCCAAACAAATGGCCGCGCCCTTATTCAAGGCCATCGTTTCGCACCAGGATGAATTGCACGATCTGCTAAACGAAAGAAATCGATCAATCGTCGATGGTGGCTACCACATCCAGGTTGAAAAGAAGGAAGACTCCACGCATCTATTCTGCAACGAGGACGGTCGCAAGCCTCTATTGCGTGATGGTGACCGATTTGTCCTCGGTGACAAAAGTATGACTCGTGAGGAACTGCTGGCCAGGATAGACAGTGAACCGCAGAAATTTTCACCCGATGTGATGACCCGTCCGATCCTGCAGTCGTATCTCTTCCCGGTGTTGAGCCAAAAAGGAGGTCCGGCCGAGATCGCCTACCTGGCCCAGATCAATCCGCTTTTTGAACTGTTCAACCTGGCCCCGCCGTATCACATGGCGCGGGCTTCGATGACCATAGTGGAGAACCGGTTCAAACAGTTACTGCATGACAACCACATCGAATTCGGCGAGTTGACCGGTGACATTGAACAAGTCATCAATCGGGTGCTGGCCCTGACCTTTCCGGCCAGTTTGGAGAAAGAGTTTACCCAACTGCGTCAGGATGTTGAGTACCACGTTAACAAGTTCGCCGAGGAAAGTCTGAGGTTTGACCCGGCCTTGAAAAAGTCGGCCGAGCAGACTCACGGCAAGATCGACTTCGTTTTGAAGAATTTCGAGAGCAAGGTTTTCGCAGCACACAAAAAAAAGTCACAACAGGTGCGCGACCGCATTTATCGGTTGCACCGCACACTCTATCCGAATCGAGGTTTGCAGGAACGTTGTCTGAATATCTCTTACTTTGTTAGCCGCTACGGTATGAAATTCGTATCTTATCTGTATAACATTCTCGACAGCGAAGAAAAGAGTCATCAGCTTGTTGATTTGTCGGATTTTGAAACATAGAAAGCCCGTCGGCTTATGGTGATCGGCATTACCTGTTACCCCTCGGCCGGTGGTTCCGGTATCGTGGCGACCGAACTGGGCCAGCAATTGGCCGCTCGTGGTCACCAGGTGCACTTCGTCTCGTATGCCCTGCCGTTCAGGCTGGACAAGTATCAGGCCAACCTGATGTACCACGGCGTGGAGATGACAGCCTATCCCTTGTTCAAGTATCCTCCGTACACGCTCACTCTGGCGGCCAAGATGGCCGAGGTTGCGCGCAATTTCAAGCTGGATATCATGCATGTACACTATGCCATTCCCCATGCTATCTGCGCCTGGCTGGCCAAACAACTCCTGGAGTCCAACGGCGATGCCAACAGCACGAAGATAATCACCACTCTGCACGGTACCGATATCACGCTGGTGGGGGCTGATCCGTCGTATTTTGATATAACCCGCTTTTCAATCATATCTTCGGACGGAGTCACAGCCGTTTCGAAGTACCTGGCCGATGAGACCACTGAAGTTTTCAATCTGGACCAAGAGATCAGAGTGATTCACAATTTTTTCGACGACACCCGTTTCAAACCGGGCGCCGACGCCTGCTGTCGGTCTGAGTTTGTCACCGATGATGAATTCCTGATTGCACATATTTCAAACTTTCGACCGGTCAAACGAATCATCGATGTGATCGATGTATTCGAGAAAATCAATCAGGAACTACCGGCCAAACTCGTCCTGGTCGGTGAAGGCCCGGATACTATTCTGGCCCGACGGCAGGTTACCAAGAAGGGCCTGGGAGATCGCGTGATTTTTCTGGGCAATCAAAGTCGGGTCGAGGCGGTGATGCCGTGCGCCGATCTCTTTCTGGTACCTTCCGAGGAGGAATCTTTCGGGCTGGCGGCGCTTGAGTCTCTGGCCTGCGGTGTACCGGTAATAGGTACTTCCGGAACCGGACTGACCGAGGTTGTCGAGGACTACAAAAACGGTTTCCTCCTGCCGGTGGGAGATACCTCAGCCATGGCTCGGGCTGCAATATCTTTGTTGAAGGATTCTGATCGATTGACACAGTTTAAGAAGGCGGCAGCCGAACGCGCGCTGGCCAAATTCTCAGCCGACCGGATTGTGTCGCAATATGAAGATTACTACCAGGAGATCCACGATGACTGACCCGACCAATCTTGACATTCTGGCCATCGCTGCTCATCCCGACGACATCGAGATCACCTGTGGCGGTTTCATGATCAAGATGGCTTCGATGGGGCGCCTGACCGGCGCGCTTGACCTGACCGGCGGTGAGATGGGGACCTATGGAGATCAAACCGATCGGGCCGCCGAAGCCGCTGCTGCCGCCGAAACAATGGGTCTCACCTGGCGTGGGAATCTCGCACTGCCGGATTCCGCGGTCGAGTTCAACCAGGCCAACAAACTGAAAATAGCTCAAGTCATCAGGCAAAAGCGACCGGAGTTGGTCGTCCTGCCGCATTGGGAGCAACGTCATCCCGACCATGCTGCCTGTTCGCGTCTGGGTTTTGACGCTTGTTTTCTGGCCGGTCTGAAAAAGATCGATGTCGAAGGGGAGCCGTTCAGACCTCGCAAAATAGCCTACGCCTCTTACTTTCGAAATCATGATCACTCGTTCCTGGTAGACATCACCGAATCCTTTGAAACCAAGTGTCAGGCGATAGCGGCTTACCAATCGCAGTTTGCCGAAGAGATAGCGGCCAAACGGATTTTTATGCCCGGTGTCGATGTCTATGAAATGATACGGATTCGGGCCGCCCAACTGGGTCAGCAGATCGGTGTGCGGTACGCCGAGGCATTCACGATCAAAGAACCGATTAGATATGACGATCCTCAGAAGATGCCGGGGCAGTCGATCTGATACGATCAGTACTGTCTGTCCCGTGAGTTTTTCGAACGATGGGTGGACTTGGCAGGGGAGACATCGCGATGCACGATAGATCCAACAACCAAATGAACTCCAACCATACCGATTTGACAGCCGGAATGCGGGTCACCTGGGTGGGTGTGGTCGTGAATGTGTTCCTGTCCATAATCAAAGTGTCGGCCGGGATACTCGGACGATCTCAGGCTCTGATCGCCGACGGCATTCACTCGTTGTCCGATCTGCTCAGTGATCTGGTTGTCATGCTGGGTCTGAAGTGGGGTCGCAAAGGTGAGGATGAAGGGCACCCCTTTGGACATGCTCGTATCGAAACGGTGGCCGGCATGCTGACCGGGATTATTCTACTAGCCACCGGGATTGGGCTGGCTTATCGGTCCATCGATGCTATCTACCGACATGAATATTCATCGCCGGGTTACTTCGCTATCGCTGCTGCCCTGGTAAGTGTCCTGCTGAAAGAAGGGCTGTATTGGTACACGGTAAGAGTGGGACGGCGTATCAAGAGTCTTGCCTTGATCGGAAACGCCTGGCATCATCGGGCCGACGCGCTCAGTTCGGTGGCTGTGCTGGTTGGTGTGACCGGCGCCCATTTCAGTCCGGCCTGGGGTATGGCCGATGCCTACGCTGCGCTGGTCGTCACTTTTTTCGTGCTGAAGGTCGGCGCAGAATTGATGTGGACCGCCGCCAAAGAAGTGATCGACACTGCTCCGGATGAAGCCGTGATGAAACAACTGACTCTGACCGCCATGTCTACCGACGGCGTCAGGCAGACGCATGACATCCGCGCCCGTCTGTCAGGCGGGCAGGTTTTTGCCGAGGTTCACATTGTAGTCAATCCCGATCTCACTGTTCGTGCCGGTCACGACATTGCCGCCACGGTCAAGCATCGTTTGTTGACGGAGATACCTCAGATAGCCCGTGTCATCGTGCACGTCGATCCCGAACTGAAAGAGTGATTGGGTGGATGTGTTGGGATACCTGCTGCTGTTAGAAACTCCAAAATGAGCAGAGCAAGGATCGTCTTCTTGACATTTGTGTAGGCTTTGCATAGTATTATGAGTTCATGTTAGGTAGTAGATAGGGTGTCTTATGTCAGATTGGACCAGGCTACTCAAACGAGTCGACGCCATCGTTGCTCACCACCCGCAGGCCGACAGAAATGAGCTATTCTTTCGAGGACAGTCAGACGCTAATTGGAGGCTGGTTCCGTCTTTGGGTCGGCAGTACAGTACTGCTCCAACGGAGAATAGAGTTTACAACAAATTCATGTCTCATGGAGGGCATTTGATCCGCCCGGGTGCCGAGTCCTGGGATATCCTCTTTCTCATGCAACATCACGGCATTCCAACAAGGTTGCTCGATTGGTCAACAAGCTTTTCAGTCGCACTGTACTTCGCAGTGAAGGACATGAAAAGAGGAGGCAAAGCCGCCATTTGGATTCTCAACCCTTACAGTTTGAATGAGAAGTGGTATAATCAGCGGGTAATTGCAAATGTCGACGATGATTTTGAGTATGGATATGTCGACTTCTTCATAAATGCTAAGGAGGTTGAAAGAAAGGAATTTCCTGCTGATGTTTGCGCCGTTTTTGGGAGCCCGTTACATTCTCGAATGCGTTCTCAACGGTCCTATTTCACTCTCCATAGAGAGTATGATATCCCACTTGAGAGTGTCCACCCAGATGTTCTAGATAAAGTGATTATCAACGAGAAATGCGTGCATGAGGCAATAAGATTTCTGACCTACTCGGGAGTAAGCGAATTCTCGCTTTTCCCGGATATTGATGGTCTTGTCCGCCAAATAAAACAAGAAGAGTTCTCCACCAATCGGCTATCCCTCGATACACGACCGCGCCTAGAAGTACGCATAAGAGATTTCAAACCAAACCAGGACATCTCAACGAAGATCATGCAATCGCTTGTCAAAGACGGTATTCCAAAAGCTTACTTCCGAAAAGGGTTGTATGACGAATCGACGGAAAGGAATGAAGCCATTTTGATAGGAAAACGATTCCCCGTAGCATTGGCAAAGAGAATTATACGAACTTCTCTCAAGTATGCTCCCTTCCTCAAGTACATTCGACACTACGATGATCACGACAGCTCCATCTTGATAGGTGGAAAATCTCAACTCGCAATCGGCTTGGGTGCTCGGATAGTAGGAGAGAATGAGTTCGCCGAGCTAGTCAAAGTGAGACTTTCAGCAAGCGAATTCCATAAAAGAATCGATTCTTTTTGTGACTCAAAGTTTGCGCCTCGTGGCTAATTGGGTACTTCCACTTCTCGGAAGATGGAAGGATTAGTATGTACCGTGGTTCGTCGGTTTGCAGCGTTGGCTATCAGAATGCCTATCGCAGACAGAAGGCGATACCGTTGATTGATGCTCATCTCTGATATGACAAATCAAGAAAAACACCTTGTATAGCCAGAAACCCCTGTTATCTTATTAGTGGACGTTGTTCACATTGAGATGACACTTCAACGAAATACCAATCGAGCCTGCCGGTAAAACCGGCTGAGCTTCATACAGTACGTTGTCACCGGTAGTCGGCAGGCCAGCAAACAGCCGGAGGTTACCATGAGAACGTATGTCCTTATGTCCAGGCTTGCTATCCAGGGACCCAGCATGATCGAGGTGGCGTCAAGTATGAAATCGGGACCCAAAACGCGCCGCGCCTGGCGAACCCAAGTTGCACGGCAGTGCCCGGAAGTCCGATTTCTGGCTTCGTATGCGCTTTTGGGAGGCTGGGATTTCATGGATATCTATGAAGCGCCGGATGAAGAGACGGCGGCCAAAGTGTCCATGATCGTAAGCGGAACAGCAGCTTTCCAAGTGGAGAGTTGGTCCGCAATTCCTGAAGAGCGTCTGCAAGCGTTGGCCGACGAGGTGCACACAGATGTCGAGGAAGTCCAGCCACATCCGTAGCGGAAGACCCTACGGTGATCGTGCTGAAGAGGTTGCCCTCGCGGGTGGTGTTGGGCGCCCCCCCCGACACAGGCAAGGCGACAAGTCGCTTCCTTGCGCTTTGCGCGCCGTCACTTACTGTCAGGCTTTGCTCCAATAATGTGCGCGGCGATCACTCAACAGCCGTCAGGCGAGTCGCCTGACAGCACCCACAATTTGGGTGACACAAGGCGCCCGCTGGGCAGTGTTGGAGAATGAGCGCTCAGATTAGTGATTAAGACGATGTCCTACTAATCCGGATTTAGCACCACCTCTACTCCAGCACCAGCTTGATGTCTTTGTGCTGTGGTGTCATCTGGCGGTACTCGACTAAGGCCAGGTCGAAAATCCTGCGGGCCGCGACGAAGATATCCTCGTCGTGATACTTGTCCGACAAGAACACCACCGCCCGGATTCCGACCTGGACGATCAGTTTGGCGCACTCGTTGCATGGAAAGAGCGAAACATACATGGTTGCGCCGTCCAGATCCGGCTTGTTGGCGGCGTTGGTGATGGCGTTCATTTCGGCATGGCAGACGAACGGATACTTGGTGTCGAGAAAGTCGCCTTCCCGTCCCCAGGGAAGTTCGTCGTCGGAACAGCCGGTGGGAAAACCGTTGTAGCCGATGCCGATAATCCGCTTGGTCGCATTTACGATACAGGCGCCCACCTGGGTGCTGGGGTCTTTGGAACGTCTGGCCGAAAGTTGGGCGATGGCCATGAAGTACTCTTCCCAACTTATGTAATCTTCGCGCTTGGTCACCATGGACTCATTATAGATAACGGTTGGTCGGGGGTCAAGATTTGACTCGGTGTCGACACGTGGATTTGCGTTCTTCGGGTTCCCAGTCTAGCGAGCGAAAGTATACACCAATCCCGCTGAGAATACCCAATTGCTGGCCGAGAGCGTGTTGATAGTCCGTCCAGCCAGGGTTCTAAAGCGACCTACTCGAAACTCAGCTTCTGAGCGCATCGCCACAGAGCCGGTAAAGTTCAACCTGAGCCCGCCGGCCAACCTGAGCCCAATTCCGCCGCCGTACATCTCTCTGACCGTATCCAGGGAGTCGGTCTCAAGATCAATAGCGCCTTCCTTCAAGACCAGAAAATGCAGCAATAAGCCGATTTTACCGAAAGGCTGCACCGGACCGCCCGGGAATAAGTACCCTCTGGCATCGGCGCCGACCTCATGGTGGATTGCTTCGCCCGTAATGCCCAACCATTCGGTAGCGTGGGTGGACATCTGATAGGACGCTTCGGCGCCGAATCGCTGATCGCGGAATCCCAGCCCTATTCGAAAGCCATTACCGGCCGCCAGTTTTGGGACAGTGTACAGGTTAATCCCATCGCTGTAGAAACTGAATCCGTCAAAATCGTCCGGGAAATCCTGATAGATGTAGTCTGCGGCAATGTATGTCCTAAATCTCGGTACGCCATCGAATGGTTTGTCCTGGCTCCGGGTCGGCGAGACTGGAGCCAAGATCAAGATTACGCCCATAACGAGCGGCCATGCATTTAGGTGGGTCTTCACCTTTTGGGGTCTCCGGCAAATCGACGATCGGCAGGATATTGATGGTCTATGTTAACCATTATTAGGAACTCCCGCCGATGCGGCGTTGTTTATCCATTGAAAGGTATAATAGGGTTTGTGTGCCGCGAGATCAAGCAATCCCTACTGTGATTTGTGCCGCCGAAATGGCCGGTGTTAAGTCCCTGCCTGCGTTTTGCGAGAACTAAGAAAATCGTGCTTGCAAACCGATCATTAGGAATAGATATTGTATAAAGAAGGAAGACAATAGGTACCTTTTATGACTTTGCGACTGTCCATTTTCACTATTCTGCTGCTGGCCTTGGCCGCTACCCTGAGCGCCGTCGAAGATCCGATCCAGGAGCAGATGGTTTCGATAATTAGTGACATTGACAATTATGTCTCCTGGCCTGCGGCCAAAGCCTCAGACAACGGGAAGCCGTTTTTTGTGGCCATTTTGGGAAAATCAGAACTGGCTACCCGGGTCAAAGAACTCAATCGTACCAAGCTGCCGGACGGTCGCAAGATTCGAGTTCGTATCGTGGCCGGTGATTTGCTACCTTCAAACGCCCATATCGTCATAAACTCGCTGACTGATGAAAAACAAGTGCGAAAGTATCTTAAGAAACTGGCCGGCACCAGTACTCTGACGATCAGCACCGGCGACATCGATGTCGAGACCATTTTGCACATGGATGTTGTCGACAAGGGGGGGAAGCAGGAAGTCCGCACGACACTGAATGCCAAACAGGCCGCCGATGAAGGGCTCAAGATCAAGTCCAAGCTTGAGAAAATGGCGGTTGGTACCGACGACAATTCCTGAACGACGGGGCAGCCACCGGCCCAGGCTGGACTAAGACCAATCAGGTCGATCTGCAAACAGAACATACAGTTCACAAGAAACGGCGGGAAGTTGCCTTCCTGCCGTTTTTCTATCGGTATCAACCCCGGCGCCGCTTGGCGCCTGAATAACTACTGTGCTACTACTCTACCAGTTCGGCCCGCCCCGAAGCCGTTTCGATAGCGATCATGGGTCCGTCGCTACCACGTTTGAAACTCTTGCGGACGTAGTCTTGTCCCCACCGTTCAAACTCTTCCTCATCGTCGAAGTCGAACGGAGCCACGATCCGTCCTCGGCGCATCCTGGCCAGGAACTCGAATGAACCGTTGATGGGGTGACCGTTGTAGTCCAGGGTAGCCGATCCCGACGCAGTCGACAAGACCAGATCGTACTCACTGCTGGCACCCAGAACAACATCGACATCGCCCGAAGCTGTCTCGAACATGGAGTGGCCGGTGACAACGACTTCTTCTGCCTCGACATTTCCGGACGCCACCCCGGCTTCGAACTCCCCTTTTGAATCTTCAATCTCAACGTCACCGGAGGCTGAGGCCAGTTCAAAAGTTCCGTCGCAGTGGTCGATTGAGACATCACCGGAAGCCGAACTGAAGTCGAACTCTCCATTGCAGTCGATGGCAAGGAGGTCGCCCGAGGCCGTCTCGAAATCGAATCGGCCGGAACAGCTCTCGATGACCATATCGCCCGAGGCGGTCTCAGCGCTCAGATGGCCGTTCATACCGGTTGCTTCAAAATCACCGGAGGCTGTGGAAAACCGGACTCGCGTTTCGGCGGGCACGGTAATTGTCCAGACGGAGTTGCCGCTGTTCGACTCATAATGATTTTCGCTCAGCCTAAGGACTTTGCCGCGTTCTTCAAACTCCGGCTCAAAAGAGCCGCTGGGTCGATAATTGTGGACCAAGTGGACGTGGATCTTGTCGACATCACCCTGCTTGACGATTAAGTCGCCACTGACAGTGTTAACGCGGACCGACTCCTTAAGGTCGAACTCCTTCTCGACGACCTCTTTACGGCCTGCAAAAGCGCTCATGCTGAAGACCAGCATAAGTAATCCCAAAATGGCGATGGTCTTTGTCGCTGACGACATGGAAACCTCCTGATCTGTGCGTTGCTCGCTGCTCCGGCGAACGTCAAATGCCGGTTGTTATCTGCAATATATACGGACCTGTGGTGGCGGGGTTGCATTTGACTGTGGTTGGGAGCCGGCGGTTCGTTTCAGCCAAGCGCGGAGCAAAGGCCAAAATACAATACGCCGGGAATGCCCGAGCCGAACTCAAACGGTCGCTGCTCCAAACGGGTTAGTTCACCCACGATCCGGTTGAGATGGATAGACTGCCATTGCTCGTTCTCATGGTCCAGCGGGAAAACCACAAACAGGATGCCGCGTTTCGAGTATCCAACCGAACGCCCGGGGTTGGATATCTTCAGAATATCTTTGATCAGCCCTTCGACGTGGCGGGTGGTCGGGCGCTTTACCGGGGGAGCCTTGGGGTGCGAGAAATTGGTGGTGAGAGTATGCACGTTGATAGCCCAGTCGCCGAAGGCCAGGTCGAACTTGTGGGCTTCCAACTCCGGATGCATGTCGGCTTCGAGCAAAACCTTACAACTCTCCACGACAAGCCAACCGGCAAAATCGGCACGCTCACGCGCAAACGCAGTCAGTCCTTGATGGCTCTGGAGCCTGTGCGTCAGGCCGTCAAAAATCAATCCAGCAAGTTTCTCGAACTCCATGGGACACACCTGTCGAATAACGGTGCGGACTAACACCCTCCCGCAAGGTTGACTCAGCCGGGACGGGCATCATCTTCCGCTCTATAATAGAATAACGTCGACCCTCGTGTCAAGCGGAGAATGGACCCCGTGGTTCGCGAATGTTGACTAAGCCCCCATGGCCCATTGCGACGGGTCTTGCGACTTCGCGCACGGTTAAGTCATGTCCTTCACCTTTCGCGCACTGTTCCGTCATTGCGAGGCAAGCCTTGTGTGCCGCGGCAATCTCATCTTATCATCACCCTGAGTGCCCCACCTCACCCCGAGCGGAGTCGAGGGGTGAACCCGGATTTGTCTGTTAGCAGGTACAGTCAAGCGACTCGCCTGACTGTCCTTGGGTAGTACGGAAAGTGTCGGGCGGGGTCGCCCAACACCACTTGAATGGTATGTCGGGTCAAAACCCAGGTCGAGTACCGGAAGGTCGTCTTCAATTCGCTGACGGCTGGGTGGCACCCTCAAACTCGGTTTGGGGGTGGTTCTTGTCATCCGCCCCAAACAAGGTTTGAGGCGGCCACCCCACGGGACACACGTACCGCAAAAATAAGACTTATCGGGATATATGAGCCGCTCAGAGCAGGCGCGAAAAATCCAGGTCGAGTACCGGAAGGTCGTCTTCAATTCGCTGACGACGACCTTCTGCAAACCTGCGACACCAATCATTTTCTTCGAATGCGTCTTCGGCGTGGAGGATTATGTACAGTTCCATCTCACGCACCTTCAAAAACAACGGGAGCGTCTCGCCCGCGCGGCTATCCAGGTGGTGTTCCTCTCGGTATCCTGTCAGGAAGTTGGTGAGAAAGAACTCAGCAAAGGCATTATCATGCTCCATCTCAGCGCTGCGCATCACGTAAAACAGAGGCATAGCAAGATCATGAGCAAACCAATCGTAATGACAGTCATCAAAATCAAACACGGTCATGCGCCCGTCGGCGATAAAGAAATTGCCGTGATGCAGATCACTGTGGACTAATCCGTAAGTATCTCCATCCGTGGTAAGTTCACTAAGCCGCTTTTGGAGTTCCCGGCAGCGCTCAATTACGGCGGTTTGTTCCGATGGTAGATGGCGGTTAACATACATTGAGACTTCTTCGCGCCAGTCGTGCCGTCGGATAGTTGGATCAGACGGTTCATAACTCATCGTTGCGGCATGCATACGGCCCAGGGTGCGTCCCCACGTGCGTATCATTGGTTCGGTCCAGTCATCCTTACCGGAAAGCCGTCCCTGAGCCTTCTCGAATCCGTAGACGATGAAGTACGAATCCTCCACATCTATCTTCTCCACCGTCTGTCCCCGGCTGGACAAAACCACCGGACTGCACGACACGCCGTTGGCCACCAGGTGATCGACCCATTCCAACTCTCCACGCACGGCATCAACGCTTCGGTGCAGACTGTGCGTTAGCTTGAGAATGGCACTACGGCCGTCGCGTTCAAACTCATACACTATGCTTTCGAAGGCGCCAAGGCGCTTTAGGTTCTCGGGCGTGATGCCGAAGAGCGCGGTGGCTTTGTTGAGGATGTCGTCCTTGTTATCATCAAACAGTTTCTTGCTTACCGGGTCCATTTGTACTACTCACTCTCCGTCAGAGGTTGATCTGGCTTTCTCCACACAATACAGCCCTATACGACTTGACGCGCCGGTTGTTGTCGCCTATACTCATGTTTCTGCAAGGTGCAGGTAGTTAAACCGAGAGGATACTCAAATGCGCGTCTCGATGTTTCTCAGAACAATACTGACTCTTATCGCTCTGACCACCAGTCTTACCAGCTGCGGGCGACGGCTCGAACCGGCGCCGGTGGCGAAAATAGAACCAAAAGTCGACACCATGTTTTCAATCGAAATGGTGGACAATTATGCCTGGTTGCGCGATGATTCGCGCACTGACCCGGAAGTCCTCGACTACCTGAAAGCGGAAAACGAGTACACGGCCAAAGTCATGCAACACACCCAGCAGTTGCAGAGTGATATCTATGACGAGATGTTGGGGCGCATCAAAGAGACCGACCTGTCGGTACCAGTGAAGCATGGCGATTATTATTACTATGATCGCACCGAAGAAGGCAAGCAGTACGATATATACTGTCGCAAAAAAGGGAGCCTTGAGGCCGACGAAGAGATACTGATAGATGTCAACGAGTTGGCCGTAGGCCACGATTTTATGAGCCTGGGGACCTATCTGGTCAGCCCCAATCACCGACTGTTGGCCTACTCAACCGACACGGCAGGCAATGAGCGATACACCCTTCGCGTGAAGAATCTGGAAACCGGTGAGCATTTCCCGGACATGATTCCCAATATTTCCGGATCGGTGGAATGGGCCGCCGACAACAGTACGCTTTTCTACACTGTCCCCGACGACGCCTGGCGGCCGTTCAAACTGTTTCGCCATCAACTCGGTCAGGATAACTCAGAGGACGAGCTGGTTTTCCATGAAACCGATGAAGGTTTCTGGATGAACATCGCCAAGTCCAAAGATGAAAAGTACCTCCTGCTGGAACTGGGCAGCGAAACCAGTTCGGAAGTCTGGTACCTTGACTCGGGCAATCCGACCGGCCAGTTCCAAGTCATCTCGGCCCGCCGGCCCAAGCTGGAATACTCAGCCTGGCATCACGATACCAAGTTCTATATTGTCACCAACGATGAGGCGAAGAACTTCAAGCTGGTAACGGCACCGGAAGAAGATCCCTCCCGCGACAACTGGACCGATCTGATCGAACACAATCCGGCCGTCAAGCTGGACTATCTGTCGATGTTCAAAGACTTCATGGCCATATCAGAGCGTGAGGGTGGTTTCAAACAACTGCGGGTGCTCGACTTCAAGACCCAGGAGACCCACCGTCTGGAATTCGATGAGCCGATATACCGTTGCGGCATAGGTGACAATCCGGAGTTCAACAGTCCAACCCTGCGTTATAACTACCAATCGCTGGTCACGCCAAGTTCTGTTTTCGACTATGACATGGGTTCACGTGAAGCGGAACTCATGAAGCAGAAGGAAGTACTGGGCGGCTATGATCCCGACCAGTATGCGTCGGAACGACAGTATGCGACGGCCCAAGACGGCGCCAAGATACCGGTGTCCATGGTCTATCGTAAAGGCATGAAAAGAGACGGCAGCCACCCCCTTTATCTGTATGGCTATGGCTCCTACGGCTACAGCATGGACCCGCGTTTTTCTTCCAAACGCCTCAGCCTGCTCGATCGCGGCTTCATCTTCGCCATTGCCCACATTCGTGGTGGCGGCGAGATGGGTCGGTCTTGGTACGAGGATGGTAAGCTGATGAACAAGAAGAACACTTTCACCGATTTCATAGCCGTCGGCAACCATCTGGTGAAAGAGAACTACACCAGTCACGAAAAGATGGCCATCACCGGCGGCAGCGCCGGCGGACTGTTGATCGGTGCGGTGGTCAACATGGCGCCGACGTTGTGCAAAGTGGCCGTGGCCGACGTGCCCTTTGTGGATGTTATGAACACAATGCTTGACGCCAGTATCCCGCTAACGGTGATCGAATATGAGGAGTGGGGTGATCCCAATCAGGAAGAGGCCTTCCGCTACATGATGTCATACTCACCCTACGACAATGTTATCGCACAGGGCTATCCCAACATGCTTATCACCGGCGGCCTCTACGACACGCGGGTGCAGTACTTCGAGCCGACCAAATGGGCGGCCAAATTGCGGGCCACCAAAACCGACAACAATAGGTTGCTGTTAAAGATCAACATGGGCGCGGGGCATGGTGGCTCTTCGGGACGGTATGACTATCTGAAAGAAATCGCGCTTGAGTACGCCTTTATTCTGGATGTCCTCGGCGTAGAGTAGCGAGACCGGTACGCTTCTCTGACAGTAACATATTAGGGACAAAGTTGTATTACTAAGCTGTTTCGCAGGGTCCTGATCACGCCGCCGGCGCGGTTGTGACCCTGCGATTCCACGAAAGCCGTTGCGGCCAAACAACCGTCAGCACCACCGGTTCACACGCTTGCCTTCGGCAAACGCAGGAACCAGTGGAACATTCGATTACAGTACAACTCAGTACGCCAATCATCTACGACCATTAGTCGGTGAGGGCTTGTTTGTTGACCTTGCCTGACTGGTAGCGGGGGAGACTGTCCATGAAAACGACATGCTTGGGTACTTTGTTGGCCCCCAGTTGGGCCTGACAATGTTTCTGAATGGTCTGTGTCTCAATCGTCTGCCCTTGACCAAGGACCACTACCGCCTTAAGCGCCTCACCCAGGATATCGTCGGCCACGCCCACCACGGCCGCCTCCGTGATATGGGGATGTGTTAACAGACACTCTTCCACCTCGCGCGTGCTGACACGATTGCCGCCGACCTTGATGATCTCCTTCTGGCGCGACACCAGCCACAGCAAACCATCACTCTCGATCCGTCCGAGGTCGCCGGTAAACAGGCGACCGTTCTTGAGGACCTGACCCTGCTCTTCGGGTTGATTGAAATAACCTAACATGACATTGGGACCCGACACCACAACTTCACCAAGTTCGCCTTGAGGCAACTGTTGTCCCTGTTCATCATGGATGGCCAGGGTTACGCCCGGCACCGGCACACCGACCGAACCGATTTTGGTTTTCAACAACTCGGGCGGCAGATAACTGATGCGAGGTGACGCCTCGGTCTGGCCGTACATGATGAATATCTCACGATTCGGAAAGGCATCAAGCAGATTGCCGATAATGTTCGGCGGCATAGCCCCGCCGGCTTGTGTGAGATACCTTAGATGCGGCACGCCCGAAGAGTTGAAACCGGCATTGTTCAAGAGGATCATGAAATTCGAGGGCACGCCGGAAAAACCGGTGACTTCTTGCTCGATCATCGTCTGCATCACCACTTGCGGATAGGCGAACCGGTTCTCTATGACCATTCGGCCACCGCACAAAAGATGCGTCAGCATGAGTGAGTTGCCATAGATGTAGTATAATGGAAGGATCACGATTATCGAGTCATCGGCTGTCAGGTTCAGGTATTCGACTGTGGCCACCGTGTTGGAGACCAGATTGCGATGGGATAGCATAACACCCTTGGCGGCGCCGGTGCTGCCGGAGGTGTAGAATATCGCGGCTAAATCGTCGGAGCAGTCTTTCAGGTCGTCATGCTTAACGGTCTTGGATGACGCCAGTTGTTTCAGCCTGGTCTGAATTGTATCCGGGACAGACGGAGCATCTGTTCCATCCAAAAGTTCGGCCACGGAGAGAGTCTCCGGCGGTTGGTTCTCAAACTCGACCGGTTTTTCGGAGATTATCAACTCTATCGGTGAGTTCTCGCCGGTCAGTTTCGTAAGCGTGGAAGCAAATCGTTTTGACACGATCAATCCGGCAGCGCCACAATCATTCAGGATTCTGAGTAGCGAGTCAGGTTTAAGGGATGTATCCAGCGGCACGACAACTTGCCCGGCAGCGCTCACGGCAAAGAAGCCGATAACATAGGTGATACTGTTCTCACACAAAAGGCCGACCCTCGACCCTCTCGGCAGCTTCTCCAGAGCCTGGCTGACCCGCACGGTTCGGGCCAACAGGTCGCGATAAGTTACATTCTCTCCACCGTGAAACAGAGCCACTCGTTCGGGAGTCTGGGCGCCGCCGGTCAGTAGTATGTCGAACAAATTGGTCAAATACAGTTCCCGCATCCAAAAAACTGGTTCACTCAGAACATAGTAAGAGTTTCACCACCGTTCTGTAAACCTGTTTTCTTGCTGGTGAGCCTGTCCGACAGAGTTTCGGTGTTGGTTGCCAAGTTCACTATGTGAGTTTTAACAGGGTTTTGCAGGGTTCTGATCTCGACGCAGTTGGGATTTCGGTAGTTGTTGTTTCTGCGGCCCCGGAGGGCTATTTTCGGAACTTGTAACTTGTGAATCGGTTGTGTCTATCGATGATCCGATGGCAGAATTTTTTTGATCGATGGAAGATGCCTGAGAAGGAGGACGAATGTTAGAGGTGAAAATGCACTGGACGGGCGGTCTTAAGTTCGAAGGGGATTCCGTGTTCGGCCATAGAATCGTGACTGATGGCGGCCGTCAGGCAGGTGGCAGTGAAGCCGGATTCAAACCGCCGGAGTTATTGCTCTTCGGTATTGCCGGGTGTACGGGGATTGATGTCGTGCGCCAGTTGGAAAAGCAGCGTCAAAAACTTGGCTCTCTGGAAATTCAGGTCACGGCGCACCAGAACGAAGATTATCCCAGGCCGTACCATACTTTCGAAATCAAGTACTGCTTCAAAGGTGACAACCTCAGTGCAAACATGCTGGCCAGGGCTATCGAACTGAGCGAAAGCAAATACTGCATGGTCAGCCAGACAATGCAGTCCGAGGCAAAAGTCACTTCGAGTTTTGAGATAGCTGAAGAATGAGTGAATCGAATCAGCCGGTTCAGTATCTAATAGCGTAAAGAAGCCCAATGGAGTCCTAACTATGACCGACAGACTTGCCTACCAACTGAAATCCGACAAACCATACGACGAAGTGGTCGCCAATCTTGAGCGACTGTCGCCGGAACATCAATTTCGAGTTCTGGCCGTTCATAACGTTCAGGAAACACTGGCCGAAAAGGGGTTCGAGCGTGGACCGTTGAAGATTATTGAAATATGCAACGCCGGTTTTGCACACCAGGCCACACAGAAAGATATCAATGTGGCGCTCTTCATGCCCTGTCGGTTTACTGTTTATACGGACGACAACCAAACGGTGGTCACACTGGCGCGACCGAGCGTGATTGCTGAGATGCTGCCGGAGGCCGGACTGAACGAATTGGCCGCCACCGTTGAAGAAACACTCAAGACGGTTATGACCGAGGCGGTTTAGACGATTGAGCATGATCCGACCGCTCTTTGTGTCGCCACAGGCGCATGCTGAAAAAGTCTATCTAGGTTGTTGCGGTGGGTCCTGCGTACCACGCGCTAAGCGTGGTTCGTGTGACCCGCCGCGGCTATCCAACATCGGGTCAGGTGTCGGGTCACCACTACGCCTTCGACGCGTTCAGGACCCGACACAACGGATCATGGGTCTTTCAACGCTCCCACAGGCGGAGGTTGTGACCCGACGGTTAGACAAGGAGGTTTCCAGGTGAACCGACGAAGGATTATTCGAACTCTTGTTTTCGCAGCTGCCGGCGGTTTGCTTGGTTTTGGCGCCATGATGCTGTATACTCAGTTTGGTTCGACCTGACCTTTGATGTGCGATCCGTTGATTACCAGCGGATTGGGCGCGGTGACCGGTGCGGTCCTGTCGATATCGGAGGGTGGTGGAGAGAAGTAGTGCCGATTTACGAGTACAAGTGCAACAGTTGCGGTGAAGAATTCGAAGAACTGGTTGGTTCGGACGCTGTGATTGTTCCCTGCCCCAAGTGTCGGTCTACGTCGGCGGAGCGACTCTTTTCTGTTGCGGCCGTATCTGTTTCTTCGTCTCGTCCGTCCGGCTGTGTACCTTCGGAGTGCCCACGCGGCGGCACTTGAGGCGCCACCTGACCCTGCGGTCGCAGGCCTGATAAATCAGCCATAAATGGCCCACTTGTCGCATAACCTTAGGCGGGAATCCATCTTCTGTAGCAAGGTTGGCCGGGTCCGTCATCGAACCCGCTTCTGCCGCCGGTTTTGAAGCCAAACCTGCACCACAAAATCAGCCCCCGACTTACCCCCTCACAAATCGCTGGCGTTTCGGTCGGCACTATTTATATTGCCCGGCATGACTGAGAATGTTCTGTCGAGAGTCGAGCGGGGTGATTTTTTCCTCATCGCCGGACCCTGTGTCATAGAATCAGAATCACTTGTCCTGCAAGTGGCTGACACCATGGCCAAGCTGGCCGCGTCGCATGATCTGCCGTACATTTTCAAAAGCTCGTTTACAAAAGCCAATCGAACCTCGGTAGATTCACCTACCGGCCCGGGCTTGGACGAAGGCTTACGCATTCTGGAGAAGGTGCGCCTGGAAACCGGTCTCCCGGTGTTAACCGATGTACACGAAACACCCGAGGTAGCGGCGGTGGCACAGGTGGCCGATGTTTTGCAGATCCCCGCCTTTCTGTGTCGTCAGACACAGTTGATCAAGGCGGCCGGGGCCAGCGGCAAATGGGTTAATATCAAAAAGGGTCAGTTCCTGGCGCCTGCAGATATGAACCACGCTGCAGCCAAGGTTGGTACATCCAAGGTCATGTTGACCGAACGTGGAACCACTTTCGGGTATCACAATCTGGTGGTCGATTTCCGCAGTCTGCTGATAATGAAAGAGAGTGGCCTGCCGGTCGTGTTCGATGCTACCCACTCGTTGCAACTGCCCAGTGGGGGTGACGGAGTATCAAGCGGACGACCGGAGTTCGTAATTCCTATGGCCAAAGCGGCCACCGCGGTAGGCATCGACGGACTTTTCATCGAGACCCATCCCGACCCGTCCGAGGCGCTTTCAGATGCCGGGGTTATGTTGCCCCTTGAACAGATGTCGTCCCTTCTGAATCAGGTGATGCAAATCAAACGGAGTGCAAAATGAGGATTACATGGCTCATCTGACCCGCGAACAGTTTGTCCAGCGATGGAAGAGTGTCAAACTGCTGGCCCTTGATGTTGACGGTGTGCTGACCGATGACAGTTTGTATTTCGGAACCGATGGATTCGAATTGAAACGCTTCAATATATCCGATGGGTTCTACATGGCCCTTTCGATGCGGGCCGGGCTTGAACTGGCTATTATTTCGGGGCGCTATTCGGCCGCCACCGACACGCGTATGAAAGACCTCGGGGTCAAGCATGTTCTCCAGGGGAAGAAAAACAAGGTGATTCATATTGAGCCGCTGCTTTCTGAGATGGGACTGGATTTTTCGGACATCGCCTTCGTCGGCAACGAGATTCTGGATATCGGATTGGCTAAGAAAGCCGGACTGTCAATCGCCGTGGCCGATTCGGCCAAAGAGTTGATCGAGGTGGTCGATTATGTTACGGTCAAAAACGGCGGCATGGGTGCCGTGCGCGAAGTGATAGAAGGCTATTTCGAAGCCACCAACCAAAACCCGCTGGATTTGCTTCCATGAACGACCTGAGAAAATACGCGCAGGAAGTTATTCGGATCGAAGCAGCGGCTGTGCATGATCTGGCCGAGCGACTCGATGCGAATTTCGAGAAAGCGGTGCAGGCTATCCTTGAGTGCAAGGGTCGGGTAATCGTGGCCGGGATGGGTAAATCCGGTCTGATCGGCAAAAAAATCGCGGCCACTTTCAACTCAACCGGTATATCTTCGTTTTTCTTGCACCCGGCCGAGGCGCTGCACGGAGATTTGGGTCTGATGCGGGCCGATGATATCCTATTGGTCATTTCAAAGTCCGGTCGATTGGGGGAGACGGCGACGCTGCTGGCGGCGGCGCGAAGGTTGGGCGTTTCATTGATCTACCTTGGCGGTACCATGAAATCGGAACTGGCCGAACGCGCCGACATTGTTCTGGATTGCGCCGTGGAACGAGAAGCCTGCCCCAACAACCTTGTCCCGACCTCATCGTCGACAGCCGCCCTGGTCATGGGCGACGCTTTGGCAGTGGCGCTGTTGAAAGCCCGCAAGTTCGGTCCCGATGATTTCGCCGACTTGCATCCGGGTGGGTCCATCGGACGCCGATTGTTGGTGCGAGTCTCGGAACTACACCACACCGGAAGCGCGCTGCCGTTGGTTGCGCCTGAGGCTACCATGCAGGAGATGATCCTTGAGATGACTTCCAAGCGTCTCGGTTGTGTTCTGATGCTGAACGAACAAGGAGGGCCGGGAGGGGTCTTTACCGATGGTGACCTGCGCCGCGTGGCGGAAAAGAGTGACAACTTTTTCAAACTCAAGGCAGCCGACGTGATGTTGACCAACCCCAAGACGATAGCAGAAGATGCCCTGCTGGACCGCGCCCTGGCCTTGATCGAAAAACACTCCATCACCCAGTTGGCAACGGTGGATGCATCCGGTCGACTGGTCGGCGTCATACACCTGCACGACATCCTGAAATCCAAACTGGTTTGACCATGCGTCTGGGCAAACGGCTCAAACGGGGCGCCACACTATACTTCGTGCGCGCCCTCAGTCTGGTCGTCAACTATCTGCCGCGCCGACTAGCGGTTTTTTTTGGCGCCATGACCGGATTGATCGTATGGCGTCTTTTGCCCAGAGATCGGCACCGGATATCGAGACATCTCAAAATGGTCTACGACGACCGCTTGACCGATTCGGAATGCAGGAGTATCGGACGGGGTTTCTTTGTCAAATCTGGCAAGAACCTGGTCGATCTGTTAAGGTGTCCCAAGCATTACCACACCGAGATCGCGCCGTTGATTGATGTTGAAGGTCTCGATCATTTTGATCGAGCCTATAAACGCGGCCATGGGGTCATCGGAGTTACCGGGCATATCGGGCACTTTGAACTGCTGGCCATCTACTTTGCACAGATCGGATACAAGGCATCGGCCATCGGGCGAGAGATGTACGATCCCAAACTGGACGAACTACTCGAGGCCAGGCGGCGCGCCAACGGTGTCACTATTTTTGCCACCACCGACTCACCGCGCGGTATTCTAAAATGGCTCAGAGATGGCGGCGTGCTCGGAGTTCTCATGGATGTTGATTCCATTCGTGTTCGCAGCGAGTTTGTCCCATTCTTTGGTCGGCCCGCCCTGACGCCGGTGGGGCAGACTATCGTCGGGCTGAAAACAGGTGCGGCGTTTGTGCCGGTGGCTTGTGTTCGCACCGAAAACAATCGGTATAAAATAGTCGTCAAACCGGAGATCCCGGTCGCGCCAAGCGGTGACTTTGATCGTGATGTCATCACTGTCACGGCCGCTTGCAACCGCGCCCTGGAGCCGATAATCGATCAATACCGGGATCAGTGGATATGGCTCAAAAACCGGTGGCTTACTCAACCGTCCGAGAAGACTTGACAATTGGCTGCATTTTCCGAACTTACCGGCCGATAAACGTATAAGAAGTGCTATGCGACAGATTATTGTAATATGTTTGGCAATCTGCCTGGCCGTCTTCCTGGGATGCTCCAGTCAGGATTCATCACGATCGGGACAGAACAGTTCGACCGACTCGAGTAACGTGCCGAATTCAGAACTGAGTGGAACTCGGATTATGCTGTACGACGGCGGTCGAGTTACCACTGAGATTCTCTCGGAACGGATAGTCGAGTTCGATGCAATTGACTCGTCAATGTCCTATGGTGTGCACGTGACCACCTACGACTCGCTGGGCAAGCCGGCCGGTTGGGTGATTGCCGACTCAGCTATCGTGCGTGAAAAAACAGGCAAGCTCGATCTGTTCAGCAAAGTTGTCTTGGTGAATCACCGTCAGACAAGACTCAAGACCAACTATCTACACTGGGATTCAGAAACCGACCGCATGGAAACTGAAGACTATGTCGATATCAAAAGGGGCGACGACTGGGTGACCGGATGGGGTTTGGAGGCCGACGGCAACCTCAATTGGTATCATATCAAGAAAGTCGATAAGGTCCACGGTGACCTGTCAAACATCGGCAACTTCAACGAGTAATAGTCCCGAAAACGCCGAGCCGCAGTCTTATGGGCTTTTATACAAACCCTCGTTTGGCGTCATTGCGAGGCCCGCCTTGCGTGCCGCGGCAATCTCATCTCGATGGTAACCTGCCATGCCGAGCGGAATCGAGGCATGAGATTGCCGCGCTCCTCCGCCTGCTGCGGAGTCGCTCGCAATGACGTGGAATTGGACTATTTCAACAGACCCTTATCGACGGGCTTTCTCCAGCATTCTCTTCTGACGAAGCTTACCGGCGACATCTTTTATCACCCGTAGCGATTTGCCTGTGAACGGATCCTTCTCCGTGTAGTACATCAGGGCCGAATATGTAGAGGGCAGCGGTGTGAACACCTGGACCTGCTCCGGGTTCAGTTTCAGTACTTTGCCCACGAATGACTTGAGTTCGGCCATGTGCGCATCGGAACAGCCCGGGTGGGCGGCAATCAGATAGTAGGTCAGAAACTGGTTCTTACCGGCTTGCTCGGTAGCTTCGAAAAACAGCTTACGAAACTCGATCAGTGATTGTCGGTCCGGCTTCCCCATCAGGTTGAGCACTGTGTTCTCGGAGTGTTCCGGCGCAAGTTTCATCTGTCCGGAAACATGATGCCTGACCACCTCGTGCAAGTAGCGACGACCCTCCCGCCGGTCGGCCAGCACCATATCATGCCGGATGCCCGAAGCCACCACCACCCGCTTGACACCTGTTATCTGTCGTAACCTCTGCAAAAGATCGACCTGTGGGCCATGGTTGACCGGCATGGCTCGGCAGACATCCGGATAGACACATCGTTTATTGGCGCACATCCCTTTGCTTAGTTTCTTTTGGCATTCGAAGCCGTACATGTTGGCGGTCGGGCCACCGACATCCGAGATGGTTCCCTTGAAGTCGTGACGTTTGGTCAGCCGCTTCGCTTCCCGTACCAGCGAGTCAGCCGACCGCCAGGTGACTGTCCAACCCTGATGGACGGTTATGCCGCAGAAATTACATTCCCCGTAGCAACCGCGATGACTCAGGAGCGAAAACCGAATCGTCTCCAGCGCATTGACCTTACCGAACTCTTCATAGCGGGGATGCTGGTCTTTCTGAAAGTCCAACTCATGCACACGATCCAACTGTTGCTGACTCAACGGCGGCGCCGGCGGATTTTGGATCAGGTATCGGGTGTCTTGTTTCTGGGCCAGCATTCGTCCGGTCAGATGGTCGTTGTTACGATAGAAGGTGTGGAACATTTGAGTGAACTGTTGTTTGTCATCACTGACTGACTCAAATGAAGGCAACTCATCCGCGTCCGTCGGGACTTCGTTGGCGATATAACACAATCCCTTCAAGCCGGCCACCGGTTCATTTTTTGTGATCCTGTCGGCCAACTGCACCACGCTGAAATCGGCCATGCCGTAGAGCAGGTAATCCGCCTTGGCGTCAAAAAGAACCGAACGACGGACTTTGTCGACATGGAAGTCGTAATGAGCCACACGTCTCAACGATGCCTCAACGCCACCAAGGACAATCGGTCGCGTGTTCTTGAAATACTTGCGGATCAGGTTACTGTACACGATCACGGCCCGATCCGGACGACGGTTGTTAACGCCCCCCGGCGTGAAATCATCCCGCCGTCGTTTGCGACCGGTCGCGGTGTAATTGGCCACCATCGAATCAACCGAGCCGCCGGTAACGCCCCAGAAAAGCAAGGGTTCACCAAGACGTTTCATGTCCGAGCCCGTCGCGATGTCCGGTTGTGCGATAATGCCCACTTTGTAACCGGCATCGGCCAACATGCGCCCAATCACCGCCACGCCGATAAACGGACTATCAATATAGCTGTCGCCGGTCACCAGGATAACATCGAGCTGCGACCATTTGCGCGCCTTCAGTTCGGCTTTGGTGGTGGGAAGGAAGTGGCTGGTCGGTTTGCTCATGTTGTGCTAAGCTAATCGTGTACTGTCCAGACGTTCGGCTCGACGTAGACACCTGTGTCGGCATCGCAGTCTATCTCAACCGGTGCCAGCGCTCCCGGTACGACATAATGGCCACTCTCCGGAAAACGCATCTTTGTCCATGACTGCCACTCGGCAACGGTTCCGGTGATACGCATCGCCCGTGGGCAGACTTTGACAATTCTTCCGCCCTGACGTGCATGCACTCGCAGCCAGGGATCGAAGGGTAGACCTTCATCGGTTGTCCATCGAATATATCGTTCAATCTCGGTCAGTGGATAGAGGCTTTTCGATGATGGCCGCACCGGAGCTATCAGCGTGGTCAGCCCGTGGGCGCGACCTATCTTCTTCATCTCGATAACTGCTTCGTGGCTGATACCCTTACCACGATGTTCCGGCGGCAGCATTATCTGGATGGCACAGAGGACGGTCGGTTGAACTCCGGCCTGATGATCTTTGATCCCTTTCTCAAGAGCCCAGTCCCAGCCCTCATCGGGGAGTTCCTGCGGGTCTTTGGTCCAGGCCAAGGGAACGCTGTTGCCTATGCAAAGCAGCTCACCGGACTCCTTGTCTTTGAATGCAAATTGAAACTGCGGGAGGTCGTTGTACAACTCGTCGAAATATCGAGCCACCGGATCGTGCAGCATGAACTCCGGCCAGGCAACCTGGGCCATTTGTACGTCTTGCCCCCTGAGATCGGGAGACTCTTCAACGGTGCTTACATTGTAGCGTTGCTCTGTTCTCATAGCTGGGCCGGTTTTTCCTCGATTACAGAAGTGCCGGTGGGTCCGTCAACCGTGCTCCAGGTCTCGGCAAGTCGCAATCGTCCATCCGGCAAGAGTTCAGGCGTTGACAGACACTCTCCCGATACAAACTGCCCATCGACATTCAGGTACTGCCAGATCATTTTAAGCTGGTTGTTCTGCAACACGTCGGCAAGGAGCGTCCCAAAACGCACACGACCACCCTGAAAAGTTCCCCAAACAGTGTTCCCGGTCTGGCGATAGTGAAACGTGACATCCTTAGTCAGGTCACCATCGTCATAATTGACGACACCGACAAACCATTTACCGTCGTAGGAGATATCTGTCATGCTCGATACTCTGCGATTTGTTCACGATCCATCACGCCCTCGGTATTAGTCAACGCAGGCAAGATAGGTCTTTGCAGGGTATTGTCAAGCCGAGCGCGCTCCCGGTGATGCTCCTTCATTGCTCGTCTTCAAGCCGTTATACCAATTCCCCGCCCGCCGTTTTCAAATGTAAAATGTTGCAGTTGGTCGAACGGAATGGTTAATTCCCATCGAAAGTCAGGAGATATAATGATAGAAGCTGCCAATCTTACCAAGATTTTCAAAGACCGTAAACGGGGTCAGGTCCGGGCGGTCGATTCTGTTTCCTTCCGATGCAAGCCGGCGGAAGTATACGGTTTGCTGGGACCAAACGGCGCCGGCAAAACGACTACTTTACGCCTTTTGTCTACAGCCCTCAGACCGGATTCGGGCAGCGCCGTGATAAACGGAGTCGATGTTTCAAAGGACCCGCAACAGGTGCGTTCGCAGATAGGCTTTCTATCCGGCAACACCGGGTTGTACAGTCGGCTGTCACCCAAGGAAATGGTCACCTACTTTGGACGCCTGTACGGTATGGCCCCCGCGCGCATCAAAGAGCGTATGGAAAAGATTTTCACCATGCTCGACATGCACGCTTTTGCCGACGGTCGTTGCGAGAAACTGTCCACCGGCATGAAACAAAAAGTGTCTATTGCCCGCTCCGTGATCCATGACCCCCCGGCTATGATCTTCGATGAACCGACCACCGGACTCGACGTAATCAGCTCGCGCACGATTGTCGAGTTTATCAAGCAGTGCCGCAACGAAGGCAAGACGGTCATCTTCTCGACCCACATAATGAGCGAGGCCATGAGGTTGTGCGACAAGATCGGCATTATCCACAAGGGGAAGATGTACTCAGAAGGTACCGTCGACGAAATGCTCGCGCAGACCGACACCGACAATCTCGAAAGCGCTTTCATAAAGATTGTGGGGGAATGACGATGCAGACAGCCAACGTTGTTACCATATTCAAAAAAGAAATCATCGACACTCTGCGCGACCGTCGTACCCTCATGTTCATGTTGCTGGTTCCGCTGGTGGCGATTCCCCTGCTCATGATGGGTATGTCGAAACTGATGATCAGCCAGATCAGCAAAGTGGAGCAGGAGTCATCTCGGATCGTGATTATGGGTCGTGATCAGTTACCTGCCGACTTGGAATCTATTCTTTCCTCCGACGGCGCACTCGAGTTGATGGATCCATCGACCTGGAGTGACACCAGCCTGACCGAGGCGTTGACCATGGGGTCTTTCGACGCCTTGCTGCTGGTACCGGACAGTTTCGGAATTGCGCTCACCCGGGAATCGAAGACGCGTATCGAAATCAAGTACGACCAGGCTGAGATAAGATCGGAAAAGGCGGAAGACAGGCTGACCCGGTTGCTTGAAGAGTACCAGGAGAAGCTGGTCCTGAGTCGTCTGGCCCAGCGAGAGATCAACGCCGAGATTCTCAAGCCGTTTGAGATCGAGCTCGATGACGTCGCCCCCATGCAGAAACTGGTCGGCGAACGGCTCGGCGCCATGCTGCCGTATCTGATTATCATCATGTGTTTCATGGGCGCCATGTATCCGGCTATCGATCTGGCTGCCGGCGAGAAAGAACGAGGCACCCTGGAGACACTTCTTGTATCACCGGCCACACGCGGCGAGTTCGTGGTCGGGAAATATCTGGTGATTGTCTGCACCGGCGTCATTGCCGCCCTTATGTCGCTGGGCAGTCTGATGTTTTCCATGACCTACATGGTGGATCAACTGGTGGCGCAGCTTGGTACCATGTTATCGTTGGAAATGGAGCCTAAGACAGTCCTACTGGTTCTTCTGGTGATTCTGCCTCTGGTCGGGATTTTCGCCGGGATGCTGTTATCGCTGTCGATTTTCGCCCGATCGTTCAAAGAGGCGCAGAGTTATGTCACCGTGTTGAACTTACTCATCATAATGCCGGCCTTCGTGTCTATTCTGCCCGGATTCGACCTCAACTACACACTATCGATGATCCCGGTGGTCAATGTCAGTATGATAATGAAAGAGGCTATCTCCGGGACGATCATGTGGAACTATGTGATCGTGGCGCTGGTCTCGAACTCGGTCCTTGCGGCCTTGAGTTTGGTTTTCTGCAAGAAATGGTTCGAGCGCGAGTCGGTGATTTTTAGGATGTGACACGGCCGTTATAGACCGCACGCTCGTAACCACAATGTCTGATTAGGGCTTGACGTTCTTGCCTATAGTCCACTATGTTTGGTGTAAGAAGTATGTCAGTCAGGTGTGAGCTATCAGTGATCTCCTCACAGTCGCATTTTGACTATGTTTGAATCCTACAGGTGAAAGACGAGATGGAGCAGTTGACCGAATTGCAGGACCCTTTGCTGTTAGTGTTGGTCGGTGCGGCTATCACGCTAATCGGCGTCCTAATCAACAACCTTGTCCAGGTCTGGCTGGCAAACCGTCAATCCCGAAGCTCCACCGTCAGTGTTTTCAGGACTTATGCTGATCCACTCGCCATGGCGGCTACGAACCTGCTGTGGCGCCTTGACGAAGTCTTTAATACTGAGGGTCGGGGTGTGTTCCTGAAGGGTCAGCATGTACTTTCAACGTATGGCAGTTACAAGCAAGTGAGTTCTCTGTACCGTTTGGCCTGTCTTCTTGGTTGGATGCGCGCCTTCAGACGAGAGCGCGCTTTCCTGAGATTGGTGGGGAGACGGCGGCTTCCCGATTTGGATGATGCCCTCAATTCTTTTGAGAGCGCACTGGCCGATGGACCACATGTGGAAACTGAGAGGATGACCGAACTGGCCAAACTGTGGCGCATAGAACTACCCATGGACGACGCGCAACTGCAAGGCGTTGGTACCGAAATCGAACTTGAGATCAAGACCAGTTATGCTAACCTGAAGGTCGAGAACGCCAGCGAAATGAGCGAGACGGAGCAGCTAAGCCTTTGTAATATGGCAGCCAAGAAGTTGGCACAGCTTGCCGGTAGCCAACCGCCAAGCGATGGAGTGATTCGTGAAACTCGTGAGCGCGCCGTCCGCTGCATTGCCATTCGCCAGGCTTGGCTTTATCGCGACTGGCAATCTGCCATCGGTGATCTCATGATTCAGGAAGTGTCCGGCGCCGAACGCAGGTTTGACATTATCGGCTTCGGCGTGTTTGAGTGGATGTACCAAGCCGGCGACGAGAGGGAGAGACAGTGGCTCGACCGCTTGGCGAATATCATCGACGACTTGGACGTTACCCGAACTGATATGTTTGATGCTCGAATTCAGCAACTCAGAAACACTCTGATATCAACAGCAAGAATAGTGCTCGCGCTATCAAATGTAAAATCCTATCACTCCGCAATTCCTGAATCCACGCTCGAGAAAGCACGCAGTATCGTTCCAACGTAACACAGCGATATCCGATTACGTTTCCTGACATCAAATTCACCCTTCGACTGCGCTCAGGGTGCGGTCGTTGTTACTCACACTGAGATTGTGTGCTTGAGTTGGGGTTACAGGGCGCGAAGTGCGAAAAACACGGCTTGACCGTGTCATGCTGAGCGGAGTCGAAGCATGAACAGATTTACCGAACAAGAAAACGCGGCGCATCAGGACATACACCGCGCACGTGAAAGGGTTTTGAAAGTCCCCTCTTGAGAGGGGATTCAGGGGTGTGTTATTCGCGCAACGCGCCCATTTATGGGTGGCTTGCCACTTACCGCAACAACACCATCTTGGCTGTCTCAGTGTGGTCGTCGGCCACCATGCGATAGAAATAGATACCGCTGGCCACGCCACGCCCTCCGAAATCACTACCGTCCCACGAAGCGTCATATTCGCCCGCGGACTTGACCTCATCGACAAGAACATTCACTTCCTGTCCCAGCACATTGTAGATCGTAATCGTTACATGCGAACGGCTGGCCAACGAGTAGTGAATGTTGGTCGAAGGATTGAACGGGTTCGGATAATTGTGCGACAGACTCCAACGATAGGGTGTCGCCGTCGGATCATCGTCGGCATCAAGGGCCAGAGTCGGGCTGGTGCGCACACGAATACCGACATCATCGGCAGCATAGGCGCCCAGGTCGGTCCAGGTGCCGGAGCCGCCATTGCCGCTGATATAGGTGGCACCGGTTTCACTCGATCCGTTGGCGTCGGCGACGATAGGATAGATGTAGCTGGCATTCTCGAACTTCACCACAGCGACTATATCGTCCCCGGCCGAAATCTGTGGCGGCGAACTCAACGCCACCGAGTGATACCCTGCCTGGGCATAATTGTTGTCCAGTTCGCTGGCCAGCAGAGTTGACAAACTACTGCCGTTGAAACTGTCGTAAATATATACATCGACATCGAGGGTGATATCGCTCGTCCAAAACTCAACATGCGTGATGAACTGCTGAGTTGCGATCGGAAACACGCACAGCCCCCATCCGGTAGGCGAACTGTATCCCCACTGCGACGTCCAGCCGTTGTCGTCGTAGGCCAAAAGCGAAACGCTGGCGTCGTAGTCCATATAGTCAGACATGTAAGAGGAATACTTACCGATAGAAGCCGATCCATAGGCCATATAGAAGTACCCGGCCTCGGCACCATAGTCGCAGGTGCCTCCCCAGGAGGTGCCCCAACTGTTTTTGCAAATCCAGGCGCCGGTACCACCGGAGTGCGGATGGTCGTCATCCCAGCCCACAATCAAAACAGCATGATTGATTGTCCAGGTGCCGGTATAGTACATCGCGTATCCGCCGTCGTAGTTGTTGAACTCGGTTTGGAAGGCCGGATCATTGCCATCGCCTGTGTACAGGGCTGTATAGACCGGGCCGTTGTTATATATGTGGTCTTGCAGCGTCGCTGTCGAGGGAACCGCATCGGCGGCTATGATTCGCCAACCGGTCAGCGTCTTTTGGGTGGTGCAGCCGGAATTGCAGGGGACATTGTTCGGTGTGTAAGCGTCGCAAGACTCAAGCACGGTACCGTTCTGCGAAAGGAAATTGGCTACGATCTCATAGTTGCCGCCGTTGCAAGCTGTGTTTTGGACATTGCACTCTTTCACATTATTCTCGGAGAAGTCAAAACTGCCCTCCCCCGCGATCAGCATCTTGGACTCAATGTCGGCGACGGTTGCAAACGAATAACAAGCACCGCAGGCTCCCTGGTTCTTGATCGATGTCACCTTACCGGTGGTACGCCAATCGAATCTGGCCGGCAGGGTGGCTGTGCTCTTGGCTGCGTCACCGTAGCTGTCCAGGTGTCTGAGGTCGTTGCGCGAAGGTATGAACCCCCGTCGCGGCGGCATCTCGGAGTCGCTCACCGGCCTCAGCGGAGCCAGTTGGGGAGCCTCGGACTGGGCATTCACAAAAGTGGGCGCGACCAGTACTGCCAGGACCAGTATGAAAGACGTTACAACAGTTACCATTTTGCTTGTCATTTTCTGCCTCTTTTTATTTCAGGAGTCGACATTGCTGTCGGTTGTCGCCATTTCTCTATGTTTCGACATGAAACAGCGATTCTTTAGGCCGATGTTGTGTCCTACGAACCGATTGCTCCATTTTTTCAGTAGACCTTTTGAGTATCCTCACTATATTGGGGTGAGAGTGCAATCTGCGCAGCCGGAACTACTTGCCCCAGGCTGCGACAATACCAGGCTTGTCCGAAAAGTGAAGCCAGATTGTCATACGAAGTACCGCTTGACATGATCCGAAGAGACTATTCACATTCCGGCCCGCTTTATCAGCCCACCGCTGGCGGACCACTATCCACTACGATGTCGGAGAGGAGACGACTTGAGGATGATTAGGTTAACACTGTTATTGAGCGCCCTGCTGGTCATGGCCACAACCGGTCTGGCCGGCGATCTTTACAAAGTACAACTGAATTCAGAAAGTGACGCCGAACAGTTGGCGGCCACCGGCGCGGAACCGATTGCGCGCCTCAACGACGGCTTCCTGGTAATCGCCGATGGTGATTCCCAGGAGCTTCTGAGAGCATCAGATTTGCCGCTGCTATTATTGGCTACTTCGGTCACCAAGGATGACCTGGCCCTGGACAACCGACTTGACAGTTACAACGTCGACCGGTATCCCCTGTTATACGAGGATGGTCGCATGCGTCTCTACCGGGTCAACCTTGTGCAATTGCTTGAGAGTGAGGGGCAGCCAGGCCTCAGCCCTGTTCGTAATGAACATCTGCAGATCACTTTCCACCAGCCGTCGTTGGACGACGCAATCAAAAGAGCGCCGACTCTCGAAATCGACCTCGACTCATTGATCGGGTTGGTAATACAGGACTCGCTCTACGCTCATGACAGCACTCTGCAGGCCTTCAACGGCCGGGTGGCCGGCAGTAGCAGCAACCGCGCCGCCCGCGATTGGATTGCCGGCAAGTTCACTGCGTTCGGCTATGACTCGGTGATGCTTGACACTTTTTCGGCGCCCATCAACGGCACGACGCAATGTTACAATGTCGTGGCCACCAAAGTGGGCACACGCTTTCCACATCATCATATCGTTGTCGGTGCCCACCACGATGCCGTCACCGGTTCGCCGGGCGCCGACGACAACGGCTCCGGCACCTCGGGTGTGATCGAACTGGCGCGCGTTCTCTCAGGTATCGAAACCGACATGACCTTCATTTTCGTCACCTTTGACGCAGAAGAATACGGCCTCTATGGTTCCTGGCATTATGCCGACGAAGCCTCAGCCCGCGGCGACACGATCGTCTACATGTTCAACATGGACATGATAGGTGCAATAAACAACGCCACAAATGTTACCGTACACCATGGAAGCGAAACTAACTACTCAGTCCTTTACAACCAATTGGCCGACTCACTCCTGGGTCTCACGGGGATTTTGTCGGGCAATATATCTCAGTCAGACCACTGGCCGTTTACTCAGTACGACTGGACTTCTACGTTCATAATGGAGTACAACTTTTCGCCGGTGTATCACACCTATCAGGACAGCACTACCTATATGGATTTCGTGTACATGACAAAAATGGTCAAGAGTGCGGTGGCCGTGGTCTACTATGTCAACGCCACCGAGGGACCCATGCCTTCGGTGTTGTTCAGCTATCCTTCGGGGCTCCCAAGTACCTTGCCGCCCATGCAGACAACGACGGTTGAAGTTGCTCTGACCGGCAAGTACGGTGGAACCCCGGTGGCCGGTAGTGGCATGCTGTATTACGATGTCGATGATCATGGCTGGGCGTCGTCGGCCATGACCGAGACGTCGCCGAATCTCTATGAAGCCACGCTTCCGGCGGCACCATGCGACAGTCGCGTGAAGTACTATTTCAGTGCCGAAGAAGCCGAGATGGGTACTCAGTACGATCCCAGTCCGTCCAATCCATACCGCGCCACGGTAGCCACCGATGTGGTCGTAATCGTCGCTGACAATTTCGAGACGGATCAGGGTTGGACGGCGGCTGTACAAGGCGCTTCCAGCGGGCAGTGGCAGCGCGGTACTCCCGTCAATGATCCGGACTGGTCCTACGATCCGGCCACCGACGGCGACGGCAGCGGGCAGTGCTATCTTACTCAGAACCAAATGGGCAACACCGATGTCGACGACGGTTCGGTTAGTCTCAGTTCGCCTGTCTTTGACCTCTCGCAAGGTGGCTTCTTTGAATATGATTACTATCTGAAACTCACCAACGAAGGCGGCTTTGTCGACCGTCTTCTCGTGGAGATTTCTTCCGATGGCGGCGGGTCCACCTGGACCGAGGTTACGCGACATGACATTGACGGCGGATCGACATGGCATCATGTCAACATTGATGAACTCGACTTGGCCGGCCTGGGTGTCTCACTGACGTCCAACATGGTCGTTCGTTTCACGGCCAACGATGCAGACCCGCAGTCTATCGTCGAGGCCGGCGTGGATGGTTTTAATGTGACCCGCTACGACTGCGAATTATTATATCTCTGTGCCGACATCGATGCCGACGGGGCGGGACCGAACATCGCCGATTTGGTCTACCTGGTCGACTATATGTTTAACTCTGGACCGGCGCCGCAGTATCCGGAATCGGCTGATTTTGACGGCGATGATCAGATTACGATTGCAGATTTGGTGACGTTGGTGGATTTCATGTTCAACGACGGCCCCGCGCCGGTTTGCTTTTGAACCGAACATGAGGGCGGCAAGTAGAAGCCACCTGTGGCCGTCCTCGTCTGCCCCTTGACACACATGGACAGACTATCATGTAGGTCGAAACCCCTGGCCCGAAGGGATGCCGAAGGCAGGTTTCGACGTAGGCGTGCATGTGGGCGGCAGGTAGAAGCCACCTGTGGCCGTCCTCGTCTGCCCCTTGATACACCACGGCGGAGCCCCTTGGAGGGTTCCGCCCAACTTGACTGAGCACCCACCCACCTCACCCTGAGCGTCGGGTGGCCGTCTCAAACCTTGTTTGGGACGGAGAAGACAAGAGTCACCCCCAAACCGGGTTTGAGGGTGCCACCCAACGACGTTCATGGTTCGACTCCGCTCACCATGACACGGACAAGCCGTGTGCTTGTGGCTTCGCCACGCGGGGAAGTGAGGCGCCTAGCGCAAAAAACGGGCTTGTTTATCACCCTGAGCGTCGGGTGGCCGTCTCAAACCTCGTTTGGGACGGAGAAAACAAGAGTCACCCCCAAACCGGGTTTGAGGGTGCCACCCAACGATGTTCATGGTTCGACTCCGCTCACCAAGAGGTTGTACGCGAAGCGCAAGTAACCCATTTATGGGTGGCTCGCCACCCGCGCAAAAACACTTGCGCCGTGGGCTGGTCCGGTTATATTTGGACGCGGTTTGAGGGCTTTTTGCCCTAGGTCGCCGGTTCTTTGATGTGATCTGGAATTTACGTCTGTCAATAAGACAGATTTATCTGTTGTGCGCCGCTAGCTCAGTTGGTAGAGCAGCTGACTCTTAATCAGCGGGTCCGGGGTTCGAATCCCTGGCGGCGTATTTTTTTTATGGATATCTGAGGGGGCGGAAGCAATTATCCAGCAATATAACTTACGCCTTTGGGATCGGATCATTACTTAGGGATTATGCTTATGCACACGAGAGCGTATTACCACAAACTGAGAGCGGTCTACACACCACGCCGACCGAAACTTGTCATCATCGCCGAGTCTCCACCGGCGTCCGGTAAGTACTTCTATGATCTTACCGGACGAGTAACGGAACCCCTGCTGCGGGCTGTGATGCGCGATATCCTGGGAATCTCACCCGACTCCAAGGAAGAGGGACTAACTAAGTTCGCCCGAGCCGGTTTCCTGTTGGTCGATGCTACATACACGCCGGTGAACAAGTCGTTTGCACCAAAGGAACGAAATGCAAAGATACTGAAAGACTATCCGCTTCTCGTGAAGGATCTGAAGAGACTGCTCCCAAAAAGGAACACCAGGATTCTACTGATCAAGGCCAATATCTGCCGTTTGCTTGATACCCGACTTCAGGCTGACGGATTCAATGTTATCAATCGCGGTGTCGTCGTGCCTTTCCCTGCTTATGGACAACAGGTCAGGTTTCGGGAGGCGGTTAAAGCCCTTTTAGGGACGTAGTGGAATTAGAACTGTTCGATATCAACAAATCATCAGTTCCCAGGGAACAGGCTTGCCTGACCAAATCACCCCTCCAACTTTTCCGCGTCATCTTTGGGTATCTTTTGTCTTCCCGCCTCCCGCAACGCCTTGCGCAGAAGGAATTCGATATGCCCGTTCACGCTACGCAACTCATCGTCGGCCCATCTGCGCAACTCTCGAAGCACTTCCGTATCTACCCTGATGAGAAATGACTTCTTCTGCGCCATGACTACTGATACATGGTCCCGGTGTTTATGACCGGTTGCGTCGATGTTTCACCACACAGAACGACCAGGAGATTGGACACCATGGAAGCCTTGCGTTCGTGATCGAGTTCGATAATCTGCTTTTTCGAAAGAGAATCCAGAGCCATCTCCACCATGCCAACCGCGCCTTCGACTATCAACGTCCGGGCCGCGATGATAGCGCCGGCCTGTTGCCTGCGCAACATCGCCTCGGCAATCTCCGGGGCATAAGCCAGGTGACTGATTCTGGCCTCCAGAACCTCAACACCCGCCTGCTCCAGACGCGCCTGAATCTCTTCGCGGAGTTTGTCGGATATCTGTGCCGTACTCCCGCGAAGTGACAGGACGGTGTCGTCGCTTGAATCATACGCGTATTGAGTGGCCAGATTGCGGACAGCAGCCTCGCTCTGGATCTTGACAAATGCCTCGTAACTATCAACCTCAAAAATCGCCTCGGCTGTGTCGACAACTTTCCAAACCACGATCGATGCGATCTCAATCGGGTTGCCGCCGATATCATTGACTTTCATTTGGCCTGTCTCGAAATTCCTGACCCTGAGGGAAACGCGTTTTTTACTATAGAGCGGGTTAGCCCATCTGAGTCCCTGCTGGCTGGTCGTGCCAATATACTTGCCGAAGAGTTGAAGAACACGGGCCTCATTGGGATTGACAAAAAACAAACCGGCTATCAGGAATAGATCGATCAGTATTCCAACGCCGGATGCGATCCTGACCCACATGGGACCATCTACTGTTACAAAGTAGGTCACCACGGCCATTATGGCGAGAAGAATGAAGAGGGCGGCCCATCCAGATACCGAGTTAAACTTGCGTTCTGTGATCATGGTATTTCTCCTTAAAAAGTGATATCATATTGATATTATAATGATATTACGGAGATTAGGCAAGGAAGTTTCCGGTTTTCTATAGGGCAGTGGTTGTTTCCCGGTCCTATTCGTCTAATTTGTTGATAGTCTGTATGTTATCACCCCGGGCGCCGAACATACAGAGTGGACTTTATTTCGGACGGGCTTCAAGACATAACTGATGAGAACTACCGACCTGCCGGCTGGATCGAGTCAGGGAGCATCTGCACGTGATGCTTGTCCTGACCGCAAGGCTAAAACCATGATGGTGGTTTCCACCAACTCTTCCGCAAGAAAGGCCAGCCCAAAGTAGATCGGCCATTTGGTTGAGAAACTGATACCGGCCGCTATGAAGATAACACTGGTTGTAATAATGATCCCTCTGATTCCCCGAACCACGTGAATCGTCTGTGACGGATTGTCGGTTTGGGTCAAGCCGCAACGCAGGTTTACAATACCGCGCACCGCAAAGAAGACAGCCACTGTCAGCAATCCACAAGCTGAGATAATATTGACTGGTTGTTGAAAGAAGAATTGCATCATCACTCAATCCTGACAGTTAAGCTATGCTACCATCAAAACAGTTCGGCAGCCACGTTGGTTCCGATCGGATGACCGATCAGTAATGGAGCGCTTCTTTTTACCCTTCCAATCTGCGAGTCTCGTGGATCAGGCTTGCCGGTTCAAGCCCTTGGGGGACCGTTTTCTTGTCGGTGTCTGAGGGGTCGGCGGGCTGCAGTTCTTGTTGAGTCCTGCAACCACAGGCCCTTGGTCGCGTAGATATAGTCGTGGCGGTGAACGATTGAATGGCTGAGGGAAATTATGCAACATCCAAATGATGAGAAAGATAGCCAAACTGACACAGGCACAAAAGCATTACCCCTGCTATCGCTAGGTTTTCTTGTCGTTGGCTCGGTTGGATATTTCTCATTGCAACGCGATCTCTGGGCATTTTATTTCTTTGCACATTTGGGCGCGTTGGGAGTTATGGGGTTGTGTGGTAGTGCGGCCGGCCTTTTGGCTCGATATAGGAATCGGAGTTTTTGGAGAGCGTTTTCGCTGGGTTTCTTGCTACCGATAATCTCAGGTGTTGTTGCTGTTCTGATATTTCTGTGGGGTGTGAACGGCCAACTGTATTGTGGAGGCTCGGTGAGTCTCATCGTGGCAGCCGTGACACTGATATGCTATCTGTTGGCAAAGAAGACGCCGTTTAAGTCGGGGCAATCTGGTTGACAACCTAAGCCCGCAGGAAGTCAGCCATTGTTCACTCCAGCGTCCACTTCTGCATGACAGTTTTTGGTAGAATCACTTCCCACTCCACCATTGTTTGTTTTTCCGGTTCACCGAGCGGCGGGCGATTGGGGAACATGTGCATAAGATCGTTGTTTTCGGTGGATTCTTGGTCTGTTGCCTACCGCAGTGAGCGTATCAAGTTAGCAATTATGCCACGCAACAAACAGGGAGAGTCCGCCAGTGATGATATTGGCCGAGCACCACCCGACTCGCAAGCTATTGCTGAAGAACTGATGCCCGGACTTGCGTCTATTTGCTTCCCAAAACCAGGCGTTGAGCCCATGGTAAACCAATACTGCACCCGGTATCCAGGTCAGCCTGAAAGCCCACTGTGCACCCAGCAACAATCCTACACCGGCAAGCCCATAGGTCCAGCCGATCAGCACATCCGCCACAGCCGTTCCGTGCTCATACACTTTGTGTTCTGGTAGCATTACCTGTTCCTGCAGACCCATCCTGGTGGCCAGGCCCCAATTGACCACGGAAATCAGTTGACCCAACCAATGGAAAATGAACCCTACTATCAAAACTAACACACCTGTCAAGATCGTGAGCCACTCTGGAGTCATACTCATATCGACCTCCTCGATTTTTGTCGTTGACCACGTCTCCGACTACAACTCAGAGGTAACCCACTGTTAAAGTAAGAACCACAACAATATCGATGGTTACCCAGCGAGCCCCATAGACAAAGCTGCGCCAGTTAGAAGACCTGATCGACTTTTAGTGAGAGGCAGGTTATGTGGCAGCCGGAACAACGGATTGCGGAAACTGTTGCCCATATTATGAGTCCGTGTTACCGTATTTGGAAATCAACCAGCGAGGTGAACCTATGTCACTCAAAATGTTTGTCTTATCCGTTGTGTCAGTCCTTTTGTTGGGCATAGCTATTGCCAACGCCCAGGGTCCCGATGGGACCCAATTCACAAGCGTCAAGGCAGCCGAGAATATTTACATGCTTCAGGGTAACGGGGGGAACATCGGGCTGTTTACAGGCGAGGATGGTGTCTTTCTTATCGACGATCAGTTTGCGCCGTTGCACGAGAAGCTTATCGCTCAGATCAAAAAACTCTCAGGCAGTGCCGACATTGATCTGGACAACGCCTTCCTGATCAACACGCATTTCCATCGCGATCACACCGGCGGCAACGAACTGTTGGGGAAGTCCGGAACACTGATCGTGGCGCATGAAAAAGGACGGCAGCGTTTGACCACGGAGTCGTATGTGCCGTTTTTTGATTCGCGTAACCCGGCCATACCCAAAGCCGGTCTACCGGTGATAACGTTCAGTGAAAACATGACCTTCCATCTAAACGGCGACAGCGTCCGGGTGGTGCATGTCGGAAGTGCACATACCGACGGCGATGCTTTCGTGCACTTCACCAAAGCCAATGTCATCCACGCCGGCGATATTCTGTTTTTGCAAACCTATCCCTTTATTGACCTCGACAACGGCGGCTCGGTGGCCGGTGTCATCGAGGGAACCGAAACGCTCCTGGCTATTTCTGATGACAGGACAAAGATCATTCCAGGTCACGGAAATATGACCGACCGAGCCGGGTTGGTAAGCTATCACAAAATGCTGACCACCACCTACGAGGCCGTGCGTCAGTTGGTCAAGGCGGGGCATTCGCTTGAGCAGATTCAATCATCCAAACCGACCGCTGAGTTTGACGGCGAGTTTGAGGGGTTTGTCTCGGGGGAGGACTTTGTCGGGTTGTTGTACCGTGATCTGACCGAGTAAGCGCAGGGCCGGGACACTCGGGTGTTGTCCGGCAACAGACGTCTGTTGATGAAGTCCTAGCCCGCGTCATTGCTGGCGACTCCGCCATGGGCGGAGAGCGCGGCAATCTCCTGCCTCGACTCCGCTCGGCATGACAAGAGTGTAACGAAATGAGATTGCCACACCCGCCTTAGGCGGGTACGCAATGACGGCTCTGTGGTTTTGTCGACACTCCCTGTCGTGGGGGACAAGACCCACCGCAACTGCTAAGCCGACTTGCTCAACCAACCCACAGGTCCACCATCCCAGACTCATGTTCCACGTTACCGGGGCCGACAACAGTTGTATGCCCTCAAAACACCTGGACAGAGGGCGAAACCACGTTATATTGTGTGAAACATAGTTTGACTTACCCGTATTCGTACAATCCTGACCGAGAAATCTGTCTAAAAGCAGGAGAACACCATGCATCGCAGCGGTCCGACCACCACTATCGCCAGCTTAATAGTCGTGTTGACTCTCGTCCTCTTAGTATCCGGCTCATTGACGGCGTCCACCCCCCACAAGATTAGTTACCAGGGCAGGCTGACACAAACCGACGGTACGCCGGTTGCCGACGGACCTTATACGGTGACGTTCACGATTTACGACGACCCCGCAGTCGGTGCATCCAAATGGACCTCAGCGCGACCGGTCGACGTGATTAACGGTTTGTTCGCAATTGTGCTCGGCGACCTTATCCCGATTCCGGATTCGGTCTTCAATGGTGACCCCCGGTATCTCGGTATCTCTGTCGATAGCGGACCGGAAGGAACCCCTCGTGTCCCGTTGGTGGCGGTGCCCTACTCCTATCACGCGCTCACCTCAGACACGGCGCGGCTTTCGGAGTCGGCCCTCTTGTCGTTGCAGGCTGTGAACTCAGACAGCGCCGGCTTTGCCGATCATGCGATTCATGCCGACACGGCCGGGTATGCCCTGGCCGCGGCGGGAGGAAGCGGAGCGTGGGTGGACGATGGTGCCGTGGTGCGTTTGACCACCGGCGGCGATTCGGTGGGTATCGGAACCACGACTCCTCGTGCCAAACTGGATGTGGCCGGGAATCTGTGGGCCACGGGTACTACCAACTTCGGTACCGACAATCTGGTGCAGGGAGCGGGTGCTTTGGTGGCCGGTACCAGCGACACAGCCAACGGTGAGGGTGCCTCGGTGACCGGCGGTCAGGCCAATTCAGCAATCGGTATCGGCGCGCACGTTGGCGGCGGCTTCACTAATAAGGCATCCGGACCGGTTGCGAATATTGCCGGCGGCGCCGACAATGTGGCCACGGACACAGGTGCAACAGTTGGCGGCGGTACTTTTAATCGAGCCTATGGCGTATACAGCACGATTTCCGGCGGCGGCGGTGAGGCTGTTCAATTTCGCAACGAAGCTCAGGGAAACCACTCCACGGTTGGCGGAGGTACCGGCAACCTCGCCGGATCGACCTACGCCACTGTCGCGGGTGGTCGAATAAACATCGCCATGGGCAGTTCGTCTACTGTCGCTGGGGGTACTTCGAATATCGCCGAAGGGAACAGCTCGACTGTTGGTGGTGGCGCCGCCAACGAAGCTCGCGGTACTCATTCCACGGTCGGCGGCGGTGGGGAGAATCTCGCGCGTGGTGATTTTTCCACGATCGCCGGGGGGGGCGGCCCGAATCAGGGCGACTCCAATTCCACTCAAGGGGCGCGATCAACCATCGGTGGCGGATCGGGCAACAAAGCCTTCGGTTTTCTTTCGACGATATCCGGCGGCTCCGGCAACAGAGCCACGGGAGTCGGTGCAACCATCAGCGGTGGCGACGCCAACATTGCCTCTGACACCGGCGCAGTAGTATCCGGTGGTTTGGCCAACCGGGCCACGGGAGCTTTCTCGGTTGTAGCCGGAGGAGGTGGGACAGATCCTGCCGACAGTAATTCTGCCAGTGGAAAGTGGTCGGTAGTCGGCGGTGGTATGAACAACTCTTCGTCCGGCAACGGGGGGGCAATCGGCGGCGGCTACAACAATCGGGCTGACTCCGAATATGTTTTTGTCGGCGGTGGCAATGGTAACTATGCGCAGAGAAGAGGGGCCGCTATAAGCGGTGGCGAAGGTAACGTCGCGACCGGTTTTATGTCATCGATCAGTGGAGGTCAGGCAACGGAGGCTTCGGGCGATTACGCCGTTGTCGGGGGTGGACACTATAATTGGGCGCAGGGTGATTACTCAGTCGTATGCGGTGGTGGCGGCCCCGGTTTGCCGTCAGGCTTTTATGCCAACAGAGCCAATGGACCCTATGGATTCATCGGTAGTGGGTCGGCCAACACTGCCGATAGTACCCATTCCTCGGTTGTCGGCGGGGCGGACAACCATGCCGGCGGCGACTACAGTTTTGTCGGTGGAGGAGTCTATGATTCCGCCCTTGGTGTGGAGTCTGCGGTTTTGGGCGGAAACACCAATGTCGCCAGCGGGGCAGGAAGCAGTGTACTTGGCGGTATGTTTAATACCGCTTCGGGAAATGTCTCTGTTGCGGCAGGAAGATCAGCCAAGGCCGTTCACCATGGGGCCTTTGTCTGGGCAGACAATGGCGTGGGGGACTTTTCCTCGGGTCAAACCAACGAGTTTGCCATCAGAGCCGAAAACGGATTCAGAATTCTCGCCGACAACGGCACCTATGGCGCGCAGATCGAAAACCTGGGCAACGGCGACGCACTGAGAGTGGCAGGACATGTCTCTCAAAACGAAGCCTGGGCTGCTATCTATGCCACCAACACCGGAAGCAGCCCAACGATGTCGATATGGCCCGGCACCGGCAAGGCGGCCAAATTCTTTGGTGACGTTGAAGTCACCGGGGTTTTCACAAATGGAGGGAGCGCCACAAAAATAGATCACCCTGTTGATCCAGATAACCGGTATCTCTCACACAGTCTTGTCCAGTCCCCGGAAATGATGAATGTCTATAACGGCAATGTCGTGTTGGACGTAAGCGGTGAAACGACTGTGACAATGCCGGACTATTTCGAAGCGCTCAATCGTGACTATCGATATCAGTTGACCTGCATTGGCGGCTACGCACCGGTGTATATTGCCGATGAAATCCGCAATAACAGTTTCCGTATCGCCGGAGGATCGCCCGGCCTCAAGGTTTCCTGGACGGTTACCGGCGTGCGTCAGGATGCGTGGGCCAAGGCTCATCGAATTCCGGTCGAGACCGACAAGAGTCAAGCTGAGCGTGGCAAGTATCTATATCCGGAAGAGCATGGCATGCCCGCCTCGTCGGCAGTGGTGGCGAGAGAAAAGTAGGGCGGGTCCTTCTTCGCCTGCGCGCCGCGGCGTGAACCCGCCAATTATGTGGGTGGTAGTCAATTCTTCACTTGCAGTAGGTCAGGACCCCTGTCCCGTCGGGTGGCCGTCTCAAACCTTGTTTGGGACGGATATTGGCACAATAGGTTCATCCTTCGACTCCGCTCAGGATGAGGTTGCAAACGCACGAGGTGCAAAATCAGTCCGGCCACCCACTGAGTCTGAAGACTCAGCGCGGAGAGCGAGAAACACGGCTTTACCCTGTCACCCTGAGCGCAGTCGAAGGGTGAGATTGCAGCAGATGTGGACATCTGCCGTTCACGGGGGTGTTATGTGGGCGGCAGACGTCCTCGTCTGCACCGGTTTCCCGCGGCGCATGAGGACAAACACCGCGCACACAATTTATACAGATGGATTCCCGCCTTCGCGGGAATGACAAAGTGTGGGTTCATCCTTCGACTCCGCTCAGGATGAGGTTGTAAACGCACGAGGTGCAAAAACAGGCTCGCCGTCACCCCCAAAGCGGCTTTGAGGGTGCCACCCATCGGCCGGACGTCCGGCCACCTACTGAGTCTGAAGACTCAGCGGACACAATACGCGGCGCATGAGGACCTACACCACGCACACGATAAACACAGATGGATTCCCGCCTTCGCGGGAATGACAGAAGGGGCGCGAAGCGTAAAAAAGCGATTTATCGCCCCGCCTTCGCGGGAATGACAGAGAGGCGGCTACAACCTGCGCCGCTACGCCTTCGGGCCGGTCATGTTCTCGGGGCGGACCTTGGCCTCGAACTCTTCTTCGGTCAACAAGCCCAACGCAACCACGGATTCTTTGAGCGTACTGCCCTCGGCGTGTGCTTTCTTGGCGACTTTGGCGGCGTTGTCGTAACCGATGTGAGGATTCAAGGCCGTGACCAACATCAGCGAGTTGGTCAGATGCTTCTGGATGCTATCTTTGTTCGGTTCAAGTCCGACCGCGCATTTTTCATCGAACATCTCGCAGGCATCGGCCAGCAGTCGGATCGACTGCAACAGATTGTAGATCATTACCGGTTTGAACACGTTCAGTTCGAAATTGCCGGATGAACCACCGACGTTGACGGCCACGTCGTTGCCGATCACCTGTGCGCACACCATGGTCATAGCCTCGCACTGGGTCGGATTGACCTTACCCGGCATGATCGACGACCCCGGCTCGTTGGCCGGCAGGTTGAGTTCGCCGATACCGCAGCGCGGACCGCTGCCAAGCCAACGAACATCGTTGGCGATTTTCATCAGCGAACAGGCGAGTGTTTTCATCACGCCGGAAGCTTCGACAATAGCATCGTGCGCGGCCAGAGATTCGAATTTGTTCGGCGCCGTCACGAACGATTTACCGGTTAGCTGGGCAATGGCCGCGGCCGCTCGCTCGGCAAACTCCGGATGGGCGTTCAAGCCGGTACCGACCGCCGTGCCGCCCAAGGCCAGCGGGTAAAGACGCTTGAGGCAATCATCGATCCGATCCAATCCCAGCGACAGGGCGGCTGAGTATCCGGAGAACTCCTGGCCGAGTGTCAACGGAGTGGCATCCATCAAGTGGGTGCGTCCGATCTTGATAATGTCTGCAAACTCCTCCGATTTCTTTTGCAGCGTGTCGCGCAGTTGGGTGACCATCGGAATCAGCCGACGATGGATCTCTTCAACGGCGGCAATGTGCATGGCTGTCGGGAAAGTGTCGTTGGAGGACTGGCCCATGTTGACATGGTCGTTCGGATGTACCGGGTCTTTGGAGCCAAGTTTGCCGCCGGCCAGTTCGATGGCGCGGTTGGAAATCACTTCGTTGGAGTTCATGTTGCTCTGGGTACCGGAACCGGTCTGCCAGACCACGAGGGGAAAGTGGTCGTCCAGTTTTCCTGCGATCACTTCATCGGCTGCGGTGAGAATCAGCTCTCCTTTGTCCTTGGGCATCTTGCCAAGGTCCATGTTGACCATACAGGCAGCTTTCTTGAGGATGCCCATGGCACGAATGATTTCGCGTGGCATTGTTTCTGTGCCTATTTTGAAGTTGGTCAAAGATCGTGCTGTCTGGCAGCCGTAGTATTTGTCGGCGGGGACTTTCATGTCGCCCATAGTATCACTCTCAGTTCGGAATTCCATTGTTCCTCCGGTCGAAAGACGACTAGTATAGTCGAATGGTTCTATCTTTTATCAGGCTTCGAATATACGTGCTGACAGGATTCCCGCAAGATGCTTTGGCGACAAAGTTGCGCCTTTGCAAAGTAAGCGAGACAAACCGGGTCTTTTCAGGTGGGCGGACAACGAAGTTTCACGATCTGCAAATAAGAAAGCCGAAGCTCAGAGGCCCCGACGATCGAAAGGTCACGTCGTCTGTTTGATTCGATCAGTCTCGCTGAGGCCGACCACCACTAGCGCGGTTTGCCTGGGTGACCTTGAGTTGGCGTCCGCCGAAATCAACGCCGTTCAATTGTTCGATAGCTGCTTGACCGCCGGAATCATCCGGCATCTCGACGAAAGCGAAGCCGCGCGACCTGCCCGTATTTCGATCCATGATTATCTGCACCGAGGAGACCTCTCCGTGCGCCTCGAATGCCTGTCGCAAATCATCTTCTGTGGTTTCAAACGGCAGATTGCCGATGTAAATGTTCATTTTTTGTCTCCCTCACACATGTCAATATCTCAACACCTCCATCCACCCCATTCATCCGGTCACGGTCATAGAGATCCCTCCAATATGCTGCCACGAGAACGGCGGGGGTGTACTTCTGTTGACAAGATGCAGGACGAAACCGGAAACCAACTCCCCTGGTCTGCGAAACAGTCGTTCAAACAATGGGCATCACCCCGGGCCGTCTGTCTCTTCTTCCTCGACCACCTGTGCAAGGATTTTCGACACCGGCACGGAGCCCTCCTTCATATCTTTCATCTGCGGAAACAAGAGCACGTCACGAATATTGTGTTTATTGGTCAACAGCATAACCAGACGATCTATCCCAAAACCGAGTCCGGCCGTTGGCGGCATGCCGTACATCAGCGCCGTGATAAAATCATCATCCAGGATTTGTGCTTCTTCATCACCAGCTTCCAGCGCTTTTCCTTGCTGCATGAAACGCTGCAACTGATCGACCGGGTCGTTAAGTTCGCTGAAAGCGTTGCCCATCTCAAGTCCTGAGATAAACAGTTCGAATCTCTCGGTGAGCCCCGCTTTCTCGCGGTGTTTCTTGGCCAGCGGTGATATTTCCACCGGGAAGTCGACTATAAACGTCGGTTGGATCAGGCACGGTTCAACTTTGGCCTCCCACACCGCTTCAATAACCTTGCCACGATTGATCAACTCCTCGCCCTCGACCCCCAGATTCTTGGCCGCCGTGGTAGCTTCATCGAACGACATGGGATAAAAATCCACGCCGGTCTGTTCGGTGATCGAGTCGATCATACTTATCCACTTGAACTTTGGTTCAAAGTCAATCTCGTTGTCGCCATAGGGAATCTTGTAGCGGCCATGAAGTTCAAACACCACCCGGCGAAGCATCTGTTCAAAGAGCTTTGCCATGTCATGGTAGTCTGCATAGGCCCAGTACATCTCGATCATGGTAAACTCGGGATTGTGCAGCCGGTCGATCCCTTCATTGCGAAAGTCCTTGCAAAACTCCCAGACTTTGTCGAATCCGCCGACGATCAATCGTTTGAGATAGAGTTCGTCGGCAATGCGCAGATACAAGTCACGATCGAGCCGGTTATGATGAGTCTTGAACGGCAGGGCCATCCCGCCGCCGTATAGTGGTTGCAGGATAGGTGTCTCCACTTCGAGGAAGGACTCGCTGTTGAGAAAGTCACGGATGATCCGGACAATACGACTGCGTTTGGCAAAATCGTCTCGTACTTCCGGATTTGCGATCAGATCGGCGTATCGTCGTCGACTGCGTGTCTCAACATCGGTCAGACCGGCATGCTTGTCAGGCAGGGGATGAAGAGTCTTGGTCAGGATTTCGAAGGTGGTAACCTTCAGTGTACGCTCACCTGTCCGGGTAGTAAAGAGGCTTCCTTCGCAGCCAAGAATATCGCCGAGGTCAAGGGTGTCAAAAAGGTCAAACTGCTCTTGCCCGACGTTGTTCAGCTTGACGTATACTTGTAGCCGTTCGGTGCTGTCGCGCACATCAGCAAAGATGGACTTACCCATCTTACGTTTGAGCATCACCCGTCCGGCCAGCCGCACCGCCGTTTCATCTGTGGCCAATTGGTCGAACTGGTCAAGTAATTCCTTGATATGATGGCTACGCTCGTAACGGTAGGGGTAGAGATTTATTCCCGCCGCGGACAGTTCGGTAACCTTTTGCCGTCTGGTTTTGATCAGTTCCAATAGCGGAATCTGGATTTGTTCCGGCGCGGCTTCGTTTGGGTCTGGCTGTGTGGTTTTGTCGGTCATTCGGTCGGGTGATCCATTTCGGGGTTGCAGGTTTGTCACGCCTTCGCTTTTGGAAACTTTTTCAATATCTCCTGGTTGGTTGTCGGCGGTACCAACTCACCGACGTCGCCGCCGTGCACCGCTACGTCCTTCACCATTGTTGACGATAGATAGACCCAGGACAGGGCAGGCATCAAAAACACTGTCTCAACCGAGCGGGCCAGTTTTCGGTTCATCAGGGCCATCTGAAACTCATTTTCAAAATCAGATACGGCTCTCAGGCCTCGCACGATGGCAGCGGCCTTCATCCGGAAGGCCAGATCGGCCAGCAGGCCGTCGAATCCGATCACATTCACTACAGCGGCGTAGGGCTGATCCGCAATGGCCTGTTCGACCAGGCGGATGCGTGTTTGGTGGTCAAAAAAAGGCTCTTTGCCTGCGCTGGCAGCCACCGCCACGACTAATCGGTCAAACAGGCCGGCGGCCCGCTCTACCAGAGACAGATGTCCGAAGGTAATCGGGTCAAATGATCCGGGATATATGGCCAGTTTGGTGTGGTCTGTTTCTTTCGTCATAGGTAATAATCAGCTGTCAAGCTATACAAAACCATTCGTCAATGCAACCGATAATCAAGAGGCTCGATCTTTCTTTAGCACCGTGAGGCCAAGCGCTACAACGTAATCACCGGCCGGTATCTCTGACATCTTGTCGGGTTGGGGGAAAAAGCCTGAGTTGAGCACGACCTCGCGGATTCCCACAGAGAAATGTCCGTGCAGGATCTCACCGGCCTGCGTATCAAGGTGGCTGCCGGACAGGAACACAGCCGACAAGGGGACACTGATATTCTGGCGTGAGAATGCGGCCAGTTTGAAATTGACTATTGTTTTCAGTTCCGCAGCCATCTTTTGGAGTCCCGGAGTAGATGTCATGTCATATTGACTGGTGGCCAGGTGCGCCACGCCGATGATTTCTCGGCGGTGCACGAAGCAAAGTGAGGCCAGACGTTCGTTGAAATCGATCAGGCAGGCAAAGTCTCCATACTCAGTCGGTGCGTAATGAATGAATCCCTGCCCGAGCGCCTCAGCCCGCAAAGTAAATCTCACTCTGGATGTATCGCCTCCCGTCACCTGAGTGAACGGTTGAATCATGTTGCTCAGATGGGTTTGTCTGACCTTGAGGGCCAGGCAGCGTTTGGAATCTGCACCCACCTGAATGGCATCGAAGAAGTAGGACAGCCCATCTTCGATCAGTGACTGAGTATGTTCAAACTCGATCACCTCGGCCGGCCGGTCCGACTCTCTGCTCGGCAGACTGACCTCGTTAACCGCTACCATATCGTCGGCTACGGAAAAAACCAACTGGCCACTCTCCAACAACTGGTGGCTGCGGATCAGGGAGCGATCGAAGCGGGCCAGGGCTTCGACTCGGGAGCGACCCGGCTCGTGGCGCACTCGCGCCACATAGAAGTAATGACCGCGATCATCAATCCCGACCTGTACCGATGGGTCGTTCATGGTGCCACCACTTTCAAGTAGGGCCGTATGTGCTCCAGTGTTTTCTCTCCGATACCGTGGACGTTGAGGAGATCCTCTAAACTTTCGAATCTCAGCGTATCACGACACATAACAATCGCGTCGGCCATCGAAGGACCAACCCGAGGTATAAGCTCCAATGAATCGACCGGCGCAGTATTTGGGTCCAGCACGAACGTTCCCGTGTACACAGATGATCCATCAGATACTATCACCGGCAGGCGAGGCGTGTCGCCCGTCGGCCAGGCATGGGTCCGTATAAACAGGTAGCCACCCAGTACCAGCGCGGTTCCACTGAGGAGGGCTACAAAAGTTATCTGTCTGTGGGTGAAATCGAAAAACCGATTCATCTTGTTTGCCAGGTACCTCCGGTTTGACATCGATGCGCCGGACAGTATAGCCAATAGCCCTCCACAAGTCAACCGGGCGACCGCCTCTAAGTCTGGTAAGGATCGAATGACGGGTTTCGACTTCCTCGACTAGGTCCCCCGAACCCTCTCGGCCGGGTCCGTTCGTTCGGTGGCGCAGTATTGATTGACCGCATCGTCCAGATTGGCTATATTGGTGAGAAGACAATTTCAGACGATGAGGTGTAGCGATGAAAAGGTATCCAACCCCCGTGAGTTTCTGCGCTGTTTTACTCACCGGACTACTAGTGGTCTTGCTCTCCGGGTCAGTCGATGCAGGTAATCTGACCGTCACAATCGAAGCCGGTGATTATCTGGTCAGACAGGCGGGCGACGGTCACCATACAATCGATGTTGAAGGATTTGGGTATCTTCTGACACCCGGCACACCCAAGCTGCCGGCCAGGACTTTCATGATTGCCCTGCCGCCGGGTGCGTCGGTGGTATCAGTGGCGACACAGGCCCATAGCACGGTAGGGTTGCCGGGAACGTTCAGGGTTGCGGCCACACCGCCAATAATGGTTCCCAGTGCCGACCCCACAAAACAAAGCGAGTCACTCCAACAGTGGCAGAGCACGCGCGATCAAGTCTACACTTCGGATAATACCTACCCCGGCCGGATCGGCGATTACCTCGGGGAGGGCGCTCTCAGGCAGTACCGGTTTGCAAAAGTCAGGTTCTGTCCGTTCACCTACAACCCGCTGTCCGGACGCCTGACATACACCCCTTCGCTAACTGTTTCCATTGATTACGACCTGACAGGCTCGGCCCGACCGATCGTCGATGCCAAGGCCGAGGCGCGAGCCTCGCGGTTGCTCGTAAACTATGACCATGCAAAACAATGGTATCATGTCGATAAGCAAGGCGACATGCCTACCGAGTTGTACGACCTCGTAATAATAACCTCCGACGAATTGGTCTCAACCCTGGATGCATTTGTCGCCTGGAAAGAGCAAATCGGTTTCAGTGTTAACGTGGTCACGACAACATGGATATATGACAACTACTCGGGCGCAGACAACGCCGAACAAGTCAGAAACTTTCTCATCGACAAATATGCCCAGTGGGGGATCGAGTATGTCATGCTGGCCGGCAACTTTGATGTTGTGCCGATGCGCATCTGCTACCCGGATAGCGCCAACCACGGCCATGACCCTGATTTCTGCATGCCGACCGACATGTACTATGCCGACCTGAGCGGCGACTGGGATTCCGACGGTGACGGCTATCACGGTGAGTACGGCCAGGACAATGTCGACTTTGTCCCCGAAGTTTATGTGGGACGTATCCCCTGGAATCAAGCCGGGCAGATGGATAGCATACTTCAGAAACTGGTCAACTTCGAAAACGACACCGGCGTCTGGAAAAATCGTGCTCTTCTGATGGGTGCATTCGCCTGGTTTGAGGGTCAGAATCATAATCCGCTATACCCCCGTACCGACTTTGCCGACCTGTCCGAGTTCATCAAAAACGATATAGTCTCAACCTGGACAACCACCCTTATGTATGAAAAGTCCGGGGTGGATACTTCGTACTTCCCGTGCGACTTTCCTCTGACCTCAGCCAATGTTGTCAATGATTGGTCGACCGGGCAGTACGGTGTCGTCAGTTGGGGCGGCCATGGAAGTTATGGCGCTTGCTGGCGCACCGTTTGGGGCTGGGATGACGGCGACGGTGTCCCCGAGTACGAACCACCCGAGTTGTACAGTGAGTATTTCATTTCAAACAGTGAAGCCTTGGCTCTGGACAACAATTATGCCGGGATCGTATGGTCGACCGCTTGCAATACCGGTGTGCCGGAGTATGTCGGCCTCGGTCGGGCGCTGATGCTCAGTGGCGCCGTCGGCTTCCTTGGTTCCAGTCGGGTGGCCTATGCCATTGGCGGATGGGCCGACAAAGACGATGGTCTGGTAGCAACAATGAACTACTACTACTATCATTATCTGTTGAACGAAGGTCTCAAAGTGGGTGAGGCGCTCGGCGCCACTGGAGAGTTGTACTACGCCAATTTCATGGGTGATCATGTCGCCCACTACCACGACCTGTTTTGTTACAACCTGTATGGCGATCCCTCGATGACCTATCAGGGTCTGTCTTATGTCTGTGTCGACACCGACGGCGATGGATTCGGCGATGCCGGCCATCCGGAAAACATGTGCGATGAAGACAACTGCCCCGACGTGTTTAACGACGACCAGATGGACACCGATATGGATGGTGTCGGTGATGCCTGCTGCTGCGCTTTGCGTGGTGATTTCGATCACGGCACCAAGGGATTGGTCGACATCTCTGATCTGGTGTGCGTAGTCGACTTCATGTTCAACGGTGGGCCCGGACCGGGTTGTCCCATCGAAGGCGATATCGACGGCGACTCAGGCGAAGTGACAGATATCGGTGACCTGGTATATCTGGTTGACTTCATGTTTAACTCAGGGCCGACGCCGCCCCCTTGTCCGTAACTATGCATCATGAAATCAAGAGTATAAACTTAGCCGAACGTCTGGCCTCATTCGACGAAACCTGGGTCCCTAAAATTGTCGGCGAACTAAACGACCAGTATGTCAAAGTGGTGAAGTTCGTCGGCGAGTATGTGTGGCATCAGCATGATGAACAGGATGAACTTTTTCTGGTGCTGCACGGCTCCATGAAACTCGAACTGGAAGATAAATCGATTGAACTGACCGCGGGGGAGTTGGTTATTGTCCCGCGCCAGGTTCGGCACCGGCCGGTCGCGGATGAATTGTGCGAAGTTTTGCTTTTCGAGCCTGTGAGTACCCGCAACACCGGCGACGTAGACCATCCATACACTATCGAGCCGGACGACCTCGAAGCCATTTAGTGTTTAGTAGGGCAGGAGCCCTGTGCTCCTGACACAAATGGCGGGTTCGAAGACGGACCCGCCCTACAACTGCGATCGCGCCATCAACGAACGGGTGGCCTCCTCAAACCTTGTTTGGGGTGGGATACACGGTACCCCACCCAGAGCGTTCCGCGCCGGGTGGGATATCTGTGACGGGTGGCCGCCTCAAACACGGTACCCCACCCAGAGCGTTTCGCACCGGGTGGGATATCTGTGGTCTTGGGCGACCCCGCCCCTGTTCAACTCTTGAGCAGCACAGTCACTACCGCTCTGCACAAAGTTACACAACCGTGAATCCACCTGCAAAGATCGACGCTGGCCTGCATGATTGCACAGCCTGGATATTGCGCCAATCGGCTATCCACAACTCCGCCGACGTCCTCCAAACCGACAGCGCCGCAATTAGATAATATCGACGAGTGGGCACCGTCATCGAATTTCACGCCATCGGCACAGCCTATGCTCAAACAGGCTCCAGAGACGCGAACGACAAAGGAGTGTAGATGCTTGACGCCAAATTTCAACGAGGATTCACCGACGATAAGCTGGCCGACACCAAGGAATCGCGGATTCGCAAAGATGATGTCGGGTTTTTCCTGATGTCTCTGTCTGAGAACACCAAAGTCTATTTCGAAGACTACTACCGGTTCCTGGGCATGGTCTACTCGCGCTGTCTTGAAGAGCGGGCGAGCCTGGACGAAAAAATCGCCGCCACCGCCCCCGATAGTGTTGAAACGCTGGCTTACTACCGAGCCAGAGGTGTGATTGTCGACCTGGTTTTGCAGTCGGTACGTCGGTTCTACACCGACGGTTCCAATCTGGGCGTCGTTATGACTCCCTGGTGCTTTGGTACTGTCATGCTTGAAAAAGTCGAAGTCTACCGTGACCGTCTCGGCAAGGGTGAGGTCCGCGACGCCAATGTGCCGGAGTTTCCATACTACGTAATTCAGTATATCGATGAAATATACAAAGCCACGCTTTTGGAACTGTTCGATTTTCCGGAGAAAGCTTTCCGTATGCGCTGGCAGTATTCGGAACTGCTTAAGAAGTACTCGAAGATATTGACCAATATCACCAATTCTCTCAACTCGGTGTTGGGGATGGTTCGCAACTACGGTTCATAGAAAACCCTTACGTCTCCATATACTCTCCTTGGTAACCTCCGGCTTCGGCCGGAGGTTTTTTTTAACCTACCAGCGCCTTTTGCCGATAATCAACTGAACGCAGTTTTTGAACGTTTCTGAGGAATTAAGCCTGTGTCGGAACCAAAACTATCAGCCCCCACCGCCTGGCCGGCCACCGATAAGGATGACCAGAAGTTTATCCCAATCTACCTGGACTGCCTGCGAGTCGATTCGATTTTGGATTTTGACCTCTACCTGAAAGTCAACACCGGCCTGGTGCTCTATCGATCAGCCGACCTTCCATTCACCGACCGTACGCGCCAACGGCTGATGGAAAACAATGTCGATCGGCTCTATGTCAAAGGTGAGAACAAAGAGCATTACCAGCGCTATATCGAGCAGAATCTGGACAAGGTGCTGGTCGACCCGGCCATACCCGAGACGAAAAAGGCCAACATCCTGTATGAGACCTCCAAGGGGTTGGTCAAAGATATCTTCGCCAATCCCACCTACGGCGACAACGTGCAGAGGTCGCAGGATTTGGTCAACACCACCGTCGGATATATTTTGCGCGGACAGGAAGCCTTTCACAACCTGTTGAAAATCACGTCGTTCGATTACTATACCTACACCCACTCGGTCAATGTCTGCACTTTTTCGCTGGCCCTGGCCCAACAAATGGGTAAACGCGACGAACAGTTCCTGCACGAATTGGGCGTGGGAGCGCTGTTGCATGACCTGGGAAAATCGAAGATTTCCGAACGGATAATCAACAAACGCTCGGCTCTGAGTCCCTACGAGTTCGAGATCATGAAAAAGCACCCCCGATGGGGCGTTGATATCCTCGAAGATGATAACAACCTTCCGGCCAGCGCAATCCACCCGGTGTTGCAGCATCACGAGCGAGGTGACCGCTCAGGTTATCCCTCCGGGATCAGCCTCACCGAGATGCACGTCTTCTCACGGATCGTAGCTATCGCCGACACTTTCGATGCCATGACCACCGAGCGGGTCTATCAGAAAGCTGTCGACAGTTTCCCCTGTCTGAAAATCATGTTCTCGCTCAAAGGGGCGTATGATCAGAATATGTTAAGGTCATTCGCCGAACTGATGGGCCCCACCGGCCTGCTCGAAATCTGAGCAAACCGGCATTCCGACGATGCCCCCAGTTGGCTTCACGTATTCCCCCCGAGCGCGTCATTGCGAGGCCACGCGCTTCGCGTGGCCGCGGCAATCTCAATTCGTTGTACACGTGTCATGCCGGGCGGAGTCGAGGCATGAGATTGCCGCGCTTCTCCGCCCCGCCTGCGGCGGGGATCGCTCGCAATGACGCGGAACACGCCTTTCTCAATACTCTGTATATTCTAATCACAACTTCACGATTTTCGGAAACCCTACAGTCTCAGTCTTGTTATAGGCCCGAAGCAAAAGTTCGTGTTGTTACTACCTGTCAGATGCGCAAGCAAAGCAGGTCCAGAAGAGATTGGATAGCAAATGAGCAGAGTATCAGATAAGCAAGTCGTCCTGCAAGTCAGCATCGAATACTGCGGGGAATGAAACTATCTGCCCAAGGCCACCAGTTTGGCGGCCGCGATTAAGAAGCAGATGGGTCTCGAAGCCGACCTCATCGAAGGAAGTGGCGGTATACTTGAGGTGCAGGCAAACGGCGCTCTCGTCTACACCAACAAAGGAGATGCCGCCGAACAGTACCCCGGTGATGACGGCATCGTGAAGAAGCTCAAATCGTTCAGCGCGAGCTACCTCGGTGCCGAGCCCCAGGAAACGTCAGACTCTAGCGGTGAAGACTCCACGCCCAGTTGCACAATCGAGCCGCCGCCGGTTGTAAGAGCTCCGGCTCCGGAACACCGCACCGATATCGACCGGATGAGTTTCGCCTGCAACTGCGCCCCAGTGACCGGCCCCGAAGGCTGCACCTGCCACAACTGAGTGATAAATCAGCCATAAATGGCCCTCTTGCGCTTCGCGCATTTCCCACCTCGTGCTGAGCCTCTTTCCCACCTCGTGCTGAGCCTCTTTCCCACCTCATCCTGAGCGGAGTCGAAGGATGAAATCATGGCAGATGTGGACATCTGCCAGCCACGCATAGAATTGTCGGGACCACAAGGGGTCCCGACCTACGAAGAAAACCGCATGGGGGTGGCAGACGTCCTCGTCTACCCTCGGCCGGTCCGAAGGCGGACCCACGCTACAACTTTCCCACCTCATCCTGAGCGGAGTCGAAGGATGGGCCTTTTGTGCCGTAACCCGTCCCAAACAAGGTTTGAGACGGCCACCCGCAGCGACACGCGGGATTCGCTCGCAATGACTCAGAGAGAATCGGGTGGCACCCTCAAGCCTTGCTTGGGGGTGGTGTTTTCCCAAAAAACTGGTGAACAATTCGTGGACATCGGCGTACTATTAATATAAACTTGACCGACCGGTCAGTATTGGAGAGACAGACAGAATGAGTCCCAAAGTTGTCGACAAACCGGCCAAACGAATAGAGATTCTCAGAAGTGCCATGGCCGTCTGCGCCCGACGCGGCGTACACAATTTCAAGATGATCGACATTGCCAACTCAGCCGGTGTCGGCAAGGGAACGCTCTACGAGTATTTCACCGACAAGGAGGACCTGGTCTCAGGTTGTTTTGATCTCTTTCTGGACGATTACGACGTTTTTCTGCGTGCCCGCCTGGCCGGCATTGTTGATCCCGTGACCAAACTGGAGGTCATGGTCAAGGCCAGTTTTGAGTTCTTTGTGAAGAATCGTGAAAGCCTGGACATCTTGTTTGATTTTTGGGCGGCCAGTGTTCGTTCGCATAAAGGCCAGCCGCTCATGTCCGGCGGCAGCGAAGGCTACTCGCACGTAATCGACGAGGTGGGCGGCATGATTCGCGAAGGGATCAAAAAAGGTGTCTTCAGACCGGTGGACCCTAAACTGGCCGCTAATATGTTACTGGCGCTCCTGGACGGGCTCTGGCTTCAATCGGTGATGGGTCTTATCAAAATCAACAGCCGCAGCCTGCCGCAGAAAATCAGCCGGATGTTCTTGGAGGGAATACTGAAGTGACGCACGCAAAAAACATGATTACCGTCTTGATCGTCGCCTCGACCATTGCGATAACTGCTTCAGCCGAAGTGACGCCCACTACCGACGCCGAGGTCAGAAGGATCATCGAGGAGATAGATCAATTGTACCGGTCTGAATCAAGCCGCGCCGTCTTCGAGATGGAGATTGTCACGCCGCATTGGCAACGAACCCTGAAGATGGAAGCCTGGAGTCTCGGCACCGAAAGAACCTTGATACGCATCAACTCACCCAAAAAGGAAAAAGGGGTGGGGACACTCAGAGTCGATAACGAGATGTGGAACTATCTACCCAAGACCAACAAGGTCATAAAGGTGCCTCCTTCTATGATGATGAGTTCATGGATGGGTTCTGATTTTACCAACGACGACCTGGTGCAGGAGTTTTCGTTGTTCGAGGATTACAGCTATGAACTGGTCACGCCGGACAGCGCCCGCGAGGACTTGATCTATATCAACTGTGTGCCTCGCGAGGACCTGCCTATAGTATGGGGAAATATCGTCATCGCAGCCACGCGCAAGGAATACCTGCCGGTCTGGCAACGTTACTACGATGAAAGCGGACGATTGATGAGAACAGAAAACTTCTCTGAAATACGCACTTTTTCGGGACGCCGGATTCCATCGGTAATGGAGATGGTACCTCAGAGCAAGGAGGGGCACAAGACGGTGATCAGGTATCTCGAACTGGAACTTGATCTGGAATTGGACAGCGCCCGGTTTTCGTTGAGAGACCTTCGCAATCCCAACTGAAGTGGACACGCCGTGCTGATCTTTAAGATAGCCTTCCGAAACTGCCTGCGCCAAAAGCGCCGAACGACACTGACCGTGTTGACCATGCTCGGTGGTTTTGTTTTGGCCTCAGTGTCGATTGCCTGGTCGGACGGCAGCTATGACTATGTTATCAACATGTTCACTCGTCATGAGATGGGTCACATCCAGATCCACCGCCAGGGATACCTCGACCGTCCTACCTTGTATCAGACAATCGATGATTACGAGTCGCTCGGCGCGGCATTCGAACAGGCAGAAAACGTACAGTTCTGGACACCCCGTCTTTTCTCAAGCGGGCTGGCCTCGGTTGCCGGAAAGAGCTCCGGAGTGAAGATCATCGGAGTCGACCCAGTCCGTGAAAACAGCGCCACCAGCTTCGACCGTAAAGTCACAAAAGGAAAGAGCCTGGCCAAGGTACCGTCGCACCAGGCTCTTCTGTCCGAGGCCTTGGCTCAAACGTTGAAGGCCGGTATCGGTGACGAGGTTGTCATCGTATCGCAAGCGGCCGACGGTTCTATCGCCAACGATCTCTATCAAATTGTCGGTCTGACCGAAAGCGGCGATGCCATCACCGACCGGACATCGTTGTACTTGCACATAGAAGATGCTCAGGAGCTATTGGTGCTTGAGAACCGGGCCCATGAAATAGCGGTCGTGGTAGAGGATTTGGACGGCCTGGACGAAGTCGCGGTGGTTATTGCGGAGAGTATTGATCGACCGGAGTTGGACGTGGCCACCTGGCAGGTGTTTGCCAAGTCGTTCTATACGGCTATGCAGGCGGACCAGAAAGGGACCTGGATTTCGTTGTTCGTGATCATTCTGGTCGTATCGGTCGGCGTACTTAACACCGTCCTGATGACGGTTCTTGAACGGACTCGTGAGTACGGTGTTCTGCGGGCGGTCGGCACCGCCGGGGGACAGGTGGTGCAGATGGTGATTTACGAAGTGCTGGTGATGGCGGTGGTAAGTGTGATCATCGGAAGTGGGATAGCATACGGTGTAAACTACTTTTTGTCAATCGAAGGGATACCTCTGCCGACACCGCTCACTTTTGGAGGAATCGTTTTTGATCGCATGTTTACAATCGTGAACGTTCGCAGTTTCGTAATCCCGGCCGTAACGGTTTTTTTGTCGGCGATGGTTACATCGATCTTTCCGGCCGGTATGGCGGCTCGAACAGCACCGGCTAAAGCCATGAGAAGCGAGTAGGAGGAACAAGTCGTGCGCTTGTATCTGAAACTGGCCTGGCGTAACATCTTTCGCAATAAACGCCGCACGTTTATCGCAGGCACCGCCATCGGCATCGGCCTGGCGTCGCTGATACTGGTCGATGCTATCAGTCTGGGCATGGAAGAAAACATGCTTCACTCGGCCACGGCATCGTTCATGGGCGAGGGACAGATTCATGGTGAGGGTTTCCGGTCGAGCTTTGAAATGGAAAGCTGTGTGATTGATGCAGCGTCGGTCATGACAAATCTGTCCGAGGAACCGATCGTGGCGCGGTTTACGCCCCGCCTGTTATCCTACGCCATGATCTCATCACCGGCCAATGTCACCGGAGTCAGCATGGTGGGCATCGACCCGAACACAGAGCCGGGACTGTCACAGATAGACGAAGCCGTCGTCGAAGGAACCTATCTGACACCGGACGGTCGTCGTGAATTGGTCATCGGCGACAAATTGGCCGAACTAATGGAAGTCTCCCTGGGCGACCGCGTGGTACTGACCACGTCACAAGCGCACGGCGGTGATCTGGCGCAGGAGATGTTTCGGGTTACGGGTATCTTTCACTTTAACATAGATGCTATGGATCGGGCCATGGTGTTCACCCGGCTGAATGTGGCACAGCGAATGCTGAATCTTGAGGGTGACATTCATGAGATCGCTCTCAAATTTGTCGATGGATCGGGCGGCGCAGATTTGGACTCGTTTTGGGAAAAGTACTCAAAAAATGGTAACGAGGCGGTCGGCTGGGCGACATTGCTGCCGCAACTGAAGATGGTCTTCGAGTTTTCCGATTTCAGTATTCTCCTGGTGGGTATCATACTCTTTTCAGTGGTGGCGCTGGGCATCGTCAACACGCTGTTCATGTCGCTGTATGAGCGCATGTTTGAATTCGGCGTCATGCGTGCGGTAGGCACTCGTCCGTTCGTTATGGGACGGCTTGTGGTTTTCGAAGCCGGTGCCCTGGCCGCGGTGAGTTGCCTGCTGGGAACCATCCTGGGTTGGGTCGTAACCTACGCTTTCGCCCAAACCGGTATAGACTACACCGGGATCGAATACGCCGGGGTTACCTTTCGTGAATTGCTGTACCCGGTTATTCAGTTGGAGCAATACATTCAGTATCCAATAGCGGTTTTCATCTTTACCATCATTATTGGAATCTACCCGGCCTGGTACGCGGCCCGAATGAACGCGGCCAGGGCGATGCGGCGGAGTTTTTAGAGAGGCACACAATGACTACCGACGAAAACAAAACGGTAATAGAAACCAAGGCAGTTACCAAAGAGTACTCGGACAACGGCGTTCCGGTGATGGCTCTGCACGGGATCGATCTAACTATTGAGAAAGGTGAGTTCACGGCCATCGTGGGGCCGTCCGGTTCGGGTAAGACCACGTTTCTGAACATTATCTCAGGACTCGACAGTGCCACCGAGGGGAGTGTCCGGCTTGATGGAAAGCTGCTGTCTGAGATGTCCGGGCGAGAACTGTCGGATTACAGGCGCGACAAGATCGGCTTCATCTTCCAGGCGTACAACCTCATTCCGGTGCTGACGGTACAGGAAAACATCGAGTACATCATGCTGCTGCAATCGATCGATCAGTTCGAACGCAGCCGTCGAGTCGAAAATGTCCTCTCGCAACTGGGACTAAGTGGCATGTCCGACCGGCTGCCGTCGCGTTTGTCGGGTGGTCAGCAGCAGCGGGTAGCAGTTGCCCGGGCCATCGTTTCGAGGCCTGCTCTGGTATTGGCCGATGAGCCGACGGCCAACCTCGATTCCAAAACGGCCCTTGAGTTGATCGACATGATGCGAAAGCTGAACGAAGAAAGCGGTACGACGTTTGTTTTCTCCACCCACGACAATATGATTATGGAACGCGCCCGCCGTTTGATCGTGCTCAAAGATGGACGTATAGACCGGGACGAGGTCAGGGCATGAGTGTCTGCCGTGGCGACCGGACAATGCAAAAAGTGAGATCGACCGTGAGCTTATTACGAACTTGTCGAGTAACCGTCTGGGTCATCGTTGGGCTGCTGACCTCAGGTCAAAGTGGGGCCTTTGATTTCGGTGGCTACTTCAAGAAATTCGGCTCGGTGTATGACCTGCCCAGTCACTCACTTAGTGGTTTGGTTGAGGACCCACCGGCCCTGGGGCGGTTCATTTCACGCATGCGTCTCCAAAGTCGGTTGACCTTGGGCGATCATGGGTCCTTCAATGTTGCGTACGATTTCGCACCTCGGATTGAGGATGAGTTGCTTAGGCAGGCGAACCTCTTTCTCAACGACTCTCCCAGTAGCAGCTACCGTGCCTTCGACTTCGACCAACCGCTCTATCCCAACCCGGACGATTCCACCGCGAGTTTTTCCATTCATCACAACCTGGACCGAGTTGAGCTCACAATCAACGCCGGTCGTTTTGATCTTTTCCTGGGCCGACAGGCTGTGGCCTGGGGATCGTCGCGGACGATCAATCCAACCGATGTGGTGGCGCCGTTTGGCTACACCGAACTGGACACCGAAGATCGTGCGGGCGTCGACGGCGTGCGGCTGCGCATACCTGTCGGCTTCATGGCGGAAATCGATGCCGGGTATCTCTTTGGTGAGGACTTCAGGTTTGAACAGAGCGCGTTCTTCGTGCGGGTCAAACAGTATCTGGCTCGCACCGATGCAACGGTGTTGGTGGTCGGCTTTCGCGAAAACTTGCTGTTGGGTGTTGATCTTGCCCGCTCGGTCGGCGGCGCCGGCGTTTGGGTGGAAGGTGGGTACGTGCTGGACAATGTGCTTGCCAACCAGCGGCGGCCGGATTATCAGAATTACTTACGAGCTACGATTGGGATGGACTATAGCCTGGCTGCAACATTGTACGGATTTGTCGAATACCACTACAATGGCCCGGGCGGGCAGGCTGAAAACTTCCAAGACAACACCACCGCCACGGCCTACACCGCCGGTGGTGTCTACCTGATGGGTCGGCACTATCTTGTTCCCGGCGCAGTCTGGCAGATCACGCCGTTGGCTACCTTCGGAGGGGAGGTTCTGGCCAACCTGAACGATCCTTCGATATTGCTCGCACCCTCTCTGGAGTACAACGTGGCTGCCAACGTATACCTTTCGGCCGGGGCATTCATCGGCGTGGGCAAGAGGGTAGCAATCGAATTGGGTGAGAATCTAAAGCTCGATCAATTCCGTCTGAGGTCAGAGTTCGGCACCTATCCGGACATTTACCACACCTCGTTTCGTGTGTATTTCTGAGTGGCAAGCCGACCCATCGTGCTCCGCTTGTTGTTTTGCTGTCTCAACTTGTAGTGCAGTAGGGTGGGTCCGTCTTCGGACCCGCCAGATTCCTGTGCGTGGTGTGCGTCCACGTGCGCCACGTCCGTGTCATGCAGTCTTGTGGGCCAGGTCTCTCTTTTCTTGGAGACCTGACACAATCGTCGGGACCACAGGGGTCCCGACCTACAAGACAAAGATGGATTCCCTGATTTCACAAACGAAGTGCAACATCTGTATAAGGTGTTGTTATGGGAAAAAAATACAATCAACTCAATCTTGAAGAACGGTGTGAAATATCCAGACTTCATACCGCGGGCTGG